>JACCDW010062388.1_pt1 | contig 47034 bp, 32 predicted proteins | sample 7449781 | NCBI WGS metagenome assembly JACCDW01 (sample SAMN15323449, study PRJNA562643) | freshwater metagenome | isolation source: river surface water | place: USA:Blue River Watershed | collected 2017-08-18
AAGAGCGTAAATACCCGTATGTGGGCCTTTGAAAACAAAGCCCCGAACAACGTAAATACCAAGCCAACGACTTCTACCACCCCAGGTCCAGGCTTTGCCCGTAACTTCATTGATTCATTGACTGTGGGTCGTCATTTGTTCAAGACCACGTATTTGAACAACGCCCAGTTGCAGAATGGAAACAGCTTCCAAGCCAAGGTATACGCCCAATTCACAGATACCAACGGTTGTGTGAATGTGGATAGTGTAATTCAGCGTATCAATGGTAACCCAATGGTTGACATCCACGACAGTACCTTCTGTCAGGATTTGGGTCAAATCAACATGAGTCAGATTACCTTCCGTCCAAAAGTGAACATTGGTATCAAGGTGGATTGGACCGTGAAGAGTACCCCCGGCGGTATTGATCCAGCAACAATTTTGGCCAATGAAAACCCCTTCGGAAGTCCAAGTTGGGTATTCAAATTTGGGGATCCTACCGAAGACAACTACCAAGGAAACTATAAGTTCCAATTGTGTGTAGAGGATCAGTTGACCGGCTGTTTGACCTGTGATTCAGTGGAAATCAAAATCATTCCAGAACCCACAGTGAAAGTGACCAGTCCAAATCCGGTGTGTGTAAACTGGGATACGATGGAACTGTACGACTTCATCAAAGTGAATGGGGTACAAGCCCAAGACAAAGACGGATCCTTGTTTGAGATTGTTGAATACGGCTACGACCGCAACGATCCCAAGGTGAAAAACACAAAACTGATTTTGGGCCACCGATTCCTTCCATCCTTTGGAACCGGTACCTGGATGATTCGCTACAGCAACGCAGCCACTGGCTGTTTGAAGCAAGACAGTTTCTACATCTATGTAAACGATACGCCCAATGCGGTATTGTTGGGCCCCACCACAATATGTGTGAGTGGAACACCCTTGGATTTGAATACCCGCATCAATACAACCCAAACCAAACCAGCAGCGGCTACAGGTGTGTGGACAGGTACTAGTCCGGGTGTAACGGTAACGGGTGCCTCAAGCTTCAAACCATTTAGTTTGGGAAGCACAGCAAACATTGAAGGCCCTCACAGTTTCAGATTTACCTACACCGATAACAACGGATGTTCGGATACGGAGGTTTACAGTTTGTTTGTAAGGAACCAGCCCACCATCAGTATCACAACGCCGAAACCTGCAAGTGCATGTGAAGGCAGTCCATTCGCGATCCAAAGCACAAGCAAGTATAGCGATGCGAAAGTATTGTGGACTTTGCAGAAGCACGCAAGTGGAACCATGAGCGATGGAACCTTCGGCAGTGGAAATACCTCAGAAAACATCTTGTATGTTCACGGAGCACAAGACAGGGTACAAAAAGGCGCCTTCTTGAAGGTGACAACCACCGCGATTGCCAACGATGTATGTCCACAAGCGAGCGACAGCATCGAAATCATCTTGCACCAATACCCAGATTTGACGCCCATCAACATGCAGACCGGTTGTGTGCCGTTGACAACTACATGGACCGTGAGTGACAATCGTGGCATTCCATCAAACCAGATGGCATACCGCTGGGATTTTGGCAACGGCGACACCTCGAACTTGCAGAACCCCTCCAACGTGATTTATCCTACCCAAGGTAGATACAATGTGAGTGTGGTAGCAAACAACACTGCTGGAAACTGTAAAGACACCTCAGCGACTACGGTAGAGGCATATCCTAACCCAGTGGCATCTTTCTACACCGATCCAACAAAGACCACGGTGGCTTTGCCGAAGTTCAGAATGTTCAACCAATCAACAGTAACCGCATCACCCTTCAATCCAACCATGAGTTACCTATGGGATTTCGGTGTTGCTAGTTTGATGGACGATACATCAACAGCCAGAAATGCCCAGTACTCATATGGAAAAGATACTGCGACTTACAACATTACTTTGATTGTGACCACGGATAAAGGTTGTAAAGACACCGCCTACAGAATTGTGAAAATTGGCCCTGATATCATTGTGTTCATTCCTGATGTATTTACTCCAGATGATGCGGGACCAAACAAGAACAACACATTCAACGTAGCGGCCTTGAACTACAAAACATTCCACATGTCGATTTACAACCGTTGGGGTGAAAAATTGTACGAGACCAACGATTTGTTAAAAGGTTGGGATGGAACTGCCAATGGCGCTGAATGTATGCAAGGTGTGTATGTGTATCATGTAGAGGTTACCTCATTGGAAGATAAGGTTTACAAATACGATGGTACATTGACCTTGTTGCGATAAACTATTAAGTGTACTTCAAAGAAAAAGGCCGTCAATTGACGGCCTTTTTCTTTTGGTATTTTAAAAAAAAATTAAGATCCCAAAACCCGAATGGCTTCGGCCAATAGTTGTTCTTTGTCAATTGGAACCACACCCGTTTTTTCGCAAACCAACCCACCAGCCAAATTGCTGATTTCAGCCAAGGTTTTCGCGTCGGTTTTCGCACTCAAACAAAGTGCCGCCAAACAAACCACCGTGTCGCCAGCGCCACTTACATCCGCAATGGTGCGCACATGGGCAGGGATGTGGTGAGTGTGTTCTTGCGTTTTAATCACTACGCCCCGCTCACTCAATGTTACCAGGGTCATGCTGTTTTCCAAACGACCCATGAGTTGTTCTATGGCCAAAGCGACAGATTCGCGGTCGCCAAGGTCGCCATCAATTTTCAACCCTTCCTTGATTTCTTTCAAATTGGGTTTGAACAAAGTGACATGTTTGTATTCTAAGAAATTGGCCTTCTTTGGGTCCACCACCGTGGGTATACCTTTTTGTACGCATTTTTTGATGAGGGTTTGGATGTTCTTGCTGTGCAATACACCCTTGTTGTAGTCTTCGAAAATAACCACATCACATTGTTCTAATTCTTCAGCAAATCGCTGCTCCAACAAAAATGAATCAACCACATCCAAATCGGTGGTGATTTCATGGTCGATACGCAACAACTGGTGGTTGTTACCCAAAACCCTGGTTTTGTTGGTGGTCTTGCGCTTGTCGGAATGAATCAAACCACTACAAGATAGTCCGTTTTTCACCATGATATCGCGCAAGTCTTTGCCTTCCTTATCATGTCCGACCACGGTACACAAAACTGGGGTAGCACCCATGGCCTTAACATTGAGGGCCACGTTTCCGGCGCCGCCCAACCGTTGATCAAAACCAGTTACATCCACCACAGGCACCGGTGCCTCTGGGGAAACACGTTCCACTTTGCCAATGATATAACTATCAATCATGACATCGCCCACGATGAGCACCCGCTTCTTTGAAAAAGAGCTAAAAAGTGTTTGTATCTGATTCATCGCCACAAAAATACGGCTCAATCCCTGAGATTTTTCAATGCCTCAGCAATTCTTTGGCCTGCCTTGGTTAGTTGTTCCTCGGAAGCCGCATAACTGAATCGCACGCAATTGGCATGTCCAAACGCCTCCCCAGACACCGCCGATACATGGCCTTTGTCGAGCATGTACAAACACAAATCATCGGCCGTCTTGATCAATTGTCCCTCCGGTGTAGTCTTGCCCAAGTAATGACTCACATCGGGAAACAGATAAAACGCTCCATCGGGCAGGTTACAAGGTAGGTTAGGGATTTGCGAAAGGGCGGAATGAAATGCGTTTCTGCGCCTCTCAAACACGTTTTTCATGTGTTCTACGCTGTCTTGCGTACCTTCAAGTGCCATAACACTGGCCATTTGCGACACAGAACTTGCGCCGCTGGTCATCAATCCTTGTATTTTATCGCAAGCAGCGACCAACGCTTTTGGTCCGGCCAAGTATCCCATTCGCCAACCGGTCATGGCGTATCCTTTCGACATCCCATTGATGACGGCGATGCGCTCTTGCAATTCCGGGTATTCGGCTAGACTACAATGGGCTGCTGAATAATTGATTTTCTCATAAATTTCATCCGACAAGATGAAGATGTTGGGGTATTTCACCAATACATCGCGCCATGCCTTGAGTTCTTCTTTGCTCATCACGCTACCACTGGGGTTGCAGGGCGATGAAAAAAGCAATAGCTTGGTTTTGGGCGTAATCGCTGCTTCGAGTTTGGCGGCACTCACCTTGAAATCGTCTTCCACCGTACTTGGAATGCTCACTGGGATTCCACCGGCATACTGAATCATGGAAGGGTAACTAACCCAAAATGGCGCAGGAATGAGTACTTCGTCGCCAGGATTAACCAAAGCCAAAATCGCATTCAACAAAGAGTGTTTGGCCCCATTGCTTACGATGATGTTTTCGGCTTGGTAGGGAAGTCCGTTCTCTCGCTGCAGTTTTTGGGCGATGGCCGTTCTCAATTCAGGCAACCCGGCAACAGGAGGGTAGTGCGTGTAGCCTTTCGCCATTGCTGCTGTAGCCGCCTCACAAATATGAACAGGGGTGTCAAAATCGGGTTCTCCAATACTCAAGTTGATGACGTCAACCCCAGTGGCTTTGAGCTCCCTTGAACGTTTGGTCATGGCCAAAGTTTGACTCTCTACGATGTCAGATAATCGATCACTTAACGCTATCATGCTGAACAAAACTAGCCATGTTTTACTGTGTTTTGTTGCGGAGCGCAGATTTGTTTATCTACACTCGGGGTCATTTTGTGAACGATTGTACCATTTACTGTTCACTAATGATATTTTTGTTTCCGTGAAGATGTTGTTCGTTGCCAACCGAATGCCTTATCCTCCGTATCGGGGCGATAAGTTGAAGATATTCAATTTGGCTTCACAACTTTGCAAAAACCACGAATTGCACTTGATCACTGTGGCCGAGAATGCTGAAGACCTTCAGTCCGCAGAATTTCTCAAGAATCACACCCACTCATTCATTGAGGATGGGGCCACGATCACCAAACCACTGTTTCATTCGATTTCTTACGTTTACAGACCCAAATGGAAATCGGCCTGGTCTGCTTTGATGGGACTTTTTCAATCCAGGCCCATACAAGTTGCGTTTTTTCGGTCATCGGATTTCGCTCAAAAGTTACAGCAGTTAATTGAAACCACGCATTTCGATGCCATCCATGTGCAACACTTACGAATGTCGCAATACTTTGAAAACGGTGCGCCCAAACAGGCCATTTTGGATTTGCCCGATGCGTTTAGTATGTATTGGAAAAGAAGAATGGAAGCCGCGAAAACCCCTTGGGATCGCTTGTTTAGAAAAATCGAGTTTCAGCGGATGGCCCAATATGAACAGCGCATGCTTCCGTTGTTTTCTCGATCGCTCGTTTGCTCTCAAGAAGACAGAAAATACCTGATGGCGATGGGTATTCAAAACGTAGAATTGCTGCCCAATGGTGTAAATATTGATTCGTTTTCACCCCAAGGCCGCACGGGCATCGTTCCCAATCGAATCCTGTTTACTGGAAACATGGACTATGCGCCCAACATCGATGCGGTTCAATATTTTGTTACTGAAATTTTGCCACTGGTCTTGGAAAAGAATCCAGCGGTTGAGTTTGTGGTTGCCGGACAGCGACCAATAAAAGCCGTGCTGGATTTGGCTTCAGACCGGGTGAAAATTACCGGGTTTATTCCCAATTTGGCCGATGAATATGCCAAAGCCCATGTAGTGGTTTCTCCATTGCGCATCGGTGCCGGTACCCAAAATAAAGTGCTCGAGGCCCTTGCGATGCATCAAGCCGTGGTATGCTCCCAAGTGGGATTCGCAGGCCTGGGACTTGAAAACGGCAAAGGCATTTTGATGGCCGATAATCCCCAAGAATTTGCCCAACATGTGCTGAATGTGTTGGCCAATGAATCGCTCAGAACAGAACTCGGTGAAACTGGAGGGAAACATGTTCGAGAAACCTTTGCTTGGTCGGCCGTGGCCAACCAACTTATCCAACATTTTGAAAATATACAATCATGAGAAATATATTCGTAGTATTAACAGTGGGTGCCTTGTTGACAGCGCCCCAAGTTGGTGCCCAGAAAAGCGCAACATCCAAAGCGCAATCGAACGTGAAAGTCGCTACCTCAGCTGTGGCAGATTCTTTGATCAAACCCATTTTGGGCCAAGTGAATTTCCGGATGATCGGTCCTTCTACCACCAGCGGTAGAATCGTCGACATCGCCGTAAACCCCCTCAACAAATCTGAATATTACCTCGCTGCGGCTTACGGTGGCGTCTGGAAAACCTCCAATGGAGGAACCACCTACCAGCCCATCTTTGATAGTTACGGCACGCAAAGCATCGGCTGCCTCGCCCTGGATCCCAAAAACCCCAACATCCTTTGGGTGGGAACCGGTGAAAACAACAACCAACGCAGTGTGGGCTACGGAAACGGCATTTATCGCAGTCTCGATGGCGGAAAATCCTTCGAAAACATGGGTCTCAAACTCTCCGAGCACATCGGAATGATCAAAATCGACCCCTCCAATTCCAACCGCATTTGGGTGGCTGTCTATGGTCCCGTTTGGAAAGAAGGCGGCGAACGTGGTCTCTACCTCACCGAAGATGGCGGCAAAACATGGGTCCGCAATTTTCATGTATCCGATAACACCGGTTGCAACGAAGTATACCTCGATCCCAATATGCCAGGTACCATGTATGCGGCGTTTCACCAGCGTAGACGTCACGAATGGACTTACCTCGGCGGTGGACCTGAATCGGCCCTATACAAGAGCACAGACAACGGCAAATCGTGGCGCAAATTGGCTGGCGGACTTCCCGGTGGCGAACTCGGCAGAATCACCATCGCCACAACCACCAAAGCCGGTCAAATGTATGCCATGGTTGAAGCCGAAGAAGGCAAGGGCGGCATTTTTATCAGCTACGATTACGGCGAAAGCTGGTCTAAGCAAAATCCGTTCTTCACCGCCGGCAACTACTACCAAGAAATTTTCGTGGATCCCACCAACCCCAATCGCCTGTTTTGCATGGATGCCTACATGAAAGTGTCCGATGACGCGGGCAAAACCCTCAGAAACGCGGGCGAAGGCAATAAACACGTCGATAACCACGTCATTTGGATCGACCCTGCCCAGTCATCGCATTGGTTGGTCGGTTGCGATGGTGGATTGTACGAAACGTTCGACAATGCGCAGCACTGGAACTACAAAGACAACATTTCCATTACCCAGTTTTATCGCGCTTCGGTGGATAACGCATCGCCTTTCTACAACATCTATGGCGGTACCCAGGACAACAATACCTTGGGCGGTCCGGCCAAAAACAATTCAGCCAATGGTGTGAGCAACGACGATTGGTACGTAACTGTTGGCGGCGATGGTTTTAAGTCGCAGATCGACCCCACCAATCCCAACATCGTATACAGTCAGTGGCAATACGGCGGTTTGGTTCGATACGATAAAGTCACCGGAGAAGCCGTGGATATCAAGCCTACCATCGGCATCAAAGAGGCGCCGTTGCGTTGGAATTGGGACGCACCCTTGATTATTTCGCGCAGCAACCCCAAAGTACTGTATTTTGCCGCCAATCGCGTGTTTAAAAGCGAAAATCGCGGCGATTCATGGACACCCATCAGCGGAGATTTGTCGCGCGGAATCGATCGAAACACCTTGCCCATCATGGGGAAAGTATGGGGCGTGAATGCGGTTGTGAAAAACCAAAGTACTAGCATTTATGGTAACATTACCACCTTGAGCGAAGGCAAAAATGGGGAACTCTACGCGGGTACCGATGACGGTTTGATTTGGCGCAAAGAGGCCAACAGCGAAGTTTGGATAAAATGCGGTGCGGCTGCCAATGGAGAAATGAATTTTCCAGATGCGCCGAAAGGACAGGCCAACGGGGTAGGACATCCATTCATTTCGATGGTTTATGCATCGCCCAATTCAGGCAATGTGTATGCGGTTTTGGATCACCATCGATTTGGGGATTTTAAGCCCTTTGTATACAAGAGCAGCAACGGTGGCGTTACATGGACGAAAATCACGAAGGGATTGCCAGAAAATGGCCCTGTGAAAACCGTGATCGAAGATTTCAAGGATCAGGATATCGTGTTGGTGGGTACAGAATTTGGCTTGCACATCAGTTTTAATGGGGGTTCGGAGTTCCATTCATGGCAGGGTGGCATGCCTCCAACGGCTGTGAAAGACATGGTGTTTCAAGAGCGCGACGATGATTTGGTGTTGGCGACGTTCGGTCGTGGATTTGCGGTGTGCGATGATTACGAAAAGATTCGTGATTTCAAGTCGATGTTGACTGCGAATGCAGATCTCTCCAAACGCAGCTATATTTTGCCTGTGACCCCGGTGAAGTTGTTTATCCCGGCATCGCCTTTGGGTGGCAGCGGGAATGGTCACAAGGGCGCATCGAGATTTTCAGCACCGAATCCAGCCTCCGGTGCGGTGATTGTCTATAGCATTGAAAAGGAATTCTCTACGATCGCCAGTCGGAGGAAGAAGCGGGAAACAGATGCCTCGAAGAACCCCAACGCATTGATTTACCCTGCCAAGGATTCCATTGTATTGGAGAGTATGGAAGAGGCTGCCAAAGTATACATGGTGATTCGCAGTTCTCAGGAGGTAACCCCTTCCAATTTGGTGGCGAAATTTGCGGTGAACGCGGCCAAGGGATTGGCGAAAACCGAGTGGAATTTGCGCTATACGGATCCCTCGTTGCCGGTGCCAGCAGACAAAGGCTATCAAGCGGGTTGGGGACCTTATGTAACGCCGGGGACCTATTACGCGGGTTTGGAATTGTTGGAAAAGGGCAACGTGTCCAATTTGACAGGTATTACTGAGATCAAAGTTTCATATTTGTATGAGCCGAGCATTCCGTTGGCGAGCATCGACGAGAAATCTGCCCAGGTGGCGAAGTTGTTCCAGGTGAAGCAGAACTTGGCGAATACCAATTTACGCATCGAAGAGATTCAAAACGGTTTGAATGCGATGAAAAATGCGGTGGGGATTCCCAATACCAATGCCCGGGATTTTGCTCATTTGTCGGCCCAGTTACAATTGACCCTAAACCAAGTGAATTTGATTCTCAACGGGAACGGGGCTTTGGCTGCTGAGGAGTTTGAAACCACGGAAGGATTGAACGAGCTGTTTGGTTCGGCGTATTACTCGTGTATGGATGCCTTAAACGCACCTACCAAAACCCATTTGCAGAAATTGGATATCGTGAATGCTTCATTGGTGAAAATCAATGCCCAACTGGGCGATGTGGTTAACCAATACAACGCGATGGCGTCGCAGTATCCCGCGCTGAGATTGCCGGTGTTGCGATAATATTAATAAGCATTATTAAAAAGGCCAGCAATTTTGCTGGCCTTTTTTCGTGCGAATGACAGACAATCGAATGATGATTTATAACCCCCGTTTATCATTTTATTTGTTTAGGTTTGTATATCAGTATCGAAAATGAAACGCATAGTTTACTTTTTTTTATTATTTCAAGCACTTCAATTGAAGGCTCAAATCCCAACGCCCAAAGTCCAATGGGTGAGTGAAGTGCAGCAATACGGACAGCGAAATACAGGCCTTTGGATGATTCCACAGCCGCGAAAAGCCGCCTTTGACAGCCTCGGCAACGTGTATACACTCTTTAGTGTGGGTGATTCCCTCAGACTCACCACAGGCGTGTATAGAAAATCAGATGGTTATAGTTGCGTATTAGCAAAAATCAACAAAAGCAATGCCGCCATTGCGTGGGCTTACCCATTTAAAACCGTCGATTCTAATATGTCCCTTACAGATATCGTTATCACCAACAACAACCAAATTACGGCGCTGATTGGACATTCAGAAAGCGGTACCTATCGCGGAAAAGCATATCCTGGCAATGCACCCTTATTCTCCTTTAGCACCCAGGGCGACCTATTGTGGTTTAAATCGGGTAGTGGTATCCAAGAATTGCGTTCTGTGAATCAAAAAAACATTGGGATCGGATATCGTAAGGGCAATGATACCGCCTTTTCCCACCTAAAATTGGACTCTTTCAATGGGTATTACGCCATGGAATTGAATGCGTTTGGACAAACCACCAATGTTCAATATCTGGGAACGGGTGGCGATACTAGGACCTTGATGTTCTCAAAGGAATCCTATTTGCTACAAGTTGAAGTCTCAAAAAACGCTAGTTTTCGAAACCGACAAGGCTCCTACAAAGCAGTAGACCAGCGTACTTCGCCCGTTGGCGGGAATCTAGGGGATGTAATTACCTTTTGCTATGCAAAAAATGGTACGTTGAAGTGGGTTCATCGTGCAGATACAGCAGCTGCAAGGGCTTTGAATTCTAACTTTTGCTCAGACAATCATGGGAATGTTTATTTGGGTTTGATCTACAAGCGCAACTGTCGTTGGTTGGGTAAATCGTTCAAACTCCCTTTTGCGGGTGATCCCAATTGCGCTCTGGCCATTATAAACGAAACAACCGGAGCAGTGAAACGATTCTTGATTTGCGATACCACATCCTACAGTCCTGTGAATTATTTCAAATTATTGGAAGGGAACGACAATATGGGGGTGAGACTGCGTGTAAATGGTTGCGCTACATCCCTCTGGCCAAATCTAGCAGATTCGGTTAAAAATGCTGGTGGTGTGGTATGCATGCAGTTTGATTTTAATGGCAACTACCAACGATTTTGGCAGGATGAACAAGAATCCTACAGTTACAGTGGATATGAGGCCACGGCCTCGTTTCTGCATCAGCCGATGTCGAAATTTACTTCTACCATCTATTTTTTTGGCTCGGATATTACCAATACAACAGGCAATGCCATAGCGTTGGGATATGCTTCGTTGGATCAACGTCTTTCCGGGCAGTCAACCCTTTCCAAGGGAGGATTGCGAGTGTATCCTGTGCCGTCGGATGGGTTGGGGTGGACCGTGGAATCAGCCGATAGGATCAGCGCATTTTCCGTTTGCGACCTAACAGGAAAAGTCATGAGCGAACGCGTGTTGAACAGTCCCGTTTCTCGCTTGTCGATTGACCTGCCAAATCACACAAGGTCGATTTATTTGCTCAAGGTGAAACTGGCAAATGGTAGCACCCAAACGCAATTAATTCAATAATCGCAAGTAAAGAATTCAGTAGGGTATATAACAGAAGAGGCCACCCAACGGGCGGCCTCTTCTGTTTTGTCTGGGGTTGGATTTGTACAACCCAACACAATCAATTAGTGTTTGTCTTTGCAGCAGGCTTTCTTTTCAGGAGCCGCAGCAGGCTTTTTATTCTTGCAGCAGGCGTCGCCTTTGCTACAAGTTTTGTCGTTATCCTCTTTGCAAACAGGCTCGTTAGAGCAACCTTCGTGCGCGGCAGCCTCTTTTTTCTTGCAGCAGTCTTTTTCACCTTTGCCGATGAACTTGCCATCTGCGTCGTACATGCCCATGCAAGCCGCTTTCTCGGTAGAATCACAGCCCATAGAATCGCACATCGCAGCGCACTGTTCTTTGGTCATTGTAGCGCATTTGCTCATATCGCATTTGCCCATCATTTCCTTTTCGCAATGTTGCATTTCAACACAGGCAGCACCTTGTCCGTGGTTGGGACGTTCGCCGAACGACTTGCCCGCAATGAAAGGAGCGATAACCAAAGAAACAATCGACATCAATTTGATCAAAATGTTCATTGAAGGTCCTGAAGTGTCCTTGAAAGGATCACCCACTGTATCACCCGTTACAGATGCTTTGTGTGGCTCAGATTTTTTGTAGAACATCTCACCGTTGATCATTACACCCTTTTCGAAAGACTTCTTAGCGTTATCCCATGCACCACCGGCATTTGATTGGAAGATACCCATCAATACACCAGAAACAGTAACACCGGCCAACATACCGCCCAATACTTCAGGACCGAACAAGAAACCAACAATTACAGGAGAAATCAAGGCAATGGCACCAGGCGCCAACATCTCACGGATAGAAGCTTTGGTAGAAATCGCTACACACTTTTCGTATTCAGGCTGCGCCTTGTATTCCATGATTCCTGGGATTTCACGGAATTGACGACGTACTTCGTTTACCATGTCCATCGCAGCGCGACCCACAGCAGCAATTGCCAATGAAGAGAAGATGAAAGGAATCATACCACCCACAAACAAACCAGCCAATACAGGCGCTTTGTAAATGTCGATGGCTGTGATACCAGAAATACCCACGAAGGCAGCAAACAATGCCAAAGAAGTCAAGGCGGCAGAAGCAATTGCAAAACCTTTACCGGTGGCAGCAGTGGTGTTACCAACCGCATCCAAATTGTCTGTACGTCCGCGAACTTCCTCGGGCAACTGGCTCATTTCAGCAATTCCACCTGCGTTGTCGGCAATCGGACCGAAAGCGTCAATCGCCAACTGCATCGCAGTAGTAGCCATCATACCTGCAGCGGCGATAGATACACCATACAGACCGGCGAAGTAGTAAGAACCCATGATACCACCGGCCAAAACCAAAATCGGCAACACGGTTGATTCCATACCCACACTCAAACCACCAATGATGTTGGTTGCGTGGCCAGTACCAGACTGACGGATGATCGACATTACAGGGCGTTTGCCCATGGCGGTATAGTATTCGGTGATGATGCTCATCAATGTACCCACAACCAAACCAACGATGATGGCAGCAAAAACACCATCACGGGTGAAGTCTTCACCACGAACAGCATCAAACCAAGACATTTTCTCAGGCAACAAGTTCTGAACCACAAAATATGAAGCGATACCTGTCAAGGCGATTGAAGACCAGTTACCCAAGTTCAACGCAGTTTGAACACTATCGGTTTCGTTTTTCACTTTTACGAACCATGTTCCAACGATAGAGAAGATCAATCCCAAACCGGCAATGACCATCGGCAATAGGATGGGAGACAAGCCATTGTAGTTATCAACGGCATTGATTTCTTGACCCAATACCATGGTAGCCAAGATGGTAGCCACATAAGAACCGAACAAATCGGCACCCATACCGGCAACGTCACCTACGTTATCACCTACGTTGTCGGCGATTGTAGCGGGGTTACGAACATCATCCTCAGGAATACCTGCTTCAACTTTACCCACCAAATCCGCGCCAACGTCGGCCGCTTTGGTATAGATACCACCACCTACACGGGCAAATAGGGCAATACTTTCAGCACCCAAAGAGAAACCAGCCAATACTTCGATGGCGGTTTTCATTTCGTCACTATTTACATTGGTTACGTGAAATACCTGTAAGAAAACGATAAACAAAGAACCCAGTCCAATCACTGCCAAACCAGCTACACCCAATCCCATTACGGTACCACCGTTGAAAGACACTTTCAAGGCTTGAGCCAAACTGGTACGAGCGGCTTGGGTAGTACGAACGTTGGCTTTTGTAGCGATGTTCATACCGATGTAACCCGCTAATGCTGACAATACAGCACCGATGACGAAGGAAATCGAAATGATCCAACTTGAGTGGATGGGATGTTCAGCACTTCCTTTGAAAGTACCTGACCAAGCCAACAAAATACCCGCAATTACTACGAAGTAGCTCAATACTTTCCATTCCGCTTTCAAAAAAGCCATGGCACCTTTGGCAATGTAGCCTGCCAAACGCTGCATGTTTTCATCGCCCGCATCTTGCTTGCTAACCCATGCACTCTTGATGGCCATCACAATGAGACCAACGACGCCCAACAAAGGGACTAGGTAAAGGATATTGTTTGTCATAAATATTGTCTTTTTTTAAAAGATTCGCGAAAATACGCAAGTTTGCCCCAAAAATCAAAAGGAACTCCTTTAAGTGATGGGTGGAACTTGGTAAAGCGATGTTTTATTCGGCGCTTGGAACCACAATCAGTTTGGTCGTTGATTGCTGGTTGCCAAAGGATACCGCAACCTCATAGATGCCTGAAATGCCTGCGGGTAACTCCCATGAGAAGTTCCCGTTCACATCTGTTTGTGCGTGGAAGGATTGGATGGTTTGTCCGACTGTATTGTACACATTCACTTGTACCATCTGTCCTTTAGGCAAATTTCCCAAAGTGGTTGAACCGTTGGTGGGGTTGGGGAATAGTGTAAAACCTATGCGAGACAAATCGCCAATTTCCGCGGTATATTTGGAATTGGCCATGCTCGCCAAGCTCAAGTTTTGATAAGACCCAGAGCCGGTAGCTTCCCATCGGAACGCCCTCACGGCATATTTGTATTCACCTGCATTCGGATTCAACAATGTGGGTTTGCAATAGTCCCAATAAAAAGTATCGCTGGTGGTGGAATTGCCCAATCCGCAATAGCCCGCAATTTCCTTGTATTCTTGGGTTTTCTGGTCGATGCGATACACCACGTAACCATCCACTTTCTCAGGCGAACGATTCCATTTCAACAATGTGGCACCATTGCTTTCAGCGACGGTAAGATTGCTCGGTGGTTGCACATACAGCATATTCAATGTAGGGTCGCCCATCAATGCGATAAATACCCCATTCCATGAGAAATTGAATGCGCCATTGAAATAGTCGTTGACATTGTTCTGGGTGATTTTGGCACCATAGCCGATGTTCTGTCCCAATCCCATGTGATGCAAGTACCATTTGGGTATGCCGCCCCAACAGCTAGCCAATGATCCGCCGGCCAATGCACCGCGCAGTAGGTTGTTTTTGGAGTCCCAATCGCCGAAGTAACTGCCCGCCAACATCGTGAAGGCATTGCTGAACTTTCCTTTGTTGGTGGCGAAATCGTTGGTTGTGCCAATCCCACTGCAGCTACCATAACTACCAGCGCCGCATCCATAACTCCACAAATAGGAGCCTGTTGTTTGCTCTGAAAAATAATCAACTGCATCCGAAAAACTATCTAGCCCAACAAAACAGGGTAGGTTGTGGTATCCCGTTGAAGCCAAATTCAATCCCGTAAAGTTGTTGTCGATCAACCCCCTTCTCCGAAAGGATGTTTTGCCCATTTTATAATTGTGAACGCGGTTCAGGTATTCCTTGGTCAAAAGCGTATCATTTTTTGAAAATGCATCCATGTTAAAGAGGTCTACGCGGCCGATTTCGTATACAATGGGACATTCGGGTGCGGACTGGTCGAATTTGCCATCGCCCGGTATGTTTTTGTGTCGCGCTTCAGACCCCGTGGTGCAATTCACAATTTCATCGCCCCAATAGCAATCCACGGTGCCATAATATACATCGGCTGGCCATGCCCCTGTGTGGTTGCCAACGCCCTCAACGTGACCATCTGGTGGTGGCCTATCGCCATTGGTTGAAAAATTACCCGAATAGGGAACGGGTATGTGTCCGAGTATATACAAAGCTTTGGGGGCTTTGGGCAGTCGTTTGATATGTGCTTCCAATTTGGCTTTCACGGCATCCACCTTTTCGTTTCGTCCAACCACCACATAGGATGGAAACCAACCATCGGCCATGAGATCTACGCCCAAGGTGCTAATTTCCGATTTGAGCGCAACAACATAACTGCTATCGACCAGGACCACAATGCCTCCGCGGGTAGGGGGTGTATTGAATTGATTGCCCACGTAAATGTAGCCCAGGGCCTCTGTGGTTGTGTTTTTGACTTTCAAGACGCGGTATTCACGACTCATGCCTTTGCTCAGTGTATCTTTCCATGTGGTGATGTTGCCAGCCAGGGTGGCATCTGGGCCTTTCCAAGCATTGTTGGCGTGAATGAAATCGCGGTGATGGATGACATAGTTGCCGGTGTAGCCATCATTCGGCCATTTCAGGGTGATGCTACCGTCGGTGTTTGCGGTGGCTGAAACTTGAACAACTTGGGTTTTGGCAACTTGACCTACCAAAGTGGATGTGAAAAGTCCGAAGATTAGCGCTGCGTACTTGTGCAATGTGCGACTCATGTTTTTCAAATATATATCATATTTTAAAAGTAGATGTGTTTTGTGGATTCCGTGTGTATGAACATGACTGAAATCGCTTATTTTCGCATCCAAATTTGAAATGAAACAGTTTAGACTAGTATCGATGCTCCTTTTGGGTCTGATTGCGGTCCAATCGTTTGCCCAAACCGCAGCGCCAAAGCCCAAAAAACCAGCCGTTAACGAACAAAAAGAAATTTCTCCCGCTGTTCAGATTTACTTTGAAACCAACAAATCGGTGATCAAGCCTGCCGAATTGGCCAAGTTAAAAAAGTTGTTGGATACCTTGGATTCAAAAGACGAGTTTCGTTTGATTTTGACCGGTCATACAGATTCTTCCGGTAACGATGAATTGAATTTGAAATTGTCTCAAGCCCGTGTGGATGGGGTGTATCAATACCTGATAGACAATGACATTGAAGCAGATTGGATGAACCGCCAGTATTTTGGTCGTGCCAAACCCCGCGAAAAGGAAGAAACTTCTGAAGAAAAGAAGGCGAAAAACCGTCGGGTGGAAATCACCATTTTGGAAAAACCCAAGCCCGTTGAGAAGCCAAAGCCAAAGCCCGTATTCAAAGATACTTGTAACGCGGATACCACCATTTATATTAATGGTGTGGGAATGACCATGAAAGTGTGTGATTTCAAAAAAATGTGTCCACGCGGAGCCACCAATTGCATCAAAATTAAAAAGAATACCACCATTGAAGAATTGATCAGCAGCGGCACACCACTGACCACTGCAAAAAGCGAAGGATTGAATTGGGCGGGTGCTTATGACATTCGTATGCCAGGCGATACTTGTGCTGCGGTGCCTGTGACGATGACCATCGCCATGGATGCGGCCATCTACAAGAAAGCCAAGTTGCAGGTGTATACCCGCGATGGCGAGACCAATATCAAACCCGACAAAACCAAGAAATTGGGAATTGCCAAGGGCAAGGAGCAAATCAAATATTCATTCCCACTCACTTGCAATGGCTCATACTTCATCTGCGGTCCTGCCGGCAAATCGAAAAAAGCCATCATCTTGGATAAAACCAAAAGAGCGGAAGAGATGTTCGTCATTTCGCAAAGCACCATGGCCATCATTCCTTGTAAGAAAATTGGCGCTGGCAAGTGGGAGGTATCGTACAGCAAAATTGAGGATCCTACGCTTACAGTGAAAATGTCTGACGGTGAAACCATCGTATCGGACATCAACATGAACAGCATCCGCAAGATGAAGAAGCCCGGAATTTTGCGCAAGAAATACAAAGTAAAAGGAAAACATCTTCAGGGTTAATTCTGATCAATGGAAAAACTGACCAATCGTTCACGGGCAGTCGTGGACAAAAAAATGACCTTTGCAGAGCAGATATACCTGCCTGCGATTTTGGGAGGTATGTGGATTACGCTGAAACACTTCTTTCGTAAGCCCGCTACATCTCAGTATCCCGAAGAAATTCGCCCCAGGGCGGAAGTGTATCGCGGTCAGCATGTGTTGAAGCGCGACGAGCAAGGAAAAGAGCGTTGTACAGCCTGTGGTTTGTGCGCCGTTGCCTGTCCTGCCGAAGCCATCACCATGGTTGCTGCAGAGCGTGAAAAAGGCGAGGAGCATTTGTACAGAGAGGAAAAATATGCAGCCACTTATGAAATTAACATGTTGCGTTGCATTTTCTGCGGTTTGTGCGAAGAAGCCTGTCCAAAGCAAGCGATTTTCTTGACCGATCGAATCGTGGATGCAGAATTTGGCAGAGAAGAGTTCATTTACGGCAAAGACAAATTGGTTGAGCCCGTGGATGCGCGTGTAGATATTTCGAAACGACAAGTTTGGTCCAATCAATCATAAAATGTTGCAGAATTTACCCATACCATTTTTGGTATTATCGTTTTTGACGATTCTGTCGGCCCTGTATGTGGTCACAAGCAAGAATCCCGTTCACAGTGTATTGGCGTTGATTTTTACGTTTTTTACCATTTCGGCACATTATGTATTGTTGAATGCCCAATTCTTGGCTGTTGTTAATTTGATCGTGTACGCTGGAGCAATTATGGTTTTGTTCTTGTTTGTACTGATGTTGTTGAACTTGAGCAAGGAGACTGAGCCAGTGAAATCAAATTGGTGGGGTATTGCTGCGGCAATCTCTGCGGGTTCACTGTTGTTAATCATCACTGCTGCCTTCCAGGTGAGCGGTGAGGCCGTGGCAAAAAATCCGGTTGAAGGCATTGGATTGGTAAAGGCATTGGGCAAAGTTTTGTTCACGCGATTTGTGGTTCCTTTTGAACTAACAGGCATTTTGTTTTTGGCGGCGATGGTTGGGGCCGTTTTGTTGGGTAAAAGAGAGAAAGGCACCGATGCCTTGATCACCAAAGAAGAATCAAAAGGATGAGTATCTTGAACATTTTTAATCAAGTTGAAATTAGCCACTACATTTACCTGAGCACGGTTCTGTTTGCGATTGGTTTATTCGGTGTGCTGTTCAGACGCAATGCCATCATTTTGTTGATGTGTATTGAGTTGATGTTGAATGCAGTGAATTTGTTGTTTACAGCATTCTCGTCGTATATGGGTGATGCAGACGGACAAATATTCGTCTTTTTCATCATGGTGGTTGCAGCGGCGGAAGCAGCTGTGGGCTTGGCAATTTTGGTGTTGGTTTATCGCAATACGCGTAAAACCGATGTGAGTTTCTTGGATCAATTGAAAGGGTAAGGTATGTTGACATTGATGATATTTCTCCCTTTGGTGGGATTTGTGATTAACGGAACCCTGGGCAGATTTTTGCCCAAAGCCATTTCTGGATGGTTGGGAACTGCGGCTGTATTTGGTTCTTTTATCATCGCTCTAATGAGCTTCATGGACCTCACAGGCGATACCACAATGCCTGAAAGGATTTACACCAAGTTGTTTACCTTTTTGCATGTGGGCAATTTCCACGTAGACTTTGCCTTCCAATTTGATCGTTTGTCGGCCGTGATGACCCTCATCATCACCGGTATCGGTACCCTGATACACATGTATTCGATTGCTTATATGCACGAAGACGATGGGTTTTATAAGTTCTTCGCCTATCTTAATTTGTTTATTTTCAACATGTTGGTGTTGGTGTTGGGCTCAAATTACCTCATGTTGTTCTTTGGATGGGAAGGGGTAGGACTGTGTTCTTATTTACTGATTGGATTCTGGTACAAGAACGTGAGTTATGGAAAAGCTGCCCGCAAAGCATTCATCATGAACCGCATCGGTGACTTGGGCTTGTTAATGGGCTTGTTTTTGATTTACGATACGTATGGCACCTTCGAGTATCAAGATGTTTTTAGATTGGTGTTTGTTGGTTCTGCCGAGTCTAACGCAGTCAATACAGCCATCGCCTTGTTGTTGTTCATCGGCGCCATGGGCAAAAGTGCTCAGATTCCTTTGTATACCTGGTTGCCCGATGCGATGGCAGGTCCAACGCCGGTGTCTGCGTTGATTCACGCCGCTACCATGGTGACCGCCGGCATTTATTTGGTCATTCGTTCCGAAGCCATTTATGCCTTATCGCCCATCGCCCGGGAAGTGGTGATGTGGATCGGATTGGCTACGTCCATCATGGCGGCGCTGATTGGATTGAAACAAAACGACATCAAAAAAGTATTGGCCTACAGTACGGTGAGTCAGTTGGGATTGATGTTCATTGCCTTGGGTTGCGGTGCATACACTGCGGCGTTGTTCCATGTGATTACCCACGCGTTCTTCAAGGCCCTGTTGTTCTTGGGTTCGGGCAGTGTAATTCATGGTATGCATCACGAACAGGATATCCGCCATATGGGTGGTTTGCGCAAAAAAATGCCGGTTACCTATATCACATTCTTGATTGGAACCCTGGCCATCACAGGATTCCCATTCTTGTCGGGCTTCTTCTCAAAAGACGAAATTTTGGTTTCTGCCTTTGCACACAACAAATTGGTGTTTGCGTTGGCTTTGATCAGTGCCGGAATTACTGGATTTTATATGTTCAGAATGTTCTTTGTTACCTTCCACGGAACCTACAGAAATAGCCATCACACCTACGATAAAGTGCATGAAAGTCCCTTGTTGATGACTTTGCCATTGTTGGTGTTGGCTGTGCTATCCGTTGTGGGTGGTGCGGTGAATTTGCCTCATTACTTGGGCGAGGGCATTTCAGGCATTTTGCATCATACCTTGAGTTATGATGGCGGTGGAAAGTTTTCTCCTATCTTGATGTATCCTGAACATATGCCGGAAATCGAACACACCACCGAATGGTTGTTGTTGGCGATGGCGGTATCGGTTTTTGTCATTGCCTTTTTGTATACCCGCAACAAATATGTTACCCAAGGTGCAGTGCCTGAATCGGACGAAGCACAGGCGGGCATGGGCAAGGTTTTGGCGAACAAATTTTATGTGGACGAAGCCTACGATACAGCATTTGTATCGCCCATTGAAGCAGCGGGAGATGTGGTTGGAACCTATGTAGATGACAAAGGAGTTAAAGGACTCGTGGATGGATTTGGTTCGGGTTCAAATTTCATCAGTCGTTTGCTGTCGAAAATCCAAAACGGAAACATTGAGTATTATTTGGTTTATATGGTGATTGGTGTCGCCTTGTTGTTGGCTTTTAATCTGTTTTAATCATGGAAGTAATAATCATTCCAATATTGGCTTCCATCGCGGTGATGGCTTTGGGCAAAAAGAATCAAATTTGGTTGTCGGCCCTGCTGTCGATGTTGCCCCTGGTTTTTGTTGCACAGTTTTTTGATCGAGTGGGCGTGGACGGTGGTTGGAAGACCCTGTTCGATCAGCCGTGGATTTCTGACAACATTCGTTTTACCACGGGTTTTGACGGACTTACGGGTATTTTATTGTTATTGACAAACATTTTGGTTCCGGTTATCATTCTGGGCGGAATTCGCAATGATGAGCATCGTGTAAAAATCACTGCATTGACATTGTTTATGCAAGGTGCGTTAAACGGAGTTTTCATGGCGCAAGATGGATTGATGTTCTACATCTTCTGGGAGTTGGCCTTGATTCCAATTTACTTCATCACCCTTACCATGAGCGGTGTAAATGCCTTCAAAATCACCCTGAGATTCTTCATCTACACTTTTGTGGGTTCTCTGGCGATGTTGGCGAGTTTGATCTACTTGTTCTTACATACCGCGAATTATTCATTCGCATTTGAAGCGCTTCGTGCAGTTGAATTGTCACACACCGAATCAATTTTTGTGGGAGGTGGTATTTTGTTGGCCTTCTTGGTGAAGATTCCCGTGTTGCCATTCCACTCTTGGCAGGCAGATACATACACCAATACACCTGCGGCGGGTACCATGCTCTTGAGTGGTATCATGCTGAAAATGGGTTTGTATGGTTTGCTGCGTTGGTTTTTGCCTTTGGCACCAGAGAGCATCGAATTCTATCAACCTTGGGTCATCGGATTGTCTGTTGCGGGCGTGTTGTATGGGGCTTTGATTGCGATCCGACAGAAGGACATGAAGCGATTGGTGGCATTTTCTTCTCTGTCGCACGTAGGTTTGATCGCCGCAGGGATTTTCACCCTGACATTAGAAGGCTTGGAAGGCAGCGTGATTCAGCTTTTTGTTCACGGTATCAACGTGGTGGGCTTGTTTTTGGTGATTGAATTGATCGAAAGAAGCACCGGAACACGGATGTTGGGCGAATTGGGCGGATTGGCGAAGAACAACCGCTTGTTCATGATTTTCTTCATGTTGATTGCATTGGGTACCGTGGCTGTGCCATTCACCAATGGATTTCCAGGGGAATTGTTGTTGCTGAAGTCGTTGTATGCTTACCGACCCAACCTATCGTTGTTGGCAGGTTTAACAATCATATTCTGCGCGGTCTATGTCTTTAGAATGGTTCAGTTTAGTATGTTTGGAGAAGGTAAGGGGGAAGTAGCAAGTTTGAAATGGAATGAAATATTGGCTTTTGGAATCATCACATTCTTTATTTTGGGATTGGGTTTCATGCCACAAATGTTAATAGATATCGTGCACAACAGTATTGTACAAATTGGTCAATGGGTTTCTGAAGCAAGGGGGGTGATGTCATGATCGCCTTGTTTGTAACCTTTTTCAGCGCCGTGGTGTTGCTGTTTTTGGGTCTGAACAAAAAGGAATCGAACTATTCCATTTTTGCGGCGATTTCATTGTTTGTTTCAGCGGGTCTGTCATGGGCTTGTTCGGCAAATTTGATTTCTTTCGGCCTTCTAGAGTCTTGGGTGCCTGCCAATATGATGTCGTTTGGTAAAGAACAACACTTGTTCTCTGCTTTATTGGCGTTCATCGTGGGTTTGATCATTTTGATGTTCAGGAAGAATGAAGTTGTTGGCAACGACCAGTTGGGCTTGATGATGTTCAGTTTGTGTGGTGCTTACATGATGGTTTCTTACCAGCATTTGGTGATGTTGTTTTTGGGCATCGAAGTGTTGTCGATTCCGCTATTTGTTTTGGCAGGTGCAAGCAAGACCAATTTGGCTTCCAATGAGGCTTCGTTGAAATACTTCTTGATGGGTGCGTTTTCTACAGGGATTTTCCTGTTGGGAACGGCTTTCATTTATGGAGGTACCGGATCGTTGGAGTTAGAAATGATGGGGATTAAGCCCAGTTTCATGCACGCAATGCAGGGGATGCCATTGCCTGTGTTGATCAACGCGGGAATCGTATTGATGAGTGTGGGTTTGCTCTTCAAAGTGGCGGCTGCTCCGTTCCATTTTTGGGCACCGGATGTGTATGAAGGCAGTCCCAATCGCACAACCTTGTTCATGGCTACCGTTGTGAAGATTGCTGCTTTTGTGGCTTTCTATCGTTTTTTGAACACGTTTGCTGGAATCGCAGATGCTTGGAAAGGCTGGATTTCTGTATTGGGTGCGATAACCATTCTATGGGGAAACCTCGCTGCTTTGAATCAAACTTCGGTAAAACGCACATTGGCATTTAGTAGTATCGCGCATGCCGGTTATTTGGTGATGTTCTTGCTCATGGCCGATGGCACAAATACTTGGATATTGTGGTTCTACGGTTTGGCCTATGCCTTGGCCAGCGTGTTGGTGTTCTCCATCGCCAATCAACTCTCGGTTAGTACCGGTAAAAACGATTTTAGTGCATTCGATGGCCTCGCCAAACGTTCGCCGTTTGTGGGTGTAGCTTTGGTTATTGGCGTCTTGTCGATGGCCGGAATACCGGTGAGTGCTGGTTTTAACGCCAAGTTTTATCTATTCTCTTTCGCTTGGCAACACACGCCCTGGTTGGTAGGCGTGGGATTGTTGGGTTCTGCCATCAGCGTAGGGTACTACTTCAAGTTCTTCAAACATGCATTCATGCAAGAAAGTGAAGATGCATCTCCTGTGCTTGATCGCGGCTTGTTACTGTTGCTATCGGCATTGATATTGTTGCTGGGTGCGATGCCTTGGGCTGTGCTCAACGGTATTTTCTAAGTTGCTTCCGCGGTGATCAAAACCGTACACCAAATCGCAATTGAAGGGGTCCGAATGGCATGTTGCGCGAGAAATCGCCGTTTGTTGAGAGTCCGATAGACGCCCAACTGGCCATGTCTTCGCCGTAAACAAACCCAAGCATGACGATGGGACTGCTAACCCAACCTCTTTTTTGTTCTTCGATTAAAAAAGCATTGACTGCACGGTATTCCGCTTGAAAGAAGATTTGATTGATGGATAAGCGGGCGAATCCAAACACACCGCCCATGGTTGACGCATTGTATATGGCCAAGTTGACACCCCCACCCAAAAACAACCGCTCATTTAAACTCGCACCCGCTTGTGGGTCAAGGGATAAGAACAAAACGTTCTGACTGCCATTGGTGGCTACTTCAATTCCTTTGTAAAGCGATACGATATCCAAAATACTGGGATTTTCTTCGTAATCGTCGATGAGTGTATCGCCTGTGACTTTTTGTTTTCTATTGGATTGCGCTGCGCTGCTCGACTCGCTATTTTCTCCATTTATACCATCGTACTGCCCATAACAAAATTGACTTACCAAGAAGAGGATAAAAACTGTAAAACCTTTGGGTTGAAACATGGTTGATTGCTTGTTTAGCCGCAATTATACGCGTAAAATTGTAACTGTTTAGGCAACTATGTCAAAGATTCACAATTTCTCTGCAGGTCCCTCCATTTTGGCAGAGAGTGCTTTTGAAAAAAGCATACAGGACATCCGCAATTTTGCTGGTACAGGTTTGAGCATTTTGGAAGTTTCTCACCGAGGCAAAGAGTTTGAAAAAGTCATGGCAGATACTGCACAATTGGTGAGGGATTTACTATCCGTTCCCGATAACTATGATGTGCTGTTTTTGCAAGGTGGTGCTAGCACACAGTTTTTTCAGATCCCGTTGAACTTCTTAAAAACCAAGGCTGCCTACACCCAAACAGGTACATGGGCCAGTCGTGCGATCATTGAAGCCCAAGGGTATGGACAAACAGAAGTTTTGGCATCCAGTAAGTCAGCCAATTTCTCTTTTGTGCCCAAAGACTACACCGTTCCTGCAGATGCCGATTATTTTCATTGCACCAGCAACAACACCATTTTTGGTACACAAATCAAGGAGTATCCCAATTGTGGCGATGTGCCATTGATTTGCGATATGAGTTCAGATATTTTCTCAAAACCTGTGGATGTTTCGAAATTCGCGATGATCTATGCCGGAGCCCAAAAGAACATGGGACCCGCCGGTGTTACATTGGTGATTTTGAGAAAGGACATGTACAGCCGTGTTGCGGATCGACACATCCCAACCATGATGAAATACAGCATTCATGCGGAAAATGACAGCATGTACAATACACCGCCGGTTTTCCCCATTTTGGTATCAAAGTATAACCTCGAATGGGTAAAGGAAGTGGGTGGTGTTGAAGCCATGGCCGTGAGGAATACAGCGAAGGCGGATTTGCTATACAACGCCATTGACAATAGTCCTTACTTCAAGGGAACTGCAGCCGTTGAGGATCGCTCTCAAATGAACGTTTGTTTTGTGTTTAATGAAGAACATTTGCATTTGGAAGAGAAATTCAATCAAGCTTGCAAAGAAGCCAATTTGTCGGGCCTGAAAGGACATCGCTCTGTAGGCGGATATCGTGCATCTCTATACAATGCATTGCCATTGGAGAGTGTACAAGCATTGGTTAACGTAATGGAAAATTTCGCATCATGAGGGTTTTGGCGAACGACGGCATTGATGCTGCAGGAAAACAAATATTAGAAGCGGCAGGCTTTGAGGTGATTACCAACAAAGTGGCGCAAGAGGAATTGCCCAATGTAATTGGGGAATACGATGTATTGATTGTGCGCAGCGCAACCAAAGTGAATGCGCGTGTGATCAATGCTTCATCGCTGAAATTGATTGCCAGAGCCGGTGTGGGTTTGGACAACATCGACATGAAAGCGGCAGGCGAAAAAAACATCCCCGTGGTGAATACGCCCAATGCAAGTTCTCGTTCAGTGGCAGAATTGGTGTTTGCGCATTTATTCTCATTGTCGCGTTTTTTGCATAAAGCCAACCGACAAATGCCTACAAACGGAATCGATGGATTCAAAGACATGAAAAAAGTGTATTCTGATGGCTTTGAATTGATGGGGAAGAAGTTGGGTATCATCGGATTTGGTAGAATAGGACAAGAAGTGGCAAAAATGGCCATCGGATTGGGAATGGAAGTATTGGTCTATGATTACAAGCAACGGGAGTTTGATGTTGTTGTACAAATGGCCAAGGCGTATCAATCCAACAACTTTAAAGTGACCTTGAAGGGACAGTCATTGGATACAGTGTTGTCACAATCGGATTGTCTTACCATTCATACTCCGGGCAGTGCTGAGGTGATTGGTGCTGCTGAAATTGCCAAAATGAAGGCGGGTTCAGTACTGATCAACTGTGCGCGTGGTGGCGTTGTGAACGAGGTTGCTTTGGCGGAAGCCTTGCAAAACGGACATATTTCATGTGCAGGTGTGGATGTTTTTGAAAATGAACCCCCCACAAATGATTTGATGATTTCTCAGGATAACTGCAGTTTATCGCCCCATATTGGTGCTAGCACGAAGGAGGCGCAGGAACGCGTAGGTATAGAATTGGCGGAAAAGATTACGGGTTTCTTCAAATAGTTTCGCTTTGACTGCACTTCGGATTCTTCCTTTTACGGCACTGGTCCCAACGCGGGATTTTCAGCAGCGCATTCCCACTTACGGTTCGGGAAAACGCCCACAATCCGAGTTGGAAACATTGGCCAAAGAGGAAGTGCTGAGTTACATTCGCATTGTCAAGCCCCAGTTTTTAAATCCTGCCATTGAGCAGGGAACGGATCAGTTTTACAAGGCAAGCAAATACCATCTCGACCAACTACTATCGGCCGGGGCGTTAACCAGGTTGGATCATACAATGTTTCTTTATGAACAATTGCAGCCGGGGATTGCGCCATTGCGCGGGGTGGTTTTGGCCGTTGCAGCCGAAAATTGCGCCGATGGTACTGTGAAAAAACACGAAAATGTGATTCAGAGTAAGGCCGGAAGACTCGTCAAGCATATCGATGTGCTCAATTCGATTTCCGAGCCGGTGTTGTTGACCCAAAAGTTGCCTGCCAACATCAAAGATTGGTTGCATACAACGAGAACCGTTGACCCATTGGTTGAAACCAAAGATGCATTGGGCTTTATTCATCGCCTATGGCCGCTGTCGGAATATGAGCAGTCATTGGTCGTTGAAGGGTTTGGGAAGCTGGATTCATTGTATATCGCCGACGGACACCATCGGGTAGCTGCAGTGACACAGTACTTACAGCAATCAGGGAAGTCTGAGCAACAGGGTTTGATGTCTTTGGTGATGGATCAAGACGATTTGTTGATCAAGTCGTTTCATCGCATCATATCAGGTTGCGGGGTCCTGGATGTAGGGGCATATTTTTCGGACAATGGCATTCCTTACCGCGGTGTCTCTTTGGATGAAGAGCCAGTGGTGCAAGCAAATGAATCCATGGTGATGACCGCGAGCGGTTGTTTTGTGTTTTCTTTGGGCGAATCCAACCCGGCAATGAATGCAGTGGAAAAATTGGAAGTGACGAGGGTGGAATCGGGCATTATCCGCAATTTGATTGGTATTGAAAATACCAGCCACGATGGAAGAATATCCTTCATGCGCGGTGATACACCGTTGCAAACGATGAAATCAAAAATTGACCAAGGGGAATGTGATTGTGTGTTTGTGTTGCCAGCAAACTCCTTCGATCAAGTGGAGGCAGTGGCAGACCAAAACCTAACCATGCCGCCCAAAAGTACCTGGATTGAACCCAAATTACTTACCGGGTTCGTTACACAACAGTTTGATTAGAAAAGCGACAATTGCTTTTTGTCCGACTTCAACTGAAAAACTTCACCCAATTCACCGTACAGCGATTCAATTGATTCAATATCAATGCTGTAGACGCTGGAAGTTTTTACCGATTTCATCTTAATCAAACGACCGTCCTTTAATTTTTGCAAATGCCCAGAAACTGTGCTTTGGCTGTAGGGTAGTTGATCAACAATGTCTTGACAAGAACATTCGCCATGCTGCATCAAATGCTTGAGTATCGCAATTCTGCCTGGGTGACCCATGGCTTTTAAGCCATCTGCCATGGTTGTTATGTTGTTTTCGAATGTGCCGCGAATTGCCATATTGGTCGTTTTATCGTTAATTGCAAATATACAATAGAATAATATCGTATTTGGACAATGGAATTAAATTATCCTATGTATTTGGTGAATGGGCTTTCTCACTTTCTGAGCGGTGGCCAATGGGTCGTTTTCAGCATCTCGATACCCAACAGTCAACATCACACTGGCATGCAAGTTTTTTGAAGGTAAATCCAAAATTTCATCCACGACGTCGCGGTTGAAACCTTCCATTGGCGTGCTGTCTATGCGCATTTGAGCAGCTGCCACCATGGCTTTGCCCAAAGCGATGTAGGCTTGATTGCTTGACCATTTGATGATTTCCTCGGTGTTTTTACTGCCAACAAAGCCCATGATACTCTTGCGAAATCCGGCCAAAGTCGACACATCTTTTTCGCGGGTTGTTGCGATGAAATTCAGGTATGAATCCACCATTTCTTCTGTAACCTCTGTCCAAACGGCAAATACAAACACATGGGATGCCTCGGTGAGTTGGGGTTGATTGTATGCAGCTTCGCGTAGTTTGGCCCTAACTTCTGTCGATCGTACATCGTAAATTTCGAATGGTTGTAGTCCCAACGATGTGGCTGTCAACCGGATGGTCTCCAAAATCACGGAAACTTCTTCCTCTGAAATGGGTTTGTTGATATAGCGTTTTGTGGCATATCGCCACTGTAGGTCTTCTAATAATTGCATCACTTCAAAGATAGTTGTGATTCGATTAACACGGTACTCCCAAATTTGTTTGAATCCGTGTAAATTTGGGACTTCCCACAGGGGTAAATTCAGGCATGTTTATACGATCTCTAGGCCAACGCATCGCACAAAAAAGTCCGTTTACACGCTTTGCTGCCTTTTTGCTGTTGGAATTGGGTGTACTCATGGTGCTGTTTTATCCTGCAATTATGCAACAAGCGGCTTTGCAATGGGATGCCACGGAGATATACTTGCCTTGGAAGAATTTCATCACCGAACAGTGGCGTCATGGTTTTTTGCCTTTGTGGAATCCATACATGAGTGGCGGTTTTCCCCAACATGGTGATCCTGGAACTTGGTATGGATTGAGCTATTTCTTTGCCATTTGGGATGAGTACAATTTGCAATCGTTGTTGTACGAATATTTGTTTCATTTGCTTTTGGCCGCTGCAGGCGTTTATTGGTTGTTGCAGACCTTGCGGTTTTCGTGGTTGTTGTCGGTTTCTTTGTCGGTTGCTTACTCATTGAATGGCTTTTTCTTGGGGAATGCCCAACACTTGGGCTGGGTGATTGGTTTCGCATGGTTGCCTTGGTTGCTGTTGTCATTTTGGGCTGTATTGAAAGGTGCTGAATCAGATGTAAAACCTTGGTTGTCCGCCATGTTGTTGGGATTGGTGGCTCACTTTCAATTTGTGGGTGGCTATTTGGGCGTTACGGCGATTGCCTTGTATTGTTTGTTGGGGTGCTATGCGATTTGGCTTTGGCGCAAACCGTCGCGTCATCAATGGTTGTCTCTAAGGAAACAGTTATTCGCAATGGTTTTGGCCGCGCTCTTCTTTGTGGGTTTGTCGCTGCCGGCACTGTTGAGTTTCTGGGATTTGCAAGCGCAAATCACCCGTTCAGTGCCGATGTCGCTTTCCGATACCCAATTTGGGTATTGGCCTTGGCAAGCGGTATCCACCATGTGGTGGGCAGAGCCCAGTGCTGATATGGCCGGAAAGTTGGGTGCGGATATCAGTTTGATCAACGTTCGGTGGGGCGCTATCATGTTGGTATCAGTGATTGTTGCAATGATATTTGCAGCTTCGAAATCCAGGCTACCCAAAACCCGCAGGGTGTTGTTCTTGGTGGTTGCTGGGCTGTTTTTTTTGGTGCTTGCTAGCGGACCGCAAACGCCCCTTCATGGTTGGATTATCTATCAATTGCCTCTCTTAAAGTTGTTTCGATTTCCAGCATTATACCGTGGGTTGGCATTGTTTATTTTCTTGGTTGCCTCAGCATATGCAATGGAACCTTGGTTTGGCCGAAATCGCTATTGGGGCTTGGGTTTGTCGGCCTTGATCATGATTGAAGTTGCGTATGGTGCACATCGCGATATTCAAAACACGGTTTTGGTGAAGATTCCGGCACATGAAGTGAATGAAACACTCCGTCTTCTATCGTCAAAAGCAAACGCTCCAGGAACGCCCAGAATCCTTAAACTGCCGTTGCGGATGGATGTTGACACGGTGCAACATTTGAATCAGTCTGTGCCGTTCATGAATCAAAACCAAGGTGTGTATTTGAAAATTTGGGCAACCGACGGTTATAATCCTTATCAGCGCGTATCACAAATGGGGTCTGTTCGAAATGTGGTGTTGGATTCATTCGGATTGATTGGGCTGGATGGCGAGGGAGAGTGGGTGAAAGGAGGCGTTCTCACTGTAGGGAAATACACGGAAAGTGCCATGGGTATGGCATTTAGCGGGATTGAGGTTAATCCATGCGTAAAGTCGCTGGTGTTATTGCAAAATCCTACGAGGCATTGGCATTTGACATCGGGGGGTAGGGAATTGACTTGGAGGAATTACCATGGCCAAGGGATCCAGATGGCAGTGGTGGATGAATTTGGTCTGCAGTATCAACCCAAATATTTGAGCGATGCAATTTTCATTGTGTGGAAATCGATTTGGCTAATATTGGCAGTAGGATTGATTATCAATGGAATCCAACATTTTCGCAAGGCGAGGCCATAAAAAACACCAAATTTTTTCTGGTTTTATTTGGTAGATTCAATAAAACATCTAATTTTGCAGTCCCGTTCACAAGAACAACAAGGGAGTTTAGCTCAGCTGGTTCAGAGCATCTGCCTTACAAGCAGAGGGTCGGGGGTTCGAATCCCTCAACTCCCACCAAAAAAGCCTCGCAATTGCGGGGCTTTTTTTATTCGTATTAATTTACAAAGTGCGCGACTGTGACAGAATATGCATTAAGGGGTTGAGAGTCGGTTTAAATGACCGAAATGGCTTCTTAACGCATCAAGGAAGGTGGGATGGGATTTGTAGGGTAGGTTGTATTCTTCTGCGGTCTGACGTACAATTTTTGAGATCTTTTTATAGTGAACATGACACACCGTTGGGAACAAGTGATGTTCAATTTGGAAATTTAATCCACCAATGAACCACGCCGTAAATCGGCTCTTCTCTGCGAAATTTGCCGTTGTCTTCAACTGATGAATCGCCCAGCTATTCTCCATGCTCCCGTTGTTCTCCTCTGAACTAAAGAATTCCATGTCGTCGCCCAGATGTGCAGGTTGCGTTGCAAATGCCAGAATGATGCCACTGATGAAGTGATGGATAAAAAATCCCATCAGTGTGTGACCGATACCAAATTTGGACATCATGATGGGAAGTAGCAAAGTGGTTGGCCAATAGATCGCTTTGATGACAATGATCTCAATCAGGGCCCGGCGGTTGCTTCGACCCATTCTAGGGTATAAATTCTCTTTGCTGTACCGGGAATATTGTTCAAAATCCTTGCTCAAAATCCAAACGAAAGGAAAAATCATGTAGAGAATAATCGCATAGAAAGCCTGAAAACGATGCGCAGCGAAAAAAGGATGCTTGGGCGAAAATCGGATAATTGTCTTTCTGATATCTTCGTCGTGTCCCACGATATTGGTGTAGGTGTGGTGAAAAACATTGTGTTGTATTTTCCAATTCACATGATAAGCACCAACAATGTTCAATAGCCCGCCAAAAAAATCATTTACCCAAGTTTTGTTTGAATAAGCACCGTGGTTTGCATCGTGCATAATGGCCAAACCGATACCCACCATCCCCAGTCCGGTCAATGCCCATAATCCATACTGCATCCAAAGTGTATCGGCCTTTCCCATCATCAACATCGCCAAGGGAATGAGGTACAACAACACAATAATGATGGTTTTTAACCACATCGCCGCATTGGCATGTCGACCAATCTTTTGCTCGTCAAAAAAGTCATTCACTCTGCGGGTGAGTACAGCAAAAAACTCGGGATGCTGCTGGCCGTTGAACTTGATTTTTTGTGGTTCCATAATCAAGTCGAATCTATGTATGTTGAGGCTAAATGGCTTACGGATTTTCGCAACTTGCCACGGCAAAATTTACGGAAAAACGCAAATCCCCACGTGCCTCAAAATCGAGATGTCGATTAATTGTGTGATTGTGTTTATCAAGAATGAATAACTTCGCAACCATGAGACCACAATCCAAAGCTTTTTTAGAAACATACCTCAACAACGTAAGTCCAACAGGGTTCGAACATTCCGGTCAGTCTATTTGGTTGGATTATTTGAAACCCTATGTTCACGAAACATTTGTGGATACTTATGGTACGGCGGTAGGCGTAATTAACCCTGGAATGCCTTATAAAGTGGTGCTTGAGGCACATGCCGATGAAATATCTTGGTTTGTGAACTACATCTCCGAAGATGGATACATCTATGTCATACGCAACGGCGGCTCCGATTTTCAAATAGCGCCTTCCATGCGTTGCAACATTCACTGTGAAAATGGAAATGTGGTGAAAGGTGTATTTGGCTGGCCCGCCATCCATGTTCGCACCGACAAAAACCCCGAAACCAAACAGGAAAATATCTTTATCGATTTGGGTTGCAGTAACAAAGCCGAAGTAGAGGCGTTGGGCGTTCATGTGGGCGCGGTTGCCGTTTTTGAGGCGGATTGCTTTTGGTTGAATGAGACCCATTTGGTGGGACGTGCATTGGACAACCGAATGGGCGGATTCATGATTGCGGAAGTTGCAAGACAGCTAACCGAAAACAAAGACGAACTGCCATTTACCGTTTATTTGGTGAATAGCGTGCAAGAAGAAATAGGATTGCGTGGCGCGGAGATGATTTCTCGACGATTGCAACCCGATGTAGCCATCATCACCGATGTAACACACGATACCTGTTCACCGCTCTATAACAAAAAACAACAAGGCGATTGCAAATGTGGCAAAGGTGCCGTCGTTACATACGGTCCCGCAGTTCAAAACAACCTCCTACAAACCATCATTGGTGTTGCCAAATCCAATGAAATTGCCATCCAACGCAATGCCGTGAGCAGAAGCACCGGAACAGATACCGATTCTTTCGCTTATTCAGGAATGGGTGTAGCTTCTGCATTGATTTCATTACCGTTGAAATACATGCATACCACCGTGGAAACGGTTCATTCCGATGATGTAAATAGCTGCATTCAGTTAATGTATCACACAGTGAAAACGCTGAAAGCCGGACAAACATTCAATTACATTTGATGCAGTTGCTGACCATGAAGCGGACCGTGATGCCCAAAGGACATTGGTCATTTACCCTATTGATTTGGCCATTTTTGAAATTGCTGAGTATCCTTCCGTTCCCCGTATTGTTTGCGATTTCTGACGGACTTCGGTTCGTTTTGTATCGATTGATTGGGTACCGTGTCAAGGTGGTAAGAGAAAATTTGGTTCGCTCGTTTCCGGAAAAATCAGACAGTGAACGCAAGCAAATCGAAAAGGACTTTTACAAGCACTTGGGCGATTTGTTTGTTGAAACCATTAAAGGCATGTCGATTAGCGAATCAGAAATGAAACGCCGCATGTTAAACCTTGATCAGCACCACTACGATGAACTTTTCAATAAAGAACAAAGTGCCATCATCGTGATGAGTCACTGCGGTAATTGGGAATGGATTTGCTTGATGTCTCAGATTGCTTGTCAACAGCGTGTTCAGTGCATTTATAAAACCTTATCCAATGGTGGTTTCGATCGTTGGATGTATGCCATCCGCAGCAAATTTGGGGCTAATCCGATCCCCATGGAGCAAACCCTTCGGGTATTGGATGCGAATAAGTCAGTGGTAACCGTGAACGCTTTTATCGGGGATCAAAATCCGAGCTCGGGAAAAGGATCCCATTGGACAAATTTCCTGAATCAAGATACGCCATTCATGATGGGGCCCGAGAAAATCGCCAAGAAGTTCAACATGCCTTTGTATTATTTGGCCAGTAGAAAAGTGCGTAGGGGTTTTTACGAGGCCACCACCGTGCCCTTGTGTTTGGATCCAACATCCATGGCGGATGGAGAAATCACCCGCCTCATCGCGGAACATACAGAGCGTGAAATTCTTCAGCAGCCCCACATTTGGTTGTGGAGTCATCGTCGCTGGAAACACAAGCGCAGCGCTTAATTGCTCAGCCCGTATTTTTTGGTATCCAAGGGCTCTCCAGTGATGGATTCGTAGATGGTCATGATGGCCTCTACTCCCATTTGGAAATCAATTTGCGTTTTGGCCGTTCCGATCTGTGCTGCTTGTACCCACAAATTGTAGTTGGTGACATCCTTCTGCATTTGGTAGGCTTGAGCACCCAACCCATATACCCTGTAGTCCATGGGGTTTACGGCTACACCAGCTTGCAAGGTGGCCAATCCAGCCATGGCATCTCCTTTCATCAGTTCTGCTTGTGCCTTCATGACATATCCCTCACCATCGCGCGGGCGTGAGTCGATGAATTCCGACATGACTTGTATGGCTTTGTCGTATTTCTTTTGAGAAACATAGTATTGGTGCAAGGCAAAACAACTTCTTGAGTGCTCCGGGTAGTATTTGCGTGCAGTTTCAGCAGCGGCGATGGCTTTGTCTATCTGACCCAAGTTTGCATATGCCGTTGAAATGTAAAAATGAATTTCAGAACGATTGGGGTCTAATGTTACATAGCGGTTAAGCAATTCAATGCCTTTGGCAAATGCAGTATCCTTTTCAATGGCTTTGATTCCCTCGTAATCATCCAAACTACCGTCGGTTGAAGACATGGGACGTTCAATTACGACGCCAGCAGGTACACCATCGACCATCTGTTGATACACAGTTCCTTTTGGCGGGAATTCTCCTGAGTTTAGACGGGACTTATCGAAATAGGCATTGTAGAATATACAATAATCCCACTTCTTGGCACTTCGATCGTCGAAACGCGTGTAGCCTACGTGCACGTTTTTGTAATTGCGACAGTAGTATTTCACATGGTCCATACCGTATGAAAGCACTTCGAATTTTTTGTCGGGATTTTTTTCAACCACATTTTTTAGAAACCATTCGGTGCTCGGACGCAAACTGGCGAGGTAATAATCCATTTCATATTCACCATATGCATTGGCAGTGCCGCCCTGGATTTCATTGAAATAAGAATAACTCACAGGGTGATTGGCAAATATGAATTTGGCTGGCAATGCAGTGAGGGCAAGGACAATCGCCAATACTGCACCCCGTAATTTACCGTTGAATTTGGTCACCAATGCATCGAGCCATTGGTATCCCATGAAAGCGATACCCACAAAACAGGGAAGCGTAAACAAGATCTGTCGAATCCCGCCATAGACTTGAGACTTTTGGATGTAGATGTATACCACGGGGAAAATTGCGGCGAACAGAATCAAAAATATTTCATTGTTGAATTGTTTGCGGTTGGGGTAGAGCAGAAGTGTAAACAATCCCAATCCCAGCAATACGGCCATGGGGGTGGTGATGATCAAATATTTACGCAAATAGTAGAGCGGCAACATGTCCGAATCGAAAAGCTTGCCTTCGAACAATTGTCTTAGCGATACAGAGTAGTTGGTGAACTCTTTCAGCGCTTCCATGGGGTTGGTGAATGGCTCTGACCAACCATAGGGCCAAACGATGATGCCCAAAATGTACGAAGCCATACCCAGCGCACCCAACCACAAAACCAACCGCGTGATGCCTGTCCATTTGAATGATAGAAATTGTTTGAGTCCCAATGATTCGATGTATTTCAAGCCGGCATACATGATGAATATCGCCACGCTCAACAATCCACCAATACGCACGCTGATGCCCAAGGCAGTTCCGAATACCAATCCAATGATGTTGTTCCAAGCGAAGCTTCTGCCGCCTTTGAACAATTTTAGGGCGTAATACAAGCTCATGACATAGCCCAGTGCAAACGGTACGTCTTTGGGATTGTTCATGGCTTCACCGAAAAATCTGGGCATAAATAGCATGACCAAGAGTGCAGCCCATGCATACATCCAACTTCCTTTGGTCAGTTGTTTTACAATTAAAGCGGTATAGAAAATCGCCAAGAATCCGAATACCGCATTCCACCAATGCCTGAAGCCCATGTAGTCTTCAACGCCCATCCAATGGCCTAGAATGGTCGTAAATGTATCGAAGCTGGACCCATAAACATGCATAACGCGATCGGGGTCTTTGATGGTGGCAACGTCGGAACCCATTTCCGGCAGGGCTTTGGCTAAGGTTGGCATGCGCTGTCCTTTCAATTCATTGGTATCCACAGGGATCGCCATGCCAATAGGGTCCAAATAATAATTGGCAATCAGTTTGGAGTAGGTGTATTGGGTAAATTCATCGCCCGATATGGATGCATTCTTGCTCATTTGGGTCATGAATACAACCGCAATCAAAGAGAGCGCAAGGAATATCCACCGATGTAGATGTTTATTGGCGGTGAGGTAGTATTTGATGGTCAATGCCCAACGCTGACGGATCAGATCGCTCAAGGCAATCTTGCTGGCCGGACTTCCCAATATGGTTTCTTGTGAACGCAAGTTGCATTTTTCCAAGACGTAGGACAATTCAAACAGACTGTTAAATGGAAAACGCTCTTCAGCCAACCGTTGCATGGCGGCACGATTGATCAAAATCCACTTGCATTGCAAATCAGCGTCACTGTGTCCTGCCAAAGCCTCGCCAACAGCAGCATTGTTGGCTTTTGGTTTTGCCACAACGAAAGCCCCGTTTTTACAGGAGTCGATAAAATTTGACGCTGCTTGATATTCATTCGGTTTTGGGACTTGGTTGGTTAAGTGCACCAAATAGACAGATTGATCAGCATTTGCTGGGGAAGGTGTGTCTGAAATTGATTGGATGATTGTCTGAAATTCATCCAACGCAATGAGGGATACTGCATTGCTTTTAGTTTCTGACGAGGGTTGTTGATTGTTGGAAATCGTTTTGGCCATACCTATTGGCAAACCTACAAGAATTTTTGATTTGAATGTTTGCGAAATTGGAAAAAATCAATGCGGGTGTGGGCAAAGTATTTGCAAATATTCCAAAATATGGCATTTTATCGGATTTGTAAACATTATTTCACTAATTTTGCCGCCCGATCAAAGGAGGAACTATTTCTTGACAAACGAAAAAAATGAACAAGCCATTGAAGAAACCGTAGAAGTTTCCAAGGCAAAAAACACCAAAACTGCTGCAGCTGCAGCGCATGACGATTTCGACTGGGGAGCCGATGAAGCTGGCTTCGAGTCTTATTCTAATGATGAGCGCAAGCGTCTAGAGGATGCTTACAACTCTACTTTCCAACCTGTTGTTGAAAAACAAGTTGTGAAGGGTACCGTTGTGGGTATGAATGAAAAAGACGTGGTTGTGAACATTGGATTCAAAAGCGATGGTTTGGTACCGCGCACTGAATTCCGTGATGTTCCCAATTTGGCTTTGGGCGACGAAGTAGAAGTCTTCGTTGACATTGCTGAAGACAAAATGGGTCAATTGATTTTGAGCAGAAAGAAAGCTTTGCAAGAGACTGCTTGGGAGAAAATTGTTGAAGCACACAACAACGACGCAATTGTTACCGGTTATGTTCGCAGCAGAACCAAAGGTGGTTTGGTGGTAGATGTATTTAGTTTTGATACATTCTTACCTGGTTCACAAATTGATACCAAGCCCGTGCGTGATTACGATCAGTACGTAGGCAAGAACATGGATTTCAAAATTGTTAAAATTAACGAAATCTATAAAAACGTTGTAGTATCACACAAAGCCCTGATTGAAGACGATATTGAAGCACAGAAATCTGTGATTTTGTCTAAATTGGAAAAAGGACAAGTATTGGAAGGTGTCGTTAAAAACATGACTTCTTTTGGTGTGTTCGTGGATTTGGGTGGTATCGATGGATTGTTGCACATCACAGATATCTCTTGGGGTCGTATCAACCACCCAGAAGAGGTGTTGAAGCTGGACGATCGTATCCAAGTGGTAATTTTGGATTATGATGATTTGAAGAAGCGTATTTCATTGGGCTTGAAGCAATTGACTTCTCACCCATGGGATAACTTGACTGCTGATATTTTGGAAGGTACCAAAGTCAACGGTAAAGTCGTTTCTGTAGCCGATTACGGTGCATTTATTGAAATTAAGCCAGGTGTTGAAGGTTTGGTTCACGTGAGTGAAATGAGCTGGAGCTCACACTTGCGCAATCCTTCAGAATACTTGAAAGTGGGTGACGATGTAGAAGCGTTGGTGCTTTCATTGGATCGCTCTGAGCACAAAATGTCTTTGGGCATCAAGCAATTGACCCAAGATCCTTGGATCGAAATCGAGAACAAATACGCTTTGGGAAGCAAGCACACAGGTGTTGTGAAGAATTTGACTTCTTATGGTTTGTTCTTGGAATTGGAAGAAGGAATCGATGGTTTGGTTCACGTTTCAGACTTGAGCTGGAACAAGAAAATCAAGCATCCTAGCGAATTCACCAAGAAAGGTGACAAGTTGGATGTAGTTGTTTTGGAAGTAGACAAAGACAACCGTCGTTTGAGCTTGGGCCACAAGCAGTTGGAAGAAAACCCATGGGAAACTTTTGAGACCATCTTCTCAATCGGCTCTATCCATGAGGGTACTGTGATGTCTGTAAACGACAAAGGTGCTACCATCCAAATGCAGTACGGTGTTGAAGCCTTTGCGCCATCACGCCACATCAAGAAAGCCGATAACACCACAATGTCGGATGACGAAACCTTGGAATTTGAAGTAATCGAATTCTCTAAAGATGCCAAGCGTATCATTGTTTCTCATACGAACATCTGGAAAGGTGCTGAAAGAGCGAGCAAAGAGTCTGATAACAATGCCAAAGACAAAGCCCGCAAGAATGCAACCAAAGTTGTTAAGAAAATCAACCAAACCTCTGAAAAATCAACTTTCGGTGAATTGGATGCCTTGACAGCCTTGCGTGCTCAGTTTGAGAAAGCAGAGAAAGTAGATGCCAAAGCCAAAGCCGACAAAGCCGAAGCTAAAAAAGTAGAAGCCGCCGCTGCGGAATCTGCTGCTACTGAAGCTGCCGCTCCGGCTGCTGGTTCTACTGCAACCTTGAAATCACTTTCAGGTGTAGGTCCCGCCATGGAAAAGCGTATGATAGCCTTGGGTGTGAATAGCATCGAAGACTTGAAAGGTTTGACTGAGGAGAAAATTGCCGCAATGACAGCAGAAGATGCAAAAATCTCTGCAGATCAGTGGGGTAAGTGGATTGAAGAAGCCAAGTCTCTCTAAATAAAAAAACGAATAGAGAAAAGCCTCGCTTCGGCGGGGCTTTTCTTTTTTGAAAGTTATCTTTGTAAGAATGACAGAACAACTCATCGCGGCGTTTTTGATCAGTGTGTTGCATGGTTTTATCCCAGGACACTGGTTGCCCTTTTTGGCCCTTGCCAAAAAAATGGGTTGGAGCAAATCCCAAACACTTCGTTACACGGGTTTGGCTGCCATCGCGCATGCCGCGGGTACTGTCGCCATCGGTCTCCTGATTGCTAAAATTACCATGCTTGGTTTAAAGACTGCCAATCCAACGATGGACCTTTTATCCAGTATGCATTTTGAAACCTTTGGGGCCATTTTGATGATCTTGTTGGGTATTTGGTTTTTGTACAGGCACCATCGTCATCATCATTTTCATTTCCCCCAAAAAGCAGCAAATCAAGAGGGTAAATGGGCCTTTGGCATTGTCTTGATTTCCTTGTTTTTATCGCCTTGCATGGAGATTGAATCCTACTTTTTCACGTTGGCACCACTGGGATGGGGTGTGATTCTCACATTGGTGGTGGTTTATTCACTCACAACATGGCTCAGCATGATGGGTGGCGTTTGGATTGGATTTAGTGGTTTGGAGCGATGGAATTCACACCGTTTGGAACACAATGCGGGCGTTATCACCGGCGTTGTGATGATATTATCAGGCCTTCTGCTGGCTTTTGCTTGATCCCCAAATACCTGTCAATCACCCGGTGAACACCATACAACAATGGCAATAGGCATATCGCCATTCCAAGTTTGTAAACATAATTGATGGTGCCTACCTGCAGCACCCACACCAAATCATACTTTCCACCGAGGTAAAATGCAATCACCAGGACAATGTAGCTGTCGATAAACTGACTAACCAATGTGCTGCCTGTGGCGCGAATCCAAATAAAACGGTCCCCGGTTTTCTCCTTCAATTTTGTGAAAATTGTGGCATCCACGATCTGGCCGACCAAAAACGCGACCAAAGAGCCCAAAATAATCATCAATCCTTGTCCGAATACCGCATTAAAAGCATCCGACATGTTGTTCAACCCTTGGTTCTGGCCGCTGCCCAGCCAAAAATCAGCGCCCTGTAACCACATGGCAAAGCGAATAGCTATGAAAGCATAAACGAGCAATCCTGCGGCAATCCATGACAGTTTTTGAACCCCTTTTTTGCCGTAATATTCATTGATTAAATCGGTTAGAATGAAAACAATTGGCCACAAAATCACACCGGCCGTCATGTCGAAATTGAACGTACCTCCCAACAAATGAATGTTGGAGGGACCAATGCCGAGGGTTTTTTCCAGGGAAAATATTTTGGCGCCAATGAATTCCGCAACGATTGCGTTGGTGAGAAAAATCATTCCCAATACCAAAAACAGGTGTTCTTTTTTACGCTGAGAAGTTTGTTCGAGCATGTTGTTGCAAAAGTAATAGAATTGAGTCCTCACAATTAGACAATCAGAGAATTGTAGATATCCGTTCAACCAAATTAGGGTTTTTGGACGGATTTTTGTTTGATAGCGAATGATGTTAAAACGTCTTTTATCCATCCTACTACTTAGCGTGCTGATTTCTCAGTCTGCTGCGCAATATTCCTTCGAACAATTGATGTCGTTTGGAATGCGATCTGATGAAAAAGGCGATTATGCCACGGCCATAGTGAGTTTGGATCAAGCTGTAGAAATGAAGCCTCAAGAAGACTTGGCTTGGGTCACTAGGGGAGTAGTTCGGGTTCACATGCGCGATTTTGGTTCTGCCGTGGTGGATTTTAACAAAGCAATTTTGTTGAATCCCAATCGCACCCAAACCTATTTGTATCGATACATTGCCTATCGCGAAACAGAAAATTTTCAATTTGCGTACAGCGACATTAATCGCTATTTGGGAGAGGTAACCGAGGACACATTTGCCCACATTCAGCGAATGGATCTATCACTTTTGCTTTCAGAATATGAGACCTTCCAAACAGATTTGTTTTGGTTGTATTCAAAAATCGGGGACGCTGTGATTTCAGAATATGGCCAACAACATTTACAACACTTTGAAAAGAACAAGCAGTGTAAAGCATATGCCAATGTTTTGGGCCCGTTGTATCAGAAATATCCCGAGAGCAAATCGGTCCGACAGCAATATATCGCTACATTGTTCCATGCTGAACAGTACGCCCCTTGTTTGGATTTGTTGAATTTGGAGTTGGCGGAAAATCCGAACAACGTGAATTTGAGGAAGTACCAAGGCGATGCGTTGTTTTTTCTGAATCGCATTGAGGAAGCTGCTACTGTGTATACCCTGTTATTGAAGTCCACGCCCAATGATCCAGATTTGTTGGCGGATTACGGACATTGTTTGTTGCAGCAAGAAAAGTGGGTTGAAGCCGATGAGTGGCTCAGTAAATCAATCAAAGCGAAGAACAGTTCGCCAGCCTATGCGTATTTGGGCAGAGGCATTGCGCGATACAATCAAGGGAAGTTGGGTTTGGCCTGTGTTGATTGGGAAAGAAGTTACCAACTGGGCGAAAAGGCCGCCAAAAAATGGTTGGATGCCCATTGTAAAGAGAAGTAAGAATTAGGAAGATGAAAGCGATAAGGAAGATAAATTTGAATGGCCTTGGGCTGACATTGTTGTTGAGTTTGACATCGGTTGTTTCTTGTCAATCAGCAATAAAACCAACAAATTCAGCACCGTTGGATTCATTTCATTGTGTGCAAGTGCCCAAAGCGCAGTTGGATTTTTTTAGGAAACAGCCCCCAGTTCAGTTTTGGCAAAAAGTGATATTGCTTACCAAGGATTCTTGCATCGTGGTACACAAAGACAGCCGCAACGTGATGGATGTGATTTCTGCCAAGCGATTGGATTCATTGGTTGATTACTCGAAATTAGAAAGTACGGCGCAGTGCTATAGAGATTCATTTGGCTATCAGAGTTGTGAGTTGGTAAAATTTGTGCGCGGGAAACGCGAGTTTTTTGATTTTAAAAAAGTGGGTCCGCTTGTGGATGACGCCAAGACTATTTTTGATGAATTCGGCGTAAATCCCATCTATGCGCAGTTTATTCTGCTTATCGAGTCGCCAAATAATCCCAAGGCACGTTCTATCAGTGGCGCGGTGGGACATTATCAGTTGATGCCTTTTGTGGCCAAAAAATATGGATTGGTGGTAAGTAGCGCCCGCGATGATCGACACGATTTCAAACTCAGTAGTATGGCCGCAGCCAAATTGATGCGCGATTATTGTATTCCCAACGCACAAAGAATGGCGATATCTGCTGGATTAGAGCCCGATGTAGATGCTTTGTGGTTTCAATTGTTGACGATGCATGTTTACAATGCGGGTGCGGGCAACGTTCGCAAGGCGGTGGCCGCTGTTGGTGGGGTAAAGAGCGGGGAGGAGCTTATCATGAAATTATGGAAGACCCAAGCGGGTGCATTTGGCAATTCATCTCAAAACTATTCGCAGCTAGCACTGGCCAGTTACATCAACTACCTTGATTGGTTGAAGTCGCAGTAGTTTAGGGTAACAGCGTCGCAATGGCATTCTTTGGGTTGTTCATTGTGTTTGTTAGGGTGTACATCCTCGTTTTCTGATGTGGAAATCCCAAATTACCGGAGTTTTTGACAATCGTAATCATCAGTAATTCAACTGAGTATAGAATTTGTTTAGATTGATTTCAAATTGAAAACTCTGTTAACAATTTATTTTTTCTCGGAGGGTGCATAATCTATATTTGCATCGCGAAAAAAGACAATGTTCCCAAACATGATTTCTAAAAATTTGAAAGTTTGGATCCTTACAGCCCTTATGACTGTTTCGGTATCCTCTTACGCTCAAGACAAGCCCAACGCCGAAAACGGTAAAAAACTGTATGAAGCAAACAACTGCGGTAGCTGTCACGCACTCGACAAGAAGGTAGTGGGTCCCGCTTTGAGGGGCGTTCACACCCGTCGCTCTGAGGAGTGGTTGGTACAGTGGGTTCGTAACAACGAAAAGTTCCGTAAGGTGACCAAAGACCCTGATGCGATCGCTTTGTACAACGAATACGGTGGTGCAGCGATGAACATTTTCGAGAATTTGACACCTGCAAATGTTTTGGACATTGTTGAGTACATCAAAACTGCACCAGAAGCGAAAAAGGCTGTTGCCGTTGTTGCTACAGACAGTCAAGCCAAGGACGACAACACAACGCTTTACATATTGTTGTTGTTGGTTGCCATTTTCAGTGCCATACTTTTGGTGTTGGCACGTGTGAAGAACACCTTGAAGCGTGTAGCTGCTGAAAAAGATCCGGAGGAATTGGCTGCGTTGAACGCACCAAAGAAAGGTTTCTTTGAAAAGGTACTTCCCGGCAAATGGGGTAAGAAAAACCCAGTCGTATTGACATTGTTCGCGGTCGCCATCTTCGGAGGATATGCCGCTTATCAGGGTTTCCAATTCTCAATCACTGAGGTGGGTGTTCAAAAAGGATACGCGCCAAAACAGCCCATCGCATTCTCACACCAGTTGCATGCTGGACAGTTGAAGGTGGATTGTAAATACTGCCACTCTACAGTGGAAGAAAGTAAGCAAGCGTCAATCCCTGCATTGAATACTTGTATGAACTGTCACAAGGGTGTTCAGTTGACCGATAAATACAACGGCGAGATTTCTCCCGAAATCAAGAAAATTTATGCGGCTTTGGACTACAATCCCGAAGCAAAGCCAGGTGAGGAATACGGACCAAATCCCCGTCCAATCAAGTGGGTGAGAATCCACAATTTGCCCGACCACGCCTATTTCAATCACGCCCAACACGTAAAGGTAGGTAAGCAAACTTGTCAGACTTGTCACGGCGCCATCGAAAAGATGGAAGTTGTACAACAGCACAGCTCTTTGCAAATGGGATGGTGTATCGATTGCCACAGAAATGCGCAAGTGGATGTTGCAAACAACAACTACTACAAGGCGTTGCACGAAAAAGCGGCCAAGGATATTGCCACCAACAAAAGCAAAAGCAAATATTTTGCTGCAGATGGCAAAGTTAAGTTGACGCCTGCCATGAACGGCGGTCTAGAATGTTCTAAGTGTCACTATTAATTTCAATTTTTAAGAAGCATCATTATGTCAAATAATATCAAATATTGGAAGGGCGAAGATGAGTTGAACAGGAATCCTCAGTTCCTTGCGGCTCAGAAAAACGAGTTTCACGATGATCTCCCTTTGGATGAAGTTTTCAACGAAGACGCCATTGAATTGCAAGCCAACCGAAGAGACTTCTTGAAGTATTTCGGTTTCAGCGTAACCGCTGTTGCCTTGGCAGCTTGTCAAAAAACCAAAATTCGCCACGCAGTTCCTTACTTGGTGAAACCTGAGGATGTAACCCCAGGTGTTGCCAACTACTACCGTTCAACTTGTGGTGCTTGTTCTGCCGCTTGTGGTATTGAAGTTAAGGTGCGCGAAGGACGTCCAATCAAAGTCGATGGCTCTGTGGACTCTCCAATTTCACAAGGAGGTACTTGCGCAGTTGGTCAGGCATCAATCCTTTCGCTTTATGACAACGAACGTTTGGCAAATCCATTGTCAAATGGTGCAGAACAAACCGATTGGGCTGCAATTGACGCAGAAATTACCAATTCATTGAAGAAGATCGCAGCGGCCAACGGCAAAGTAGTGATATTGTCTGGTTCAACCCATTCACCTTCTACATTGAAGGCGATTGAATCTTTCAAGACTTCTTTCCCAACCACTGAACATGTCATGTACGACGCAGTTTCATACAGCGGCATTTTGGATGCCAATGAAGCAGATTTCGGCAAGCGTGCATTACCAACATACAAATTTGGGTCAGCCAAAGTGATTGTGAGCTTCGGGGCTGATTTCTTGGGTACTTGGATTTCACCCGTAGAATTCTCCAAAGGATATACCATCAACCGTCAACCTGCGGTTGCCGGTGGCATGTCAAAGCACATTCAATTCGAAAGTGCCATGAGCATGACCGGAACCAATGCGGATTTCCGTTTCCCAATGCGTGCTTCTCAAGAGGCATTGTATGTGGCAACTTTGTACAATTACATTGCCATCGCCATGGGAGCAAAACAAATTCCTGTGCCACAGCAAGGTGAATTGGCGGGTAATTCAATCAAGAAAACTGCCGATGCATTGGTCAAAGCCAAAGGGACATCATTGGTGATCTCTGCGAGCAATGAAGTAGAAGTTCAAAAAATTGTCAATGGCATCAACATGTTGTTGGGTAACTATGGTTCAACCATCGATATGGTAAACCACAGCAACCAATACCAAGGATCCGACAAAAAAACCGCTGAAGTGTTGGCTGGTTTGAAATCAGGCGCCATTGCAGGTGTGATTTTCTACAACACCAACCCGGTATACAACCACAATAGCAAAGAGTGGACAGAAGCCATCAAAAAAGCTTCTTTGTCAGTGTCTTTTGCATCAAGCAAAGATGAAACTGCTGCTTTGTGTCAGTACGTATGTCCCGACAACCACTATTTGGAAAGTTGGAACGATGCTGAACCTAGAAAAGGTACCTACCACTTTACACAGCCTACCATCTCCAATGTATTCAATACACGTCAAGCACAAGTTAGCTTGTTGACTTGGGCCAGTGCATTGGTAGCCCCTGCAAAAGATCCGTTTGCTTCCAAAGGAATTTTTTCTCAAAAGCTTCAAGCTTCTCCATACTATAACTTCATCCGTGCGAACTGGGCTGCAACCTTGGGTTCTGATGATGCCTTTAATGGTGTCTTGGAAAAAGGACTTTACGCAGTTGCCGCCGCCGAAGGCGTTGCTTCTTACACCGGCAATGTTGAAGCCTTGGCATCATATGTTTCTGCCAATGCAAAAGCAAGCGGTGTTGACATGGTGCTTTACCAAGGAGTAGGTGTGAGGGATGGTGCATTTGCTAACAACCCATGGTTGCAAGAAATGCCTGATCCCGTGAGCAAAGTTTGTTGGGATAACTATGTTGCCATTCCAAAAGCAATGGCCGTTAAGTTGGATATCGCAGAAGGCGATACAGTGAATGTGAAAGTAGGGGATGTTTCTTACACCAATGTTCCTGCATTGATCCAGCCAGGTCAAGCCAATGAAACTGTTGCCATGGCGCTCGGTTACGGTAGAACACATGCTGGCAAGGTTGCTGGTAGTGTGGAAAAAGGATTCGACACCATCGGTGTGAATGGATACGCTTTTGTTAACAGCACGGGTAACCGTAGTTTCGTTGCGAAAAATGTTGAAATTACCAAAGGTGACGACAATTACAGTTTGGCGCAAACCCAAACGCACCACAGCATTGAAGGCCGTGATATCGTAAGAGAATCAACCTACGCCGCTTGGCAAAAGAGTCCCAATGCGGGCAATGACAAGCCAGCCACCCATATCTACACCATTTGGGAAAAACCCGAATATCGCAAAGACGGTTCACCGAACCATTTGTGGGCGATGGCGATCGACTTGAACGCATGTACCGGTTGTGGTAGCTGTATCGTGAGCTGTTCTATTGAAAACAACGTGCCTGTTGTAGGTCGCGACGAAATTCGTTTGCGTCGTGAAATGCACTGGATTCGTATCGATCGGTACTATTCATTCAATTCAACCGAAGGCGTGTTGACCAAGGATACAGAAATTGAAGCGGCTGATGAAAAAGGCAACTTCGATCACTGGCAGAATGTGAACGTTTTGCACCAACCAATGATGTGTCAGCATTGCTCTAATGCACCTTGCGAAACGGTTTGTCCGGTATTGGCAACCACCCACAGCACGGAAGGTTTGAACCAAATGACATACAACCGTTGTATCGGTACCAAGTATTGCGGTAACAACTGTCCATACAAAGTACGTCGCTTCAACTGGTTCCGCTTCAACGATAACGACAAGTTTGATTTCCACTTCAACAACCCATTGGGTAAAATGGTGATCAACCCAGATGTTACGGTTCGTACACGTGGTGTGATGGAAAAATGTTCTTTCTGTGTACAGCGTATTCAGGAAGGCAAGTTGAAAGCCAAGCGCGAGGGTAAATCACCCAATGAGGTGCAGGTTTTGACTGCTTGTCAAAGAGCTTGTCCTAGCAACGCAATTGTATTCGGTGATTTGCACAATCCTGAAAGCGAAGTGAGCAAATTGCACAAGAATGAGCGTGGTTTCACTGTGCTTGAGGAAATTAACGTACAATCATCTGTGAAGTACATGACCAAAATTCGTAACAACGATTCAATTTAATTCACCCAAAAAATATTCGAATGATACACGATTCAATCATTAGAGACAGACTTGT
>JACCDW011216419.1_pt1 | contig 46846 bp, 62 predicted proteins | sample 7449781 | NCBI WGS metagenome assembly JACCDW01 (sample SAMN15323449, study PRJNA562643) | freshwater metagenome | isolation source: river surface water | place: USA:Blue River Watershed | collected 2017-08-18
AGGTACTTCATCGCTGTACCTCATATTCCATGACTTCGTACATATTGCATGACGGGTGATATTGTGCGCCTGTCATTACGGTAATTGTACCGCCCTCTAGTTTGAGGTTGAATTTGACGCATGACCAATCGTCATTAGCCTCAACGGGTATTGTCATTGACAGGATATGGTTGAGCAAGCGTAGTGCCATGCGCTCACGCTCACGCAACTCATTCTGTCGTGTCCAGTGTTCAGTAATCATACTGTCCTCTCTGTCTCGGCGGGATTGCCTTGACAACTCCAACACTACCGAATGAGTGCCGAATGTGTATTCAATGTGTGATCCCATGCATCCCTTATTGGGTGGAGTTCCATTTGTTGCTATTCGCATCATGGTCCACCACCGAAACGGGGTTTGAGATTTTGTTCGTTTGTCATGTGATGTTTGTTGTGAATGCACTCAACATCGGAAGTGACATGGTGCAGATGGGTGGGAGGAAGCACAAAAAAAAGGGGGAGGAGCCGAAGCCCCTCCCCCACTTGATTGCCCTGACGGGTCTTACATCAAGTCCCTTGCCATTTGGCTGACAGCCTCTGCACGAGCCTTGAGGTTCATCAACACGATTGTTGCCTCATTGATTGCAGTGGTCAAGTCCTGCTTGAGTGTCTCCATTTTGAGGACATCCGCAATCTGGTCAATACCAATCGCATTGGACATGTCGGTTTCACCCTTGATTGCCTCCTCGGCAACCCGTGTCAACCACTCAAAGCATTGCACTGCCGTTGCAGGCGTGCGCTCCATGTGCATCTTACTCATGATTATTCTCCTGTCAGGGTGACTGGGCACCTCGTTGACAAATACACTGTATCAAATGGAAACCAAATGTGCATTCAATTCACTTCACCCCCCTCCCCCATATTGCGGGTGTACAACTTTGTGCTATGCGCACCGTTGTACGCCCGCCGATTGACCCTCCCCAACACAGCTCTGACAAAAACAAAAAAAAGACAAAGTAACACTCTAAAAATATATACTCAAATTTTGGAATAGATGGTTCGGACAGGGTAGTAGAGTATAAAAGTTCGGGGGGAATAAAAAAGACCGCTAGAGATGCACATGCCCCTGGGGGTTGAGCCCAGAGGCATCTGCACCTATAACGGTCCTAAGGTTAGCTTTCGCTGCCTATATCAGTATACACAGATACAATTTTGCGGGGTAGTAATAATGATTGGGTGTATTATCTGGAATTGCGGTAGAAGCCATGACCTTTGAAGTTGATTCCTGGCGGGGAGAATATTTGTTTCAGAGGTAGGTCGCACTCAGGGCATGTATCTCTTCTGGGTTCCTCAGATATCTTTCTAGATTCTTCGTAGATATGCTGATTGGGGCAACGGTATTGGTAGATAGCCATAGTTAGTTAGTATACCATAGCAAACAACTGTTAGTACTTTTCGTGCCACTCATGCTAAGATGGAGCGTGCTTAGCGATTACGATATGTGGCTTGCTGCCGAACTTGATCATCTATGGGTTTTTGACAAACTGATCGTTGCAAGGAAAGCTGGTCATCTGTGTGGTCCAAGGGGTATGCCCGTTCCAAAGCCCGATTTTTACATGGTAAGACCCATTTCCAACTTTGAAGGAATGGGGCTTGGAGCTCGCAAAGTCTGGTTGGAAGATAGCACGATGGATTTGCACCCTGGAGAGTTCTGGTGTGAGTTCTTCACTGGCGATCATATTAGCGTTGATTACCACCTATACGAGCCTGTGTTGATTGTAAAGGGTACACCCCACCCAAATGCACCACATTCTAAATTTATAAAATGGGAGAAGGTGGACACACCGATTCCGCAACCTGGGTTCTTGGGCAAGATACCACTCTTTTACAAGACAATCAACTGTGAGTTTATCGGGGGTAAGGTTATTGAGATACACCTGCGAGGCAACCCCGACTTTATATACAACAACAGCGTAGCAATCCCCGTGTGGGAGGGCGAAGAGATCAACCCACCGCAATCCATGAGGTTCGTTGAAGCCAAAGACATCAATAGGCTTGGGTTTTATATAGACAATCTACCATGATACAATAAGCACATGCTTGGTATAGCAATACTTATTTTTGTACATTATTTGTTAATTATTTGGTACTTAGATAAACAGTGATACAATTGATAGATGTACGAATATAGAATTAAGAAAGTTTTAAAAGTAGTAGACGGAGACACTATAGATGTGGACATTGATCTGGGGTTTAATATCTCGTATACTCAAAGAGTCCGACTCGCTGGAATTGACACGCCTGAGTCACGCACCAAGGATGCCAAGGAGAAAGTTTTAGGGCTTGAGGTCAAAGAGAAGCTTAAGAAGTCAATTGATGCCGCCAAGGTCGTTGTGGTCAAAACCGAGCTTCCCGATAGCTCTGAGAAATACGGGCGCATTCTGGGCTGGGTATACCTTGATGGTGATACCAAGTCATTGAACGAACAACTTATTGAAGAGGGCTATGCTTGGTCATACATGGGCGAGACCAAGATCAAAGATTTTGACGCTCTTTTGAAGAAGCGGCAAGCGTACAAGTAATTTTAAATTCTTGATTACCGTCACTTGGTTGGTTAGTATTTATCCGTTTTTCGCCACTCTTAAATAGCCGCCGACTTCGGTAAACCTGAATCAACACAATCGCCGTAAGGAAATGAATTGACATTGCCGATAGGAACATGAAGGTTAGTTGTATCATCCACCAAATCCAAATCATTCTGGTTCCTTAAACTCTGGAAAGTATTTCTCTATGGCTCTTTCCCGACTTATCCCGTAGTTACTGCACCAACCGTGAAGCAACCCATTAGCGATACTGCGCCATCTTTCAACTTCCATCTCCAGCCGCTTAATTTCGTTAAATGTTGCTTTATCCATCTTGAAAACTTTGCTTTTATCCATAAAAATAGTTTCTGCTCCGCAATCATCAGTTCCTTCAAAAGAACATTGAGATTTCCAGGGTGTTAAGTCATAAACATCACATTGTTTAAAACCACACGGAAGCACATTCATTATACAACCTTGAAATCTACATTAAGTATAAATCTAAATGGGTTCTTAACAGGATTAGACGCAGCGTGGATTTCGCTGCCATCAAAAATCACAGCACGACCTTTTTTAGGATAAACCTCATCTGTGACTCTATATTCTTTATCAAAAAAATATGTTGGACCGTCTGATGAATTTATGTAGTAAAGCAAAACTTTGTGGTCAACTGGATCACCATTGTCATACTGAAGATCAATATGGGGAACTTGATGTTCATAGTTCATCATCGGCGGATAAGGAAAACTTAGGTTAACCTTAGCCCTTATGAGCTGAATCTTTCCAAATTCAATTTCAAGTTTTTTTGTAAACTTTCTAATAATTGGAAGGTGTGGTGATGCTTGATCAGACTCTGCTTCATAAAGGTGATGCGACATCTGCAGCGGCGCATGCTTCCACCTTTGGTCTACCTCGCCTGAGAAGCGATGGCTACGATACAAACGATAAGGAAAATTTGTAGCACTGACATATTCCTCAAAGTCCTCCTGTTCTTGTTGTGTAATGAAATTATCTATAATTTTCATGGCTGGCGAGGTAGGGCTTGAACCTACGACCCAGGGATTAACAGTCCCTTGCTCTGCCAACTGAGCTACTCGCCAATACGCCTTCTACTTTAGCAGCAATAATGCAATAGTGATTGCATGAAGGGTAAAATAAATTGCGTGTGTAATTTTATCTTGTTTTGACATATATCTATTTTACCTTAATCGGCATGTTCCAAACCTTGATTAAGCCTTTTTCTTTTCTTTCAAGATCTTCTTTTGTGCCGTAGCTAGGGAATGTTCCTGGGTTTTTTTCTATTGGAAGCATGAAGTTTGAGTAAGCATAGCGAACCCCAGATGTTACTTCTCTAACACCATGCTCGCAATCCATATGCGCTCCATGAATAACTAAATCTCCAGGTTGAACAGAGTATTCCATGTCTAATCTTGGATAGTAAGTTTCTCCACCAGTAAATTCTCCAAAATAAACAACTAGACCATAATGAATAATACAACAAGTATTCCATCTATCAATCTGAGTCAGTTCTTCCTCCATACCCTCGCCTGGGCTGTCTTGATGCAAAAACATACCGCCATCACCAGGTCTAATAACTTGTAGGCTTAAATTAGGGTGAATGATATATTCTGGGGAGATCAATTCACTAGCTGAATTCCATACATCAATAAGCTCTGGTATCAGAGGAGTAGTCTTGTCTTTGTACCAATCAATTTTTGCATAGTCTTCAGTTATTGTAGTTTTTTCTTTTGAAAATTGATTTGCAATATTATTAATCTGATTTACTTTTTCTTCAGATACAAAATTTTTATAAACAAAAACTTTATCTGCAAGCTTTGTAAAACCTGGGTTATCTGAGAACATTGTTTAATTATATCAGATATTTAAATTATGGAGCCCCCTCTCGGATTTGAACCGAGGACCGCTTCATTACAAGTGAAGTGCTCTACCGCTGAGCTAAAGGGGCATTAAACATATTGTATCTTACTGGACAGAGCATACTTTACAATTCCAAAATGAGGGTGCTCAATATCTGCCGATACTAAAGTATAATCATAAAGTAAATTGTCAATTCTTCTTCTATTGTAGGCTGAATGGAATTCAATTAAATAAATATCTGGTTTGATTCTGATATTTTCTAATATTTCAATTTCAGCACCCTCTGTGTCAATTTTTACAATATTCGCTTTTGGGAGCATATCAGCAGAAATTACCGACACATCCTCTCCATCCTCAATTTGTTCAGCGCCTTGATGAAAGCTGCACTCGCCAATATTGTTTAACCCATAGTACATTTTTCTAATTTCATTTTTTGAACCTACTGCAAGATTCATAGCCATGATGCTGTCAATATCTTTTGTATTTTCTTTTAATAAATCAAAATTTTTTTTAATTGGTTCATATGAATATATTCTTGCATTATTCCATTTTTTATTTGCCCATAAAGCAAAACCACCAATATTCCCACCAATATCTAATATTGTTGGATTATTATTTTCATATTGAATATCATATTCACCTTCAAATATTTTTTCAATATGCTTAACCATATTGTTTGGAATTTTCATTAAATTTTTCTCTTTGTCTGTTTTGCCGCTGATTTTTTTGCAACTTTTTTATTCACTCTTGGCTTTGGCATGTCTGGAGTAGGCAGCCATTTACCCATTGATTCAGCAAGGCTGTCAATAACTCTTTCATTTTCATATTCAATTAAAGAGATAACCATCTTGTGAATTGCTTTTGATTTAGGATCCTCTGGATCTGGCTTTAAAACTTCATGCACAGCCTCTTCAATAACTGCCAGGTGGCAGTGGAGTAGCTCGTGCACAATTGTTGCACGAAGATCTTCTGGTTTGTCTTTTCTAAAATCTTTATGTAAATACATTTTAGCCAAGTGCTGACCGTGAATGACTTCTGTTTCACCCAAGGCATCAGGGCTACTTGGTTTAGTTTGCATAACAATAGTCCAATGAGACAAGCCCATCATATTTTTAAGTTTGTTTACATAGCGAACAACCCAGGCATCCATTTCTTCAATCTTCGCAGGCTGTCTTGCCATCTTATATACCACAATTATCCTCTACCGCTTTTTTCTCTGCATCGTCTGCAAACAGACGAACAGCATAGATGCATGGGTCTCCACCGTCTTCCCATTCAGTATCTTCTTCATGAGTTGTTGGCAAACCATCATGTGTTGAACAAACTGGTCTGCTGATCCAGCCGTTATTCATTCCAAGCAATAACCAATCTTCAAAATTCTTTTCAAGAGTCCAAGGGTTGTAAACCTTTTCTGGATCGTAAAAGTTATCTGTCATGTTTCCTCCATGTAAATGCATTTCTTATATAAACAACACCGTAAAAAAAAGACCCAAGAATAAAACCATGCTGTTTTGTTATTAATGCATAATAAGTCCAACAGCATTCAACGCATATCATCCAGATAAACGCTTCCCATCTTTTTTTACCAATAAAGAACATACCAACAATGCCCATTGCTGCTAGGAACCATGACCATTGTTGGTTGCTCATAATTACCTATTAAGCGTTAGCTCTCTCTACTTCTGGGTTTACAATTTCAAAATGACCACGCTTTACTTTCTTAAAGTAAGAACGATTTGCATTGTAGAAATTATAAAAAGTTGGAAGTGAAATTTCAGTATCAGTAGCTACCTGAACTGGCGTTACTACTCTACCAACATTTACCTTTAGAAAATTAACAATATTGTCTTGCTTTGACTTTCTTCCACTCACTTCTTTTACCATCCTTTGTTTAAAGTTAAATATATTTGAATAATAATTATATTCTTCAATAGAAATTCCATAATACTTACATGTCTTCTGGACACCCCAATCCCTGTAATGACCATAGATCACACATGACGCAACCCTATGATCGTTAACTGGAATTTGAGATATTAGTTTTTGATAGATTTTGTCAAAATCAGCAGTGCTGGTAAAACTGGAATCTTCTTCGTTTACTAATTCCTCTGACATTTCACTTCCTTTCTATTAGAATATGAAGTTTATCATTTATAAAAATGAAAATCAACTGATTTTATAAAAATAAATAACGGGCGCTCCCCACACCTGTAATAACTTCTCAGAATATTACAAGCCAAGAAACGCCCGTTAAAATTTATTTTTTATTTAAGTGCCAGTCTATATGGTTGTCTAATTTATCTTCCACTTTTTCCACATCATCGTGCAGTTCTTTTAGCAAAGATGCTACCACGCCATGATCGTTTCTGTTTTCCACTCTTAGTTTCTGAACTAGAGCTGTTAGAATCCCGCCTACAGCAGCAATTAGAGCAACAATTATTGCTTCCACTTTTAGCCATTACTCGGCAAGCAAAAAGTTTGCAATATCTTCTACTGGCATGTCAAACTTCCCAAATTGCTCTTCGTGCTGTGAAAGCATTTCTACAAGATCGCTCTTCTTAACAGTTTTTGGGTCAAGAGGAACTTCCTTGGTAGGCGATGTTTTTCCAGAACCAGAAGTTGGCGTACTTGCGGAACCAGCCGCTGGAATACCAGATGTCTTTTTTTCTGGGTCAAGAGGAACTTCGTTAATCATCCCCTTGATAATGTCCACCTGTGAGCTGTGCCATGCTGCAGCCTTAACATGATCTTGCATTTGCTCAGCAGCAGTCTTTGCTGCTGTTTCATGCCAAGACTTCATTGCGTTATGGTCAGAAACCATTTTCTTCATATTGTCTTTCATATATTCTCCTTATATCAAGATATACTTACTAGCATATCATAATAAATTTTTTATTACTTCATCAGCAATGCTGATTCCAATGCTTTTACCCATCTCATCTTCCATCTCATCTTCCATTTCGTCTTCCATATCATCGTCTGTGACTACTCCATCTGGAATGATGGCAAATCTACACATTCCTTCGTCTTCAACCTTTTGAGCAATAATTTTACAAACCCCATTGCGCTCGTAGAGCACACAGTTAGAACACTTAACTCCGATGTCTTTTACATCGTTTTCCTCAGCGCTCTCGTAACCAGCCCAAATGCCAGTCTCGTCTTCGTTGAATTTACCATAAGTCCTAGCGATTGTCACAAGGGCATCTGCAAGAGCGGCTTCTTCTTCCGCTAAATCTTCTGCAACTTTATAAACATCAAAACTTTTATTCACTGTTCTATAACCTCCCCCTCTTTTTTTATATTCACGAACAAGCCATGCATTTGCATAGGCTGATGGATAGACATCAAATTTAGCTTTTGCTTCTGCCTTAACCCTAGCATACAGGGCTGGGTCGGTTGGAACATTTCTTGTTTCTGCTTTTTCTGTTGAAACATTGATTGGTTTTTTGCCATCTCTGTTTTGAGTTGACTCCGCAGTTCTTTTTCTTCTAACAGCTGAGGCTATTTGTTCTGGTGTCATTCTTGCTGCTCTTGAGGCAGGTACGCACTTAGGATATTTACCTGAATCCGCATCTGCACGACCACATGGCTCAAAACCACCACCTGGTTTTGGTCTTGAAATATCAACCCATTTCTCTCTAAACCATTCTTTTAAAGATTTAATTGCATATTCAACTTCTTCTTCAGAGAGCGACTCGCTGTCTTTACCGATGTCACCAATAGCAAGGGCTTGAGCTAAAACTTTTTTCCTTGCTTCTTTGATTGATTTCTCGTTACCCTCTGTATAGGTATAGCAGGCACCAGAGTCTCCCCATTTGTAACCTGGTTTTCCATTATTTGAACATGGATTAATTGGCATAATTTATTATTTTATCACATTATTGATAAATTGAATACAGTTCTTCTTGGGTCCACCTTTGAACTGGCATCTTCACATCTTTAAAATAAGCAAATGCATCTTCTGATGTATAATACATACGGGCATATGCTTGCCTTGCCCCTTCATCATAAGCTGGGCAATTGGGGTTCTTGTCAAGATACAGTGCTTTATATTGATAAATATCTTCTTGCCAATGGATCGCATTAACTGGTACTAGTAACCAATTGCAGTATGGACAGACTTTATCTGGGTAGGGGAAATCTTTCTTGATACCGCCAAGTAGCATTAAAACTCTCCTTTATCTTCTTTATCATCTTTGTCGTAAACTTGTTGCAATAAGAAAGCAATTATATGATCAACACTTTTATGAGCTATTTCTATCCCATCCATTAGACAATTCAATTCATCAAGAGACATTGGGTACTCTTCTTCTGGGCTTTGAATGAAAAATGCTGGAACAAAACTGTCTTCAAACGGAACAGCCTTGATTATTACAGAAAGGCTCTCAATGTCTTCTAAATTTTCTTCACCGTTGTAAGGTATAATTCTCATCACAGTCTATTCCTTTTTCAGTAACAATTGTAATATTTTTGTAAGACAATATCATACTTTTCAAAAGTTTACGAAGCAAACTTCTCTCTTCATTTTTTTCTTTTCCAAAAAAAAGAACAATCTCATATTCATCAATATCTTTTGTAAAAAACATTTTGTAATGTTTATCTTTTATAATATTTACTTTTTTATTTAACTGTACTTTAACCCACAGCTGAACAAATCTGGATGTTGTAGCGGGGCATATATAAATATAAACCTGGGAGTCAGATAGTAGAGAAATAAATTCAGTAATATAAGGATATGGATAACCAGTATCACTTAATATTAAAACTTTTTTTTGTTTTAAGAAACTGAAGTCAATTTCATTTATCTGAAACATTATTGCTTGTATTCCTGTACTTATGAAGTACAACAAACATACTAGAGACTAGGGAGAAAAGGATTGCTGAACCCCAACCTATGTTGTGATTAAAACCCCAGTCAATAGCTGTCTTAATGCACAAAGCGTTTAGTAGCATGTAAATTACATATAGAAAAAAACTAGCGATCATCATGCCTATATCATCTCACATTTTTTTCAAAAAATCTCGTCTAAAAGTATTTTTTTGAACCTATTGAAATTCCCAGAATTTGCTGATATGCTTCGCATGCAAAGCAGGCGAGAGTGCTTTGTATACTAAGTAAACATATTATACTTATATACAATAAGTATATTGGTATACTTAGTATACGGATGGCAATAATAGCGAAAGTGATATAATTGCAATATGAAAATTATCGGCATTGTTGAATCTGATGACTACAGCGGTGCTGCAATAATTGATTCCGATTATATTTCGGTGATTCAGATGAACGGCTATTGGATGGCAGCCTCAAAGTGCATGTATAGTCACATGCCAGTTACTTGTGAAATTTCTAAGGAAGAAGCTGATAAGTTTATAGAAAATGGTGTAAAATATTTAAACTTTGATGCTAATACAAACCCTAAAAAAGAGAGCAAAAAAAGCAAGTAATATTTTATGAAAAAAATTAGTTGGTTTAGTCCTGGTAGTGTTGATATAAGCGGTATGCCTTGGTACAGCCAAGGTTATAGTAATGCTGCAGTTAATACAATTAACGCATTAATGCAAAAAGATGTTGCCGTGTTCTATAATCGTAATGAAATTCCATTTCATATTAACTTCTGTCAACCTCATTATTATCAATTGCAAAATTTATATAAAGTTGGCTATACCCCTTGGGAATCAACAAAGGTTCCAGCTGGTTGGTATTACAACATGCAACAAATGGATGAGATATGGGCAACATCTAATTTTGTAAAAGATGTTTATTTAAAAAATAATGTACATCATAATATACATGTCATACCTCATGGCATATCTGATGATTTTAAAATCATAGATAGAGAAATTACTTCAACATTTAATTTCTTGCATGTAGGTGGGGATTCAAAAAGAAAAAATGCACAAATGGTTGTTGATGCATTTCTAGATCTATATGAAGACAATATGGATTTTAAGCTTGTTTTGAAATACAACGGATTCTGTCAGGCTGAAGTTTATATTGATAATAACTTAGTGCCAGCTACACAACATCCTCAGATATTTGGTATACCTGAAAATTTAAGTACAGAAGATTTAGTTAAACTTTATCACAAATGCCATTGTCTTGTTTATCCAACAAGTGGTGAAGGTTTTGGAATGATACCATTTGAAGCAATCTGCACTGGTATGCCTACTATTGTGACTGATGCAACTGGATGCAGCGATTTTGCTAAATACTCAATACCTCTATCATGCAAAATGAATAGTGCAGAATGGAATAACCACCAGTATGGTGAGGATACTGGCATGTGGGCTTATCCTGATATGGATCAATTAATGGATCTTATGACACATGTTGTTTCGGAATATGATGAGTTTAAAAAGTACACAATCCAATCTGCACGAATACTGCATAATGAACACTCTTGGTCAAGTGTTGCAGATAAGATTATTGAAAGAATAACTTTTTACGAAAATAATTTTTCTTAGACCTAGGTATTTTTAGTTGCTACCGTTCTATCCGCAGGGTAAGATGGTTTTCTTACTTTTGGAGGTATGTCATGTCAGTCTTTACAGCAGATTTTATTAATAGTTACAATTCAAGAACCGCACCTTGGGGATTCGGTGGTTTGGGTGAGATTGTATACTTAAGAACATACAGCAGAAAAATTGAAGGCACTGATAGAAGTGAGACATGGGTTGAAACAATTAAAAGAATTATTGATGGCGCTATTGAGATTGGGGTTCCATTCACACAATCTGAAGCCGAAGCTCTATTTGATCACATGTTTAATCTTAGGTGTTCAGTTTCAGGCAGAGCCCTCTGGCAACTCGGTACGCCTCTTGTAAAGAAGTTTTCTGGAACTTCTCTTAATAATTGTTTTTTTACAAACATTGAAAAAATTGAAGACTTTGAACTTTTGTTTGATTATCTAATGCTTGGTGGTGGAGTTGGTTTTTCTGTTGAGCGTTCAAAGATTCATGATTTGCCAAAGGTTAAAAAAGTAGATCACATCACAGCTGAAAAAACAAATGATGCTGATTTTATCGTTCCTGACTCAAGACAAGGTTGGAGAGAGTTGCTCCATAAGGTACTTGAATCTTATTTTGTAACTGGCAAATCTTTTACATACTCAACTTTGTTGATTCGTGAGTTTGGAACACCACTTAAGACATTTGGTGGAACAGCCTCTGGATCTGGTGCACTCGTAGATGGTATTGCAGATATTTCTAAAGTTTTGGATCAGAGAGTTGGAAAGAAGCTTCGTTCAATTGATGTTCTTGATATTTGCAATATTATTGGAAGAATTGTAGTGTCAGGCTCATCACGCAGATCTGCACAAATTGCAATTGGAGATCCTGATGACATGTTGTTTATCAGAGCAAAAAACTGGGGCAGCGGTAATGTACCTGCATGGAGAGCAAATTCAAACAACTCTATTTATGCCGACTCATATGATGAAATTGTTGCAGAGTTTTGGAAAGGTTACGATGGGACTGGCGAGCCTTATGGTTTGTTGAACAGAAAGCTTGCAAGAACACATGGAAGATTGGGCGAAAAGATGCCAGACCCAACTATTGAAGGTTTTAACCCATGCGCAGAGATTGCGCTTGCGGATGGTGAATCATGCAACCTTGCAACAATCTTTTTACCAAATGTGGAGTCTTTAAAGCAATTTATGGAAATCTCAAGACTTCTGTACATGGTGCAAAAGCAAATTACAAGGCTTTCGTACCCGTATGAAAAAACAAATACTGTTGTTCATAAGAACGCAAGGCTTGGGCAGTCTGTAACTGGAATCTTGCAATGCACAGAGGTTCAAATTGGATGGCTAAAAACAGCTTATGAATACTTGCGAGCACTAGACAAAGACTATTCTCGTGAACAAGGCTTCCCTGAGTCTGTTCGTTTGACCACCGTTCAGCCATCTGGAACGCTGTCGCTGCTTCCAGGAGTAACTCCTGGTGTCCATCCAGCTTTTGCCCAATATTATATTCGTAGGGTTAGGTTTAGCTCTGTAGACCCGCTTGTTGATGCATGCAAGAAGCGTGGTTATAAAGTTACATGGGACATGGGGCTTGACGGAAGAGAAGACCATAGCAGATATGTTGTTGAATTCCCATGCAAGTCCCCAGAGGGCGCTGTGTTGGCTGCTAATATGACTGCTATTGAACAGCTTGAATGGGTTAAGAAAATGCAAGCTGATTGGGCTGATAACGCAGTTTCTGTAACGGTCTATTATCGTAAAGAAGAACTGCCAGCAATTCAAGAGTGGTTGGCTAAGAACTATGATAAGAGCGTAAAGTCTGTTTCGTTCCTGCTTCATGTTGATCATAACTTCCCATTGCCTCCTTACGAGGAAATTACAAAAGAAGAATACGAGAAAACATTGTCAAAACTTAACCTTTCTGTCCCATTACAACAAATGTCAACTGATTTATCAATTGAAATGGATGATTGCGCAACAGGTGCGTGTCCAATTAGGTGATATTTGAACACTCATTGTCCTTTTTATAATAAAACTAGTGTATAATTGTACACATGTCGTCAAATATTGTTAAAGATAAAAACTTGTGGGTTCCTGAAAGATCTTATGGGGTTTGTGTATATTTTACTTCAAAAGATGAAGCATTGTCTGATGGTGATGGCGGTGTCTTATGTGCTGAAGGTATCATGTACGACTTAGATATTGAAAGGCGTGTTCTTGAAGCTGGAAGATATTGGAGCGGTGACGCTGACGGTGTTGTTAAATGGGTCGCAGGGGCAAGAAAGATTTCTTCATCTGAAAGAGATGATCAAGTTGAAAGATTGAATGATGGCTTAATTGCCGACCCATTTGAAGATATGTATGACGAACATTTCTCAAATAGGAGTTTTAATGGAAAATAAAACAGAATTTGTTGAAGAATCAATTTTTCTTGATGATGAGCTTGATGATGTTTCATACATGGGTTTTACAACAAAAGTTGAAGCCGCAGACCCATTTGATTTAGTAAGAGTAGATAGTCTTTCTCCCAAAATGAAACGCAAAGCAATGCGTTTGCAAAAGAAGCATGAAGGAGAAGATGGAACACAATCTAAATATGTTGATCCAGAAAGAGTAAGTGGATATTCACTTTACGATATTGTCAATCCACCTTATGATTTAGATACACTTGCTGGTCTTTATGATCAAAGTGCTATTCACTACGCAGCTATTAATGCAAGAGTTATGAATACAGTTGGGCTTGGTTATGAATTTACTGAAACATTAAAAGCAAAAAGAAGAATTGAAAAAGCACAGGGTAGTGAAGAGAAATTAGTCAGAATGCGTCAGCAGTTTCAGGATTTAAGAGAAAATCTTGATGAAACATTTGAAAGTTTAAATATTGAAGAAACATTAATTGAAACAATGGTTCGTGTTTGGCAAGATGTTTTAACCGTAGGCAATGGTTATCTTGAAGTGGGTAGGAATAATGCAGGAAAAATTGGATATATCGGTCATGTTCCTGCGACACTTGTTCGTGTAAGAAGAAAGCGTGATGGCTATGTTCAAATTGCAAAAACAAATAAAATTCAAGCTGTGTTTTTTAGACAATTTCAGGACACTGAAACACCAGACCCAATTAATAACGATCCAAAACCAAATGAGCTGATTCATTTTAAAATTTATTCACCAAACAATACATACTACGGAATCCCCTCAGCGGTTTCAGCAGCTGCGGCAATTGTTGGTGATAAATTTGCAAAAGAATATAATATTGATTATTTTGAAAATAAAGCAATTCCTCGTTATGCAATTATTCTTAAAGGTGCAAAGCTAAGCAATAAATCAAAACAAGAATTGATCAACTACTTTAGAAATGAAGTCAAAGGTCGTAATCACGGAACGCTGGTGATTCCAATCCCAGCAAGTCTTGGAACTGATACGGATATTAAGTTTGAAAAACTAGAAGCTGGAGTTCAAGACTCTAGTTTTGACAAGTATCGTAAATCAAACCGTGATGAAATTCTTGTTGCGAATAGAGTCCCTGCTCCAAAAGTTGGAGTCTACGATAATGCAAACCTTGCTGTGTCAAGAGATGCTGATAAGTCATTTAAGATGCAGGTTATCGGTCCAGACCAAGCGGTTATAGAAAAAAAATTAAATAGAATTGTTTCTGAATTTACTGATCTAATGCAAATTAGACTTAAGAAGATTGATCTTGTTGATGAAGACATCCAATCAAGAATTAATGATCGCTACCTCAGAACAGAGGTCCTTACCCCAAATGAGGTCAGAAGCCAAATTGGTCTTCCAGAAAGATTTGATGGAGATGAAGTTCTTCCTTTCCCAACTAATGTTAAGAAAGAACAAAATGAGAATGGCACATCTGGTCCAGGAGCGCCAGTCGGTAATTCTAATAATGCAGCATCTGAGCCTCCAAAATCGCCAACTGGTGATGGGGCAACAAGTGATCCAAGGGCAGATGGCGCTCAGGCTGAAAGAGGCGAAAATCAAGACTCTGGAGTGAACAATGATTCAACCAGCAAATTTAATGAAGGAGAACAACTATGAGTGAAAGTACTTTAGTATATTCAAATACTAACTTAGTAACAGCAGATGGCGCTGTAAATATTGGTCAACACACTAGTGAGATTTATGTTTATAATAAAGGCGCTAGCGATGTTTCTATTAAGCTTAATGGAAAATATACGGTATTAATTCCAGCAGAATCTACAGAATATGTAGAGATTGAAGGTGACTACACAACAATTGAGGTAGTCACATCAGCATCTGCTGTATCAGTATTTGCATTAGGATGATTTGCAATATTGTTAAAAACAATATATGCTAGTAAGTTACGAGGGCTAAATGTCGGATTTTAATATTTCATTCCCAATTGATATGATTAAAAGGGAGCAAAGAATTGTAGTCGGAATTGCTACTGCAGACAATATTGATAAGTCTGGTGATATTGTTGATTTTGAAGCATCTAAAGAGGCTTTTGCAAACTGGGGCGGGAACATTAGAGAAATGCATGCTCCAATTGCGGTGGGTAAAGCTGTTAAGTATGAGCCTGTCACTATTAAAGGTGACGATGGTACAACATATAATGCGGTTAAAGTAGAAGCATATATATCAAAGGGTGCCGAAGACACTTGGCAAAAAGTTCTTGACGGAACTCTTCGTTCTTTTTCTATCGGCGGAAAAGTTATTGAAAAGTCAGAATCAACAGATAAAATGTTTCGTGGTAAACCAGTTAATGTTATTAAGAAATATGTACTTGGTGAGTTAAGTCTTGTTGACAATCCAGCTAATGCTTTGGCAACAATTGATATTATAAAAATGAATGAAGATGGTGGTTTAAAGTATGCGCTTGATTGCGATCTTGACTGCCAACTTGCAAAAGCAAAGCAGCCATTAAAAGATCCAAAAGGTGGGCTTACTGCCGCTGGAAGAAGGCACTTTAAGGAAACAGAGGGGGCTAATTTAAAGCCAGGTGTTCGTGGTGCTGCTGACACACCAGAGAAGATGCGCAGAAAAGGTTCTTTCCTTACTAGATTTTTCACCAACCCTTCTGGACCGATGAAAAAGCCTAATGGGAAACCAACAAGGCTTGCTTTGTCAGCAGCGGCTTGGGGTGAGCCAGTTCCTCAGAACATGCAAGATGCAGCAAAGCTTGCTGCAAAAGGTCGCAGACTTCTTGAGCGCTACGCAAATACAAAAAAGAAAGGTTTCTTAGAAAACGATTTTGACGAGGATTTGTTGAATGTTGTTTTGGAATTGATGAAGGATGAGGGTTGCTCTTGTGGTTGTAATTCTTGTGAAGATTTAGGGAAGGATGTCTCTGTAACAACAGAGAACGCAGAGTCTAAATATCCAGCAAGAAACGGTATCACATCGCCAACTGTTCCTAATTCTCCATCTGGTTCTCCAAAGTTCAAGCCAAAAAAGGAAGTTAAGGAAAATGGTAAGTCCTGCCCCGATGGTTATCACCAAGAGGGCGAAAAGGAAAGTAAGGATGGAAGCATGGTTCCTAATTGTGTTTCAAATAATCCTGATAAAAAAACAACAAAAAGCGAAATGCTCTTACGAGAGGATGATCTTTTTGATACAATTAAGGAGATGATTGAGAAAATGGATTCTATTATTCAGCAAGACTCTGAATTGCAATTAAATGATACTTATGATAAGATCTCTGACATGAATGAACAAGAAATTAATAAGCTTAGTCTATTGAAAAAGTTTATTGGATGGCTTGTTCCAGATGTCGCAGAAGAAACAACTTCAACTTCCGTTGAAGTAAGTGGAGACACACAGGAGGAAGAAATGGACATTAATGTTCTTAAGGATGCTCTGAGTGCTGTTGTTGATGAAAAACTGGCTAGTTTTGCTACTTCAATTAAGGAAGAAGTTGAAGCCTCTGTTCAGGAAAAAATTGAAGCAGTTGCTAAGAGTTTTGAGGTTCAGAGTTCTGAACTTCAACAAAAGCTGGAAACAGCGGAGTTGGCTCTCGCTGAGCAAACAGAGAAGGTTGAGGCATTTGCCGCAGCTGGCGCTGTTAAGAAGAGCGTAGACCCAGAAGATGATGAAGAAGTAGCAGAGGAAGCACTCGTTAAGTCTGCACCTACTTCATTCTGGAAAAACACATATTTGCCACAGGAGTTAATTAACTCCCTAGGTTATAGGTCATAAGGTAAGGAGGAATAACTACTATGGCATCACAAGAAGAAATTTTGGCAAAAGCCAATGAAGTAACCACAACGGTGGTTTCAAACAGCAGCCCAGTCAGCGGTGGTGGTGGACTTCTCTACCCAGAGCAAGCTAACCGCTTCCTTGACTTTGTTGTTGATCAATCAGTATTGATGAAGAACGCACGAGTAATTCGTATGCGTACTCCACAGATGGACATTGATAAGGTGTCTGTCGGCACTCGTTTGCTTGCAAAGGCAACCGAAGCAACAGATGATGGCGCAAACGCAGCTGTCACATTCAGCAAGGTATCGCTTTCAACTGTAAAGCTCCGTCTTGACTGGAATATTTCAACAGAATCGTTGGAAGACAACATTGAGGGCGCTTCGCTGGAAGACCATATCGCACAGATCATGGCTCGCCAGACAGCAAATGACCTTGATGACTTGTTTATCAACGGTAACACATCGTCAAACAACGGTCTTCTTAAGGCTTTGGATGGCTTTGTTAAGTTGGCAAAGGCAAGCGGAACTGTTGTAGACTTCGCAGGAAACAATGTTTCCCGTTCAGTATACGACAAAGTTCTCCGCAACTTGCCAAGCAAGTACTTGCAGCGCCGTAATGAACTGCGATTCTTCACAGGTCCAGGTGTTGTTCAAGACTCAATTTACAGCTTGGGCAATCCAAACTCAGCAACTGAGGCAACAGCAGGCGCACCTGCTCCAATGTCAACAGCTGGTGAAATGGCATTCCTGCAGGGTGCAATGAGAGCAAATGGTGGTCCAGGTTCAACTGGTCTATCGCCATTTGGTATTCCTCTGATTGAAGTACCTCTAATGCCAGAAACTGTAACTGGTGACTACTCAGCTGCAGCAGGTTCGCATGGTTATGTAGAACTTACATTCCCAAATAACCGTGTAATTGGTATCCACCGTGACATCACAGTGTACCGCCAGTTCAAGCCAAAGACTGACACAATTGAGTACACACAGTACATGAGAGTTGCAAGCAACATTGAAAATGCCGAGTCGTATGTAATCGGTAAGAATGTTAAGTTGCGCTCACTCTAATTTAAATAATTAAAGTAGATATCGGGCGGGGTTCATAAGAGCCCCGCCTTTTATCTATCTAAGAACTAAACTATCCATAGGAAATGGATTGATTTAAATAAATATAAGTGATAGGATTGATTATATGACTGAAAATGAAAATAGTGTAACATCAGAAAAAATTAATGGACCAAAAAAAACAACAGCTAAAAAAGCTGCAGCAAAAAAAGAAATTGCTCAAGAAAATATTTCTAAAGAAGGAAATGTCCTTGTTGTTTTTGAAAGCGGAACTGCTTATGTAACAGTGTCTGGTTTTCGTTTTTCACAAAGAAATAAAATGGGCTTGCTTTCAGCGGAAGAAGCCAACTTGCTTCTTACATTAGATAATTTTAGATTGCCTAGTGATGAAGAAAAGGAAATGTATTACAATAATCGGGAGGATTAAAAAATGGCAGGCAATCTTACAAACTATCTTGAAAATAAATTGATTGACCACTTTCTTGGTACAACATCATATACAATGCCAACAGATGTTTATGTAGGATTGTTTACAGTAGCTCCTGGAGAAGCTGGCGGTGGTACTGAAGTAACTGGTGGATCATATGCTCGTCAAATCGTAACATTTGGCTCGGCATCTGGCGGTGCTACATCTAATGATGGAAATGTTGACTTTACTGGTATGCCTTCTGCAACCGTAGTTGCTATTGGTATTTTTGATAACCTTACAAGCGGTAATATGTTGCTCTACGGAACATTAACCACAAATAAGACAACTGATGCTGGGGATACACTAAGAATCGCTACGGGTGATCTTGATATCAGCATTGACTAGGAGATTGGTATGTTGAGAAGAGAATTTACAGGCGCAGCCCTAAGAACAAATATATCTGGCTCAATCTCTAATACTGCTACTACTATTAATTTAGCAGATGGTAGTACATATCCTAGCGGTGTAAATCCTTTTGTAATTGTTATTGATCGTGGTACTGCTAATGAAGAAAAAGTTTTGATCAGTGAAAGAGTTTCAAATGCTCTTACTGTTTTACAAAGAGGATATGATGGGACAGCTGCAATCGCTCACAGCAGCGGAGCTTTTGTTGATCATGTTCTTGATGCTGCTGTTATTCAAGATATGAATAGCGCAACATATGATAACCAAGTTTTGGTTTGGATGGGGGCATAAATGGCAAGCTTAACACCTAAGAATTTTTATATTGGGAATGCAACTGGAGCAAATATTTATACAACTGCAAATGTTGTTACAAATTATTCAATCATTAAAAATATAAATATCTGTAATACAAGTAATGATGCAAATGCGACAGCAAGTGTTCATATCCTCACAGATGGCGCATCTCCTTCATCAGACAATAAAATTATCAGCAATGTCCCAGTTATTAGAGCTGATGTTTTGTATTATAATACATCAATTGTTGTCCCTGGGAACAGCAAGATATATGTTTCATCAAGCAACAGCTTGGTAACTTTTTCAATTAGCGGAGTAGAATATGCCTAATTTATCATACGAACCAAATTATAATCAATTTTTTATCACCGCTGATGATGTTCAGACGATGACAAACAAGACATTGGTAGCCCCAATTCTTGGCACGCCGCAATCTGTAACATTAACAAACGCTACTGGTCTTCCAATCAGCACAGGTGTTACTGGTCTTGGCGCTAATGTTGCATCATTCTTAGCAACTCCAACATCAGCTAATTTAATTAATATGGTTACTGACGAGAGCGGAACTGGGAATGTTGCTTTTACAAATTCTCCAACATTTGTAACGCCAACTCTTGGAGTAGCATCAGCAACAAGTTTAAATAAGATTACAATTACTGCTCCTGCTACATCTGCAACATTGACTCTTGCAAATGGAAGCTCCTTGATTACATCTGGGGCTTATAATGCTACAATAACAGTTACCGATACAACATCAGTAACTCTTCCAACATCGGGGACTTTATATGGAACAGGGTCTGGAACGATTACATCATCCCAACTTGCTACATCCATGTCGGATGAAACAGGAACTGGGTCCTTAGTCTTCAATACTAGTCCAAATATTAACACATCAATTACAACATCAAGTGCAACATTTGATATTGCAAATACAAATGCTACAACTGTTAATATTGCTGGATCAGCTACAACTGTTAATATTGGAAACTCATCTGGAAATACAAGTATACACAACGAGTTAACTGTTAATGGAAATGCAACCGTTAACGGTAACTTGAATATTACTGGAACGCTAACTAAGCTTAATGAAACCAGTCTTGCAATTGAAGATCCATTTATTTACCTTAACGATGGAAGCACTGTTACCGATCCAGACTTAGGTATTGCTGGTAACTATAATGATGGAACATATCGTCATGCTGGTATCTTTAGTGATGCCTCAGATAGTCATAAATGGAAGTTTTTTAAAGGTCTTACTGTTGAGCCATCAAGCCCAATCAATACTGCTCATGCATCATATACACCAGCAGATGTTGTTGCTGCAACATTTGAAAGTACAGTAGCAACTGGAACAGCTCCGTTTACTGTAGCATCCAATACAGTTGTTACAAATCTTAACGCTGACCTTCTTGATGGTAATAGCAGTGCATACTTTGCACCTGTAAACAATGCATCCTTTACTGGAACATTTAGCGCACCATCTGGAACGATTACTAGCACAATGATTGCTGATGAAACAATTGTTAACGGAGATATTAGCGCATCAGCAGCAATTGCTTATAGCAAACTTGCTTTGACATCAAGCATTGTTGACGCAGATATTTCTTCAACTGCAAATATCGCACTCAGTAAAATTGCTGATGTTTCAACAAATGCCCAGTCTGGAACCACCTATACACTCGTATTGGCTGACAAAAATAAAGTTGTTGAGCTTAATAATGCCTCTGCGATTGCGCTTACAGTGCCAGCTGATAATACAGTAGCTTATGCAACAGGAACGCAAATTACACTTCTTCAAACTGGCGCTGGTCAAGTAACTATTGCTGGCGCTGCAGGTGTTACTGTTAATGCAACTCCTGGTTTGAAGATGCGAGCTACATGGTCATCTGTTACACTGTTAAAGAGAGCTGCTAATACATGGGTAGCTATGGGAGATTTGAGCGCATAACATGAGGGTTTTTAATAGTCAAAACTGGAAGTTTCTAAGGAGAAGGGCTAAGCCAACAATTGCAGAAGGTACTTCGCAAGCAACTGCGAACTCAACAATTACTGGAGCTGGTTTTGTTGTTGGCACTGTTGGGACTACATCTACGCAAAACAGCGGTTTAAATGGAGTCGTGACTCCTGCTGTTACTGATACAACTGTTACACCATTAGGAACATCAATTAACTATAATGTCGGAGTTTTTTCACCGCCAGCGTTTTTTGGTCCGCCAGCTTTCTTTGCTCCTCCTGGATTCTTTGCCCCTCCTGGATTCTTTGCCCCTCCTGCGTTCTTTGCTCCTCCTGCATTTAAATAATAGAAAGGAAATTTTATTAACCAATTAAAATTTACAGAGTTGTATCCAAAAGTTGATATATACAACAATCTCCTTCCAGACTCAGATCGCCTTTATCAAATTATAAAAGAATCTGAAAAAAATTCAGATGGAAGATACTATTTTAGAAAATGGGACAAATGGTCTGTTTTTGGCACATATGCACAAGAAAAACATGATGAAAGAGAAGAAAGAGAATTTGGAACACAGTATGATGATGAGAAATATTTAGCAGATCGTGTTTACGAATCATATTCGTTAGCCATTAATGACTATGTAAAAAGGCACAATATCATAATTCCAGAAAATGGCAAGTTAATGACATCATCTTTTTCTAAATATGATTGTGATATAGATGTATTAAAAAACAATATGACAATGCCATATCATACAGATTATATTATTTCAGAAAGAGCTCTGCCAGGCTGGAAATTTTTTCTTACATGCACAACATATATTAATGACGATTATGATGGTGGTGATATATGTTTTTATATTAATGGAAATTTTATTAATTATAAACCAAAAGCTGGCGATATTATGATATTTCCATCAACTCTTCCTTATTATCATGGAGTTAAGACAATTAAAAAAAATAATAAATTTTTTATAAGAAACTTTATTCAATACCCATTTAATGGGACAAAAGAATGGCTGTCAAATCAAAGACAATATGGTGCTGCAAGATGGGCTGATATGGAAAGAGAGAGGCTTGCACATGAGAACCCAAGGAATATGCTTTATGTTCACAATGGAAAATTAATTTCATACGATGAATTAATTAATTTATAAATTTTTCAATTGAATAAAAAGACGGGACAACCCATCTTTCACCAGAAAGAACTGGTGTAACACCGTGTAGATAATTAATATCACCTACATGAAAAACAGCTAGCCCAGGTTTTGGCTTTATCTTTATTCCATGTCCAGGGTAATACAATTCTCCACCTTCAAATTCATCATTAAAATAAAACAATGAGTTTAAATCGTAATCAATAAATGCATTAGGTCTTCCGTCTTGGATCTGCTTGTCAGCATGTGGAACTTGCATATCTCCAGGTCTCCAGCATACAATTACTGGTGGTCTTTTTCTTAACTCACATTTAAATTTATCTTCAAGAGTTAATTTCATTTTTTCAATATAGCTATTAATTAAATTATATATTGATATATCTAATTCTTTAATTATATTTGCACTGCAATTTCTGTTGTACCATATATCTGCATTATATTTTGATGCACCATCTTTATGTTCTTGAGATTTTTCTGAATTATCCCATTTGTTTATTTTTTTAACAAAATTATTAAATAGTTTTAAATCTTCTAATGAAATAAAATTTTCAATAAAACCAATGTTATTTACTGAGTTTCCAAAGTACCCTGGAGGAACACGCCAAGGTGTCTCTTCATTTAATTCATCATATGATAATGGATATTTGTTTGTCATGTTCTTTTAAATTTCGTGGTACACTATAGTCTATCACACTAGTAAAAAAGGGTTTTATGGAAGTTCAATATATATATGATCCAAGATTAGGCATCTACTTGTACAGTGGTGCTGTGTCTGATCATAAAGAGATTATCGTTGACTTAGAAGATGCTATAGGTAATAGTAATATTGAAAATTACAGGTGGTCGCCAGCTACTGTTGGAGATGAAGAAACCATTAATGGCTATAGAGAGTGCTTTGATTGTAAGATAAATGAAAGCTCAGCAAATAATGCGCCAGTGGGGGTGTCAAAAATAAAAGATGTTTATGAGAGAACATCAAGACAGTTGAGAAATTGTTTATATGATTATGAAGCTAGATTTGGAATAAAAATGGATTTTATGGAAAGTATTAATTACATTAAATACGGTCCAGGCAATTTTTTTAAACCGCACAGTGATCATGGTTTTTCCTATACCGCTACTGTGTCTTCAATCATTTATCTTAATGATGACTACGAAGGTGGGGAGCTGTATTTTCCAATTCTTGATATAAAGATAAAGCCAAAAGCTGGTGATGTGATTCTATTCCCATCAACATATATCTATCTTCATGGCGCTGCTAGTGTTACATCTGGAATCAAGTATGCGGCAGTAACGATGTTTGATTATAACGAAAGAAATCATAAAGGGTTTAGGTATGGTTATAATCTTGATGGCTCTCCAGCAACTCCAGGGGCTGGACAGGGATCTAGATTTATTGGCAGACAACTCCCTGAGTTAAAACATTTATCATCTGATTATAAAATTTCAAGGTGTAATGCATGACGAAAATTACTTTATCAAAAACATTGGAAACCCCAGCTCCAATTTATCAATCCCGTTTAAAAAGAGACTGGATGGATGCCACATACAATAAACACGCCTACCAATGCACTCCAGTTACTACTGCCAATGTCAATGGGTGGGAGATGGTACTCCCAGAAGATGTTGTTGTTATCTGGGATGGGTCAAACTCTCCTGCTCAAATAATTTCTGGCGGAGTGCATAATGGGTGGAGTTTTGCTCATTCAAACATTAATGGAATGATTTCATTTGCAACAGGGTGGGTAATTAATACTGAATCACCATATCATCTGTGGACAACTGGATCTCCGAATTACTATATTGATGGCGCAGTTCCTATGACAGCTACAATACCAAGTGACTGGTGGGCAGATGAGGTCCAAACAAATTGGGTAATTACTAAAGTGAATGAGCCAGTCTTTTTTAAGAAGGGGACTCCCTTTTTATTTTTTACAATTTACGACCCCAATCTCCTCCCGTCAGTAGAATTTGACATTGTGAATAGATGGGATTTCCCAGATCTGGTAAAAGAAAGGCAAGAGTACAATGATCTTAAAATTAAGAATAGTATTGAAAAGCCTTGGACATGGATTAAAGGTTTAAGAACTGGCAGGAATGCAAAGGGGGAACAGGTTGGTCCTAAACATCCTGGTCTTCCAAAGCTTGCGAGCCCAATGTTGAATACGGAGGAATGATGGAATATTTTAATGTAAAAGCAGAACACTTGGGCGGTGGTGTTGTTTTATTTAGAAACACATTTAGTCTTGATTGGGGTTGGATTTATAATTTTTTTAAAAAAATTGTTGATCAAGAATCTGAAGGCATGTATACATTAACTACTCATCCACACACTGGAGAAGAGGCATATGTAAACAGAAGTGGGTACTATTTCACTAGAGAATCAGTTGAAGAAATGCCAGGTCGTGGTATGGGTCTTCATAGAGATCCTGATGTTAATGCAATTAAAGTTATGGCTTTTATTGAAGATGTCAAATATCAATGTTTGTTGAAATATATGGAAATATTCCCGCTTGTGTATAAAACGATTTGGTGGAGATCAAAAGGTCATATTTCGTATTATACAAAAGGTATGTATTTGGGTCCACACTCAGATATCAGCTCAGATTATATATACGGTGTTGCTGAGCCAAAAAATCAATTAGCTTTGAAAAATGTTGTTGGAGTGATTTGTTATATCAATGATGATTTTGTTGGCGGTGAACATTATTTTGATTATTTAGATATTACATATAAACCAAATAAGGGCGATATTTTGATGTTTCCATCAAACTATATGGCGGCACATAGAGTTAATCCAGTTACGGATGGTCATCGCTATGCCTATCTTGGCTGGTATTGTCACGGTAGTCCGAATAAGGATTTAAATGAAATTGTGTACGATCCACTAAAAGACCCAGATGCTTTGTTTAATAAAGAAAATTTATATATGCCATTTTTAAGACAAGATTTTCAAAATTACTTATTGGCTAACGGTCATGATAAGTCTTCATTTGCTTATAATTTAACTCTTAATATGGAACAAATCTGATAATATATACATATGATTGTAATTGATGATTTTATCAAAGACCAAAATTTACTAGGGCTTATTGAGAATACACAAGGACTTTTCCCAGAGTCTATGGGGTCTGGGGATAGGATCGCCACTGAGTTAAACTCTTATCATTACGAACAAGCAAGTTGCTTTGCTCCATATATGTTTTGGGATGGCTGGTGGAATTCTGAAGCTAATACTGTTGCAAAAAAAATGGTTCAATCTATATGGGAAGATAATCTGCCATTTGATAAAGAAGATGTCTGCGGTTTTGAGTACTGGATGAGGACATTTAACCCTGGACAATATTTAGACATTCATGTTGATGAAGATACATTTTTATACGCTAAAGACAAAATTTTTAGAGGTCCAGTGATTGGTTGCGTTTATTATCCTCATACGAATGATGTTGTTGGCGGTTTCTTGGAACTGCATCCTAATGCGGTTCAAGAGAATACATTTAATGCGCTAGAGTCAGAAAATATTAGGAATAACATATCTCCACTTGAGGATAGAGAAAGAATAGCTTGCAAACCAAATCGTCTTATTATCTTTGATTCAGGGCATGTTGTACACAATACAACACCACCAGTGTCTGGTGTTAGAAGGGTTATGGTTGTGAATGTATGGCATAAAGATAGTCCACCATCGGCACTGAACACTGGTGAATTTTTTTATGAATAATGTTGAATTTATACCGTTTATACAAATTGGCTGTATTAAAACTAAAATTAGCAATATAAATAATAAAAAACTATATAAAGAAATTAGAGAAAATAGTAAACCAATAGACAAGTATTATACGGCTAATAGGTATCATACATATTATGAAGATCAAAAATTTCCATACGGAAGCCCAGAGTGTGATAAATTAATTGGCATCCTCTCATCAGAAGTTTCAAGAATTCTTGGAAAAGAAATGGTGATGAATGAAATATGGACACTCACTCTCAAAAATAATGAATCGGTAGCATACCATTCTCATAAATCAAACAAACAGCTCTTCCCAGAAGAATATTATTCAATTGCTTATTATGTAAACGCTCCACATGGAAGTGCCGAGATTCAGTTTCAAGTTACCGCTTGTAATACAATTGAAAGCTCAATATCAGTACCGCCAGAAGAAGGCGATTTATTAATATTTAACTCTTTCATACCCCATATGACAAATAGGCATAATAATATTTATGAAGACCGTATTGTTGTTAGTGCCAATTTCTCTCCATTAAACCCAACTGTTACATCAACACAAGATTGGACAGTCTATCAAAATAGAGATAAAATAGAGGATTGATATGACAATTACAAAAGATTCTGTAAAGGGCATTACTGGAAGAACTCAATTAAATGACATTGAGGCTATTCTGGATATCCCAGAGGTTAACCCAGAAGAAATTAGTCATTTTATAAAGACTAATTCTGACTCTATTTTTACATGGGATTACTCATCAACAAAACCGCAACTTCACCGTCTATACGAAAAAGCAAAAGCTGGTCAATGGAACGGCAATAGTCTACCTTGGGATACCGATGTGGATATTGAAAAAGTTGTTGCAGAGGAAGAAGCCAATCTTGGTCTGCGTGTGGATATTAGCCTCTATCAGGATACTCCAATTGCTAAATGGGGCGAAAAAGAATGGCTTGAGTTTGGTATTGAAAGCCGCAGATGGGTGCTTTCTCAAACTCTTCATGGAGAACAAGGTGCTATGATTTGTGCATCAAAGATCGTAGAGACAGTTCCTTGGTGGGATGCAAAGGTTTATGCTTCTACGCAGGTGGTTGATGAAGCAAGACATGCTGAAGTTTTTAATCGCTATATCTCAGAAAAAATGGGTGATATTTACCCAGTCAACTGGCATGCCAGAAAGCTTCTGGATCATATTGTTGGCGATAGCCGTTGGGATATGACATATCTTGGAATGCAGGTTATGCTTGAAGGTCTTGCCCTTGCTTCATTTGGTCATATGTACCACATGAGCTCAGAGCCATTGCTTAAGCAATTATTGCGTCAAGTTATGATTGATGAATCAAGACATGTTGCTTTTGGCACATTGTGTCTTAAAGATGTATACGAAAACATGACAGATGCAGAGATTAAAGACCGTCAAGATTTTGCTTACGAGTCATGTATTTATATTCATGATAGAATATATCAATACGAAGTTTTTGAAAATATGGGCGTTAAGCCAAAAGATATTATTCCAATCTTGATTAAAGATCCAGTTAATGTCTTTATTCATAGACTTTCGCTTGCCAAAATTGTTCCTAGCTGTAAGAATCTTGGTCTTTTAGATCGTAACAATGGTTGGTTGCGTAAGAGATTTGAAGAGCTTGGGATCATTGGTTTTGAAAATGAAAATGCTGGGGATGAATTCCCAGAAGGAGAATAGTATGGCTTACCCAGAAGATTGTGATTTAGTTTATGATAGCACAGAGGTGGGGTTGAAGTTTTTTTATAATGAAAGAGCTGATCACTACGATAGTTTTCTAGAAGATACACAGTATGTTTTGCATGATGCAGTTGTCAATGAGGCTCTACAGAGATTCCAAGACCCTTCTGGCAAAGTGCTTGATATTGCTTGTGGCACTGGGAAGGTCGGCAGCTCACTCCTTTTAGCGAGAAGAAGTATGTTGATTCATGGAGTAGATATGTCTGACAGTATGCTTGCTATTGCAAGCCAAAAGCATTGCTACTCTGTTCTTTACAGTTTAAATATCAAAACTAATTTGGCGGATATTACTAACACATACGATTTGCTAGTTAGCGCAGGTGCCTTTACTCCAGGTCATCTTGGCGCTGATGATTTGATTAATGTTACATCCTTACTCCACAGTGGTGGTGTTGCTGTAGTCAGTATTAAGAAAGATCATTTTGAAAATGATAATTTTAAAAACAAAATTGATCAAGCTATCGCTGATGAAATAATTCAAAATTATGCAGAAAGCGAAGTTAGAATCTGGGAACATCCTGATTATACAGATACTGCAATTGTAGTTAGCTTTGTAAAAAAATAAAAAATGCAAAATCCAAAAGTATTGATTTATAATAATTTTTTGAATAATACTGAATGGGCAGCTATTAATGATTATTGTAAAAATTATGATGATGATTTTCAATTCCTTGGCAATGGAGAAACCCCAGTTAGATTTAGAAAAGAAAAGCATTCTTTAAAAGATATTTACTATGAAAAATGTTTTATCCTTGATGATAATTTTTATACTTTGTTAAAAAATGGTGAAGTAGAAGAACCATATCCTGAAAGTCTTGGTAATAATATTGATTGGAAAGTTTCAATGCAACATCCAAAAGATAAATATATTTATGATTTAATTAATAAAATAATTTTATTAACTCAAGATATAATAAAAAATACTTTTGGTGATTTAACAGTTTGGGAGTTTGGACCATTCATATCAAAAATATCAGAAGGGCAGTCATTAAGACTTCATTGTGATGGAGCTCAATACTCTCTGCCAGGTTATCCAATGACTGATTATTCAGCTGTTTATTACATCAATGATGATTATGAAGGCGGTGAAAATATCATGCCAGCCATTGGATTAAGATACAAACCACAGCCTAATTCTTTGATGATTGTTTCAAACTCATCCCATGAGGACTCTGTACATGGTATTGAGTTGGTGACAAAAGGGAGCAGGTACATGTCTCAAGGTTTCTACACAGCTGTGGTATAATTTTTTGTATGGAGATGGGTCTGTTTGACAAAGAAAAATCAAAAACTCAAGCAAAACAGTTTTTGGCAAGGTCAATTCACACTCTAGGAATACTTCTTAATCATGATACAAGTTTGATTGATGAAGAATCTGTAAATCCATACGAGCCAGATAGTGCTATGTACTATGGTTTTGAAACTTTAAAAGCGGAAATAGGGGCTTACAATAAGTTATGAGTAGCATTGGTGAAAATAATCAATTTGATATGCGATCTCGTGTTGGCGAATCTGTTACTGATTTTGTTGACTGGGACAACGAAGAAATTGAATGGGATTCAAGTACTGGTGTTTATTATGTTGCTGGGAAACCAGTCAGTATGTGTCATGGTGTAGCTATGTTTAAAGAAAGAACAGATGATGAGCAAGTATGATCCCAATTCTGATTTGGAATACAGATCTGGTCAACTTGCTTCTTTTTTATACATACTGGGCTTCTCTGACGAAGAATTAGAGTCAATGTCTATTGATGATGCAATTAATCTAATAAGAGATAGATATGTTTATAGCCATGCTCAAAATATTCCAGAAATTCAAGAATGGATTAAAAAACAAAATATTACATTAACAAGAAATATTAGAAGAGCTTGGTTTGATGTTCAAGTAGCGAGACATATTAAAAATGACAGATAAAATGTATCAACCAGAGATGTCCTTTGATTTTTCAAAATGGGGATATGGGGACTGGCAGAAGTATGCGAACTCTGCAACATCTTTGGATGGGGATAGCTCGGTAAAAGTCGCAGATTATTTATTTAATCAAGTAAAAGTAGATAAAAGAAATATCGCTACTGGTGGTGCGAGTGATTATGAATTCGTCATCCACTACCCCAGACCTCATCTTGCAAGCTCTTATGGTGAAGCGCAGTGGATGCCGATACTGCTGATCCAGGCAATTATGGATGTTGCGCCAAAAGGAAATGTTTTAGCTATATCTGGCGGTTTGGACAGGTATAGGCTCAAACCATTCCAGGCAATGTATGGTTCAAAAATTTATTTTTTAAACAATAAAAAACTTGCTCTGTATGAAAAGTTTCAATATGAATCAGCACCTGTTGATTATGAAGTAATAACCATGCAAGATATGGAATCTGATTCTTGCGATAAGAAATTTGGAATGATGCTTGCTTGGTCTCAAGATATGGAAAACCCTCTAATTCCAGTTGATTTTTTTGTTGATCGTCTTGAGGACAAAGGTGTGCTTATTATACAAAACTCATCAGATAGTATGTTTTTATATCATAATTACACCAAAGCTTCACCAGTATGGGACTATCACAATAGTCTTAAAAGCAGAAAAGATTGTAATGTTTACCACATTCCATTATTCTATGGCATAACAATTGTGGTTAAAAATAAAATTTAACTTATAATTGTTATGTGAAAATTAATTTTCGTAAAGGCTCTTGGGCGATACTCCCTGCTTTAATCGTATCTCTTGTATCTACATTTGTTTCTTCACCATATGCAAGCGCAAATTCTATTTCAATCCCAAATGCGGGTTTTGAAGATAATACATTTACTGGCTGGTCAAAAGGTACACAGACAGGTACTTTGGGTGCTTCTATAACTGGGAACGGTTCTGGCGTAACAATATTTAACGGTTCAAGAACATTCACTCATGGCTCTCACCCCGCTATGGGCAACCCGTCTAGTCCGTATTACGCTCCTGCAGTGAGCGCAGGAAGCTGGACATTTTCGCCAAGAAATGCTACCTACGCTGTTCTTCTCCAACCAAAAGGAGAGCAGACCTACAATCAAGCCATAGCAGCGTTAAGTCTAAGTAATGCAGAAAAAAATGAAATTCAAGACATTCTAACTTCACAAGCAGCCGCATCAGGGTTTGGTGGTGGTAATCCAACCGATGCTGCATGGATAACCCGTGAAGTTGAGCTGAATGCTGGTGATGTGTATACGATGGCTTGGAACTATGTGGGGACCGACTATGTTCCTTTTAATGACGGGTCAATAACATCACTTGTCCCAGTCTCAGTAAATGGAACGCCCGTAATCACAGTTAATAACTATGTTAAATCCTATGCTCTACTTGGGTTTACAAACCCAGGAACAGGTGATTATTCTACTAACTCATACGGTGCTACTGGTTGGCAAACATCAACCTACGAGGTTTCTATATCTGGAACATACAAGCTTGGCTTCACATCATTCAACTTAGATGATCAGGGGCTCCCCCCAGCATTAATGGTTGATAGCGAAGTTGGGTCAACACTATCTTGTACTCAGTCAGGAACATGCACAACATTTGGCGGGGTTGAGCCAAATAATGAAACAGCCCCCACACTTCCTCCAACCACTACTACGGAAGCAACTACTACGACTACTACGACAGTTCCAGAAACAACTACTACAACTTCAACTACAACAACTAGCACCACCAGCACAATCCCAGAGTCAACCTCTACAACCGAGGCGGAAACGACAACTACAACCACTACGGTTGTTATAAATACTACAGATGCTCCAACAACCACAACTGTGGTTATAAATACGCCAGAAACGCTCCCAGAGCCCCCTGTAGAGGTGTTTCCACAGCCTAGCCCAGATGTGATTCCAGATCCAGAACCTGTTGCAGAAGAAGACCCTTCTGACACCACGAGTTCAATTCCTGAAGAAACTAGTACGACCACCAGTGAGCCAGAGGCAGTAGCGACCACTGACCCAGAAATTGTGACTACAAATCCAGAAGAAGTGACTACAACTACAGAGCCAGTTGATACTACACCTGAAGAGGTAACTCCAGAAGAAGTAGCGGCGGTTCTGGAGGAAATTACAAACGCTTCTGTTGAAGAAGTTGTTGCTGTGTTGTCTGCATTAAGCGATGAGGAAGTGACAGCAGTGATTGAAAATATTTCGGTTGAACAGCTCGCTGAAGTTCTTAATGATCTGCCTACAGAAGAAGTTGTAAACCTAATTGAATCAATTGATTCGGCAGAGGCGCTTGAAAATATTGTTGACGCAATCAGCGAAGAGACGATTGATCCAGATACGGCAATTGCAGTTATTGAAAACGGTAATTTTGAAGAGCTACCAATTGAAACAGTGTCTGAAATCTTTGCCGCTATTGAACCAGACCAATTTACAGATGAGCAGAAAACAGAGTTGTCCGCTGCCATTACAGAAGCCCCAACGGAAGTTAAGGAAGCATTTGAAGAAGAAATTGACATCTATGGAGATGGGTTTGATGATTATGTTCCGACTGGATCTTCAATTGATGTTGGCACTCGTAAAACAGTCCTTGCTGCAGCAGCAGCTGTTGCGGCAGTAACTGCAGTTGGCTCAGCAACATCAGGCGGTACTACTGGGGGTTCAACTGGAGGTTCTGGTGGCTCTGGAGGTTCTGGTGGTGCTAGTGGCACAGAAGGTCGTTCTAAAAAAGAAGAGGAATCGGAAGGCGGTTTTTCTGGAGAGATCGCAGGTCCAGGTGAGGATGATGATGAAGATTTTACAAAAAATAGTATATACAAGTATTATATAAAGGAGGGTAAAGAAATGAAGAAATTTAATTGGTTTGGTTTTAGCAAAAAAGTATGGGATATTACTGCTGGATTAGCATTTACCCTTGCAGGCAGCCTTGTAGTGTATGTTACTCTTTCTGGAGAAACACAAAGAATTGCTGGAATTGCAACGCTAACGGCATTGTTTGTGCATTATATCCATGAAATTCTAAAGAATGACAAATAATTAACTCTAAGATACAATCGTAATTAGCCCGTTGGGGCAAGGAGGTGGTCTTTTGTCTACTTTGTTGAATGAATCAAATAAGAAAATGCTCTCGTCATGGGCGAGATCGTTTTTTGGAGCTGCTTTGGCTGTCTATATGACAGGCAATCATGACCCAAAAGCAATTGCTACAGCAGGTGTCGCTGCTATCGCACCAGTAATTATGCGTTGGTTGAATCCAAACGATTCGGCTTTTGGAAGAACCAAGTAGGTTAAGACAATGGCACAGATAAAGAATATTCTACTTAGAATACTCGCTACCTTCGCTGCAACTGGCTTAGGTGTTGTCGGTGCTGGATCAATCGCAGGTGTCCCGCTATGGAAAGCGATTTTCATGGCGGGCATTGCGGGTGTTGCGTATGTTGTTGAAGGTTTGTCACGAGCTTTCCTAGATGATGGTAAACTTAGTATTGAAGAAATCAATGGTGTTTTTTCTAAAATTGATAAAAAAGCACCTAGTGAATAAGGAGATTAATAATGGCTAAGAGAACTGAATGGGATTATATTGTTGATGTAAAGATGCCTGTTGCGCTGAAAGGCATTGAGCCAGGTAAGTTGCATCCAAGTCTATTGAGAGATATCCCAGGTGGTGGAAAATTGTTTTATCTTGCTGCTGATGCATGGATGGCAATGGTTGAGGCTGCAAAAGCTGACGGTATTGAGCTTAAGCCCACGAGCAGCGGCGATCTATATCGCAGTTATGAGAGCCAAAAGGCAGGATTTCTTACCAGATACCAACTTGAGCCAATCCCTGGTCAGAGCACAAAGTCATTTGAAGGCAAGACTTGGTACTTAAAGAAGGGTATGGCGATGCTTGCGACACCTGGTAAGTCGCAGCATAATCTTGGCTTGGCTGTTGATATTGCTAATGCTTCTGAAAAGAAGAGAATTAATTGGCTAATTGCAAATGTTGAAAAGTTTGGTTGGAGTTGGGAAGTAGTTCCTTCAGAACCTTGGCATATTCGTTATGTATGTGGCGATGCAGTGCCTCAAGCAGTAAAAGATTATGTTGCTCGTAATCCAAAACCAACTGGTCCATTTGGTTCAGTAGCAGATCAAAAAGCCGCCGCAGAAGCAAAGACCGCAGCACCAGCATCTAACAATCAAGCAGCTGCTGGAAAGAGAGTTGTTAAGCAAGGGAGTGCTGGTCCTCTTGTAAAAGAAGCACAAACTCTTTTAGTAAAGCATGGTGTTAATTGTAAGGTTGACGGAGATTTTGGTCCAAAGACTGCACAGATGGTTAAAGATTTTCAAACTAAAAATGGAATTCCTGCAACTGGTGAAGTAGATCAAGTAACTTGGTCAATATTGCTGGGTTAATCAATCTTTGATAATATCTTATAGGAGATATTATGGCAGCAACTAGAGATATTGATATCTATAAGGGTGATACTTATATTCATGAGCTTCGTCTTAAAGATAGCTCTAATACTGTTATCAACATATCTACTCGGACTTATACTGGTCAAATTAGAAAGAAAAGGAACTCAGACATTGTTCTGGCAAATTTTACAACATCAATAACTGATGGAGCAAATGGAGTTGTATCTTTTTCGTTAACGCCAGTACAAACTGCAACATTGTCGGCTGGTTTATATGTTTATGACTTTCAAGAAGTAAATCAATCAGTTGTAACAACTTTGGTCACTGGCAATGTAACAGTAACTGGGGATGTTACTCGTGCCAGCTGAAATAACCACTGTAAGAGTTACTAGTGGTGACATTACTGCTGTAACGATTAACTCGGCATCTTCAAATCTTGTTGTCGCATCAGACATTACTGCAGTCAGTATTCAATCTACTGACACAACGGTAATGAGTGCAGCGCCAGCAACAATAAATTTAGCATCACTTTCTTTTGCTTCCTCGGCTCCAGCCGATGTCGCTAGAACTGCAAGTGTTGGAGTAAGCAATTTGGCGGCTAGGGCAGATCATGTTCATAGCGCAGCTGACCTATTAATGGATGGAGGAAATTACTAATGGCAAATACAATTAGAATTAAAAGAAGGGCGACAGGTAATGCTGGCGCACCTACAAGCTTGGAGAATGCTGAATTAGCATTTAACGAAGTAGATAATATTCTTTACTACGGTAAAGGAACTGGTGGTGCAGGTGGAACTGCAACTACTGTTGAGGCAATCGCTGGTACTGGCGCATTTATTACATTAACAAGTGATCAGACAATTTCTGGAAATAAGACATTTAATGGCGTAACGATTGTTGCAACTCCAACTGCAAACGGTCATGCAGCTACTAAACTTTATGTTGATAATGCTGTTGCTGGTGCTTCAACATCGTTTACTCTTGCTGGGGATGGTGGGTCAAGCCAAACAATTACATCTGGTGATACATTAACAATTTCTGGCGGTACTGGGTTGACAGCAACTGCTGGTGCAACCGATACAGTTACTATTAATCTTGATAATACAGCCGTAACTGCTGCTGCATACGGAAATGCTAATACTATCGCTACATTCACCGTAGATGCCCAAGGTCGTTTGACAGCTGCTGGGAATAGCGCTGTTTCAATCTTGTCAACACAGGTTTCTGACTTCGCAGAAGCAGTCCAAGACGCAGCAAATACATTTGTTGTTGCAGGAACTGGTGTTGCTAAAACATATGATGACAATGCAAATACTCTTACATTGGCAATCGGTCAAGCAGTAGCTACATCAGACAGCCCAACATTTGCTGGTCTTACAATCAATGGTGCAAGTGTTGTATTTGAAGGCGCAACTGCAAATGATTATGAAACAACACTTTCGGTAACAGACCCAACAGCAGATCGCACAATTACGCTACCAAACGCAAGTGGTACGGTAGCACTCACAAGCGATCTCCCAGCATCTTATGTTGCATCAATTACTGGTACAGTAAATGAAATTACAGTATCAGGTACTGGTTCTGACCCATACACTGGTGCAATCACAATCGGTCTTCCAGATGATGTAACAATCGGAAACACTCTGACTGTGACTGGAGATTTGGTTGTTAATGGCAATACGACAACTCTTAACACAGCAACTCTTGTTGTTGAAGATAAGAATGTTGTTCTTGCCAATGTTGCTACGCCAACAGATACAACAGCAGATGGTGCTGGTATCACAGTTCTTGGAGCAACAAATAAAACATTTAACTGGGTTGATTCAACTGATTCATGGACATCCTCTGAGCACATGTATCTGGCTGCAGGTAAGACATTAATTATTAATGGAACTACTGTATTGTCAAATACCAACCTACAAAATGTTACAGTAGATGGTGGTACTTTCTAAAGAAGAGGCTTAAATGGCTAATGTAATTAAAATTAAAAATTCAGGTACGGCTAATGCGGCTCCAACATCTCTTGAGACTGGTGAGCTTGCTATTAACTATGCTGATGGAAAAATTTATTATAAAAATTCAAGTAATGTAATTGTTCCTTTCTCCATATCCCTGAATGACGCTTTAGATATTACTGTCGCAAACCCAGAGCAATATCAAACACTTACTTATGACGGATCTGAGTGGATAAATGAATATCCAACAACTGTTTCTAATGTATACAATGCTGAAGCAACAACGCTCCAGATCGGAGAGGTTGTCTATCTATTTGGCGGTACTGGAAACCATGCGAGCGTAAAGCGAGCAGATAACGATAGTGATTCAACATCTGCAAAGACAGTCGGATTAATTGCTGAAGCCATTCTTGCTGGTCAAAGTGGTCCTGTCGTAACTAGGGGCTATGTTACTGGTATAGATTTAAGTACTGGCTATACGGAAGGAGATACGCTGTATCTCGGAGAGGATGGTGGATTTACAAAAACAAAACCGTCTGCTCCAGAACATCTTGTTTATATTGGCGTAGTTGTTCGTGCAGCAATTAATGGAATTATTTATGTAGCTACTCAAAATGGTTATGAACTTGATGAAATCCATAATGTTCAAATATCAAATACACTTGCGTCTGGTGATTTTTTAAAGTATGACGGAACACTCTGGGTAAATGACCAAATCAATTTAGGAACAGACACTGTAGGCAACTATGTATCAGATGTATCTGCAGGAACTGGCATCACTATAACTCACACTCCAGGTGAAGGTTCAACTGCAACTGTTGCTGTGACAGCTAATACATATCAGCCTTTAGACGCAGATCTCACAGCAATCGCTGCGTTATCTGGAACTTCTGGAGTCTTAAAAAAGACTTCTGTTAATACATGGGAGCTTGACACATCTAGTTATTTAACATCTAACTCTACATTATTAATGGATATGCAAGTAATGCAGGCTATGGAGGCGTACTAAGGTTTAAAACCCTTATTCTGTTATAATTAAATTATGGATGATGTAAAGATTGAAACAAGTAAAACGCTAACTTTAACACTTCCAAGTGATCCAACATCTAATGTTGTATCGGTTAGCTTATATCATGAGTTTGGCTCTCTTGTTTCTGGTCCTACAAATGCAACAAGATCAAGCGCTGGCGTGTACACAATAACTTACGGTCAACAATCATCTGGTATATATATTCTTAATGCAGCTGGAAGGTATCGTGCTGACTTTACTTACACTGTAAGTGGAACATCTTATACTCAATCTCAGTACTTTAATGTCTACACCCCTTACATTACATCAACCGCATTCTTTGAAGACCATCCAGATTTAGAAGACGAATGGTCTGAAAAATTTGACAAGTTGGAAAAGAAAGTAAGAAACATTATTAATACATTTTGTGGGCAATCTTTTGAGTACTACCCTTCAAAGTATATAGAAATGATGGGGTCGGGGAAAAAGTCTTTGCATCTAGCTTACCCAATTACAGAATTAAGAAAAGTTACATCAGATCCAGGAACAAGTGATGAAATTGTCCTCCATGATTATTCTGATGCAACAATGAATCATATTGAAAAAGTAAAAGAACCGCATAATTTTGGTAGCACATATTATGTGCAGTTTAGAAAATCTGTGTTGGATAGTGTTAATGTTTTATTAATCGTAAATAAATTCAACCCTCAATCGGTATATAGAGTTGAAGGAGATTTTGGTTGGAGATTTATCCCTAACAACATTGAGCAAGCCGCCGATCTTCTTTTGGAGGATATGATGAATGATGACTCAATTTATCGTAGACATGGTATTTATAGTGCAGATATGGATGTACTTAAAATTCAAACTAGCCAGAACTTCTATGAATCAACAGGAAACATTGATGCAGACATATTGCTTATGGACTACACATTGTTTGTCATGGACTATGTGGTTTAAATGGCTGCACAAACTTATTTTAAATTCACTCACAAAGGTGATGTGTATACAAAAAGTACGAGCACGAATGCTGCTGGTCAGCAATATGCTTCTTATTCAAAAGTAGCTACAATATCTTTTCAATTTCAATCACCCAGCACAAGTACCTCTTCTGGTGATGAAAGAAGACTTAACCCATACCAGGACAGCATCCCGAAGTTTGAAGCGATTGTCCCAAAGCAATACGATACAAACATTACATACGGCAGTAGATTGCAAAATGTAAAAGACAGAAATGGGAATCTAGTTGACAATTATGTTTATGAAGTTGTTGGTATACAGCCGAAGTTTGGCTTTACTGGTGCAAAACACCATACTGTGGTTACTCTAAGAAGGGTGGTTGAAACAGCATGATAAGAGTATCAGCCAATCTTGATCCTTTAATCAATAGAGTGGAAAAGATTCCAATGGAAATTCAAACAGCGGTAGCTGAGGCGCTAATGGCTAGTGAGCAAGGTATTCATGACATTCTGTCGTCAGAATATTCTGGTATTTTTAAAAATTACAACATTGAAACGAATAGTGATTTAGGTATAAATATTAACCTTAGTAAAGGCGATATATACCATTTTCAAAATGCAACTGGCACCGACATTGCTTACCTTATACAGCCAATTAAAGATATAGTAAGTGAAAATTTAAACACTTGTATTGCTAAATGTATGGATGGTGGTTATGGCTCTTAGTGTCTACGATATAAATACTGCTTTAAAAGCAGATAGCAGTTTGGCGACAATCGCTGGTAAAACAATGAATTTCTTCCCAGTTGTTGCAACTAACGGCGAAACTGCTCCTTTTGTGATATATTATTATCAGCCGTCAATTCCAAGTTATGAAGCTTATTGGATGAGAAAGGATATTATAAGATATTCAATATTTGATACTGACGCTGACCGATTATTCAGGCTTGCCGAAAGAATCCTAAAGATTCTGGGGGAAGCTGACCAAGTTGCTCAGCCAGGTGGTATTACTGGAACTAATTCAAGAATACTATCAAGTTATCAAATAGGTTCTAGCCTAACAGCGCCATTGGAAAAAGAAGGCTGGTATAGAATGAATTTAGATTTTAGAGTTTGTAATGTTTAAAAAGAAAAGGGTATGGTAAAATAATAATATATGGAGTATAGTACTATTACATACATTGGCAAAACACCAAGTTATGTCGTGAAACTTCGTAACACAGTTTACGAATTTGAATGGAATAAAGGTCTCGGTATCGGCAATCGCCAAGGCGAAGTCAATGCCAAGGATATAGAAAAGATCGCTAAATGGCGTGATAAGAAAGGCAGAAAGATATTTCGCCTGGATAAATAGGAGGAAGTAAAATGGCAGTTAATGTTTCTAACATTATCGTTGGCGAAGCAACCATCAAGCTCGGTACAAACGCTAACGCAACAACCATTGCAGCAATGAACAACTTTGCTGACATTGGAGCAACCCAGAACGGTTTGGAAATCTCATGGGAACCAGACATGGTTGATATTGAAATTGACCAGTTCGGTGACGCAGCTAAGATTATCCAGTCAAAGGTTAAGGTAATGGTTAAGACAACCCTTGCAGAAGGAACTCTTAACAACCTTGCTACGGCATGGAACTATGACAGTGAAACTGGTGGAGATGCAATCATTGCAAACAATGATGGTTCAAACACAAAGACATTCTTGTTTGGTGCACAGGGAGTAATTCCTTACGAGAAGGCACTCGTTGTTACAGGTACAGCACCTGGTTCAACAGCAGGTGACACTCTTACCCGTAAATTCTACACAAAGCGTGCAATTTCAATGGAATCATCCACAATTGCAATGAAGCGTGCGGAAGCAACGATGTTCACAGTTGGTTTTAGAATTTTGCCAACGGTAGCGGATGTTGGTTACGAGTACGGCAAAATCGTTGACGAAACAGCATAATTGTAAATAAATAATTTAGCTAAAGGCTTTCACCCCTTGGTATTTTGTGATAAACTTAATACTCAAGGGGTGAACCCTTTATAACGGAAAAAGGATGGATATACTTTGAGCGATAAAAATAAAGACATTCTCGCTGGCACAGAGATCGTGTTTGCGGATGGAAAGACAAGAACAATTAAGCCTTTGACAATTCGTAATCTTAGAAAGTTTATGAAGGTCGTTAAGGATCTTAAGAGTGAAGATACACTTGATGACAAGGACATTGACATCATGGTTGAAGCTGCTGGAATTGCTCTCGCAGCAGTTGACCCAGAATTGGGTAATGACAGAGAGAAGCTAGAAGATGTGCTTGACCTGCGTTCATTCGGTGAACTCATGTCGGCAGCAATGGGTTCAGACCCTTCCTTCTAGGCGAAGAGGGGGCTGGTTCATCTGACCAATCCTGGGAAGATCTCCCTCTTCTAAAATATGAATCGGAAGTATTTGTCAGAACGGGTTCTTGGGTGAATTTTGAATCACTTGAGACCCATCTGACATTGAATGAATTATTTTTGCTATATCGTGCTTGCATGAATGAAACAAGCACAGCGATGAAAATTGCCGCTGCTGCACAAGGTGCGGATGTTGACTTTGATGATGACTGGTACGATCCAGAACCACCTAGAGCTGCGCAGGCTCATGATATTCTTGACATGAAGTTCGGAATGGGTTATGAAGTGGTAAAGAAAGGTGAATAGCCTTGCTTTAATTAACCCAATATGCGATAATTGTCATTGGCTGAATTATGTCTGACACTGGTGACTCAACAACACGAATAGGTATAGATGCATCGGTTACTGGTGCTGAATCCGTTGCTGGTTTAACAACTAATGTTGTTGCATTATCTCAGCAATTAGTTAACCTTTCGCAAAGCGCTACACGCAGTTTTTCAATTCAAGACAGTCTAAATAAAGCATTAGACAGAACGAGGCTTAGCACAGGTTTGGTGCATAATGCCCTTGCAGAATATCGTAAAGGTCAAGTCCTAACAAATAGAGTTGTAGAGCAAGCTACACAGCAATTAAATGCACTTACAGCAGCTCAAGCAAAAGTTGCTGCAAGTGGCAAAGCAATGTCTCCAGCGCTTTCTGCATCATATAAGCAGGCTAATACTCATTTAAGCTCTGTTGTTTCTTCTGCTGATGCATTGAATAGAGTTTTAAAAACAAACGCTATTGAAAAGTTTGGTCAAAAACTTCAAGCTTCTGGGCAAATAGCTCAGAGAACATCATACTACTTTGCGGCTGCAACTGCGCCTTTGTTGATGTCACTAAGAAGCGCTTTCTTTTCTTATGCAAGACTAGACCAGGAAACAAGAAGATTAACTAAGCTTATTGCTGATGAATTCGGAACTGGTGCTGAAGCTATTGAAAAAGCAAGTGACAAGGTTAGAGTTTTAGGTTTTGAACTAGATAAGATTACGGCAAAGTATGGCACAAGCAGAGTGCTTGTTCAATCTCTTGCTGGTGATTTTGCTGAATTGGGCGTTCCAGACACTGCGATTGTTAGATTAACAGAGTTTACTGCCGCAGTGGAGAAATTGGGTAATCTTGATATTACTCAGTCTCAAAATTTTATTCAGTCAATATATCAAAACATTTTGAGAGTTAGAAGAGACATGGCTGCTGCTGAGGGTTACAGCCTTGACTTGTCTAGCCCCAAGATGATGGGTCAGATTTTAAGTGAAGTGCAAGGTCAGCTCGCTCTTTTCAACATGGTTGAAAACAAAACAACATTATCATTGAAAGACCTTGCAGATGCCTTCCCTGAAGTGTCAGCAGCCGCTACTACATTCGGTTTGTCAATGACTGAGACAGCCGCAATGCTGGCTCCGATGGTCGCCGCTGGATTCCAAGTTGGAGCTTCTGCTAACTCTATCAAGGTATCATTGCAGAGAATGGTTGCTATGACAAAGCAAAATACAGGGATCATTCAGGGGTTAAATCAAGCTCTCGGTGATGACTTTGAATATTCAGCAGGTGTTGGAATGAAAAATATTCAACAACTTGTTGATGGCTTTAATAGCCTATTAAGCATCAAGGGTGAACAGGGAACATTGGAATTCTTTTCAAGATTGTTTGGTGTTCGTCAAGGTCCAAGAATGGAGACTTCAGTTCGGCAATTAGCTGTGTTCCAAAAAGCTCTTGATAATACATCAACGGCAGAAGGTAAAATTGCTTCTCAATTAGAAGCAAGTATCAATGCACGACTAACAGCACATGGTTACGAAGCTATTGCAGTAAAAAATATTCTTGATTTAACAGAAGTCCACAGAAGAGCTACTCAAGAAGTTAATGGTGAGTATACAATCCAAGCTCGGCTGGTGCAACAGGGGCAGAAGGATGCAGACGCTGCATTGAGAGGGGCATACACAGACACTGCGGATTATTTATCTAAAGTTGGAACTGAAGCTGGGAAAATTTTCTTCACAGAAGCTGTCGGTGGAGTTGCAGCGGCTTCAATTCAAATGGAACAAGAATTAGGATTGGCTGTTGATTCAGTAGCTGTTAAATTCAATAAATTGAAAGAAGCAATGCTTCAGATAGGAAGAGCCCTTGCGCCGATTGTTGATAGAGTGATTGGCGCTGTTCTTCCAGTGGTTCAGGCTATTGGTGATTTCTTAAAACAGCTTTCCCCTTTTACTCAAAAAATTCTAGGCTTTCTAGCTTTTACTTTAATATTGATACCTCAAGTTAGACTTCTTGGTGCAACATTTAAAATGGCTTTTGGCGGTGCTATTGGTTCACTAGGTAAGATGCTGAATGCAGCAGACGGTCTTGGTGCATCACTGAAAGGAGTTCGTGCTACAAGCGTGTCGCTTGCTCAGATATTGGAAAACCCAAATATAACTAGAGGTTATAATAAGTTAACTCAAATAACTGATTCACAATTCTTACTTCAGCAAGATAAGAACGCACCTGGGTACTCCAATAGACTCCTTGGTAGAAGAAAGATGCGACCATCAGATACATCTGGTCTGTCTCTACCAGTAAAGGAGCTTTTTGAAAATAAAGGAGTAGTTGGTCCTGCTGATAAAACATCAATCAAGACACTGCTCGGAAAATCAACAAAGCTTGGATTGCCTAATACTGACGAACTAATCAGATCAATGCTTACAGATATGGGAACGATCCCTGAGAAGATTGCTGAATCAACTGCAAAAGCAACAGAGAAAGCTGCTACAAGTACAGCGGATAAAATAACAAAAGGTTTGAAAGGTTCTATCTTCCAAAACAACACATTTATTGGAAATAAGTTTGGAGGTGGGACTGCTGGTCCTGGCGGTTCTGGTCTTGGACCACGCACTCCAAAAACTCCAGCAACGGGTGGAACGCCAGCAGTACCGACTCCAACTGTCTCTACTCCGACAGTCCCAGCATCTGTGTCAACAAGCAGCGCTCCTCCAAGTAGATTTTTTACAGATCCAAGATTTGATCAAGCAAGCACAAGAAGAGTTTCAATCCCATCTGCTAAAGATATGGGCAAGGCTGCAACTGTTGGCGCACCTATCGCAACAAGTGTTGAAAGGATGGCGGCTGAAGCTAAGGCGCAGTTGGATGCGCTGGGCGTTACTATTCAGGAAGAAGTTGCAAAAACTACTGAAGCTGTTAAGGAAGCTACTAAGCCAAAAGGAAAGTCACCTCGTGGTTCGCCAAAGAAAGTAAAGACAACAGTTGAAAAAACTGTTGGTGAGGCTGTTAGTGCAGCAACTGCCCCTGTAACAGAGGCGGTTGAGGCAGTAACAGAAGCATCAACTGAAACTCCTAAAAAAGTTGAAAAGGCTGTCAAAGAAGTAAAGAACAAAGCTACTGCGCCAAAGGGCGGTGCAAGAAAAGTCAAAGCAAAAGTTGAAAAGGTTGTATCTGAAGCTGTTGTTGCAGCAGTAGCACCAATTGAAGAGACTGTATCTTCAGTAGCGCAAGCCGCAACTGAAACTCCAAAGAAAGTTGAAAAGGCTGTCAAGGAAGTAAAGAGCAAAGCTACAACGCCAAAGGGTGGTGCTAAAAAAGCAGCAAAATCTGTAAAGAAAGTTACTGAGCAAGCAGTTGCTGCAGTAGAAAATACTGTTGCTGGGGTTGCTGAAGTTGTTGATAATTCTGCAGCAGCTCAGGCTGCAGTTGAAAAAGCAACAAGTCAAGTTGGTAAGGCTACAAAAGTTGCTTCAAAAGCAGCAAAAGCTCCAACTGGACAAGCTGCTGTTGTAAAACTTTCGTATAAAGAAATTGCTAAATTCTTTGATGATGCTGGACAAGCAATTCCATCTGAATATGAATTCATCAGAACTACTAATAAAGAAGTTGAGTTAACTAAGAGAGCAAAAAGTCAATTCTTCCAAAATCTTACAAAGCAATTTGAAAAAGGCACCGCTTCACCTCTTGGATCGCTAAGTCGTTCTAGAGGAAAACCAATATATAAATTATTTGACAAGCAAGTTGATGCTCAAAAAGATGCTTACAAATCTCTTGTTGATGAGCTTCTTCTTGATAGAAGATCGCTAGAGCAATCGGTAAAGGTAAGAGATCAGATATCAGCAACAATGTCGCAAATGCTACAGAAAGGTGACGGTACTCCAGGAGTTAAGCCATCTGGTGTATCAAAATCCGCCCGTAAGAGAATTGCTGCAGAAACAAGGAGAGCTCAAGAAGCAGTTGTAGCTATGAATGCACAAGAGGCATTGAAGCTTGACGCAATGCCAGGTGTGACTCCACCTTCTGGTGTTGAAGAAGTATATACAACAAGACCTAGAGCTGAAATCGCTGAAATAGAGCAAAGATTAGCTGATGCAAAAGCAAATTTGAAAGTTGCGCAAAAAGGAAGTACTGATGTTGCTAATCAGCTTGTTGATGGTTTTGAAAAAGAAATAGCTGATCTTAAAGATGAACTGGTGTTGGCTAAATCTGCAATTCATGAAAAAATAATTCCTGCATCGCCAGCTACATCTCAGCTACTAAATGCTCAAAATGATTTGATGCGAAATGAAGCCCCGATTCAAAATCTAACTAGTGGTAGAACACCAAGGGGAGTTGGGATTGGACCAGATAACCCAATTAAATACGCAAATACATTCTCAGATCGTGTTGGCAATATGCCAAGGGTTATGAGTACGCCATCTTCTGGCATGTTTGACGCAAAAACTCCTGTTGTTCTAAACCCAGATATCAGAGCAAAAATATTACATGATCTTGAAATAGAAAAATTAAGTCAAAAATTAATTGCTTCTACTGATGAAAATATTGTAAAAGATTTGAAAGCTCATATGGTTGATCTGGAAGATCAGTTTAAAGGTAAACCAAAAACTGCTCTTAAAAAAGCAGCAGCTAGACAAATGGCTGAAAACTTGGGGGTTGATTTAACTAAATATCTCCCAACATCAGATGAATTTGACCCCAAGGCAGAAGCCGCAATATTAAAAAATAAAAAAGTTGTTGATGGCGTAACAAGTTTTTATAAGGGGATAGAGCATGGCGGTGATGAGCTTGTAGCAGAACTTGCATCTATGAAAAAAGATGTTTCTCCTGCAAATATTTCTGCTAGAGAAAAACTTGCAAAAGCTTTTGCAAGACAAAGGGAAGCGCTGATTCCTTCTAGCTCTGGCGGTAGAACTGCACAACCAATTAGAAAAATAATTTCTGGTGGAATGGGCAAGGCTAAAGCTGGTGTTGTTACGGTTGGAAAGTTAATTGAAGACTCTATTAATGAAACAGTAAGCGCACTCCCTGCTTCTATTTCTGATGCTAAAAGACAATTAATTAGAGCTACAGCATTGGCGGTAGCTGCACAGCAACCAGGTGCTGCAGTTGGCGAGGCTTTACAGGGTGGTCTTAAATTAGTAGACCAAGAGTTGACAGAATCCCAGGCTAAAGCTGTAAAGGGCAGACTAGACTTGATGAGAAAGCAAGTTCTTGACTTGATGGGTAAAGATGTTGCTGGTTTCAAAACAGCAACTGTAACTGACAGCAAGGGCAAGATAACAAAGTTTGTATCAGATGCTAAATCTAAAGCTAGCATTCTTTTAAATAAACTTGCAAAAGGAACTGCTCTATCCGTAAGTGATTTAGGAAAAGCAGTAGAGGGTGTTTTTGTTGATTCTATGGGGGCTGCGTCTTATGCAGTAACTCAAGTTGAAAAAACAAAGAAAGGCTTTAGGGGTTTCCAATTTAAGGATATGGCTGCTCGTGTCAAAGAAACTCTTGACGCAAGAGTAGCGGCTGGGACCAGAGCCCAAGGTAGCGCCGCAAATGTTGGTAGCGGTACTGCTGTTGGTAATCGTGCTGCGGAGAGACAAGCCGCAAAAGAAGCTCAAAAGGTTGCTCAACAAAAGAGCAAAGAAGAAGCAGACCAGATTGTAAAAGATATTCAAGCCAGAAAAGCTGGAACTGCTGCAACGGAAGTAAAAACAGAAGCTACGGTTGCTGAAACTGCGGCTACAAAAGTTGAAACTGAATCCAAGGTCAAGAACACAGCCGCTACTGAAGTTGAAACTACAGCCAAAACAGAGGCTGCAGTTGTAGAGAAAGCTGAAACAGCTTCTACAACAAAACTTACTGGCGCAAAAGAAGCTTTGACTGGAGCAACAGTAAAAGAAACAACAGCGGCTACTGTTGATGAACAAATTACAAAAGCGTTGGGTAAAACTAAGGTAGCTCAAATTGCTAAGCTAGAAAGCCAAATTGCAACAATGACTGCCG
>JACCDW010717117.1_pt1 | contig 46821 bp, 46 predicted proteins | sample 7449781 | NCBI WGS metagenome assembly JACCDW01 (sample SAMN15323449, study PRJNA562643) | freshwater metagenome | isolation source: river surface water | place: USA:Blue River Watershed | collected 2017-08-18
ATGGGAACAAAATGATTGTTGGAATCTGGACTTTTCTCGATGATTTCACCAGTTCTGAAATTCAAACATTGTACATTGCCATTGGGATTTATTGTGCTACTCCAAACAGTCAACGAGTTTCTCATTAACACGTAACGCAACTTTGTATCGCTATTCATTATTCTCTTTAGCTCGTTGATATCAGGTAATGTGGCAGATTTAAAATCCAAATGATTGGCCATTAGGTCATTCAATTCACCATATCTCATCGGCCCGTTTATCCCAGTATTTATTTGTCTCACAATTGAATTGTGCGAGTAGATAAACATGCCACCTTCTTCCTGGTAATAGAGAAACTCAATTGCGTAATTTGGAACCACTACGTTTGCTGATGTGGGCATCGTGTCCGCAGTAGATGGCTTTTCAATTGGGCGACTGAAATCCACGCCGTATGACTCCCATTTAATGACAGTGTCATTCACAAACCAGAATTTTACGAAGGTTTCAACCGTTGTGCTATTGGTTTTTTGGAGAGTATTTTGACTTTGTCGAGTCACAAATGTCCTATCCACACTTCCAACACTGGGATTCATTGGAAATTGAGATATTCTGCCAGTGCCGTAGGAATGACCAATGCTCGTTGATGCCGTTACCTCTGACAGTTTGAAATACCAATTTTCAATATTCTCATAAGTTTCTCTACTGGTTGGTGTTCCGAACTTCATAAACACCGATTTTTTTGTTGGATAATCTTCCGCCATGACATCGGCATGTGATTGCATGGGGACATTCGGTGGCTGCGGAACAACACAAGAAAACAACCCTATCAAAAGACAAGCGGTGAAAAGTATTTTTTGCATTATTTCAAATTTAATAATTCCCAATACTTTCGAGCATCCTATTCGACGAAATGAATAAACGCAGCATTTTGAGCCCATACAAAAGTCATTTATACCACTTTTCGCCACTTAAGGAGCCCCAAAATCCGCAAAGCTGTTTACGATTTTTTAAAACAAAAAACCCCGCGAAATTCGCGGGGTTTTTTCTTGTTGTGGTATCGGGCGGAAAAGTCAATCTTTGTCAGGGCCTGTTTTTACTGGGGTTGACAAAATTTTCCACATTCTAAATGTGACAAATTTTCACCAAAATGACCCAAAAAATCGGTGGAAAAGTTTCCCGAAAAATCCATTTTCCCCTACCACAATTCGATTCCGGGAAAGAAACATTTTTTGATGGTTTTCATGACAATTCGCTGACTTTTTAGATTTTTTCGACTCATCCGACTAAGAGAATATTCAAACACGATGTTTTTTGTTTGGAGCACTTTCCAATCTGTTTTTCATAGCTTTTTTTAATTTGTTTACACAATTAAATCTACCAAGCATATTCTACATTGAAATACATTGGTCCTACAGCAAAAACTTCAGGGTTTATCAATTTCACTTGTGATTGTGTACAATGAACTTTACACTCCACAAACACCTTTTTACCATTGAGTTTTTCATTGGTAAAATAAAACCGCATAAATATCTCTCCGTCGTTGATGTACCAACAACCAAGTGGACTTCTACCATTGTATTTTGAAATAATATTCTTCCAAGCCCTCTGGTCGTTGAAGTTTGAGTCGATATCTTTTTTTAATGGGATATCCGCATTCGAAGACAACGAAAGGATGAAATCATAGAAAAGTTTGTCGTATCCAATGGCTGTTTCAGAATGGTATCTTATCAGTGATTTTTGACCATTAACTGGAGCCACCAAAAAAACCAAGTTCAATAGAGGGCTATTGAATTTTACCTCCTTTAATTTATTGGGTGCAAAAAAGGAAATTTTATTGATCCCTGCTTTTAAATTAACGGCAATATTATCTTCAATTCGCTCACTATTTATATTAGTAATTATCAAGTTACCGGTCATTGCTTCCTTCGAATAAATATAGAATTCAATCAAATTGTTAACCAGAGGAATGATAATGTTGTTGTTCGGGCCAAGAAATTGACAGTCAAACCCTTGTTGAAAGACAACAGGACTTTTGGCGGATTCAGAAACGCTGGAAGGACCCATGTTGGTGAATTTATAGGCCACCTTTTCAGGAAAATGGTCATTGATCATTTTTTCTGGAGGGGTTAAGAAATAGAATGATTGACCAGTGACCTCATTTTGCACGCCACCAATCGGGTCTAACCATGTTACATCAACATGTCGCCAAATTCCTTTAATTCTAACGATATTCCATGCATGGTTAGTTTTGTCTTCTAGATTATATCTCTCTTGTAATCCATTGTCGGCAAGCCCAACAACATACAGACAAGGCACACCCACCGCTTTACTCATTTCAACGAAAAAACTGGCATAGCCCGCACAAACAGTTCGTTTTTCTTTTAGAACTAGATCCGGTCGAACTGGGCCGTCGTAATCATAATTGAACTCATTGACCATCCACTGACAAATTTTCAAAACCTTTAAGGAATCATCTTGTAATCCTTGACATAATGATTTAGCCAAAGAATATATCTCCTTATACGCGGGATCAAAAAAGTTTTTGGATTTTTTCAAGGTCAGAAATTCACTTTCTGCAGCCAATTGGCCATCAGTGAATGAACTTTTACTCGGTAATTTAATCAGTGAATCTAATTCCCCTCTGTATATATTAACCCTTACATCCAATTCGCCATTTTTTTGAATATCTCCGCCATTTGGTTGTTTCGTTTTTACAAATTTTTGACCGTCATATAGTAACATTTTGACCAACAGTGAATCCATTGGGATTTGGCGAAAAGTAATTTTTTTATTGTTGTTTTTGTCTAAAATATACTCATCTGTCATTTGGTAGTTCCCTTCAATCAGAGGATTGAAACTATGACTTGAAGAAATGCTATTACAAACAATTTTTTTATCAATTGCACGAATTTTGATCGTTCCTGTATCGAATTTCAAGCCTTTATTGTTGAAATGATAGAATGAATATTTTCCGCCAGCGTAAACATTGAAATACTGTTCACTGAGCTTTGTCTTTTTCACATAACTAATATGTTTGCCAAAAGGATTTCCTTTTACCAAAAGATCTTGACCAAACATTGGTAAAAAAGAAACCAATGAAGCACAGAACAATAATAATACTTTAGTTGAAAATGGCTTTTTTAAGCCGATTGGAGAAAATACTTTGTTTTTCATATCACTAAGATTTAAACAATAAAAATCCCTCTTACGGTCAGTTGTTTACTATTACTGCTGAGAGGTGGTATTGTTCATTTCATAGTGGTCGTATTTGTAATCATAACGTCAAACCATGTGCCAATATTTTGTATTTCTGAAAACAATCTGAACTTCAGTGTATTTTAACTTTCTCATGGCTCAATTTAGTGCATATTATAGTTACACCAAATTTTGCGTTAGCACTTTGAAGTCAAGTAAATACAGTTTAAATCAGTGCGATTTTTTGGGGAAAAGGTTAATTTGCGTTTACTAATTTTTTAATGATCTTCAGAACAATCAAACTCCTAATGAAATCCTAAGAAAAATTTTAAAAAATCTGAGCCATCGATATTAAAAATATTAGATATGAGTACACATATTATTATGATTATTATTATGAGATTCCAGAGTATACTTGATAAACTCTTTTTAGGCTGATTTAACTTTTGAGTTTGATTATCAACCCCGCTAGATTTACTCTTTAAAAGAAAATTAATAAAAATATCAATGTTGTTTTTTAACTCTTGTTTTTTATGTAATCTTTGATCTTCATGCTCTTTTCTTTCTTTTTCAAATTGTAATTCGCGTTTTAATCTCCTTTGTTCATCAATATCTTTTTTCTCCGACTTCCTTTTTTCTAAATCGGCTACAATCTTCTCTTTGTAGGCATCAAGACAATACTGAGAACAAAAAACTTTAACACTTCCAATATTTGGCTGATACCGAAAACGACTCATGTGCAGATTTGAATCGTCAGTTTTACAATAATCACATTTACCCATGGTAGTTTAGAAATAAATTATTAATACCTTCAACATTAAATAAATAAAACTATTTTGCAAAATAAACTGAGCATATCTGACAAAAATATTTTTCATGAATCGAAAACACTCGTAATGAATTAAATACGCTTACGGAATTTCGCAACTGATCCAACTTTTATTTGCGATAACCCATAATTCATGTACGAATTAGTTTTCTGTTACAATCTTTAACTAAACGCCCTTTTTCCCGAATAAATGGACTTCACAAAGTAAATCTTTAATGACTCAATACAATTTTCTCACCCAAAAGCCCGCATCATTTCGTCCTCAACCACGTTATCAGAAATTTTGATGTAACGCTGTAAGGTGGAGAGTTTGTTACGACCTGTGATCTTCATTATTACCTCTGGGCGTAAACCGCGCTCCAAAGCTAAAATAACGATGGTTCTTCGCGCTATATGCGTAGTAATGAGCTCCCATCGCCTTAAGGTCTTCCGTGCGCTTAGAGCCAAAGAATTTGACCCCTTGTGCTTGCTGAACGTCCCAATCATCGCTCCCAATTCCTTCAGATAACGATTTTGAATTTGATTGGCCGCTGGATGCACAAATTCCGGCTTCCCTTAATTTCGATCAATCACCCAACTCGTATACTTGTTCAATGGTATACGCAAAATCTGCTTAGTCTTTTCGGGCGGAAAAGTCAATCTTTGTCAAGGTTCTATCGATGGTGTATTGGCTTGGAATCCGCAATGCCTTAGGATGGATAACATTATTAATCATTTAAAATTAATAATTTTTTATCGAGCGTGCCGAATACACTATATTTATTAAGTAGTTTAAGTGAATCAATTGGCACAATACCTGAATTGAAATGAAAATACATCATTACTATACAATATGGCGAGTGTTGGTTAATTAGAATATTTACATATTGCTTCTTTTTGTCTAAATCTATCAGATCAGAGCCATCAATGAATGAAATACAACTTAAGAACTGATTAAATATTGGTTCTATTTTGTTAGAATATCCATTAAAGCGATGGCTAGTTTCTGTACAGTGCTCTAACCTACCTCCCTGAAGAATAATTGAGTCAATTTCTGCCATTTTCTTTAATTTTTCCCTTAAGAAAGGTAGTGCACGAGATTTGTTAAACTTCCGTGGCATTCCGTAATAGAAAATAGCATAAGACATTTTAATTTTAGCTGTGCTGTCAAGTGTTTTAGAATAAATACTTGAATCTAATAATTTGAATGCCGATGATAAATTTGCTTTCATAACAGTCCATGTGGCGTTTCCTTCAAGTCGATCACAGCTAACAGGTGCAGTTATTACCATCGAGGACAGATTTTCTCTTTGATAGTCTATTATTTTAAAAACAATATTATCAAATTTTTGCTCATTGCTGTCTTGTCGGTTTTCGATGATTGTCGCGTAAACAATTAAAAATCCGGCTAGAGCAAATAACGGCCCTGTAATGCCTGCAATATAGTCTCCAAAAGCGGATGCCATATTTACTGTTATTGGTTTTTTTCTCGAAAAAAACAGTTTGCCAAAATACCTATGGTAAATAAAGGATCCAAAGCCAATCAGCATCAACAGGATTGATAATAAAAGAAGTATATTACTTAAGTTCATAGTCTTTGTTTTTAAGAATAATCAGAAATACAGTGCGTTTAGGGTATTGAATAGGTATTGTCAAATTGTTATTAACCAGTTTTTCGATGCAATAATAATAAATTAATTGCCCTTGATTAGCGTATTCAAATGATGATATAAGTATCTCCACAAATAGATCTTGCTGTAATTGGGCATTAAAGCCTGAATTGAACAAATCAAACAAAAGTTTAAAATTCACTGTGAGTCAGAAGGTGACAGCCTAGAAGAAAGAAGAAAATGGCAGCACCGCAATTTACATCAGACGGGAGCTTACAGATTGTGGCTTGAGCCAAGTCAGGCGTGTATTGATAATTGAGAATAAAATAAGCGGTGTTGAAAATCCCGTAAATTTATTTAATTTTGATTGGATATATAATCAATAAACGACTTCATGCAACTAGAACATTACTATTGTGAAGCAAAAAAAATAAAATTACTCAACAAGTATTCAAATTATGACGCTTTTGAGGATTTTATATTTGATGTACATAATTTATCTAAAAATTTTCATGGTTTTTATAGAACTATTGTATTAAGCGGAATTAACCCAGTACCGGTATCAATGGTCGCTTTTTGGGAGGAAATTGTTTATCCTTCCTATTTTTCAAAATATACAAGTCCAAAAGTGCAATTTGAATTTGTTTATTTCTTGCTTAAGTCTCAAGGCTTGATAAAAAACTTCCAATCTTCAATACAATTGTTGGAGCACTTGAAGAATATTAAAGAAATAAATTCATTTATTGAATTCTTATATAAATCAGGCTATTGTCAAAATACAAATGATTGTAGCTTAAAAAATGTTATTCTAAAATACAAGAAAGAATTTGATGTAATGATAGAAGAAGTTACCAACAATGAAAAGGAATCTAATTTTACTCGCGCGTTGGAAATTTTACATACAAATTATATAGAATTTTCAGAAAGTGATATATTCAAATCAAAAATAAATACTTGCGGAAATAAGTATTTTGAAGCTTTATCCGTCAAAACAAATAAATTAACCATTTCTGATCATTCAGAGTTAGAATTTTTATATAATAATTCCACCCGGTTTGCAGCATTATTACCTGATGATTTAGGAATAAAAAGCACCCTAAAGATTTTAAAAGAAAGGATTACATTTATAAATCGAGAAAGAACTCTTTTAGACGACTATATAGAAAATTTAAAAGTAGCGGAGAATAAATTAAGTAAGCAACCATTAGCAAGCTATTGTGATAACCTTGAGGACGATATTTTAAAAAATTCACCGAATGCCTATTTTAAAGAATTAGCTATTGGAAAAGTTGAAATTGAAAATCAATCTTGGCCAATTACATTTCCTTTTTTTGAATCCAATGGCTGTTATATAAATAGCGATATTGAAAATTGCAATGAAATTTTACAAAATATAGTTTTGCGAATTATTTTTAGTTTACCTAAGGATCATGCTAGAGTAAAAATCATTGATGAAAATTTTGGCAGTACATTCTCTATGTTACTCGGTTTAAGCCATGAGATAATTGGAGATAAAGTATTATATGATGAAAAAGATCTATTAAAGTTGCTTGATGAATTAAAACTCAGAGACAGCCAAATTATTTTCAACAAATTAAAGAATGCCTATCCTGATATATTGAGTTATAATTTTGTAAACGAAGTTGATTTTGAACCTATTGAATTAATAATAATTAACAATTTCCCTCACAACTTCAGTGCTGAACTCCTGGATTACATATCTAAATCGTTACAAAAGAGATCCAGGACAGGAGTCTTCTTCATCATTAACCTCGCTAAAGATTTTTCTGAATTAGAACCTAAAAAAATTCAATTGTTAGAGGATATCAAATCTAAATTATTTGATTTAAACAAAAACCTAAATCCATTACTCCCTGAAATCGATGAATCCATAAGTAAACATATTAAACTTTCATTAAGTTCTAAGTTGAGCGTGGAAGACTATATTGTAAATAAATTTACAGAGTTATATGGTTTGGATAATTCACCTATAAATGCAGATTCTAGTCACGAAACTGCCAACTTAATTAACGATACAATTAAAGGAATATCTATACCCATAGGCAAATCCACAAAGTTTGGAGAGATTAAATTAGACATTGGTAATTCATCTGGCTCATTTCATGGAATAGTCTGCGGAACTACGGGCAGTGGTAAAACGGTATTACTACATCAAATTATTTGTGGTGGAGTTAAAAAATACACTGCTGAAGAATTGCAATTTCTATTGCTCGATTTTAAAGAAGGAACAGGTTTTCAAGTTTATAAGAATTTACCTCATGCTAGAGTATTAGGTATAGATGCTGATGTTGATTTTGGATTTGAAACATTAAAATTTCTCGATAACACCATGAAAGAGAGAGCGACACTGTTCAAAAAACATGGATGTAAAGATTTAACCGACTACAGAAATAAAACCAATAATAAATGTCCTAGATTTTTAATTATAATAGATGAGTTCCAGGTGCTATTGTCAAACACCAATTTGGGAGGAGATCGGGATCAAATAAATAATTATTTAGAAAATATTGTTAGGCTAGGCCGGTCCTTTGGCATTCATCTTATTTTATCAACACAAACCCCAACCGGTGTAAAATGGAATTCCAGCACGATGGAGAATATTGGAATAAGAATTGGACTAAGAATGTCTGCTGAAGCAGAAAATTCCATTTTCAGTCATAGAACCGGAATAGCATCCAAATTTACCGAGAAATATGGGAAAGCAGTATATAATGATAAAGCAGGGGTTGAATCTGAGTCAAAGGTTTTTAATGTTGCGAATATCGATGAAGACAAAATACCCTTAATCGTGCAAGAGGCTGTTATTGATGCCAAGAAATCAAACACATTGCCAACTCAACGAACTATTTATATTGCCAATACATTAATTCCTTATTCCGGAATAGATATTGGAAAATCAAATTGGTCATCTTCAAATAAATCATTTAATTCTTATTTAGGCAACGCAGCTAATATCAGTCAAGATGCTGTTGATTATAAATTTGAAGATCATGCAAATCAAAACATGTTCATCATAGGAGCTAACATGAAATCTAAGAATGACATATTGGCGATTATAATGAATGATTTCATTGGCAATTCAGTAGATGGTTCAAACATATCCTATTATTCAGATGTTGAAAAGAATAAAAATACACATTACAACAGATTAATGGATGTTTCAGGGTTCAATTATTTAGAGTCTAAGGATGATTTATTAAATGAAATACTGAGCTGCAAGAAAATTTTGGAGCAAGAAAATATTGCCAACAATGCGGGTACAAGAAAATTATTGATTATAGACGGCATGAAAAAGCTCTTCGAATTTCATGCAATCAACTATGATGCTAATGATTTTTCCGCAGATGTCAAGTCTGCTCTAGTGGAATTATTTCAATCTGCACCCAACATTAATATGACTATCATCGTTTATTCTGCGGAAAAAGGAAAATTAGAGAATATTTTGGGGCATAAATCTGTAGATTTCGAATACGCCATTTCTCTAAGTGGAGTAAACAACAAGATTAAAAATGACATGTACGACACCTATGATATTCCCGATAACATGGCGATACTATATCAACGCTCACTGGATAAGGAAACCAAGTTTAATTTGATTGCACTATAGCATATTAATGTTATTTACTTTAGATTTTATTTCAACTAATAATATAATTTAAACTCAACACAGTCTATTTGGGTCTTCCATGAATCTTTGTTACGTCGTCTATAATCCTCCATGTCCAATTCAATTATTCGATACTTTGATATACCTGCTTTTGTTAAAATTTCAGAAACCACGTGTAACCGGGCAATGCAATACATACTTGATACTGCGTATTTGTTTGTAATGTTTTTTGCTACCAACCCTTTACGTTCATCTTTTAACATTGGCCCATCATAATCCGACGAACCTTGTATTATTATTTTAAGACAGGTATCTGTTTTTAACAATTGAACCATATGTGCTAACCTATCTATCTGATTGGGTTGTATTACCGCACTATTTTTTTTAAAAAGTATTCCGTCAACAACAAGTAATTCTTCTTTTATTTTTGGACACCCATTGCAAACATTACCACTTACATTAGGGCACGCATCCATATTGTCAATCACACCGTCGCCGTCAGTATCCGGACAGCCCATACTAGAAATATCACCTGCCAAGTTTAAACATTTATCCTTGTGATCTTCAACTCCATCTTCATCAAAATCACCTTCTGTACATACTGCTCTGACATAGAATCCCATTTTCTTTACGTTTTGATCAAAAAAAGATCTCGAATCCTCAGTACGGGGGTCTTCTTTTATAAAGCCTGGATGGTAACGTAAATTATTAAAAAATCCATGATTATTAAAAAGTGTGGTTTTTTCATCCTTGATACCCCAAAAAGGACAGTATAAATTCGATTCACTACTCATCCAAATGAGTGCGACACTGCCCATACCCACAAAATTCCCTTCTTCGTCGCGGTACCCCCCAGGCAATAAATTCAAACCCGAATTGTTGGTACCTTTTTTTAAATTACTCCAACCTTCTCGGCTTATTAGGGCCGATTTTGCGCTGTCTCCCCCTTTTTCTATAATCCCTTCTAATATCTTTACATCAGTATCCATAATTTTTCTCCATTCATTTGCACATAATCCCCGATTATCTTTAAATGCATAATAATTATAAATTAAACCATACATTTTACCATTTTGGGGATCATTGTTATAATAACAAAAAGCTGGCTCTTCTTTTCTTGATGCCTCTAACCATTCTTCATTTGTTTTCGCCTCCTTTATAGGATCACCATTTCGGAAAGAAACCGCTAAATTCTTTTGACCAACTATTAAAAGAGATTTCCCATTATTTTTATCATCGTAAGAAAAATAAGCTGGTTGGGCATAGCAATTTACAAAGAGGGTAACTACGCCGAGAAAAATTATTTTTTTCATATTTTTGATTATTAAAGGGTTTATAAAAATTCATCCAACCCATCTGTAAATTCGCTAAATGCATGAACCGGCTTGAAATTTTTAGTTTTAATTCCTTTTTTTATTGAAGAAGTAAGAAACAACTCTTTATTCTCAAGTTTTGATTGTATTTCTGTCAGTAAAAATGGCCCTTTAGTTTCAAATTTCCCGGCTTCCTCAACCTCTATAAAATATCCGTTATTGTTTGCCTCTTCAATTCTGCGTTCTTCTTCAATTCTGCGTTCTTCTTCTTTCCGTCGTTTTTCTTCTTCCTTCCGGCGGTTCTCCTCTTTTATGCGCGCTTCTTCTTTCCGTCGCTCCTCATCCTGTCTGCGCTCTTCTTCCTTCTTGCGTTCTTCCTCCTTTCTGCGTGCTTCTTCTTGCTTCCTACGATCCTCCTCCTGCCTTTGCTCTTCTGCTTTACGGCGTTCTTCCTCCTGCCTTCGATCTTCTTCTTTGCGGCGCTCCTCCTCTTGTCTGTACTCCTCTTCTTTCTTTCGTTCGGCTTCTATCCTAAGTTCCTCCTCCTTTCTGCGTGCTTCTGCCTGTTTGCGTTGTTCTTCTTTCCTGTATTCCTCTGCCTTCCTTAGTTCCTCTGCCTTCCTTAGTTCTTCTCTCTTCTTCCTTTCCTCCGCATTTCTGTGTTCTTCTTCTTTTCTGAGTTGCTCTGCCTTTTTGCGCTCTTCCCTTAGTTTTATAATTACCGGTTTAAGGAATTTAAATGAAAGGAATCCTACTATGACTATTAGAAAACATATAATCCAATCGAGAGTTTCATTGCTGCTATTCGAAGCTCCATCATGTTTGTCCTTAAGAACATTTTGCTGAATTGTATCGTTATTAATTAATGATTGTTTGGTATCCTGACTATCTAATTTTTCTGCTTCTTTAGGATTTTCATTGACAGGCTCGACAGCCTTAATTTGGTCAATTTCATTGTTTTTTGCTTCTAATTTACGCCCTTCTGCTTTCCTCCGGAAATTTGCCTTTCGCTCTTCTGCTTCTAAGCTTTTTGCTGCTGCCACAAATACTTCTGCATCAAATCCTTCCTTCTTTCTTCTAAGTGAAAAGTCACATACATTGTCGTTATTTTCATCCAAATGACCACTTCCTGTACGTTTGTAATATTTACAATTATCATTTTCTGAACAATATATGTGTTGCCCGTTTAATGAATTAAAGAAACAATACAATATCGCCAAAGTGACAATTTTATTGAATGGGCGTATAAAATTAAACATAATAAATTCTAGGTTTTCGGAGAATTTAGGGAATTTAAATTATTAAAACTTGTTAGCCGCATCAGAAGTTGCGCGCTGATATTCTTGAATTCGTTGTTTTTCTTTATCCAAGGCATCCGTAATATTTTTTAAACTTTTATGATGAAATATAATTTGATTTTGAAATATATCAAATTGATCGTCATTCCATTTATTCTTAATAGCTGTAGTATCTCGTTGGAGAACATTGGCTGAATCCATGATGGAAGATTTCATTCTTTCAATTGTACTGATAATGAAATTTAAATCTTGCGGAGTTAGGTTGAGTCTTTTTGCCATGGCTATACTATTTTTAGTTGTGTTAGATTATAAAGTGTACATTGTCGTTCTTCAGAGTTTCGTAGATATCAAAGTTAAATAATTAATTTACACTTTAATACTTCATAGGGTGTTTTTCCTTTGAACGAGCCATGTGGCCGATCGAAGTTGTAAAACTGTTCCCACAATAAAACGAATATTTTTTTTCATCGGCGACAAATTACAAAATATCAATAACTTTAAGTTTGTGAAACTATTTTACTTTTACAAGTATTTAAAAAAAATTGTAAGCGCATTATCAATTAGGATAATTGTCGGCGTAACATTCCAAACCACAGTAATCGCCATAAACACCCCCTTCATATAAAGAACCATTCCAAGAGCGACCGCACCGATGTAATTTCTCCGAAGAGGAATTGGTTCGCACAGCGTTTCCAATTTTAATATCAACAGGTTCGCAGTTACAATCCATGACATATGTTATATCAATTGGCTCACCGGGCCCATATTTGAAAGCGGTGATATAAAAAACTCCATCCCCCTCATATTGTTCGTTTGCAATTTCATACCCCGCTCCATTCACCAATCTGCGAACTTCACTGATACAGTTTTGATCACCCACACAATTATGCTTTTCCACTTGAGAAGTTGTTGCAGAATGCTTAGTGCCTAATCCTGATTGGGTGCATCTCTCGGCAAGCTCGTCAAACTTCCTGCTCACTTCTAAATTTTGTGACATATTCACCTTTTCCCAATTGTCAACACCCAATTCTTTACTAATTGCATCTCGACATGCATCTTTATTCGCAATCATGTACGGAGAATCCCCCGGTTCAGTTAAACACTTGCAAACATCTACCGAGACTTTAGATTGATCTGTTTTTGTTTTTCCACCACATGAGGTTAGAATTACACCAAACATCAACAATGCCATTGTTACATTGAAAATATGGGAACTCTTATTTAATTGATTCGTTTTCATATCCATGACTTGATTCAAATGTATATCATTCAATGAAAATAATTTGTGCATCTATTATTTCAAGGAAGTATAAACTGACTGTAAATCAAACCAATAAACACGGTAATCCGCCATAGAAATCCATTAAATTTCAAGAAATTTCAAGAAATTTATTCAAATTGCATTATGGCAAGGACACCTGGATCAATCAATCAGAATATACACTTCAAAACCCGCGAGGCATTCAACATTAATCAATTGTATAATGAAAAGAAATTACTTTCTGGTGAAAACCCGCCGGCATTTTGGTTTCAACGATTGATTGAGCTATCAAATAATCCGCCCTATATCATTGCTTTCAGGGAACCAACCAAGTTTAATATTAGTTCATTCAATTTGGCTGATTACATTGATGAGAAACTGAAGGTAAAAACTGCTTACCAATCAAAAATTGATATTTTTACGCCTTCTGGACGAGACAACAGTGAAATATATTCCGATATTCAAAGATTCACCAATAGCATTGCAAATTTTTACATAGCAGAGGAGAACATAAATTCACAATCCGGCATCATCAAAATTCGGAAAGATCTATTGTACCTAAAGTCACTCTGTAAGCAGGGCATGAACATTGCACACAATTGTAACTACAATCGCAAATTTTTGGTCTCTGATGGCTATACCAAGAATTTTCATCAAGTTCAATCTACCGTGAATTTCTCAGCTTATGCTGATGAGGAAAATCGCAAAAAATGGGAGTCCAGTTTGATAATCCTATGGGACCATCTCAATCTATGTGTCGATAACCTTATGCAAATTTTCGGCGAGCCAATTTTTAAAACCAAAAAAGGCTACTCAAAAGTCAATTTCGACAACTGGCTAAGAGAGGGTTTATCTCAATATTTGGAAATTGAGAATGATAATCTGAAAGACGAGCAGAAGATTTTTTACTTATTGAAATGGCAAATTCTAGGTAAACGAGAATTTAAAACTCCGAAAAAAATAAAATAAATAAAAACCCCCCAGTTTTTCTTGGGGAAGACCCATTTTGGGGTCACTCAATTTTGGGCAATTTTCAACATAGATTGCTCAAGTGATTTTTCGAAAACAGACATGCAAATACTGTTGCTTCCCATTAAGCAATGAGGACCACGGAAATCGTTTAAGATGCCGTGATTGTTCCATCATTCACCATCGCGAAGTTTCTCGATTCAGACAGAGCATTATCCGCCAAATTGGCAACCAAGGATTAAAAAATTATAAAATCCTTGAGACATTGACTTCAAACCACAACTGGGAAGCGCCAATTATTACTACCATTAGTAAGCTCATCAAAAAGGGATTTAGTTTTAGCCGAGGAGGTGAAACATACAATACCGATGATGCGATACATCCACGAGTATTTGTGGTTCTGCAATTCGATGTCTATTATCATCCAGATAGCCTTTTTTCAGAACATCCAAGAAATCCACAATCAGTAACAATCAAGAAAAATAAATAACATGAACTATTTAAAGACAAATTACCCACCCGACTACTTGTATAGACCTCCAACACCAGTTGTAAATGAGCCAATATCTTCAAGTAAAAATGGGACCTCCAACCTATTTCCCCTCATTTTGACATTCATCATATTTGCCGTCGTCGTATACCAATTAAATCAAGCATTTATCCCAAATAAAAAAAATACCAACCAGTATGAATAAAGAATTAGAAACCAGTGTCATGTTGATTGAAGCCATCAACAGTGCCGTAAAGAAAATCAACACGGCGAAAGAAAAAAATGAACAAGAACTCATCACTGACGATGAAATGCAACGTCGATTGGGGGTGAGTCGAACCACACTTTACAACTGGCGCAAAGATGGGACCATCCCCTATCTCCGCATCGGAAAGAAACTCTTCTATCGTTGGAAGGAAATCATCAATAAATTAGGATAACCATGAAAAAAAACACAAACCATCACAAACCGTATCCGGGGTTAAAAGGTCATTTTAAGAAATATCTCAATCACAGTCTCAAGTCCTTTGAGAAACACCTCAATTCAAGCAAGCTATCGAACTGGCAAAAAGACCAATTCATGACAACCCACTGTCTTATCATTGATTATCTCAAAGACACATTTAGGAATGACCCCGAGGAAATGACCCGCATAATGATGAATACCCGGATTAGTCAATTAAAAAAAGTCAAGCAGTACAACTTAGAAAATAACCCTAATCACTATTCAGATGATGAACCAGAGGAATGGGAGGATTTGGAGGATGGTACCGGATATACGTAATCATTTATTACAAAAAATCAGAAAATGCAATAAAATTCGAACCGATAAAAAACTAATTGGATTCGCCTAAAGAACCGTCCAGTCCGCAAAGAATTGACGAAAACCCTCGTAGAATAAGCATCTGCGAGGGTTTTATAATACTCCCCAGTTGTTGGACCAAAAGGTTAGTGATGCTAAGTTAATATTTTGTGCTGTATTAGGCAGCATTTTGGTTTAAAGATTTGTAGTAAGCCTCATTGGGTTTCATCCCAATGCCTTGGTGTTTTTTCTGGTGATAATACTCGATATAGGTCTGAACTCCTTCATATAGTTCAAGACCTGTATCGCAAGGGTTGAGGTAGATGTGCCCCTACCACACCCTAAAAACAATCATTGCTCGTAAACCCAGTAATAACAAGGCTTTACGTACTGTCGCAAACAATTCAATTTTCCATGTGACAGAGTATAAGTAGACCTACAAATAGGCCTGCAAAAATTGGGCAACACGGGGTTTACTTACCCCCGAACTTTCTTGTCCAAGAGACGAATGGCACGCCAAAACCTCCGCCACCAAAGTCAAGGTCGTAAGCGCCAAGCAATGCAATATCAATGGCGTTTTTCCTACCTGAATAAAAGCGCATACCTGGACCGCCAACAATTAGATTTCCCACATACCAAAACTCACCCATAAAACTTGCGGTGGAACTCACCCTCGTATTCCAGCAAATTGAAATTGCCGGTCTGGTTTCAGTCTCTCTCCAATCTTTATCCAACGACCATGAGTAGTATTTGTAAGACAATCCCAAAACACCACCATTGATTGAAACGTTGCTCTCAGGATTACCAAACGTCAAGCCCGCATAACCAACACCCAACCAAGTTCCTGGATCGATGTACGATAGTGTACCCGCCTGAACTCCAGTTGCAAAGTACAAGTTCTGTTTTTTATCGTCTGACTCACCCAGAACTTTGGTATACTTCACATTCACCAAAAAAGGTGCAGCCCATAATGGCGTCGATGCACCGATACTCAAATTATCTGTTAGGGCATACTGGGCTTGAAATGCCAAATAGTAAATGGATTGTATATATCCCTCCCCTTTTTTCATCGGAATACCTGAGGGGGAATAATAATAACGACCTGGATGAGGGTTTGGGAACACCCGTTTGCCGCTGACTGTTGGCATCGTGGATGCAACAGAAATAGATTTTATTTGATATTTCGGAATCAAGATCAAACCTTTGTCCGCCGTTATAATACCAACTTCTCGGCCATCATCGGATACCTTTTTTCCGGTAATTATTGAATTATTTACCAACTCTACGACGTACTCCAATTGCGTTGTATCAGCAGCTGATACAGGTGTGGATTTTTCCTCGCTTTGGGCAAATGCGAAACCGGTTGCTAAGCAGGTCAACAGTAGGGTGACAATTCGATTTTTCATAGTATCAAATTAAATACCCAACTTACAGACCCATGATTTCAGAATTTACGGAAAATCGCAAATATGTCTCTTTAATTTTACGGAAATCCGCAAAAATCCACATAATATACTCTACAACTCGCTAAAAACAATCAACGCTCTTCAACCCAATAATAACGGACGGTGATACATTTTTGAATATTGTTCAAACTTCTTTGTGACAAGAATAGATAATTGCTAGCAGTTAGGAACCGACATCCAATTTATTGAACCGTCATAAAACAAAGAAACTGTTGCAGTAGAACGGTTTCAAGGGTTTTATAAAATCGTGAATACGCAATCTGCAATTTTTGCAAACGCAAGAAAATCAGTACTCTCTAATTATTTTGCAATTCCTGTGTGATTGTGATAGCTTCGTATATAATCAAGTTAGCACTAATTAAAAAAAGATAAAATGAAAAATCTAAGTATAATATTATTTACAATATTCTCTTTCAATTGCTTTAGCCAAGTTTCAAGTTTTAAAACATTTAATATTTTAAATATGGAATGGACTGCTGAAAATTTGAGTACGGACCATTTTCTTAATGGTGATATAATCCAATATGCTGGCACAGCAGAAGAATGGAAAAAGGCAGCCAAAGAAAAAAAACCTGCCTGGTGTTACATTGACGGAAATTCTTCAACAAATAATTATGGGAAACTTTACAATTGGTATGCAGTTAATGACTCAAGAGGTTTATCTATTTCCAAGGATTTTATTATACCAACCACCCTGGAGTGGCAATTTTTAATCAATCATATGGCCTATTTAGAAAAAGTAGATTTTTGTATTGGAGACGACATAACAATATTTCAACCACTAGATTCAAATGGAAAATACTATGAAAGAAAATTATCGCCCATATTTAATAAAAAACTGTTGACTACATACGGATATGCAATGCGTCGAGATGATGGCGAATTTCATAACGATGAGGGTTCTTTGAATGGGTGGTGGTGTACAAATGGTTTTGCTGGAGATGATTTTTGGTATTGTTCACCCAGTATTTATTATTGGGGGGTAAGTTGGTTGAATGAAGATAGAAAAGGATGGGGCTTCAGGGTTTTATTATTTAAATATGTTAAATAAATAAAATGAATAAAAGATTTCTAATTTTACTAATGTTATTCATCAATGTAAATCTATCAAAAGCACAAATAGTAGACATTGATGGGAATGTTTACCTGACCAAACGAATAGGAGTCCAAAATATACGTTATAGCACTGGCACAGATGGTAATGGTATTGTGGAAGTATGAAAAGACGGACGAATTACCATTCTAACCAACCCTTTTGCTCCGTTCCTAAATTTAAATTGATTCCCTAAAATTTCTGCAATTACTTCATCTCTACATGAATATGATCTTCATGGCGAACTGCATGGCAACCATGAAATCTAACTTTGTTCGAACTCAATCGCAAACGAGTTTTCAAATGGGGTTCTATAAATATCTTCTCAATACTACGTTTGCCAATAAATAGGCCTATTAAATACCTCGTCTTATTCTAATCAAAAATGAATTTCTTTTTGTTGCCCTGAGGAATGATCTTCGACATGAGATTATATCGCCAAAACCCCTGTTTAGAACATGAGCAGGGCATGTCTTCCTCTCCAGGCAATGGTTCCTCGCAAATCCCGTAACCTACAAAAGATGGACAATCATTAGTAAACTGTCCTTTCTTGGTATTTCGATAACAAAATGAAAGATCAAGCTTTTTCCCATCATCGTGACTTATGTGAGGAATTAGCGGAAACGAATCAAAAAAAGGAAAGTTTGCATCTAGGTAATTAATACAAGTACCTGGATATTTCTCATTCATTTGATTCGCTACATCAAAAGCAATCTTTCTCATTTCCATTTTAACATAATGACGATTTAGTATACAAGTAATGATATTCAATGGTCTCAAATGATCTCTTTGCGTCATTGGAAGTGGTACTCGCCCAAATGATTTTGCAATTCCAGGTACAACCAAAAAAGTAGCCACGCAGTATATGACCAAAAACAAGGCACATTTAATTGTATTAACAAATACTTTATTCGTTGACCATCCATTCAAGTACTTATGAAACAAGAGTGATAAGAGATATACAACTCCACCCACCTGTGTTAACAAGGTTAAAACACTGAAGAGAAATAGAATCCATACAATTCGAATAATTTTCATGTTATGAAATACAATTATTATTTGGCAAACTGTTTTTTACAGTTTTCACAAAACCCAGTCATCTCATCAAAATGATTCCCGCCTTCTGCATCTCTCATAAGGCAACTTTTATTGGGACAATGTGGTAGTCCGAAATTATGACCTAATTCATGTTTAATCAATTTCACTAATTGTTCCTTTTTATTCGATTTAAGTACGTAAGTTGAGTTGATATTTACCTTTTTGGACGAGATATAATTACTTGATTTAGGTTGATAGCCCAACCCCATTATTCTAAAATCAGAGATGCCGAAACCATTTTTACCTTTCCAGTCTTTTGGATTTGTCCGATTTTGACAAAGTACAGCTTCGGTTACTCCAACTAGAAAAATCTCTTTGGAATATTTACGCTTGATGTATAAATCCTCTAAAAACCATAACATTTTGTTCGCGTCATATCGACGGCGAATTGGAACAAATGCCTTTTTCGGCAAATTCATCTTGGGTAGAATCTTTACACTCGAAAAATCGTTTTGCAAGCTATGCTTGACAAACGTTAAATAATCCGGATCCACATTACCAAATGGTTGAATATGAACAACAAATTCACTAGTTTTTCTGGATTCATGGGCTCTTTTTGAAACTGAATCCGACTTTGAGCCACAATCACCCAAGAGTACGCAAAAACAGAATACTAAATACCATTTTAAACTTTTCATATTTGAATTATTTTAAACTTTTGAATTCACATATTACCCAAAAAGGAGTGCAATCAAATGTATGAACAATTGCATCTTGAACCCGTAATTTGCATATCCCAAAATTGATATTTGTAGGTATCTTTCCAGTTTTGTCAAATTCAATCCATTGTTGAATCATATATCCCTTTTTTGTTCTTTTCAATGTAAAACCGTTGATAGCATACGACAGTCTCCAGTCGTCACTTTGATTTAACCTCACCTCTGTTATTTTGCCACCAACATTCAAACCTTTTGCCGCAGAAATTACAACAGGGCTAGTTTTCAAATACGACGAATCCAGATATAAGGTATCACCATCACCAAAGCAATAATGCGATAAAATCTGACTAGCCTCAGGTGCTACAAAAAAACCACCAACAATCATCGCAACTACAAACAGTTTTTTATAACAAAGAGTTATCAACCCAATAATTCCAGCAACTATTATTGTCCTTTTCATTATTCAAGATGATTTGATTTATGGTAAAATTCGAATTGGTGTTCCAAGCGCGGTGTTTTCGTATAAATAATCAACCTCTTCGTCAGTAATTGCAATACAACCCGCTGTCCAATCATAGAAGCGATGGAGTTTCCCTAATTTCCTATATTTTTTCAGTAGGCCATGTATTTTAATAGCGCCGCCCGCACGCTGGCCCGCCCTACTTGCAAATGATCTATCGCTTTGATTTGGATACGATATGCCCAAGTTCTTATGTGCAACACTATTGGGGTTTTTCCCATCAATTTCATACAAACCCTCAGGTGTTTTTCCGTCTTTTTCAAATCGCTTTTTACCCTTAGGATGAAATCCCAGGGAAATTCGGAATTCCCCTGAGACATCACCATTGCGAAAAAACATCAACTTCCTTTTTGATTTATACACTTGAATACTATCGATATTGCCAGTGCCATGAATTATTCCATTGTGTAACTCAGATATACCATAATAAATGAATACCCCTACAATGAAAAATATTAAAATTAAACTGCGTTTCATATTTATTTTTCTAACTTATGATCGTTGACTTTCAATTCACCTATTGCCATAGCACCCTCAGAGTAAAGATTGGAATCGTCAATGTAAAGTCCGCAATAGACAGCTTTTCCATGGGAATTCTCTCTCAATGCAACATAGCCTTGTTTATCACTACCCACAAATTGATATTTTATTGCAATTAGATTAATACTATCCTGGTATACTTCTAAAATGCGACTTGTAATCACACCGTCTGTTAGAAAGACCATACTATCCAGATTTATTTCATACGTGGGTTTGCTTGGCTCCACCAACACACAATCTATTAAACTATCATTTTGAAAACATCTATCAATCATCTGCATTGGTTTACGATCAGTAAACACAAAATAGTATCCACAATTTTCTACTTTAAAAGTATAGGTCTGAGCACTTACAAAACCCGAGATCAGCATCAACACTGCCAATAAATTTACTCTTGAATTTTTCATATTGTTTTGTTATTATTATACATCATTGTTTTACAATCCTATTGAGAAAGCGCTGCTTACGTTTATTTATCAGAGGGTCCATATTCACAGCTGATTCCTCTTTGATTTGGGATATAAATCCGTTACAATAGCCATTACTCACCCATTCCATAATGACCATTTTATCATTCTGAGTCAGCTCCAAGATTGTCAATCGACCGTCAACTCCAGACCGAAATTTCAATTCATAGACCTGAAAAATCAATCCGAATTCCATCGGGTCTTGGACATTAGTAATACTGCAGTCGATCATTTCCCCATCAAAGCGCCTATATCTAACAATTTTCTTTTTTTTATCAACTACAATAGAATCAGGAGAAATTGTATTAAAATACACAATATTGGCAGTATCCCCCAAAATCAACTTCGCTAAAATACTTGATGAATCAGGACACTTAATACTATTATATGAATTAGCCAATAACCCCAGTTTTAAAATACGCTGAGCCTTTGTTTCACTAGAAAGGAGACACAAGTAAAAAAAGATAATCAGTTTTGTTTCAATTAGAGTTTTCATAACATCGATATTAACTGTGAGACAATTACTTGAGGACCAATTTATAACCTCCACCTAAATTGGGTGGATACTTACCAAACTCTTCTAAAGTCAACCAAACATTGCCAGTAGGATCTTGGTTATAATCCTTTTGAGAGTGATAGATTTTTCCATTGTAACCAATGTATCCGTCATCCACTGAAGCAATAAATGTAGCATCTTTAGATTTTGGACGTGGATAGTATGCACCTACCTTATTCATGGTGCGCTTTCCAAAACCTACGCCGATGAGTTGCGCAAATTTATCAGCAGCATCTTGATCTTGAGTTGCAACGATTCCATTACCAAATACAAATTGAAAATCATCGAAGGAATTCACGTTGCCATCTTCGAAGAAGCTAGGCAAAGCTGTTGCAGATGTATCCATCGCAACTTCATCATTTTTTGTCTTATCAGGATTCTCTTGCTGACTAAACAGCAATGAGGAATTGCCAAAAAGGAAAAAGCAAAAAAGAATAAAGTCAAAGGGCAATTGGCCAAAGGGCCGGCGAAAAATGATTGATTTGTTTTTCATAACACTATGTATTAAACAATAAAACACCCTCTTACGGTCAGTTATTCAAAATCACTGCTGAGAGGTGGTATTGTTCATTTCATAGTGTGCGTATTTAAGTTCATAACGGCAAAGTGTGTGTCAATATTTTTATCAAACTGTAAAACCTAGTGAATTATTAAAACCTTTTTTTTGAAAAATTGAGAACTTCTGCCAATCATAATAAGATAAACAAGAAATAGCGTTGAAATAATCGTGCAAATTCCGCTAGGCAACTTCAAATTTTATCAGTTAATACGGTTAGGGTAGTTCCCTGAAAACTATATATAACACCTATGTAATTTGGGATAATTTGAAAAATACCTAAATCTAATCTCTTTATAATTCGAATCAAAATATTATTTTAGCGACTTAAACATGCTTATTTTACAACAATGAGATACTATTCTGTGCAGATCGAAAACTATACGATATAAGACTAAATGAAGATTATTAAATAGAAGGTAATGATAGATTTTTTCAATCCTATTTTAATTTACAGTTTGAGTATTATTGGTTCCATTGGAACAAACTGGTTGATAAAATACTCAAATATTAAATCACAGCGTAAGATATCTCAACTAAACAGCGTTGAGAACAGTGCGGCAACAATAATATTTATAAATATATTCATAATAATATATTTACTTATCCATGCTAAAATTATTTCTCTATTCTTGATCGATCCGGGATTTTTACAAAGAAGTGATGGGTCAGGAGGCGGTTATTATTGGAATGAAAATATAGAAGATTTTAACAAATTAAAAATAGAAAAGAAATTTTTATTTGTCAAAACGATTGGTGAATTTCTTTACGGGAGCATACACATAGCTATATTTTTATTCGCACTTCACAAACGTGGAAAGTACAAATCAAACAATCCTAATGAAATAATAAAAAATTCTAATTCAAAACTAACATCACTTTTAATTATATTTTCCTTGCTCTTAACATGCATCGCTTTTTTTGGGATTTTTCTATTTTGTGAAGAATATTTTATGTGGGAGGGAGGCTAATTATCATCATTCAAACCAAAAAACAACAAAAAATTAGTTTGTTTAAAAACAATCCCATTTGAAATGAATTAAAAACAATTGCTCAAGAACTTACAAACTCAAATTTAAAGTATGAAAAAAATATTTTTGTCAATTTTATGTGTTCTCGCATTCAATTTTTGTCGTGCAGACTCTCCTCTGACATCTACAGAATTTTACAAGGCTTATATTGATTTACCTCAAGTACAATTGGCACTTAAAACAAAAGGCCGTATTTGCCAAGAAACATTGAAATATATTGCCACAGCCACCACTCCATTAGATGTCAAATTGGCCATTATAAACGCTGTAGGTTGGAGCAATAATGGAACCCAAAACAGCAAAACTTACATGAATTACATTCTCAAAACAAAAAAGTATAAATCCGGAAAAAACAGCAAAAGAATCACATTCCTTTGGCATGCAACTGCAGATGAATTAATTTGTTTTGCATATATTTTGGCTATGGAAAACTACTTTGATGTAACCTATGCAAATAGCATTGCAGAACAAGCCGTATCCAAAAATCCAAATAGTTATGTATTAAAGTTATTCGCAAGCTTGATTAAAGCACAAGGATTGTGTGCCCTAAATGAATGGTGTTATGCTGTTGTGGAAATTAAAAACATTGAACAGAACACCGATTTGAATTTCGATCTCAAAACACAAGGAAAAAAAATCATTTCAGATTATATCAATTCGATTGATGCGAATTGCAATTAATGCTGACCATTACAATTTGTCGATGCAATTTATTGAATTACATTTCTTACAAAATCGAAATTATCTGTATAGCCCAAAAATATTAATTTTTTCTATGTAAAATCAATATAAAAGAAATCACTTTGATTAATTACAAGTTCGAATCATATTAATATATTAGAAATATAGATTGCTTGACTAATCAGGGAATTTTAATTGCTCCAACACCTTCAATGCAATTTTAGCACTTAACTGAGATCCATAAGTTATCTCGCGTCCCGATACCTGCACATAAACCAAAAATCTTCTGTTTAGATTCTCAAATCCAATAAAACGTGAATCAAAAATTATACCATCAGAAAAACGAGGCGTAGTCGCACTAACACCATGAATTGGGCGTTTATAATTATATATTGAATGACACACTCCAACTCTTACAGAATTTGCCAACATTGTATCAATCTTCGATAAAGTACTAATAGAAAAATCACTATGTACTTTTTTGTCAGCGATCGCGCCATAAAAATGCATCAGCTTTTCAGTATTGTATTTGACATTATATCCTAATGCCGCGTAGGCTGACGAAACTCCACTTTTCATTAATTTGGGTTGCAGCACCTCTAGAATTTTTTGGACCTCAGAATTCCCCAAACCTCTATTCACAAATCCAATGATCGATGTATTGGAAGCATAGACAATTGCTTTAAATAGATCCAAACTATCAACTTTAAGGTCAAATCTATCTTTTATTTCCAGGTCATAAATCTTGATTGTTGGACTGTATTCCATTTTATCACTTAATGCAAAACCGGCCTTTTCGATTAATACTGCTGCCCAGAATGGCTTAAGTAATCCTCCTGGTTCTTCATTGTTTTCAAAAGTAGTTTTTGATGAAACAAACCCCAATTTATCCCCTTCAAAAACTTTGGAAAACACAATTTCATCTTCCTTCGTGTCCAAAATAAAGATCTTAAATGAATCAATATCCTTTTCATTACACAAAGCATTGAATGTAGTATCGGTAATCCTACTATCAATCAAATTGACTATTTCAGTCTGTTCTGAACAACTGTAAAGAACAAAGATGAAACAAAATAAAAGCACTCCCAAAATTGATTTCATGTGATAATTATCATCTCGTACAACACGTTGAAAAAGTCGATTACTCATATTTTCAAACATCGTAAATTCCATCCTAATTGTAACTTCTTAATCAAATTAAATCTCCTGAAACACGATAGCCAAATAAAAATCATCAAAAATCCTGGATTTATGATGATTTTCAAGTTACTCAAAATACAATAGAAAACATTTTCAATGTTTGTTTCATTGATGGATATTCCATATTATTGAAAAAAAAAATTACAATGAACACAACAAAAAAACCGATTCCACCAATAGTCCAACTTGGATCTTGGGTACTCGCATTATTCGTATTTGCCGTAGGATTTTGGCACACACATTTGGGTTTAAAAGAAATGAAACCATTCGGTTCTGAATGGGGCGGATTAGTAATTGCGAGTATAGTGCTGCTACTGCTTTTGATTACTTATTGGTTTGCAGTAAACGGCCGGAAATCTGCATTGTTTTTTTACATTTTGTGCGGCTTAATTTTTTTTATATGCAATGTCAATTATTTCTATCCATCTTATTTGGCGAGACAGCTTGTAAAAGAAGAAGCTACTAAACTTTATGACACAACACAAAATTACTCTAACACAGCACAAGCTGTTCTTAAATCAAAAGGTTACGGCAAAAATGGGCATCAAGAGCATGATGATTATGCTAAATTACAGAATTTAAAAAGAAATATTGTTAGCGAAATAAAAGGAATGGGGGGCGAAGGGGCTAATGCCCGAAGGTACATTAACGAGTTCAACAAAATTATTCTTAGTTACAAAGGAAATATTGTACAGTACTCCGGAAACACTTCCAACGAAAAATTGGCTGAACATTACGAAAGAGGTTTGAGTGACCAAATTAATTGGTTATTGGAGTCAATAGCTGGCAAGGGAGGGAACCTTGCTGATGCCTCAAATTTCTTGGTGGGTGTTCACCAATTAGATACAATACGAAAAAAATATACACCTCTTTTAAAAGACTCAATTATACCTGATAATTCGACCATCGCCCTGGAAGAAGTGAAAACGAACAAACAAATCAAAATACTACAAAAACTAGTTTCCGGAATCAACGAAGCCACATCCAAAATCAACAAATCCTCCAACAAAGAAATTTTCAAAAAGTTGGAAGAAGCTCAAACAAGAAATTTGGGTACGATTGCACACACATTTAAGTCTGTTAAAGAAAGATCGAATAAAGTAGATACTTGGGCAATCATTATTTTGTGCTTGTTTATAGACCTCGTTGTTCCTTTAGCAATATATTTATTAATTAAAAAGTCTGACGATAATAGCACTGAAACCGAGCGTAAAACAAAATTAAGACCTTCAACAATTTAACATTTCTTAAAATGATAAACCCAATTCATATTGATACAGATTCTGATGGTATAAATGAGGAAAAACAACCCTCTTCCACGGCAAATGATAAGGACATTCTTTCAAATTTAAATCCATTTGAAATTTCAAAACAGTTCACAAAATTCAAGAAAGAAAACAGAGTATTAGTCATCCCAATCGGTTTCCCACAAGCTGGAAAATCGCTGTTGCTCTCCTCTTTACTTCATTATGCAATAATAGGTAAGGACCAGTTCTTTCGAACCCATCCTCATGGGGATGCCAGTGGTAATGGTCCTTTCGATTATGGACGTATTGTTTTGGATAAAATGGTTCAAACTTTCAGATCAGGTAAGTTTTTAGGTAGCACTAGAATGGGAGCTCTTGATTTGATCGGTGTTCAAATTGAACCATCCAATACCAAACTTCAAAAGTTAAATCTGGGATTTTTAGATTTAGCTGGTGAAGATATCAAATCAATCAAAATAAGTGAACGTGGAGCATTTACCGAAAAAATAGATGCTGTTTTTAAAGGCATTCGTATTGATAAGACGCCACTCATTTTTGTGCTAATAACACCATTCGACCCTCCCGGACAAGATCATGATCGCGAAGACTCCCTCCATTTTGATTTTTTGAATTACCTCCGCGAAACACAATCAGAATTAATTCCAAATTCGAAATTTTTTATAATTGTTTCCCAATGGGACAAAAACCCAGACAATAACATGAGCGTTGAGAGTTACATTAAAGAATACAGACCGATGATGTACACTTATGTAAAGAACACAGATGTAATTTGGAGTGAATACAGTGTTGGAGAAGTCCTTTCTAACACAGTCAATAATGTAGAAATTTCTGAGATTATAAGGACCAACTTCGACTACCCCAGAAGATTTTGGTACAAGTTATACAACATTTGTACTGGTAAAAGCTTGAATGAGAAAGGTTTCTGGGAGAAATTATTTGGATAACTGATGTCTACCTATTTAATATTTTTTGGGAAATCTCAAGATTTCACTTTTGCTGCTTACGATGAAAAGGCAAGAATTGTTGATTTCAACAAAATAATATCAGATTTTGATTTATTGGAATCTGTGTATTTTTCAATTGATGACATAAATAACAAAGACATATTATCCAGATATAACTTTACAAAGGGGGGCAAGCAATATTGTTTGGTTAAACTTTATTCATTTGCACAAGCAATTCATGGAAATAGAATCGAAGGCAGTTCTATAGGTGTAGGTATATTGTCTGACCATTTCATCGATTTCTCAGAATACAATCTATCCATTTTGAGAGCAGCCAAAGATAAATTTTCGGAATTAAGTTTAAGTGGTTTAAAATTCAACAAACTAACCTTCAGTGCGGATACAGATAAAATATGGAAAGGTCTTGTAAACAGTTCTAACGGTAATTTAATAAGTAAAATTGATACAACTGGACAAGCAAAAAGCTTTGAAAATTCAAACCAACCGTATGGTTTTTATTTAAAAAGCTTATTTATCGACGCCCATAAATTAGATTCAAGAATATCTAAATATGACACCGTTTATTTGTCTGAAGATCTTGAACATTTCGAACGTGCACAATCACAATGGGGTGTAGATAAATTCCCCATTTACCACGAAAAAGGCGATCATTTCATAGAGTACAAAAAGCCGGAGCCAATAAAAACTAAAGATGATCCCAAAATGAAAAATGTGACAAATTCGGGAGCACCAGTTAATACTCCGGTTAGTCCAAATCAATCAATAGAAAATTTTTCGCAGACAACGACGGATTTAGAATACAAACAAATTCAACTTGAACAAGATTTAGAGCGGTCGCAATTACAATACAAAAAATCCAAACGCCTGAATTATATCCTTCTGTTTTTATTGTTTACTTCTATTTTAGTTTCCTTATTCAGCAATAATTCAGAATCACCAAATAGTAGTAATGCCAACAATAAGACGCAAACAAACCCCAACTGATTAATTTACAGCGCGATAATTACACAGTAAAAACCAGATTATTTCCTTTTAACCGTAATAATTACTCCAAATTTCTTTTTTGACAAATTTAAATTTGTTGAATCCACGCACTTAATAAATCCCCTACTAATTGCTCCATCTAGAAACAGAGCATTCATACAACCTAAATTGCACTTAAATACTGAACTAAAATCATAAAAACTAATCGGAGTTTCTGAAATAAGAAATACCAGTCTTCCATCCCTCAACTGTCCCACTCCGCTTCTGATTTTACAATTAGTCGAATAGCGTAGAAATTTATCATTAATATTTCCGTTAATAATCAACATCGGACCTGATTGAGTTGCAAATTTCAACCCATAATTTCCAGTGTCACGAATATTTTTAAAATCTCTTGTGCAACATACGCCACCCACACCGTTTTTAGATATATAGCATACTCCATTGGGCATAAGATAGAAATTTTGACCATTAGCTGGATCTTCAGAGTTTAAAATTTGAACTTCCCTACCATCGATAATTAACAGTCCCACAGGTGAATAGTCACTATGAAACATCCCACCATTTGTGATCAATTCTAGAAAAGATGCGGTATTTTCTGCCTGCTGGTATGTATCGAAAATACTATTCGATTGTGTAATTCCCAAAGAATGATATAGGGGATTATAGATGAAATACTTCAAGTTTACTATTGATGAGTCTAGGGTTTGTAAATTTATAATTCCACAACTACTTGAATCTGTACTAATTCTATTTCCTGGTGTTACCTTTTGCAGTTCAGATAAAAAACTATCTATTCTCTTGTTGATTGTAACATTTGAAGCACCGCAAATTTGACTGGAATTTCCCTCCAATATCCTTGTCACACCAAGCGTATCTTTATAGTAGCCCACTTTGCGATCGTAAAACAACTCTTCAAATCCAATCCGAACAGAATCAAATAAACAATCCGAATGATCAATCAGTTGTGGTATCTTAATACCATATGCTCTCATATTCAACGATTTTATTGAATCAATCAAATCGATTATTTTATAATTATTCGAAGTTTTAATTAAATATTTTTTGATTTCATTAATTAATGTATCACTGTGAAACCCTGAAAAACAATTTGAAAGTGTATAAAATGTAAAATCATACGATTCCAACCGTTCTAATTCAACGAAATCAAATGGAAATTCATGATGTAATGGCTCCGACTTGTACTCCAAAATACAATTAGGAATTTGTTTTTCCATCGAAAGTGGGACTGCCAAAGATAATTTGGGAAATAAAAAAATCACAAAAACAAACCGAATCCAATATCTCACAGCAGGAGGAAATAAATTTACATTGAGATCACTGTTCAAAACTATATACGAGCAGATTAACTGGATTTTCAGTAAAATGTGAATATAAACACTCTCCGTCTTTGATTAATCCACCGTTACTGTCATAAGTTTCAATCCAATTTTGAGCCCCAGTATCTAAATTCAAAATAAATTTCACTTCGACCATTTGTTGTGAAGATTTCATAAAAGCCAACAAGTTATTTGTAAATTCATACAGAGAGACATTTTTTCTAGTATACACAATTGAATGATATTCAACGCCATTCAATCCCTTAGTAACTATCAAAACACGTCGAGCGGCAAGTGGTGTTTTACTACTAGATATCGCTGTTGGGCTAACTAAATTTATATTGTTCTCCGCAAGTAAGTTCGTTTGAAACACTGTTGCGCGTGATGATTTCGCCCAATTTATGAACAAATTTTTTCCATATTCATTTTTAATATCATACTCTGTAACAACTCCATTCACAATAGTTTTAAAAATCGAATTTTTCAAATTAACGACTTGTATACCTCCGCTTGCATACACTACCACTAGACCATGAAAACTGAGATCAGAATTTCTATTTACAACAACACCCTCATCTACACACAAACCAACAGGACCACCACCTTCAGAAGGTTTAGAAAAGTAAGTACCCGCACATGCCACAATGAGGTTCTTGTTTGGCTTCCATCTCTGAAATCTAGTATGAACAGTTTGGTTGTTTAGCATTGTCGCAAAATATTTTACACGAATTTTATCATCTTTCCTGCTCATTCTGATTGTACAAAAATCCATTTCTCCATAATTAGTGTTGATAATCCTAACAATGTTGGGATCATATTTAACCCCCATCTTGAAGGAGGTAGATAATTGCATAATCAATAAAAACGACGCTGTCGTTAATAGCCTAAGCACAAATCTATTTTTTAGGATCATTTCTCTTTGAATTAAATTGCGAATAAAGCACTCTTACAGTAAATTGAAAACAATATAAAAATAGCACACCCAGTATCACTACTGTAAATTTAAATATAAAAGAAGTCTGATAAATAAATGCCTCCAGTATGTGACTCCATTTATTGTCAGAAATGTGATAAAGTAATTTTTTAATTTTGGGAACCCTTATATTCACAATATATTGTCGTGACAAACAATACTGCTCAAGATAATAGAACTTTTTTGAGTTTGTAACATTAAAATCTTTATTCCCATAATATTCTAAAGTTGCAGCAATTTTAGCCGTCATCAAATCGGATACACTCGACAAAAAAACCGAATATTTTGATTCAGATTGTGAGTAGGCCCAAAATAGATTAGATAACTCAGAAATATATTTAAGAGAATCAAAATCTATTGAGGCTGCAGTATCACCAATGTATTTTGTGTTTTGCAAATTCTTAGATAGCGCTTCGAATAAATACATCTCATTCACAGCGGTAACAGTTTTGTTTACTTCAATAGAATCCAATAAGTTGATAAACCATGTCGGAGATAAATTGAACATTGAATCTGCAATTTGATTATTAACATAAATTGTATTCACACTATCATCATCAAACCATAGTGCATCATTTTTGAATTTTAAATCTTGTTTTTGTTCAAAATTTATATTTATTCCCTTTTCTACGCTGTAAGTTCCCCAATAAGTTAAACCCAATAAAAAAACTAAAAACCCAATGACAGTTAATTTGAAACTGTTTTGCCATTTTATCATATCTGTATTCTTAAAATTGGATTGGTTCGTCTAGTACAACCCTACGCTTTTGACTATTATTTTTTCTAAAAAGCATGTAGGTATATGTCAAATCAAAACTATACGTGGCCAATGCAAATAATCCTGAACACACATAAACTCGGTTGGAGAAATTCGCAGCGTTATAAAAATGATCTGCCTCTTTTTGGGTTTGTGCATTTAGATAATTGTTGTACCATTTATCTGATAAAAAATGAGAAAAGATACTAACTCCACCACTAATAATAAAACACTTAGAAACACAACGAGTATATTTATTGTTAGCAAATTGACGAGACCCCCATCCTGGAAGGATCAGAGATTTATACACATCACTGTTACGACCCATCTCTTGGTACTCAACATGCTTAAAAGATCTCGAAACACCGTTATATACAACCATTTTTTCTTCAAAAAAATACCTACCCCTTTTATATCTTAAACTACAGTTAAGTATTATGTCATCATATTCTGCATTATGAAAATCGAATTTACTAGGAAAGTCATAAACAGTCGATTTTTTAGACCAAGACAACGAAATTGGAAAACTATCTCTTGAGTCTACGATTACTGGCTTTTCAGTAGAATTGTACGAAAAATATGCAGAGTTATATAAATCGGCCCGATTATTGAGATATAACTCCAATTGCTTAATAACTAAATCGGCTTTATTCTGTTTTACAACAAACTTCTTTAATCCATTTTTTTTGGTAAAAAACTGAACTTCCCCATTGACATTTCCGTTATCGTACCTAGACACCGACTCGCCCAAGAAATAATTTATATCAGAATAAATACTCTTAATACTATTACCTTCAGATAATCGATAAGGCAATTCTGTAAAAACCAAAAGTGGCTTACAATTACAAGCAAGCTCAGGTTTATTTGCAATTCGAAGACACAAATAGTTTTTATCGCTGTAAAGAACATTTAACTTAACATCCCTATCTCTACTATTTCTTATCGCTGGACCGTCGCAATTACTAGTATTTTTTGAAAAAAACCAGTCATAAGAATCATCTCGAGATAAATAACCATTAATGATATTAACCTGTATATCGCTTTTATAAAGTGCGAATTCAGGTATTTCGAATTGAATTTCACTTGGTATTGTTGTCTCCGAAATCAATTTCTTCGGGGTGACAATTGACAATTTACCTATTGGTAGCACTTTAGTATTCACTTCCTGAAGCATTACTTTATCCAGTATTTTTGCCCCCTCAAATCTTAATTGTTCCCCGTCTGAATCCGATATTTCATTCCCACCACCATTATTTTTAATTCTAGAAATATCCCTGTAAAATTCCATTTCATAAACTTCATTGTTGCAACTTTCATATTTTATTTTCCACTTCAAAACACCCATTTCTGGCCATTTTGAATTTGTAGAAATAGAAAATGTACTTGGGCCAACCGTCAGATCACCATTACATGTACTCATTTGAACTGACAATATAATCGTCTTACCTTGAATCACAATTGTATCCAATGGATATGCGTCTTGACCTTTTAATACAAAACAGCCACAGAATACAAAAAGTGCGGAAAAAAATTTCAATTTGGACATTTATTATTTGACCACTTTAAAAGTAGAGACGGCAGACCAATTCCCTGTCACAGTTGCGGTTTTGGCCCTTACCCTCCAATAAAAGGTGTATGTACCAGAACTTGCTGCTGTAGTAGTTTGCAACATATCACTCATTACTGATCCACTAAAACAATTACCTGTCTGAGATCCGGAATGCACTCCAGTAATACTTAACCAACCCCCCGGAGCCTTTGGTAAGTTATAAACTGTACCCGAAAATGAGCTTGATGTTGAAAATTGTAAATCATAAGACGTAGCGCTGTCTACACATGACCATTCCAAATTAAAATAACTAGGCACTACAGCACCATTTATGTAACTTTTAAGCGTGGGTGTACCTAAATTTGGGATAAAGGCAAACTGACTACCATATGCAGTTCCCACGTTATTTTTAGCATAAGCTCGAACATAATATGTCTTACCCGTGGTTAACCCGGAAATAACACTTGTAAAATTAGTAGACCCACTTCCGTTGTTTGTTTTTGAACTTGACGTTGTTGGAGTGCCAGTTGTATTCCAGCATACTCCCTTTTCTGTAATACTAGTTCCTCCATCTGATAAATTAGTGCCGCCTGATTTTGCTGTAGTTAGCGTGATTGAATTAGGTGAGACAGTTGTAATTGTTGGTATTGTTGGAGAAAGTGTGGTAATTATTTTTTCTAAGCCATAGGCAGTACCTTCATTATTCGTTGCGTATGCCCTAACGTAGTAATTAGTACTTGGTTCAAGCCCGGACACATTAATCACATAATTACCTAACCCGGTTCCGTTGTTAATTTTAATATCATTAATAGTTGGAGTTGCGGTTTTACCGTAACATATGCCTCGATCTGTTATAAGTGAGCCGCTATCGTTAATAGTCTGTCCAGAGATCGTAAAAGATACTTGAGTTAAATTTGTAAAATTACCTGTGACCACACTAGGTTTTCCTGCCATTGTAGTAAATTTAACAACCCCTCCATAACCAGTGCCTTTAGAATTAGTCGCATATGTTCTTACAAAATAAGAAACCCCAGGCTCCAGCAATGTCAAAACACTGTTAAAATCAATATTGCCTGTACCATTACTGGTTTTAAAATCAGTTAAAATCTGGGGATTCGCATTACTTTTACTCCAACAGAATCCTTTTTGTAAAATATCTGCACCCCCGTTGTTAATAATTTTACCTGCACAACTAATTCTATTGGAAAAAATAGAATTCACTTGAACAATATTCGGCGTTGGTACAATTGCATCTAATGTTGTAAATGAATATACATTGCCATAACTTGTACCCTTACTATTGGTAGCATAAGCCCTGTAATAATAGGTGGTATTCGCGTAGAGATTCTTTATGGAATTGTAATATATTCCTTTTCCATTTCCATCAATAGTGAAACTATCTGACAATGATGGATTTGAGGATTTACTCCAACACATTCCTCGTTTTACATAATTATCATTTCCATCGTCAATGACATTTCCACCGATATTGGCCGAATAACTATTATAATTTAGGAAAGTGGACGGAGGCAAAGTCTCTACCGTGGGCTTTGTTACTGTTATAAGTGTTTTAGTGAATTTTACATCTCCATAACCAGTACCAATACTATTTGTCGCATAAGCTCGGTAATAATATACTGTGTTGCCCTTTAAAAAGTTCAACTGTGATGTGAAGTCCTCACTTCCTATTCCATCTTGAGTTAAACTATCAGATATTGTGGGAGTCCCTTTCGATGTCCAACAAACTCCTTTTTGCAAAATTCCTTTACCAATATTCCGGATTTGATATCCACCAGTCTTCATTGAAATATCAGTAATATTCGATGCAGCAAGCGTGTTCAGTATTGGTATGGTGTCGGGCAACCTCCCGGAAACCTCATTGCCATATTTAATTCCTGAACTGTTTTCTGCAAAGGCCCTTGCATAGTATGTCTCACCCGCAATTAAATCAACTACGATTTTTTCAAATTGACCGGTTCCACTACCACAATTAATAACAATATCTGAGTGACTTACATTGGGAGAGAGTCCCAAAACAAACCCTCTATTTTTAACTACACTTGCACCATCATCAAAAACATCACCAGACAAAAACAAAGAAAACGATTTTATTTTAGATATTTCCATTGTTCGCACACCTGCCATACCAGCATTAAGTGTCTTCAACGATTTAATCAACCCAAAAGCTGTACCGCCCTCACTAATTGCGTAGGCTCTGAAAAAAACCTTAGTTCCAATCGGTAATTTGGTTATTTGCCCCTTGAAAAAACCAACACCTGAACCCATTGATGTACTCACCGTTTTTGAACTAGCAAACAAAGAGTCAGTAGACCACATAATTCCTCGCTCCTTCATTAGGAATCCCCAATCTGAAGTGACAGTACCAGAACACATAGCTGTAGAAGTTCCAATGTCAAAAAAAGTATCCGTTGTTACCGAAGGCAACTTTTTAGTCTGAAATTTCAAGACTTCGCCAAAACCAACCCCAACTTGATTAATGGCAAAAGCACGAACATAATAAATTCTACTTTCCCCTAAGTCACTTAAATTCAACTTGTAATTCCCAGGACTATGTGACTTTTTTCCAGCAAGTGGAATTTCCACGATCTGAGAATTTACTAAATTTGGATCTTCAGAATCCGAAAAACAAACCCCACATCTATAAATTTCAGATCCTGCGTTGTGTTTGATAGTGAAATTGACTGTTGCAGACTTACCCAAAACATTATCGACACTCAAAGTGCTTAAAGCCGGAGCAGTCTTATCTAGGTTCCATTTTATTGATTTCTTACAAGAATTCCAAATAACAGAAGCGCCTAAGAAACATATTAAAAAAAGAAATTTTTTCATTTCGTAAGATAGATTGTTGGGGCAACTAGAGGTCACCATCATATGGGATCTACAAACGCTAATATAGCTACATATAATTTTTCTCGTTCGTTAAATTCACCATTGGATAACACAACTGTTTGCTTTGGTAAATTCTTTTGTTCAATTTGTTCTATCCTATCCACTAAATCCGATGAATTCGGATCAAAAATCATCGTTATTTTATAAACGGTGGTATTCCCATCATTGAAATTAATTAAATTCCTTGAAGGATCATAATTAAAAGACTCTAAATCAAGTGACTTACCATCAAAAAACGTTTTGATTTTTTCTCGCAGTATACTCAAAGTAGGCGCTTGAACTACATTGAGTTTTCTCTTGGAAGAATTATCAATGCTCTCCGGACAACCATTATTTAATCTTGATCCAAAAACTAGCGGACAATTATCATTTTCATTTGCAACCCCATCACCATCATCGTCTGAGAAACTACCCTTCTCAACAGGACCCTTAATCTCTTCAGCATTTGCTCCATGAATTGATTTTCCATTTGGCTTAGTTGCTTGTTTGTATTTAGAAATATTGTTTTGACGTTCTCCTCTAACTTCTTTTGACGATGAATTTTGAGGAATTGATGTCATGAGCACGATAAATCCCACAAGAAAAAACAACAAAGGCAAAATTAATCGACCTGTAAGATTAGGCTTCTTCGAATTTTCATCAGTAAAAATTATCTCTGATGAATATTCAATTTGGGCATTCGGTGGCACCCCATATTTATTCTCATGCTTATCACCGTGTTTCGTAAACAAGTCGAAATTCAAGATGGGAATAAGTGCCCAAAATCCTTGCTTCCCAAGATCATGAGCTCGTTTTACAGCTTGGATGTATAAAATCAAAGAAATTAAAGCACCTATTAAAAATAAGACCACCAACCATATTTCATTGACCTTACTTTCAGCATGTTTAACCATTAAATAAAAGATAAACAAAACAAGTCCGGACATCCAAAGAAATCTTGAAATAAATTCAGACCGTGATATACGTCCTTCAGTCCTAAAATATGCTCTTTCGCTGTTCATACTATCATCGTAATTTGAGTTACAATTATAACAAAAATCTAATTAATTCAAAAATAGACTATAAATGACAATGAAAAATATAGTAAATCAATAAAACTACCGATTTTACCTAATCGAATTGCTAATTATATTTGCTTTAATGATTGAGACCATTTTTCTAACTTTAATTTCTGTCTGTCTGGGTGTAGTTTTGCTCAGTTTATTCATGATTTACAAAGAAAAAACAGTTGTAAATTCTAATTTAAACAGTTTAAAAGTTCCTGCAAACATATACGCCAACTTGGTCATCGATTGGTGCCTGGAGAACTTAAACAGTTCCTCCAAAAAGGTTCCTCATCTCAAAATAAGTAGGAGAATTACAAAAAACACTCTCGGAGCTTACCGCCCATATTCCAACGAAATAATCATTTACATTAAAAAGCACATAACATTACTAGAATTAACAAATACCATCATTCATGAATTTGTTCATTCTACACAAAACGGAAAGAGATTTGGAACGAATTATGACGCATTCAACAAATCTGTAGGTTACTTGAAAAACCCTTTTGAAATTGAATCCCGCTCTATTGCTAATTCAAAAGACAAAGAATGCCTGATGTCACTACATCACAGATTCAAAATATTATAAGAACTACATGTAAAATGAATCCAAATTGAGATTTGCTAATTCAAATCATACAGTGTTTTAATTATTCAGGAGCATAAAACAAATAGCCAGGATGATCTTTCATAGAAATACCTTTTAAATTTCTGGAAATATCATCATTGCCATTATTTAATGCCATCATCCCAAATAAGCCACCTATGACATCGTGAAACATGCTAGTACATGAACATGGCTCTCCGTTTTCATTTTTCGCAGTACCTTGACAAATTGTACAAGCAGACAAATAGCCGTATCCGTATCCTTTGCAGGATGGACATTCCCTCATAGTTGGGCAGCTTACAATACCTCCACCTTCACAATTTAAGCAACGATTACCGTCGGAGTCCCAACCATCACCGCCGCAACTGCGACAATGGCGCCTTCCTTTTCCATCGCAATCATCACATTCCAATTGAGTATTACCACTGCAAGTTGGACAACTAACCCTACCATCGTCTTGATCTCCATTGTCAGATGAACTAGTCTCTTCCTCACTGTAGTTTTGACCTTCCCGCGCACCATCATTATTCAAATCGTTATCAATATTTTCAGACGCTGATTCTATCTCCGAATAGTTTGATCCAGAATTCTGGCATGCCGAAATCAAGACAAATAAGAAAATCAGATACTTGTACATGACACGAAAATATGCAAATCTGATAATAAACAACATCCAAATCACTGAAATTCTGAAAGTACCCACTTTACTTCTTTAGGTCAAAATTGGGCAACCCCGAGTTTACCTAACCCCGAGTTTTCTTGTCCAAGAGACGAATGGCACACCAAATCCGCAAAAATCCACATGATAAATCATACCACAAATCTGATTTTAAGTCGCATTCGGTAGCCCAAGCTCAGACTGGATTCAGCCAGATTTGACTCAATTTTTACATCACAAATGTGACAAATTTTTACAAACTCATGTCAACCCCAGTAAAATCAAGTCCTGAGGGTAAAAATCACTGATTTAATACTTGAATTCGCTCATCGACATTAGCGCAACAAAACAGGCCAAAAAAGAAGCATATGTAACACCACCCACCACTTTAACCGCTGTTCTTAATTTACGCTTCGGAAGCTTTACCAAATAGGTATCGCCATTGCCTTCCGTCTGTATGGAAAAGGAATGATTAAACGGCTCAGTGTAAAAACCCTTTCTATCCGTTGATACAACAAAATGATGATCACCTGCGGGGACATTTTTGAATGTAAATCGATTAGATCGAGTGGATCCAATTACCGTAAGGTCAATGGAGTCGTCCATCACAATTTGGAAATTGTTTAAACGGTTTGTGGTCAATTTAACCTTGGAGGTATTTTCTCGGCTCTCTTGGCGTTTATAACTTGGGAACATGCCCCAGACAACCTGTGCACCTGCACAATTAACTCCCAAAAGGAATAATACTGTCATTAATTTTAGTTTAATCATATGTGCAAATGATAGGATGTTAAACTCGGTACACAATATTAGGCTACCCTTGACTTCAATTAATTGCGAAATTCCGTAACGGAACCAAATAATTTTAAGGAAAATTGCAAATGTTCAGTTCGTAGTAGCTCGAACCAACTTTGCTTAAAATCCCAAGAGTGCAAATCTTAATCCGAGCTCATAAGTCAGGGAGATTACCTTTTTTCGGCCTATTGAAAAAATCTATGACCGAACCAACGGCAACGCCGAAAGCTAAACCTAAAGCAATCGATTGGGATGTATTTGAGTTTTTCCCTAATATGAAACCCAATAAAACTCCAATCGCTGAACCAATGGCAATACCAGACCCTGCCTTCCCCGTTTTGTTGGCTTTCATTTTACAAATATATTAGTTGCAATTTCTCGTCATGCGTGGACGAATTATTCTTATTGTACAATCTTCCAATAAACGTCCTATCATCATTGCTGTTCTTGTATAATCACTCCGCCGCCTAATACCTGGTAAAATATTAACTCCGCGTTACAAGCCTTTTGATCCAACAACTGGGGAGTATCATATACATCCATTGTTTATTTATCCGGTCTGACCTCTCGCTGTAAGCAGTGAACCAAATGGTAAATGCCACAGGTAAAGATATCATCACGACTCAACTTTACAGAGTAATGTTTAAAAGAGAAACTGGTGTGAACATTAATATTAAAATTCCGTTATTTAGTTGGACACAAAAAGGTAGAAGAAAACCTAAAAAAGGTATTGGTAAGGACAGATGTCCTGCTTTTGATTAATAGAAAAAGGGAGGGTTTTTCCCTCCTTTTTTTTTAATGGTTTCTTATACAAATAACAAACCCTCCATTATCTTTAGTGATTCCAAAACCAGCTACACTTACATTTGGGTTTAACAAATTCGACATGTGTCCGGGGCTCCCAACAAAGCTGTCAAAGTAACAATCGGCAATTACTTTATTGATGTCCACTTTATTTGGGTCCAAGTGAGATAAAAGTGTAAATGGTAAATATACTAAACATTCATTGAAATTACCCTTTTCATGTACTAGTTGTTTTGCTAATGGGTTTATTGAGTATGCGTTTGCGTCCTCACTCATTTTTACATCTTCAGTTACAGGTGCAAGACCATAGTCAGAACGAAACTGATTATAAGAATTCAAAAGGTATTTTTTAATCTTCTCAACATCAACCGCATTTTTAATGTGGTCAACTTTGATTTGAAACGCTCCGTTTTTTGGTGACAACATATTGACACCCCCATTATTAGTCGTAGCCCATACATCGGAATACAAAGGGTGGGTCTCTAAAGTGTATTGTGCTTTTAGAGACAAACTTAACAAACCGATGATGATTATTACTATGTTTTTCATATTACGAATATAAGTCAGCCAAGTTTGTTGATGGTTGTTCAGTCGTCCTAAAATGAGGCATAACGATGGGCGTGTAGCCTTGTGTTGCGCCTACGGCAAGATAATGTAACTTACACGCTGTTAGATGTCAGTTAGTCTCAGTCAATAAAATTCGGACATTATTTGATTCCAAAACAATTGGGTTGAAAACATGATAATATTTACCATTAAATAAACATGTTGCTTTGCCAAGCAAATAATAAATCATGAAATCAAATGGACCTCGGCTTGTTTCTAACTCAATAAATCCAATTGGAATCTTTAATTGTTCTTCATTCATAACGGCCGAGCACATATATGTTGAGTCTGATTGAATGAAATCTCTCCATTCTATCGGTTTATATGATATAGTTCCATTATAAACTTTATTGTAATCTATATAGCTAAATTCTAGATTATCTTTTATACTTAACTTCCATGAATTCAAATGACGTAGTTTACTCTTGTCTGCTAATTTTACTATTTCTTTTCCCCCATTGCTAATATCACCGATATAGAATTTGTTGTCAATTTCATATATTTCAGTAAAATTACCGCCTTCGGGACCAGTTCCGTCATGACTATTGTAATATTCAATTTTAAAAGTCCTATTTCGCAAATATTTATTTATAATTAATTCTCTTATGAGGTCACCATTGTCATTTCGACTCTTATAATTTTCAAGTGAATCATTCAGAACATATATTTTTTTTGATAATTCATTATTAATTTTTGTCAAATAAACATTTGTTTTTTGCATATTTTTTTTTTCGACTTCAACTTTGTCGGAAAGTATTCTGGCTTGATTGATTAAGCCAAATAAACTATCGTAGGAATTGTTATTCTTTAGGATTTGCGTGCGCAGAGTAAAAATAAGATTATTCATTGAGTCTATTTCTTGGATTCTCGCGGATAATTCAACCCGCAGTTCTTTTTTATCCATTTTTTCGATTACTTGACCAACTAAACAAATGCAGCTTGCCAACGTGAATGCGATAACTACTGATAATAATTTCATTTCTTTTCTTTTAATTATATTAATTGCAGTTAATCAGATTATTTGCGAAACTAAGACAATTACCTGTGATCTCAATGTCATACTCCGCAGTTGTTAGAACACAATCAAGTATTTTTTAACTAATCCTGAGGTCCTAGTATTCAGGTGAATAAACCGCTGACGACAAACCCTTTTCGTCACGGCTAACTGACTCCTCTTCGTCGGAACCACCCACAACCAATAATACCAACAGTTAACACTGGTTCAGTTCTAAATATGCCTCTCTGATTTGCCTCAAATGAGGGGGTCAATTTCAGTCCGACGAAAAGGGGTTGGGTTGTCCGATTAATCTAGCAAGATGTCAAACTCGGTTCACAATAATAGAATACACTTGAAAAATATGAATATACCCCCTGAATACCGCATAAATAGGAGGTTTTCTTCAATTTAATTTTTCACATTTTCAGGTACACTTAACTGTCGTTCTTCTGAGTTTCATAATCACACCTTACTGTTAATCTGATTTACTTTTCAGATTCAAATTGTTGTTTTACGAAGTCACTGTAAGTGTAGAAATCTGATTCGTCATTCCAAGTATTGGTGAAAACGACGTATTTCACATTACTTATAGTTACAACCCCTTGGATGAACAAGTAGTATTTTTTGTTGGTGTAATTTCCTACAGTAACAAAATTGTAGTATTTTTTAGAAACAATTTGGTTATACAATTGAGATTCATCTTGGTTCATAACAAACTTTTGGTATGGTTTAGCCACCAAATTCCAACCACAATCCTTATTCCATGTGTTTGTCAGGTCAATTGTGGGAAGGTTTTTGTATTTATCAGGAATAACTTGACCCATAACCTGGCCACGGAAGATAAACATAACCAAGAGAACCATCATATTTTTCATAATACAATTATACGTTTAAAAACTCGAAAAGAGTATTCAATATAAATTCAATAAAGAAGCAAATAGGTTGTGTATATTTAGAAAAATGGACAATTTAGACACCTCCGAACGATTATTGAAAAAACCTAAAAATAAAAACCTATTGACTCCCTTTAAAAAGGAACTCATACCTGCTATGTGGAAATCTTCAAGTTATTTAGTTTTAGCATAACTACGATAATAAAGGTTAAGGAATATCTAAAGGTGTGTTGTCCATTTTTTTTGTTTAGTGGCATATTCATATAAATACTTTAAGGTATTAATTTATACCATGTTTTATCATCAACAACTCTAATATCATACCACTCCATATTATTTAATTCATTTTCAGGTACCCAACCATCATTACGGTATTTTTCTTTTTGTTCTTCTGTTATTTTTTTTGGTGAAGGACTATCAATATTAGATTCATTCAATAGCGTTGTAATTTCATTATCAAGTATTTTCTCTTCTTTCCTTTCGTTATAACATTTTGACATATTAGCTGATATTTTTTTTATATCCAAGAATTTTTCAATCCCCTCATTTAAAACCTTTTCGTGGAATTCCTTTATTTTGTCTTCAATCACATATTCCGATGACTCTACTTTGGTGTTATTGGGGTATACAATGGGTTTGTTATCATTTTGGCTTTTCAGAGGTCTTTCTGTTGGGTATTTGAAAAATCGCTTTGGGAAAAGCAAGGAAATAATAGTGTAAACTACGAATATTAAACTTAGGCCAATTAAAATTGCAAACATGAAACCTTCCATATATTTCAAATATACCAATTAATACCCCTCCAAATAGCTCATAGGTCAAAAACCCCAATAAATACCCCTCAACATCCCCCTAAATTAGGTATGTAATTTATCGATTTAATGCTATAACATCTGTAAGATTAGCGTTTTCGCGGTTTGCAGCTGAAAGGTCGGGTACAAAACCCAATAAAACCCCAATCGCTGAACCAATGGTAATACCAGACCCAGCCTTCCCCGTTTTGTTGGCTTTCATTTTACAAATATATTATTGGCAATTTCTCGTCATAAGTGGACGAATTATTCTTCTTCTACAATCTTCCACTAAACGTCCTATACTCTGAGTAAATGAACTACAGAAAGTAAATCTTTAATTAAATAGCAATTTCCTTTAGAAAATATCCAACCAAACCTTATAATACTCCCCAGTTGTTGGACCAAAAGGTTAGTGATGCTAAGTTAATATTTCGTGCTGTATTATTATAAAGTTTTAATCTTCCTTTCTGAGTTTATTGTTTAGATTTCAAAGTGCATCAATCTATCTTCTGGAAGACTCGCATAGAAAATTGTGCTAAACAGATTAGAGAAAGACGTGCAAAAGACAATATTGAGATCGAGCGCTTCTGAAAATCTATCAAATACAATTACATTTACCTCAATCCCTGCGATACAGGTCTTGAACTACATGAAGGAGTTCAGACCTATATCGAGTATTATCACCAGAAAAAACATCAAGGCATTGGGATAAAATCCAATGATACTCACTCCAAATCTTTAAACCAAAATGCTGCATAATACAGCACAAAATATTAACTTAGCATCACTAACCTTTTGGTTCAACGACTGGTGAGTATCATAGTTATGCCGATAACTATCCTAATTAATAATCAATTAAATGAAATTTGTTAAAATTGGAAAACATGAATGGTGCACTGAAGATGCCCGCTTTACACAGGCCCAAAATGGGGAACTTATACCTGTCGCAAAAAGTATTGCGGAATGGGAGTCATATTGTCTAAACGATGAATATTGTTGTTGTGCATATGATTTTGATGATAAGAATATTAAAAAATATGGGCTCATCTATAATGTCCATGTCGTTAACCAAGCCGAATCAGTAGTTCCTACAGGTGTGAGATTGGCTACTTATGATGATTGGTCTGACTTAATTAATAGTTTGGGTAGTAATCTGCCGAAGGATAAATATTCCCAAAGCGAGGTGCTACTTAAACTTAAATCAGACAGAGGTTGGCCTGGTAAAATAGCATTTACTACTCCGTTAGTAGGTTCTAATGAATCTAGGTTTACAGCTGTTCCAGGTGGTTACATTCAATCTGACATTATTAATGGTCCTATTTTCGTCGAAAAGGGTCACGGGGTAAGCTGGTGGACATCAGATTATGCAAATCCACATATTTCTGCTTATGATAAGAATAAATTTGGATTACACAACCCATCCAAACCCGATGATTTTTTTGATACTAAAAAATCAGTTTATAAGTCAGGACGCTACATACGACTAATCAAGTTGTAATTTTACATTTAATTGGTTTGCGATCATCCCATCGCTATTTTCTCAACCAAAAGCCCGCATCATTTCATCCTCTACCACGTTATCAGAAATTTTGATGTACCGCTGTAACGTGGAGAGTTTGGTATGACCCGTGATCTTCATTACCACCTCGGGCCGCATCCCGCGCTCCAAAGCCAAAATAACGAAGGTTCTACGCGCTGTATGCGTGGTAATGAGTTCCCACTTCGCCTTACGGTCTTCCGTGCGCTTAGAACCAAAGAATTTAACCACCTTGTGCTTGCTGAACATCCCCATCATCGCTCCCAATTCCTTCAGATAACGATTTTGAATTTGATTGGCCGTTGGATGCATTAATTCAGGCTTCCCCTGATTGCGATCAATCACCCAACTCGTATACTTGTTCAAAGGAATGCGCAAAATCTGCTTTGTCTTCTCGGTGGTGATCTCAATGCGGTTTGAATAAATATCATCCCATGTAATTCGTCCCAAATCCCCGTAACGCAACCCACACCCACACTGAAACACAAACATGTCTCTCACGGGCTCCAAATGCGGCCTGGAAGACAAATCCAATTCAAGCAGCGAGTCGAGTTCTTTGGATGTCAAATACACAAAATCAACGGGGGCCGATAGGATCTTGTAATCCTTATAAACCGGATTGATCACAAACCCGCTTTTCTCCATCTTCTTCAAAAAGATCTTGATGCTCATGAAGTATTTACCAATGGTGTTGTTGGAGATGTTTTGTTCGTTGATCAAATAATCTACAAACTGATGCTCAAACGATTCATCGAACAACGCATAGTCAAATTTGAGTCCATGGAACTTCGCATACTTTCGAACTTGATTAAAACTCGAAACATAGGATTTGATCGAATTTTTGGAGATCGTAGACTGCATTTTTTCCTTGTATTCTTCCAAGTTCGATTCCAGATTCTGTTTTTGATTGGTCTTTACCGAGTGATGTTGCTTGCCAAAAATGAATTCATCGACCATCACCGTGTCGGCCGTTTTCTTCGCGATCTTCAGTGTATACTGGAGTTCCGCCTTGCGCTCCTCAAATTTTGCAAGAAGTAAATTGATCTCCATGCTACCCGGCGTATTGGGTTTCATGCGCATTTTTACGGGGTCCCAATGTGACATCTTAATTCTCAACCCAGTGCTCTTTCTGTAGCGATCGGTGGAAGAGAATTGAAAGTTCGCATATACGTCAGCCCACTCCAGGCTTTTATTTGCGGCCCTGAGGTAATAAGTAATCATGACGCAACAACCTCCTTTCTCAGACTTGAAAAATGTGACTTTCGATTTTGGGATGTTTTCCCGGAATCGAACCGAAAGTCAAAAAATGGACAAAAATGGATGTGACAAATTTGTCTCATTGGGGCGATTTGGATGTGTATAATCATCATTGACCTAGAACGACACAAAACTACATCGTTAAACGTCAAGCCCAATGAAATCAAACAGTTAGGGCCGCTCAATTGAACGGCCCTGAACATAATTTAATGTGGATAAACTTAGTTTTTGTGGTATCGGGCGGAATCGAACCGTCGACACAAGGATTTTCAGTCCTTTGCTCTACCAACTGAGCTACGATACCAACATGTAAAACAATCAAATCCGAAGAGTTTCTTGTTTAACGGGCTGCAAAAATAAGAAATCTTCCCGATTTCCCAAATACTATTTCAAAATTAATGTCCGCCAGCCGCTGGACCAATCTCAATCCCCTGCTTTTTGAAATGACGCGTCATGCTCACCGCATAAAATGCCAAATACCCAAAGCAAGCAACACCCACCCAGTAACTGTTCAAAATACCCAGCAAATTCTCCGATGCCAACTTGCCCTGAAACACACTCACAAAGCCACCACCCATGATCATCATGATCAAGAAATTTGAGGCCTTCGACATCTTATTACCCAATCCAGTGATCGCCAAAGTAAAAATACAAGGCCACAACGTAGAGCAAAACAAACCCACACTCACAAACGCCATCGCCGCCATCATACCCCCATTGAAAATACCCACCATCAACGCCACCATCCCACACACACTATAAATCAGCAATTGCTTGGCAGGGTTTCCGCTGCTCAAATAATCCACCACGATCAGCACCAACACCATCGCCGCGTAAGGATAAAAACGCGCCACTGCGCCAAAA
>JACCDW011013122.1_pt1 | contig 46815 bp, 31 predicted proteins | sample 7449781 | NCBI WGS metagenome assembly JACCDW01 (sample SAMN15323449, study PRJNA562643) | freshwater metagenome | isolation source: river surface water | place: USA:Blue River Watershed | collected 2017-08-18
ATGGACTACTTCAATGCCTATGTTTATTTGAGCGAAAACCCCTTGCAATGGATGACCGGTTTGATTGCGCTGAGGTTTATGGCTGTCTACTGCTTGTGGATGAATGCGCTGCGTGCGCCACGTGCACCGGCCATGCCAAGGTACCTTTGGTCATAAGAAAATACTTAATAAGTGTTAAATTAAATCAACTCAAATATTCAATTAAGCGTTACTTTCTTTCTCACCAGTCATTGAAAGAAAGTTCGCCATGCAGACTTTACGCAAACACGCCTTGATAGCTTTAGGCGTTTCGACCCTTGCTTCATTTGCCAACATTGCCAATGCCGCTAATCCGCTTGAGCAAATCAACCAAGAAGTTGATAAATACCTGCAACGTGGCAGAGAACGTGCCGATGAGGTGGATCAATACCGCTACCGTCGTGAACACGGCCGAAAACGTCACGACCACGAAAGACAACAGCAAAGCGGCGCATCCAGTTCTTGCCGTGATGAACGCAACCTGCTATCTGTGCAAGGCAATATGCACACCAGCATGAAATTCTTGAATTCCAGCAACCAAGAAGTTCGCACCTACTGGTTGGACTACAGTGGTCGCCGCGTGTTTTACAAAGCCATTCCGCCGCAATGCCAATACACACAACCGACCTTCCAAACCCAACCATGGGTGGTCACACCGATGCGCGCGACAACTGCATGAGCATCTTTGTGTCTAACCAGCATTCGGCTATCGCAGAAATTCGCTGATCACGGATGGATAAATTCCGCATGAATACCCTCTGCTGAATTGAAAAAGGCCTTGAAACCGAAGTTTCGAGGCCTTTTTGTTTGGCTCAGCGCAAGGCTGAATCAAGATATCTGCAGGGCTTAGTAACCGCCGCGACCGCCACCGCCGTAACCGCCTGAACGATCACCGCCGCCGTAGCCGCCACCGCCTGAGCGATCGCCACCACCGTAACCGCCGCCACCTGAACGTGGAGGACGTGGCTCCATTGGGCGTGCTTCGTTCACAGTGATGCTACGACCACCCAATGATTGACCATTCATGCCTTCGATAGCAGCTTGCGCCTCAGCGTCGCTGCCCATTTCGACAAAACCGAAACCTTTTGAACGGCCAGTGTCGCGTTCCATCATGACTTTGGCGCTGGTCACAGCACCGAATTCACCGAAAGATTGCTCGAGGTCGCCATCGCGAACCGTGTATGGCAGATTGCCGACGTAAAGTTTATTGCCCATGGGGACTCCTTAAATACATGAAATAGCGATGGGGTCCCGAAAGCACAACTAACCCGAGAAGTAACGCCGTAGCGCACGAAACTGACCTATCACCAAAATTGCACCGATTATTTAAAACCAGCACCCGCGGATTATGCGCTTCTTTTTAAGGTTTCGAATATAAAGAGGAGTTTTATTCGAATATAGAGTTATTTCGTAAATCGTGCACCAAAGAAAAAAGCCTAAATAGCGAACTATTTAGGCTTTTCATTTTGGCGGAGTGGACGGGACTCTACGCCAAACTAAAAAGATCGTTGATTTCAAAGGACTTTTTGCAGTTCACTCTACAAAAATCTGCTACCGCCTCTGCTACCACGTCTAGCAGTGCCGCAGACACCTTTGACAAATATACGCGATCCTCGATCGCCATAAGTGTCTATTTTGTGAAAATTTCTGATCGCGCCCTTCCGCCTTGCTCTGTCCGAGCCACTCCGCCCTCCAAGCAAGGAAACTCACTGAAAAAGCAAGTCAGCGCGCTTGAACTAGCAAAGACAATCGTGTGCCGTCTGTCGGTGAATTCAACCCTACTTACATTTCCCCAACGACTACCCGCTCGAAATATTCCTTTGACAGAATATTCCACGAAGGGTATATTAGACGCATGTGGGATGTTGAATACACAGATGAATTCGAGGATTGGTGGTCGCGCTTGACTGAAGATGAGCAAGTGTCACTGGCTGCCTCCGTGCAACTGCTTGAAGAGCGTGGCCCCTCACTTGGCTTTCCGCACAGCAGTGGCATCAACGGCTCAAAACATGGCCACATGCGCGAACTGAGAACGCAACACAGCGGGCGCCCGTTGCGCACACTGTATGCGTTCGATCCTCGCCGAGCCGCAATCTTGTTGCTTGGCGGGGATAAAACAGGTGATGACCGCTGGTACACAACTAATGTCCCGGTTGCCGACCAACTTTACGATGAACATCTTGAGCAACTAAGAAAGGAAGGGCTGATCAATGACTAAGAAGTTTGCATCCCTACGGGCCAAAATGACGCCTGAGTCTCAAGCACGCGCCAACGAAAAAGCTCATGCAATGCTGGCTGAGATGCCTTTAAATGAATTGCGTCAAGCGCGTGGCCTTTCTCAAAAAATGCTTGCCGAAGTCCTCCATATCCAGCAACCCGCGATCGCCAAGTTGGAAAAGCGGACGGACATGTACTTGTCCACCTTGCGCAGCCACATCGAAGCAATGGGTGGAGAACTGGATGTTGTTGCACGTTTCCCAGATGGTGCAGTCAAGATTAGTAATTTTTCAGATCTGGAGAGACAGTTAGCGGCTTGAAACATCAGACGGGCCGCGGAACCGCATCGACTGACTTTTGTGCAAACTAACAAAAGTGGCTCGCACGTTAAGAACAAGACAACCATCATCAACGAATCCACAGGATGTGATATGACGGTCAATGTCCACAACGCTGTCATACTAAATTCACTTCACATCGTTGATGATTACCCTAATCTTGCTTCAGTCGCACGGCAGATCACTAATGCCACGAGGCTAGACGGACGAGCATGCCGACACATTTACATGACTGCACTGCACACCTTTAATTGGAATGACGTGTCACCTCGTGAGCAAGAATTGATGACGGCCTTGGGCGTCGTGGCAAAGAAATGAGAATCTTCCATTTCCCGCCTTGCTATTAACGCTTTCGCTTGATGCCTAACTTTAATTTAGGTGGTGCAGCCACACTAACTTTAAGCCTACGCACTTAGCCAATATTCGCCGTGCCATCAGATCGGTAGGCTCGAACGTACAACTGCCAGCAGCTCCTCTGATGGCTCCTGATCAAATCGCGCAACACCACTTTTGGTGAGAAGCAGTGTTACGCCTTTTGATCCGAACAATCGTATCTGTACCTTTTCGATTACGTGTGGCTTCTCATGAACCACCAACTGAGTCGCGGCCAGTACATCACCGTAGCCTTTTACGATGACTTTAGCCTGTACACCTTGGGACAATTCTAAGGAACCGACCTGAAGTGAGTCGACATCTCCGACGACGTTAAGACGACTTTGAATAGCAGCTGCCCAAGCCAACACGTCTACTGAAAGTGGACTAATTGCAAGCGCAAAGTCTGTAGCCTCTGCTAGTCGGCTCACCATGGTCTGAACGCTTCTTGGGGCATCCACTATTTCCAAACCCGGACCTTCTTGCATTGCCTTAAATTCGCACTTGCGATATTCCACGCGATGAAAACTGGCTTCAACACCAAATGGATCTGTGACCGTTTCGTCGTACTCGATTTTTTGAACAAATCTAGCGTCAATAAAGTCATCTCTGACACGATCCAAAACAAATCCCTCAACTTGGATGCCGTCAAATTGCTTCACGCGAAGCCGCTTGGCCAATACTCTCATCGAAATTGGCCATCGAGCCTTTAGCCAGCGATAGCGTTTCATTTGGCGGCCCCTGCATCAGCATTGCACGCCTCTGTCAGCAACCGTGCCAAGACAGAGCGGGCAGTTCGCTCAATCATGGCTAACAAATCTGCTTTTTCAGTTTCTTCAACTGGCCGAATATTTTTCGTGTATTTGCCGTTATTAAACTTAAGCGAACCATGAATGGAGTAGCGAAACTTCTTTCCAGCCTGACGGTCTTCGAAACCTGCATCGCATTCGATGATCGCATGGGGTGCAACGCTTTGCTTGGCTCGCCACGTGACAGAGGTGATGAAAAAGCCCTTTGCTTTCAATTCTTGATACATTTCGGAAGCGACCAAATTTTCACCGCTGAGAGCCACGTTCTCGACCACACCGAGCATTTTTTCTTCTGCCTCACTGACCTCATCTCCCTCAATATCGAGACCGTCGTCCTCATGCTCAGAAGTTGAATGTGCGACCTTGAGGCGAGACACTGTTTCCAGTGGGAAGTTGGGTAGCGAAGAGATCAACCGCGTGAAGAATGTCGTCCGCTGCTCAGCTGTGGTCAGTGCCGTAAGCTCGATCTCTTCAAGTTGAATCTTTGTCTTCTTATTAGTTTCAATTTTCTCCTTCAACTTATCAACCATGGCGCGGGCGCGGTCTGTCGCCGGAATTCGAACCTCAGTACGCCCGGCAACTTTAGTGAAAACTAATTCCGCATCACGATCCTGACGTTGAAGCAGCCGAGTCTTAGAGTAGTCAAACTCGGAGTACGTCACATTCATGACAAATTCAGTTTCGCTCTTCTTATGAGATCGAACGATTTCCTGAACTTCACTCTTCTGATACTCGAGAACAACCTCTCTTAACTCATCTGGCGTTAGTTCTGTGTTCAGCGACACTGTGGCTGTTTTCTCTCCCCGTTTTGATGCCTCACGCTTTTCAAGGACACCGCAAACATCAGCGTAGTCGTGCGGCAGCAACGATAGATATTGAACAAGCGCATCTCTCGAATCTGACGGAGAACAAAAAATACCACGATCTCGAAGTAGCTGATGCAGGACAGCCTCAGTGAGCTTTTGTTTAGCTGAAAACAGAAGGTCATGAATCTCCTTGTTTGTTGCGAAATATAGTTGCCCCGGATCACGCATAGTCCATCCCCAAGTCGATCGAAGAAAAGTCTGTCACCGTCTGAGTCATCTTCGTGTATCCGATTGCATTCACCTTACCTGCAAGCTCTGTAGAGTTACCGTTGTCGCCAAGACTTTCGACGTATCGCTGTTTTGCCTTCTGGAATCTAGCACTCGCAGCCCCGTCTGAAGCCATAGACCGAACCTCGACCTTCGTTGCGTCTTCCATAACTTGGTAATGTCGAAGAAAGTCCAGTAAATACATGAACTCCTCCTCTGTTTCACCGGAACGACGGTAGAAAACTATGACGCCACGCTGAGAAAGGTTGGGACCATGTTTGTACTCAAAAACAGTCCACGGAGACGTCAACATTTCTAATGTGGCAGCCCGAGCCTTCTCAGGATGGAGATTAGCTCGCCCATCAAGCTGCGGATAAAAAAACTTGCAATGCTGTGCAGCTGGTAAAGCGTTCGGCCCAGCTGTGCCCCGAAGTTGCCGGATGTCATACCTTATGTTGTCAATCCAAAAAACATCACGAGGCCCCAATACAAATAGCCGTGCGCCCTTCGGTAACATCAAGCCCTTGTAGTTAACTCCATCCAGTAATGATGAGAAGTCTTTGTCATATGCTCCGTCATGGTTGTATATGAAAAGTAAGCCACATACATTTGGGGTCACGTTGCCATGCATGTACAGGTCCCGCCATCTCTCGCTCTTCTCTGCGCAGGCGACCTGCTTTGCGAGGCTTTCAACTGCACCCTGTAACGCATGCGCAGTAATGGAACCTTTGGCGTAACTCTTCAAGTCGCAATGAACAAATGTCCGTCGCTGAGAATAAGGCTCGTCATAGTAGAACACCACATCTGCAGGGTGTGTTGAAACCTCGTGCATCTCTTTGTCTTCGCAAGGCCAGTTTTGATCTTCTGGACCAACCTTGGTCCAGAAAAACTCTGAGAAAACTTCTTCAGATAGCTTCATAGCCATTAACGCGATCTTGCTTGTCTCTGACACTGAGTAACCCTCTTTATATCAACCATCGTTATGTGTCATTATGCGCACGATTCATAACAGTCTTGTTCCAGTCTCATCACGCGAAATGAAACAGAGCGAGGCTGCACATTCAGCCGCGCTCTGATAGGTTTAAATGACGAAACCAATCCCCTTTGGGGGTTTGCTCACTTTTTTAATAACAAGCTCTTTCGACTGCTTATAGACAGCACTTCCTATAGCCAGCTGAAGCAGCAATCTTTGACGTCGTGGAGACTCATTCGACAAAAGCGCCAACCCCTCTGGAGTCAATGTCGGTGCTCCAATTGGCAACTTCAAATCCTTAAGCATTTCTTCATACTGCCTTATCGCCACATTTTTAGCTTGCAACGGCGTCAAATCAGGTACTTCGTAAGTCATCACTCGACTCAGGACTGCTGGCGGAATGCCGTCGAGCGTGTTCGCAGTAAACAAAAAATTGATTTTTGAAAGATCAAGTTTGAGTTCTGGCATAGAAAGATCGCCAAAAGACTTTGATGTAGTAGGTTCAAGTAGCTGCAGCAGTGAGTTCACTATTGGGTTGCGCGAATTTTTGTCATCTGCTTTGTCGAGTTCTTCCAACACGCAGATGCCATTGGCAAACTCTGATCGAATCATCCATCGCAAAAGCAAGCCGGGCTGTGCGTTTGACCAACCTCGTGCCGTTCCCACAAGCTCAAGAGAAGCTTGTGACGTCTCGAGATTCACTCGCTCAAAATCAAGATAGAAAGCTTCTGCAAGAGCACTCACAAACAATGTTTTACCGACGCCCGGACTTCCAACAAAAACTGTAGGCGGCAGCTGAAAGCTTGCTTTACGAATATGAGAAAGCGCTAGAGATGGCAACAAAAAATCGTTGATATATCCAGAAAAATTTGGAAACCGCGTCTCAAGATCTCGACATCTTGCAAGATAGTCATCTGGAACGATCATCAAACGCCTGAGCTGCCCACTCTCGTCGAGTCTAAGAAGTTGACTGCGCGTCTCTTCATTCAGCCCCAATTTCAAATTAGAAAGACTCTTAGCATCAAATAACTGATGTGCGTTAATAGCGTCGAGCGACAGTTTTCTGAGCTTAGCTGTCGCCAGCTCTCTCTTTTTGATCTCGTTCAAATTCACTTTTAGCATTGCCATCTCCCTAAATTACAGGATAGGGCTAGTTGCTTAAAAAGGCAAAATTTTGATTGTGTCGACAGCTAGGCAACGAAATGTAAGGCCAAGTTTCAGGACGTGCAAAGTCTCAAACCAGATTTCATCGACACTTTTCCACGTATTCAATGACTTCAGCACGAACATTGTCAATGCTCATAAAAGCACCCCACCGGAAATCTCCACCATCTTCAGTCCATGCACCTAAGGTACTGGCCATCTTCAACGCGTTAGTTTGACTCTCATCAAGTGGGCGAGTAATCCAAATCGTGCTGTCAGCAACTTCAGCTCCGTTTGTGCCCTGCCCTCTCAAGGCCTCGTCAGAGTCAATTTCCAAATAGTTCCAAGTTGTTTTTTCGAAAACGGAAACTGACATTTCCGGGCTGGTCACAATTCCCGCATACAAGTACAGATGCCCCTCTAAGCACGCGAGAATGAACCTAGCTGTAACTTCAGGACGAACTTGCTCTAAACGCAAATAAGCGGGGCCAACATCCAAAGACTTCAAAACAGCAGTAGTTGGCTCTATGGAATCGTCAGGACTGTTTTCTCCAAGTTTTTGAAACGGCGCACTTACGGCAATCGTGATCAAGAACAGTACGGTAATGACAGCAGCGCTAATGTAGATAGCTTTTTTCCTCACTGAGTTAGCCCATCACTTCGCATACCTCAACAGCTCGCGGTTCAAGCACAACACGATTGAACTCAACATACCCCGGAACATTGGTTGCCCTTTGGCTATCACCTTGATTCCAGCGCCAACCGACAATATCTTCGATCGGATCAAGAACGATGACTGGTGTACGCCCCTTCAAACCCTTAGGAATCAAATACGCAGCAATGGGTGATTGCTGGTGGTATGGGTAGTAGCGAGTGAACGGTATCACCTCTTCAAACGCAGATGTATCACGTGCACTCAGACTTTCACCATCACTTGTACCGCGGCGAAATCCACTGCGATAGTCGCCAGAATATTCGAGGGCACCTGTTTCTGGATTTTGTCCAACTGTGAGCTTTGTCGTTATATCGAGGTCAGGCTCAATGAACCTGACGTCAGGCCAGTAGCCCATCGAGATTCCGCGTTCGATGTCATTGATAGAGCGAACTGTTTGGATAACAACAGGAACGGAGTAATCTTTTTTGGGCTGTTCAATACCGTCCTTATCCTTTAGAAAAATCACATGCTCAGATTGCGTTGAAGCATGCACACATGTTTTATCCCAATCATTTTTGAATAGCTCATGCGCCTGCTCAAAGTTGACTTTGTCAAGATCAATGACTTTCTCGCCACAGACTTGGCAACCCCGCCAGCGCTCCTCCACCTCCTCGACCTGCAGCTGATTCCATCTTTTGGCTTTAGGGCAAAAGACTTGCTTCAACAGTGTGCCATCCGGGGCATACAAACTGCTCGTTTTTTCGTCGTAGATAAAGCGCTTATTCATTAGAACTCCAGTGTTAGGGTTGATTGAGACACTTACTGCGTAACGTCATTTAGAAGTACAGCCGACTCATACAGCTGCTTGATCTCATCGTTCACAACGCAAATTCGTACAAGATCAATTGCTTCTGAATTCTTTACAAACTCGTGAAGAGCGCGCGCAGTAATTCGGGCTGCAAGCATGGGCGGAAACTTAAAGACACCAGTGCCAATCGCAGGCATCGCCAAAGACTTGATCCCGTTTTCTCTCGCTACATTTAGCAGTGAAAACATTGCAAAGGCCATATACCTTTCGGGTTCAGCATTCAAAATGTAGTGAGCGGACCTTACATGTATGACCCACGGATTTGGCAAATTAAAGCCGGGGGTAATCAAAGCAGCACCCAGTTCTAATGGTGCAAACGGCTTACAAAACTCTTCTAGTGCAGGACCAGCAGCTGTGTGGATTGCACCAGCCACACCAGAACCAAGTCGTAAATTAGCGTTGGCGGAATTAACCACGGCTTCGACATCAGGCTGAGCAACGATGTTGCCCACAATCACTTCAATTTTCATCATTCATCTACCTGTTCCGAAGTTGCGAGTTTGGAGTCACAACTCCCGCGGTTGACGGATTTTTTCAACGTCAAAACCAGTATCCAGAAAAACATATCCATCACCTCGCTATCAATGGCCCTCAGTTTCTCAGGCCTGAGGCTCATCACGTGAGCCTTGAAAGCGACGGAGACTGGATGCAGTCACAGCCTTGCTGGCTCACGCCGTAAGCCTGTCACCTGAAACACTGCTTCGATGTCAATTTACACAGCAATCATTTGGTCACTTCTCGCGCTTAACTCATGCCTGCTATGGGGAAAAATGAACATGAAATCGCCTTCACCGGTAACTTTTGAAACAAACCATCCGGCACCATTGGCTTTTTGGATCGCTCGCGAGTACGGATCAATAGCTCTGCACCCGCGCCCAAGCCGTAAGCAGCGCGCTGCTATTCGGTTAGATCAACTCTTCGACATTGACCAATTAGAGCCTTGAACTCTTAAAAGTATGATCAATGTATCTTTTATAGAAGACAAAATGGACTTCACTCATGAGCGAAATTGATCGCCTTTACAGCTATCGCACGCTGCTAACTGGACGCCGTGCTGTACCGCGGGCCGAAATACTCGGCAAGCTTGAGATCAGTCCAGCCACCTTCAAACGGGATCTGTCTAAGCTGCGTGATCGCCTGAACATTCCGGTGGTCTTTGACCGGGACTTAGGTGGCTACCGCCTCGACACGACAGACACACGACAAGAACTGCCGGGCTTATGGTTTAGTCAAGATGAAATTCTTGCGCTGTTGACAATCCAAAACATGCTTGAGCAATTAGAGCCAAGTTTGCTCGGCCCTAAGCTTAAGCCCTTGCAGCAACGACTAGATGACATGCTCACGGGGCAAGGGCTGAGTGCTGAGACGCTCTCTCAACGAGTGCGCTTGGTACACGCCGGCAAACGCCGACTCAAACTTAAATGTTTTGAACTGGTGGCAAAGGCGACGCTGGAGCGCAAACAAATCAGAATTCAGCATTTCAACCGTCAAACCGGCGTTACGGTTGAGCGCATCATCTCTCCTCAACAAATAGTGCACTACAGGGACAACTGGTATGTCGACGCATGGTGTCACCTCCGCAAAGAAGTCAGGAGCTTTGCGGTAGATGCAATCACTAACTGCGAACAACTGATCGAAGATGCAAAAGAGCTAGATGCTGACCAGCTTCGCACTTCTATGCAGAGTGGCTACGGCATTTTTGGTGGCGCAGTCAAAGGCTGGGCTAAGCTGAAGTTCAGCCCCGAACGCGCACGCTGGGTAAAGCAAGAAGAATGGCATGCATCGCAAAAGGGGCGTGAACTTGTAGACGGTTCATACGTACTCGAAATTCCCTACTCAGACGAACGAGAACTGCTGGGTGATATTCTTCGATTTGGATCTGACGTTCAAGTCGTCAGTCCAAACTCGTTGCGAAAGCAAGTTCTCACCGAGCTAAAGAACTCATCAGCTGCCTACCAAGTAGGGTCTACCTTGAGTCTTTGATCCGCTTTGGCGTCTTGAACATTCAATATGATAGATCAGCGTCCCCTTTACGGCGATAACCTATAGCTTGAAAATTAAAAACTGAGGTATGACAAAACAACTGGCAACCGAACTGATTCAGGCGTACAAAGAGACGAATTTCATCGTTTACGGCGAACAACCCTTCACGCTCAAGATCGGCGAAACCTCCACTGCCCTAGTTCAACTCTTTGACAAAACGAACGCACTGTGTGCCGCGTTCATCACAGCATGCAACCCGTTCAGTGAGTCACTGCCCGAGCACAAAAACAACGAGCTTCAAAAAACACTAAAAGATGATTTGACAAAGCGAAGCTTGAAGTTCATCGACGGCATTGGGCAGCACCCTAGCGGAAACTGGCCCGGCGAGCCAAGTTTTTTGGTGCTTGACTTGGACTTGGCCGCAGCCAGAGTGCTGGCCATGCACCACAAACAAAATGCGTTTGTTTGGTGTGGCCAAAGTGGTGTTCCGGAGCTGGTTATTACCTGAAAATTTGAATTTCCAATTCAAATTCTTGGCATGTTCTTTTTTCAACGCGTCAACAAAATAGCCTCTCTCTTCGCGCGAGTTATCGCTACGTAGATCAGCTTGCGTTTGCTGTCGGTCGCTAGCGGATCGCCGAGATAAGCTTTAGGTGCAATAACGATCACTCGATCGAATTCGAGACCTTTTGCACGATGCATCGTGGCAAAGTAAGTTACCCCTTGTTTTGAATCAGCATTGAGGTTCTCATCAATCACTGCACTTGCTAAACCAGAAGTTTGAAAATGCTTCGCAAATGCGTCTCGAGTTTTTTGGGACTCTGCGATCACACACGTTGTGGGGGCTTCTTCTGCTGCATCATTTGCAGTCCATCCCTGAACTAACGTCAAGGCTTTCGCCATAGCCTCATCGAGGGAGTCAACATTTGCGATCAATGGCACTGGCCCATGCGACAAGGACTTGTAGCGCTTGGTTTCATCGTGACCATCATCCAAGTCATCAATCTCACAACCCTCAAGCAAAGCCACTGCTTGTCGACGAATTTCATCCGTTGTTCGGTAATTGAGATAAAGCTTCTTGGATCGACCGCGGATATCGATCCCGCACTTACTCATCGCAGCGCGGTTGCGCGTGTAGATACGCTGATGACCATCACCGACAAAGAATAAATCGTTAGGGTTTGACGCGATCATGGCCCGTAACAGGCGCAAAGCCTGCGGCCCCAAGTCTTGCGTTTCATCAATCACGATGGCGCTGTATGCGGCAGGAACTTTCCCCTCTTTGATCTCTTCATCTAAGAGGGCCGCTACGTCACGGTACGCATCGTCGACTTCCTTGAGCTTTCTCGAAGCCAACTGACCGCGGTACTCCTCGAAAACAGGCCAAATCGCATCACGCTTAGAACGACTCAGCACGACACCTCGCCCCGTTCTGCGAACAGCGCGATATTCATCTTTTGTAGTCACCCCTTGTGCCAGCACGACCTGTTCCAGCTCTTCTTCATAAAAGCTATCAGGCAAATCAAGCGATGACTCCTTAAGCGTCATCGCCGCCTGCCAAGCTTGCAAAGCCCCCTCTGTCTTGCGTCCATAAACAATTCGATGCTCAAGCTTTCTTGATCGCAAGAATGTATGAACCCAAGAGTCTAAATTTCGGACTTCAATTTTTTCCAACGTGGGCTTTGAGCACAGCGTTTTCAAGTTGTCTTCGATATCGAGTGCAAGATTTTTTGTGAAGGTTGTGAACAAGACCTTTTGCTTATTAAGAGTGCGGTTTTCGGCAAGCCATTTGGCACGATGCATCGCAACAACTGTCTTTCCAGTACCCGCACCACCGAGAACTCGCACAGGACCGCTGCGATCGCCGGCAGCCAACTTATTCTGCGTTGGATGCAAAAACACACGCCATTGAGCCAATGGTGCATTCATGATGGCCACCATGGCCTCATCGTCGACAACAACAAATCGTGACTGAGACTCTGGGGTTTGCAAAGCTTCACCGAAATTGGTAGTGTCGATCTGACGATCCACACGAGTTTCGCGTGCATTCAGAATTTGCTCAGCGGTATCACCTGCAGCCAACAGGAAGAGCGCCTCATAGGCCTCGACAGGTAACAAGTTCTGGAGTGTGTCCAGTTCGGCTTCTGTTGCAACAAGCTTGACAGAAGAAAGCATCTCGGGAGGCACACCCAATGCAACCAAATCACGATCAGAAATACCGTCGGCAAGTGGAACTTTGGAGGCTTCAGTGGACACTGTCGTCTGGGATGGCACAGAGTCAGTCTCTGGCATCCTGATCTGCGCAGGTGTACTCGTGACTTCTGTCTGCGTCTCTTCGACTTGAACCATCTGCATCGCACCCGTTACAGGGTTGATGATCAGCTTACGTCGCTCAGCCCAACGGTATGCTTCATCGTGCTTGTTCACATGCAGCAACACATACACATCGCCGCGGTCTGGCTTGAACACAATCCCACGCCAGTCGCCATCGATCCGCACCGACTTCATGTTTGAGTCAGCCGCGGCATGAATATTCTCGTAATTGATGCTTGAACTTTTAGGATCTGTCTGAAAGCGAATCGCCCATTTCATGACCTTCGACTGCACACCTGATGGCAACTTGGACAAGTTCAGCAGGAAATCCTGCGACAACGCGACTTTTGGCTTAAGACTCATGATTTTCTTTCGCGACAGATATTTCTAAATTCAATTTCAAAGCTACAGCTTTCGCCCATGGCTCGTCAGACACCGTCAAATAATCATCTGACAGCTGCAACACATCCCAACCTGCTTGCATCCAACCAGCAGACAAATCGTCTTGCTCGGCAGTCAGCACGACGAGCCTTTGATCAGGCCAAGACATTTCAGCCTCAGCGATCACATGGCCACGATCATCTGCAAGTTCATGGCCAATCAAAGGCAGCGGAGCATTCAATCCAGCTAACTGCCGCAAACCACTACGCAAAGGCTCAAGCGTTTGCTCCACAACATCGTCCCACTCTTTGGCCAGCATATGCTGCGACGAACTACTTGCACCCATTGCGTCGCCACTTACCGACGATGGCACCCAACCTGCACAGTCACCTTCATCCATTGCGGTGCGAGTAGCCAACAGCATCCCTTGCAGCATTTGCTCTTGATTGAACAGGGCGAGCCATTTTCGCCAATTCAGACGTAATACATTTTCATCTGAGCTATCAACATCATCTAGTAAGACCACGCCCGGCCCCGTCATTCCATCCCGAACACCGCTGGCGTAGTTCATTGGCCACCAGCTCAAAACAGTAGGTGAAGCACTACCTTTCGACAACACAGGTGCAAATCCAGCCTTTGGTCCTTGCATGTCAACAGGTAGCTGCGCAAGCAACGTACTCATGCGGCTCTCAACGACTGTTCGCTCGGCAGGTGTATTGGGCACCATCAAGAAGTTCAGCCACAAAACATTTCTTTGCCAAGTCAGCACAGCGGCATCTTGTAGCCCGTCACCGGGTGGGGTACTCAAGAAGACTAGAAGTTGAGCAATAGCGTGCGACCCAAAGGCGCCGGGCAATGCTCGCAGCACTGCGGCAGGCGCTTGGCTTCCATCGTGTCGACTCAAAGCCGCCAGCGGCGAATCCAAATCTGTATGAGCACTTCCGTCCAATGCAGTTTTCACGTCGTCATTGGTAACCGACCACACCCAGAACTTACCACTCAACACCAAAGCACTTCGTTTGTTTGCATCTTCTCGCAATGAGTTCTGATGAAACTGCCAGCCATCACAAAATACGGCAATCGGTTTGCGAGATGTTCCGGTTTGCCATGGCCAAATCACAAAGTCTGGCTTGCTAGCGATCATCACGCCATCTGACGGGCCAACGTTGCGCTGCGGCTCGACTTTGTAGCGTTGGCCTGCTATTTCAAGTACATGACCTGATTTCCCATTGATGATGTCCTGAACCAACTTGACTTTGGGAATGCCAGCCACACCGCCCATGCGTTTCAGAGACTCAATGAATCGAGCCTCTAAGACTGAATCAAAATTCGGATTGATGTAGATCTGTGAAATTGTTGGCACAGACTCCAACTGATCCAACGATCCGACCAGTTCCGTCAAGATCTCTCGCCCGCGGTCACGTGAAACGAGATCCATGTTTCGTCCGAGCCTGTATTGATAGACGCAGCGATAGCAGCCATCTTTGTCCGGGTCTTCATTGCATGAACAGCCCTTGATGGCATCAAGCGCCATGTGCAGCACGTCTGCCAAAGTTCCAGCGTCTTGAGCTAGCAATTGATGCAAGTAGCCAGTTCCACCGGGGACGGAGTCGTACAACATCACGTAATGCCTGCGAGGTCCGCCCTCTTTGCCCGGCTCATCTTGAAGAACCATGCGCAAGTGATCTACTTTTCCACCAAAGCGTTTCTTCAGGCCCAACTGCAACGCCGCCATAAAAGATTGAACGACCTGCTCATCCACACCGCTTCGTGTGTAAGGCACCAGAATTCGAAGCGCCTCGGATTCAAACTCGCGGTAGAGGTACAGACACTCTAAAAGGTTGTCTGGTTCCTCTGAACCATGCTTTGGACAGTCAAAGCTATGAGTCTGACCAATAGAGTCCGATTGGCGCTTAGGTGGTTTTTGCACCTTGCCGCAATGCCTGCAAAGCTTGAAACCGGGACGCGAAGATTCTTTGTCAGCGACTTTAAATGCCTCACCGGGCTTGGACAGCTCGCCAAAATTGACGTCACGGAACGTGACTTTTGAAACGAACTCAAAACCAAATGGCAAACCGCCAGTTTTAATCTGCCACGCTTCGCGAATGTCTTTCGCTTCAAAATCAGCCATCAACTGGCGGACATAAAACTTTGGCTCACGATCATCGGCACTGTCGTCAATACGCACTTTTGTGTCGTCACTATTCGCAATGGCTTGTTTGAATCGCAACAAGGTACGCTTTTGCGCTGCATCGCCCCACATGGCGTCGCCACAATTTGGGCACACGGCATGAATGTCTTGACTCACATCCAAGTTCTGCATGTGATGGCATGACGGACAGAATCTCCAACTCTCTGTCTTAGCCAAATTCATGTTGATCTGGTCTACCTCGACGCGTCTCTGATTCGCATAAAAACGGTTCTCAGGTGCGAACTCTGACAAAGCTGAGTTTGCAGGGCGCTCATATTTCAGCGCCGGCAGAGCAACGTAGTTGCCTTGCACATTTTCATCAGCAGCTTTCTTGCGCCACAGTACTGATTTCAATTCGATCCCTGCTTCGGGGAATGCATAGTTTGGAATCAAGCCAGCGTCGGTCAATGTGCCCAGCAGATCTCGGCTGTTGATCTCAGCGATCAACTCCATCAGCTTGCTGCGCTCTCGACCAAGATTGTCTAAATCATCCCGCGTCGAATCGTCCTGCGGTTTTTGCCGAACCACACGAATCATCGTGTCGATCTGATCTTTTCGCTTTTTATAGCCTTTGCGCTCAGCTACTAGGTCTTCTAACGATTTCAACAATCGCGAGCGCATGCCATCGTTATCACCTTGGCCCTGCATGTAGTCACGCAACCGCTTGCGAACCTCATCATCAATCTCATCGCCGAGCAGTGCCAAGAAGCCATCCATCAAGCGGGCTTCGTGAGACAGCACATAAGTGGTTAAGTTGTAGGGGAACCTGTCTTGATTAACTGCGTCTACAGCATCTAGCGCTACAGAAGTTTTCTCTGGCAGTGCAGTCAGAGTAGAGATGCTGCTAACCCAGTCATCCATGCAATAAGCAAACAGTTGCCGGCGCAAGACCTCTGCAGCGCGTAAAAACACGCCCGGTGGTGCAACATCACCAGACATCATCTCTTGTGTTTCTTCAAAGAAATACAAGTCATGAGGACTTGCACCATCAGCCAAAGTCGTGGTCATTGCGTTGCCATCACGACGACCTGCACGTCCCAACCGTTGCAAATAACTGGCTTGATTAGGTGGCACTGAACACAAGAGGACTGAGGACAAGTCACCAATGTCCACACCCATTTCAAGTGTGGGGGTCGCAGACAACAAGTTCTCGTACCAAGCCTTTGGTTCTTTGGACTTGAAACGAATTTCCAAATCTTCTCGCTCTTGGCGCTGCAACAATCCAGTGTGCTCCGCGGCGATTACACGACGCAGATCACCTTGGCTGTAGCGCTTGGACAACCACCCTCCAGCAGGAAGTTGTTTTTCATATCGCTCGTCGGTTGACTCCAAACACGGCATCTCCAGCAGACATTCAGCGTCTTCGACAGGCACAACCAGCAACCGTTTGCCTTGAGGAGTCGATAGGTACGTCACGTCTGTCGTCAACACCAATGCGTGCGGGTTAATGGCCAAACTCTCACCCAAATGCCCAACCGTTGAGATCAACACGCCCTCACGAATCATCAATCGTGCGGCTTCTTCAAAAAGCTCACCTGCGAGTCCGGGCGCAAGCAGATGGCCCTTCCCTACAAACACGGCATCCGCCCAGCGATCGAACCAAGTCGGCTTCTTCTCGCCCTTGACCTTGTCAAACTCACGGTGCTTACCAAGCGTCACCAACACTGGATGTGGTGTGTATTCGCTGATAGGTGGCATCCACTCCTTGCGGCCAGCCAGCTGACTCAAGACATAAATCTTGCCGTCTTCAGCAAATGAGGTCATTTCTTGGTGCATCACTGCACCGCGTTTTCGCATGTGGGTCAGAACACCCCACAACCACTGATTCAGCGTCGAGGCTTCAATCCCCTTCAGGCCAAACTTTTGATCAAACACAGGCAACAACGCGCTGCTTAAAGTGGCAATTCTCGAAACAGGTATAGACAAAGTCACCTTACCGATTCGCTCCAAAGTACGACCGCGGTGACAAAGATAGGTCATCTCACTGACTGCTTGCCAGAGCAGTCGCTTTTTCACTCGCTCTGGTAACCGGCTATTAGTCGGCAAAGCCCCCTTTTGCAGCAGCTCTACCGACCAGTCAGATTGCCAAGTCATGTTGGGGCCGATGAACTCAGCCACAAATCGCTCAGGGGGCATGTTCAACACCGCTCCGGGCGTCTCGATGCTTCGCTCCATCAACTCAAGAAATTTAGCCCACGACAACGGTGACGATGCCACTTCATCCATGACTTTGGACAGCGCCATGCGTACGTTGTTTTGATAAGTGCGTGCGCCAAAAAATCCTGCCCGATGCGCTGCATCCTGCACCGAGTCCGAGAATGCAATTAACTTCTTATCGTCATTGAACGGGCTTGCCCACGAATGCTCGACCACTTGCGCACCTAAAGTTGCGTTGCGAGCACCCACCAGCATCAGCCGATCGCGCTCGCCACATGCTGGGCATGTGTCATCGTGTCGGGTGTATTGCACTTGCCCGATTGAGAAACTCTTTTGCTCTGTAACTCTGAAGATGGGAAGTAACGCTTCTTCTGAACATGCAATACATGTCGTGCTGCCGTTTTGTTGCAAGTTACCGCACGCAGTACACACCTGTTGCACAACGCCCTCTACTTGAGGTCGTTTGAAACTGTTGGCAGCATAAAAACGGGTCACCTCGGGGCGTGAGGCGAACCATGTGTTGTAAATTTCATCAAGCTTCGTTGAAAGCTTGCTGCTCGACTGAACTAAGCGAGACAACCAGCCTGTTGTGCGACATGCAGTGCATTGAATCAGCGGCAAGTAGACGCCATCCGGATTTGCCGGAATGTCTGCACTGCTACGCAGATTCACATTTTTAGGGATCACTGCCAAATTCGCCACCATGCGGCGTAGCTCGCGCATCCACATTTGTACACGCAAATTCAGCAATGGACGACCTGCTGCGCCTCCCGGCACTCTCGCCCACGCCACCATAACTAATAGTGCATCTAGGATTTCACCGACCCAAGCTTGCGCTTTCAGTGGCAGACCATTGATTAACTGGTGTTTCAAGTCGTCATAGTGAATCACTTGACCTTTGACCAGCTTCAATAAATTCACGAACAACTGATGCTTCTTGAGCTGCTCACCAAGCTGAATGCGCCATGCCAAATCGTTCACATCTTCAGGCATCGGCATGTCGGGGAAAAACACACCGTACCAAGCGCGAACCGCTTCTTCAGGCGATTTAAATTGCGTTGCGTCCAACACAACTTGGGGGTTATCGGGCGCAGAAAACACGTAGTCCACCGTGGCATCTTCGAGAAACGCACCTACTGATTGGCGATTTTCGGTAATCACCGAGTCATCATCAAATGGCACACCAAACACTTGCTTGGCGTACTCGCGCAAAGGCGCTGAATCAGAAGCGCCGCCAAGGGTTGCAGAAGTTCCCGCGCAAATCAAATGCCCCGCGGGAGACTTCAAGCGTGAACGCAAACGACGCAACAGAAGCGCCAAATCTGTACCCTGCGCACCATCAAAGGTGTGCAGCTCATCCACGACGACATAGCGAAGAGTCTCAGGCTTGTTTTGCTCCCATAGCTCACGGTCTTTGGGGCGAAGCATCAAGTAATCGAGCATCTTGTAGTTAGTCAACAAGATGTCTGGCGGATTTTTCCGCAACGTATCTCTATCAGTGATGACAGTCTTGCCAGTCATCACCATGCCTTGCCCGTTGCCTACTGCGTTGCCACCAACGTACATGCCAACCCGCAAGTTCTTGAAAGCTGGGGTGCTTGCAATCAATTCAGCGAATCGTCGCGCTTGGTCCGTCGCCAGCGCGTTCATCGGATAAATGACCAGTGCCTTGATCCCGACTTCGCCAGATTTTTTGGCTCGCGCACAGTGGTCTAACACCGGGTAGACAAAGCATTCTGTCTTACCGCTACCTGTGCCAGTAGCCACCAAAGTGCTGGAAGCTCTGTGTGAGCTTGAGAGTCGTTCCCAAGCACCTTCTTGATGGGAGTAGCCCGGGTTTTCGGTGGCGAAATCTTTGAAAAAACTCTTGCCAGATGCGCCCTGAGTAAAAGGCAACCCAAGCTGCAAATATGGCCCTTTGAGCCATCCAGACGGATCTTTCACAAAACGATCCATGATGCCGCTCATGAAATCATCAGAAGCCTCGAACCCGGTCGTCAAGAACTGTCGAAGGCCTTCTTGGATATCTTTAGCAAGTAGTGATGGAAGCATATGTGGGTCTTATTTATTTGTTTGTTGTTATGTCTGATTCGATGTCAAGCAGGGTGAATAACTAGGACTGAAATTTTCTAAATTACTTGAACATCAACAGAAATCTTTATCGGCATAGTTGTCACCCCACTTTGAGTAATGGTCAACGGTAGCCAATGGCTTCATGGGCGCTATGCGATTCACCGTGCCCAAGTTGAGTTGACTCAACCCGTACGCAACGGACAAACGATCGTAATCAGCGCGCGATACACCCTCCGCACGTAGGTTAGCAGGCAAGCTCAGTGGCTTTGGCACAAGGTTTAGCCAAGTTGCACCACGAGGGCGCTGTAGCGCAGGTTTTATTTGTTCGTAAAACGAATGCCTAGCACCGCCTCCACAGAGAAAGTAAGGCATGCCATCGATGTCGTTGGGACCCAGCAACCGTTTTACCTTAGCTCTGCCAAAGATCTCGCCGACCAGTTGTTGGTTGATTCTGTCGAAAAACGACTCATCGGGATTTTTTGCACCATTCAAAAACTGCACATCGACGCCCTGTACATAGTCTTTAAAGCTAGCAGGGAAAAAACCGCGGTACTCAGTGGGAAGTTTGATTTGCTGCAGTTCTTGGACACATTGCGATCCGTTTGGCAAATCAGCTAGGTTGTTTTGCCACCAATTCACGCGATGCCGATGAAGGTTCGCGACCCCATACGCCTCAACTGAATTCGTAAACAAGTTGAAGCTGGTGGTACCGGTTTCGTCTTTGTAGACCCTAAAAATACTAGCGTCAACGGTCCCCGCTCCAACATCCACCATCAGGAAAATATTTGGGCGCCGGGGATCAAAAAGTGATGAACTCACATAGCCGTGAATTTGAGCAGCCAACTCTGGCATGACCAAACATTGAAATTCATCGGTTTCAGCTTGATTCGTTTTTCCAGCACTCCAGACATCCAAAACTTTCTTCACAGACAGCGGACCCGAAGTATTTGCCAACGACCACGCTATTTGCCCAATTTGGCGAAACAGCGACTTGCTCGTTGCCGATGTCAGTTGATCTGCGGGTTGCCCCAGCGCAAGAGACCAAAGTATTTCTGAACTTGTGTATTGATCACGATGGTTTTGAAACAACCATGCTCTTGCTTGTTGAATCACCAACGCAAGAAAAGCTGCAACCCTAGCGCAACAAACCGGATTATCTGGCTTCGCCATCATGGCAAGCTTCAAGTCGTTGAGATGAACTCCCTGCCCTGAAAGCGAATATGCACCATCGCTTTCAACCAACAACGTTGGCAGCAGATAGGACATGACCCCAGCACCATCTGTGAAAGGTATGGCATAGGCCTGCTTTAGCGTTCGATCGGCAATAACGACTTTTGTGCTTGATGTGCCTAGATCTACGCCTATGACCAGCTCTCGATCTACCCGTCGCTCTGTCGTTGCAACACCCGTTTGACTTCTGTACTGTAAGTCGACAGTGAGCAACTTGTCCGCGCCTTGAGATGAGGGGTGCCATTTCACTTCGGCATCAGCCAAACATGTCACCCGCGTTTCGGGCAACAACTTCTTCACCTTCACCGTATCTCTTGGGTTGTCAGGCAGGTGCCGATAACGCGGCTGTGTGCGTTTCGGAGCAGGCTTCGGCTTGGGGCGATTGCTGTACTTTTTAAGGTCAATTTTGTCAGCTAAGTACCTAGACTCTTTGCTCTTATTCTTTATTGGCTTAGCATCTATCCTCTCGTCTACCTGAGCTACTGGTAGGTCTTCTGGCTTTGATGCCACTAACGGTTGTGACACGGGTTCAGCAGCAAACGCGGGTGCTGGCTGATTTGCCAGAGCTTTTTCAAACGCGAACTTGAACGATAGTGCCATTGCGTTTAACGGTCAGTTAACCAAGATAACGCCAGAGGAAACGTCGCGCTGAAGAGGATCAATTGACTCTTTCATGCTGTTGGTCAATTTTCTCTCTGCGTATTTTTGCTCCAACTTTTTGAGCTTGCCCGCCTCCATAGCGATCACGCGCTTGTGCTTTGGATCTGTGGATGCCTGATAGTAGGCAATACGCAGATCAATCGCAGACCGTCTTCTTTGCAGATCCTTATCCAACGCCGCGTTCATCTCACGAATACGATCTCGATTCTCACGTCGCTGAGATTCTTTCATTCCGATAAAGCGCTCTTCAATAGACGCACGACAGTCATCTTGAAGCGATGCGACCACAGCATGGTTCAACAAATTCTTTGCACCGGCATGCCAATCAAAACCATCTAGGGCCGCAGCATTTACCAAGGACTCAGCTTTGTCTTCATCCAGCACTTCGCCTGTCTCAATACAGCGGGCTTCGTACACCAGCTTTTCAACGTCTCTGGGACCAGCAAAAGCCCAACGCATGATATGAAAAACATAGGTTCCCGGGGCAACATCTGGGGCCTTTGCTTTCGATAGCTCTAAAGCTGAGGTCGGAAAGTAAATCGGGCCAGATTTTTGTTTGGCAGAAACAAATCGTATGAACGGATGGTCCTGCGTCACCTTTTCTACGCCTCTGGGCGCATTGCCCGTTTGGTTGTCGAACCAAAGCGTATTGGGTGAATTGGCAAGAATCGTCGTTTTACCCAGCAGCTTTGCATCTGACAAGAAAGCGCCAAACTCGACACGGCCATCGATCGAAAGTTCAATCTTGCCTTTGCGAATGACATCGTCATCGACCATCAGTCGAGAACCGGGGTAGTTCTTTTCTAAGAAGTCTTTTACGTAGTGGTAAAGATCGTCACCGCGGATGTAACGCCCCAAATCAAATGCGGCCTTGGCTTTATTCTGAATAAAGTCACCATGCCCAAGAAGCTGAGAAGAACGTTCATCCAATTGCTCTTGCGTGATTCGCAGGTTCTCTAGCGCAATCGCAGATTGCTCAATACGACGCTCTTCTCCTTCGGGTGTCAACTTGTGCGATAACAAATCTGCCGTCAGACTTCGGACCTCAGCGCCCAGTATTTCCTCCATTGAACCCAGTGCTGCTTTAAAAATATTCAGACGCTGTAGCAACCGGTCATGCACACGTTCATCCAATGTGTCGGCGTACACCATGTTCCAAATGAGAATCTTAGGCGCGTCCTGACCGATACGGTCGATGCGGCCAATTCGTTGTTCAATCTTTGCAGGGTTCCAAGGCAGGTCATAGTTCACAAGCAAGCTGGAGAACTGCAAGTCAACACCTTCAGAAGCAACCTCAGAAGACAGCAAAATTTGAGGCCCCAACGGATCCTCAAACGCATTCAAGATCGCCTGCTTGTCCATGCCGCCATGAAGAACTGCGGACTGAATACCCACCTCAGCGAAACGTCTTGCCAAGTAATGCAAGGTATTTCGGTAGAAGGCAAACAGCACCACTTTCTTTGCAGGGTTGTCTTTCCAATAAATCTTTAAGTTGTTGAGCAACTCATTGAATTTTGAGTCAAAAGCAGACAGCGCTTTGAAGTCTCCGTGCTGATTGGCAATCGACACCAAAAGCTGAATCAACTCGCCGCTGCCCTCAGCCTTGGCTGGTGATGCCTCGTTTGAATCAACTTTTCCTGAATCATCGCCATCAAGCTCCACAAGGTCTTCTTGTACCGCCAAGGCTTCTACGCCTTGCAATCTAGCCCGCCAGCCTTGACATGCAGCGGCCATACAGCTTGACATTTGTCGTTGTGGAATCGTGAGAAGAAAGCCCTCAGAGACATCGTTTGACTCGCAATATCCCCGAACCGCATCCGTAACACGGTCATAGAACATGCGCTCTGCATCTGTCATTGACACGCGCAATGTCACAGGCTCTCTGAGCACACGCAACTCGCTGACATCACGTTTCAAAGTACGCGTGATGACTTTTGCTCTGGGGTTGAGCCTGTCCAGCATGTCTGCATACTGAGCACGGCCTCTATGAGTGCCCAGCACTTGGTCCGAAGGCAAGTTGTTCAACAAATGCTGAACCTGCTCGCTGTCGTCAAACCATCGCAAAGCGACCGATTCTTCAAGAGCTGCTTTGAACTCAGCCTTACTAACGACCCCACCTTGCAACTTATCGCGCAATGCAACGATAGGGGCATTGGCACTGACTGACAGGTCGTATGTCCACTCCAGAGGGAAGGCATCTTGATCAAGCAAATGCAAGAGGTTGAACAAATCAGTGCTTCGCATCTGAATTGGCGTCGCAGAAAGCAACACCATACCATCGGTCACAGGCCTCACCAGTGCCGCAAAGCGGTGCGTCTGCGTTTCTCTGTTGCGCAAATAATGGGCTTCGTCCACCACGACCAAGTCAAGCAAGGGATCTTCATCAGCCGCTGCATCAAGAAACCGCGCCAACTTGGCCGCGGCAGAATTTGAAGGCGATTTCTCTGAGTTCCAACCTTTAGGTGGACGCATGCCCTGCATGCTGCACACCAATGCAAATTCTTCAGCAGGATTGTCTTGCGCTTTGGTAAGTCGCTCTAGCAGCTCTGCCGCATTGACCTTTTCAGCTTTCACGCCAAAACGGTTGGCTAATTCGCTGCACCACTTTTCTTGGAGCATCGCTGGGCAAACAACCAGCAGCCGTCTTGCATCTTGCCGAGCACGAAGCTCTGTCCAGATCAAGCCTGCTTCAATCGTTTTACCCAAACCGACTTCGTCTGCAATCACGACTCCGCGGCTGGGTGAATCTAAATACTGGAGCACTGGCTTGAACTGATACGGGAGAAACCGCGTATTGGTCGTGTTCAAGCTGTAAATCAAATTGGCTAGTCTGCCTGTGAGGCGGTAATACGTGACTGCACCACGCAGATGTGAGGCACCGGCATACATGCCACGCTGCATCAACACAAATGGGTCATTTATCTCTGCTTCTACTTTCTCTAGGGTCGATGCCAACACAGGCTCAAGCCCATCATCAAACATCACCGCAACACGGCGACGACGGCCCTCACCTATTGGGTCTTGACTGGTCAAGACACCAATTCGGCTTGGGTTGTCAATAAGTCGTACTTGATCGCCGGGTTGCATTAGATAGACACCGTTAGTTAACTGGGGGAGTTACTTCTTCCTAGGCCGAATGACGGGTCGCCATCCGATCAAGGCTTCCAGTTGCTTCCACGAGTCTGCAATGAGTGTGCGTTCAACATTTGCGAGCACACCTTCACGCAAATCGGCCAAGGGATACCAACGGCCATTCCCCTCTTTGTAAAAAATTCGTGTGTAGACATTACCTGTATGAGACAGCCGATGGGTCTCGTACTGCTCCGACAGGATGGTTAATGCATGGTTCAGACTGATGGCGGGTGATTTCTTCAACTCTGCAGGCAGCCGGATCGTGCTGCTCAGCAAATCCGTTTTGTCTAGCCCTTTCACTTTGAGCCACAAGCCACCATTGCCCGGCTCTTCGAACAAGCCTCCCGCAGTCACGTTCTTTTTGGCAGGGCCAAGAAATACGGATTCAAAACGCGTTGTACCCGCAGGAAGATCTGAACGGTCAATCAGCTTATTTTGAGCTACAGAAATCTTGGATTCCGTTTGATCGGACAAAGCCACCCACAACTCAGTACCTTCAGGCAAGACCTTCACCAACGCTTGCTGCTGCATTTGCTTGAGGAAATCCTTATCGGTAACTTGGCCGGCACCCAACACAAGCTCACCCACCGCTCCATCTTTCACGGGGACAGGGCCGCCATAGAAGAACTCCCACTGATCACCCACCCGTTTTACGGGAATGGTGACTTTGTCGGTCCATGCGGGGTCGTGATAGGTGCCAGTCATAAAAGCATTACTTGTTTTCAAAAAACGCCCATGCAATTCGGTAGTCCTCTTCCCTATCCGCACGAGCAAAGGGGGCTACGAATGTGCGCGTGACTTGGCGAGGACCACCGGGTAACGTGTCGTCAGTCACGGTCATTTCCACCTTCGTGCCATCGGGCACAAGGAACTCGCCGTCCTTATATAGGTCTTCCCAACCGTGATTACCTTCTTTGGTTTTGCCATCAGGCCAAGTGATGCGGGTTTTGGGCGTGGTTCGGCTACCTTTGCGAGGCAAGCCTACGCCGACCAGACCTTTGCTGTTGGTAAAGACGATGCGACCAGAGATGTCGTACCAAGTGTCACGCTCGTAGCCCTGCATGACGGGGAACTGCACGCGGTAGATGAGCTGAAGTTCGTCGAGCGTCAAGCCAAGCGCTTGGGCGACCAGTACGTCGATTTCGACCAAGGCCATACGGCGAGCATAGTCACTGCGCAAGGCACAGTACCGCGTCCAGTCGCGGGTCAGGCTGGGCCAGAAGTCTTGCGGCAGGCGCGGGTTGTCTGGCTGGCTCCAGCTTTGCTCGGGGAAAGCGGGGTCGAAAACTTCCTCCCAAAGCGAATCGTATTTATTTGTGAGGCAATTTAAGACCATCGACCGACTAAGCAAGATTGATAGATCAACTGGCTGTGGCAAGAATGTCCACAATTGATAAAGCATTGATCGGCCCGTTGACTTAACAAAAAAATCACCTATCAAACTTGCTGTCACGGCTAAAACTAGACCAGCATGCTGTCCGTATCGAAATGCAGACGAATTGACTGGGTGAATATGTGCTGCACCCGGCGGTGCAATAGCTGGAACCATTGTTCTCTCACCGCTAATTGAAAGCATGTTACGGAAAACAACTCGATAGAACTCTGTTACATACTTTGCTTCGGAGTCACCGTCCTCAATCCAACTCACACGAGGCGTTCTGCGAAGGTATTCGACCTTGTCGGCCATTGGGAGGTAGTTGGTCCTAGGCAGATAGTCGTCGGGTAAGGTTTCAAGATCGATTACGTCGTAATGACCTTTTTCAGTACACACTTTCCGCGGGGTTTTCATATAAGGATTAGCCACAAAAAAGTGTGGGCCTGAGAGCACCCAGTCTTCAGGGGTAGTAGAAAAACCAAGGTCACTGGTGGAGCGGCGCGTCATGGTGCCGTCCTTTTGTTGCACGGTTTCATGCCACATCTCAGTGGAAACGTAGTTGTCGCTTAGATCAGCCAAACGGCGCGGGTAGGCTGCTAGTTTGCTAAGCACGCTACTCAACTGACCAGCATGCAAAGCCGGCAAACGTGCACGTCGTGGTGGCGTGCCGGGTTCGTCGTAGAGCTTGGCAAAAGTGGCCAGCATGGCTTCATCCACAAAGAGTATTCGATCTCGATGACCAGCAATGTTCCAACGACCTTGGTCGTTCTTGATGCCATCAGGTAAACCTTGGCCGTCATGTTGATAGCAAGCATCAACCGTTACAGGTACAAACAAGTTTGACAAATTATCGAATTTAGGAGTCGACAGTGCAGCACCATAAATATTGATGCTGTACTTCACTCGATCACCAATCGGAAAAAGAATCTCCTGATTTTGAAATTGAAAATGTCGTCTTAGTCGCGCATACAAAGCTTCACGCAACACACCGCCCCTAGGATCGTCATACGGCCCCTCTGGGTGCAGCAAACCAGTTACACCCTTTGTGCTGCTGATCTGCCAAGCAAGCGGCATGAAACACTTATAAAGGTTGGTTTGCACCCCCTTTAGCAAGGGGTAGTTTTGCACTGCATTCAAGAAATTCTGAGTTCCTTCGGCCTCTTGCAACTCTGCAGTCCAAGCTTGTTGCAAGCCAGCAAATAGATCAAAAGCTTCTGCACGCAGTTTGGCTAGATCGCTCGCACTTATCTTGCGTACCGCAAACACAGGATTACGTTCGCCCAAGATACCTGCCTCATTCCACTCCACCTTAAGCCATGGTGGGTTACCCAGAATCAAGTCAAAACCGCCACGCTGCAAAAGCACATCTGCAAAACACAGATCCCAGTGCATAAAGCGACGGTCAGTGGCCACAGCCTCGACCAAAGCAATACGTGGAAAGTGTTGACGCAGTTTGCCAATGCGCAGCTGGCCCAGCTTGTCGTGCAAGTTAGGTTGGTCGGCAGCTTGAGCTAAAGGCAGCTGGGTTTCCATGCCAAAGAAACTTGGTTGAACCTCGGGCACGATGACTTGTGGGGCTTCCGCCTCTGTAGGCTGCAGGTCTAAGCTAGGCTGCAAACCGATGTCAACAATGTTGCCTTCCAGAATTGCACCCACCTCCATCCACCACTCTTCGCGGGTGGGTAGTTGCTTGGCACCGGTGATTGGCCAGAACCAAAGAGCACACCAGTAGTCCATCACCAGTTTGAGGCGACGGAACGGGGTAGCCAAGTCGCCATCTTCGTTCAACAAGCCCTGCTTACGGATAGCTTCTTTTGCAGCACGGCTGATCGGATCTGCTTCAGTTTCTTTACCAACATGCGGCCACACAGTCAGCTGGTCTTCTGTGCGGTTACGGTCACGCGCAAGGGCTTGGGTATGTTCATGCCATAAATCTTGCACACGAAAACTCAGCTGTTGCAATCGGGCAAGCTCGTGTGGCTCAAGTGGTTTGAGCATGGCTTTGCGCCATGTTTTGAGATGATCGAATTCGTCTTTATAGAGTGCCTTGGCCGTTTTGTCCGTGTAGTCAGCCATGCCGGGATCAGGCAACAAGAAGTGCCAAATTTCATCGGGCTTGCGTGGCTGGTCTGCGGTGGCGCGGCGTGGTGGCTCTTCGTGCCAAGCGGGCTTGGCTTTTTTGTCTAGGCTGCTGGCTTTGTAGACCTGATGGCGTGCACCAATGAGGCTGTTGCCATTGAACAGTTGGTAACCAAACCATGGCACGCGCGCTGGCAAGGGCTGGCCCTTGCTGTCGGTCTCACCGTAGATAGCATTGAGCCAAATGGACACTTCTGCCAGCTCTACTGCCACGGGGTTTAAGTCAACGCCGTAGACATTGCGATCAGCCAAGTACATGCGTACTTTTTGCAGTTCTTGCGGGTAGATGTCGTGCGGAATGCGTTGCTTTAGCTCGGCCTGTTTGCGTTCTAAGTAGGCTTCAGAAAGTTGGTTGACGGCTTCGTTCAAGAACGCAGCACTTCCCATGGCTGGCTCGCACACAGTGAGTGTGAGGATGTCGTCCGCACAATTCACTCGGTCGCTGCCCAGCAGTTCTTTCAAGGCGTATTTCACTAAGCATTGGGTGAGCACCTGCGGCGTGTAATAGCTTGCACTTTTTTGGCGGTCTCGTCCCGCCAAGCGATAGACAAAGCTGCCACGCGGGTGCTTGCGCAGTTGGCGATGGCCTGCTTCGTTGACGTCGTACACCTTTTCATCGTCGGTGTAGTCACCCAAACGGCTGGCGGGTACGAACCATGCGTTGTCTAGCTTGTCGTCGCCACTGCTTTCAGCGCTGCGGCCACGAGTGCTGGTTTCTTCGACCTCGGCCTCTTCATCGCTGTCATCACTGCCCGCTTCGTCAGAGGCTTTGCCTTTGCTCTTGCCGGGTTTGACTTCGTACAAATCCTCGGCAGCAAAGAAACCGCGGTAGCTCAGCAGGGCTTCGTACACAGCGCCCAACTGGTTGATAGACAACAGTTGGTAGCTGACGCGTCCCGGTCTTTTCCCTTTACCCTTCACTCGCGTCAATGACATCAACCGAATGATGGTTTGCCACACATGGTTGGGAAACTTCACTTTGGCCAGCAAAGGCATGGTGGTTTCGTCAAACAAGCGGCTATCGAGTGGAGCCAACGCAAAAGTATCTTTAGCACCTGCTACGGCATGGAGGTTCCGCTGGTCAGACAGACCGCACCCTTGCGCCACAAGCTTGAACAAGCGGCGCAAGGTGGTATCAAAGTACAGACCATCGCGAGCAGCAGGTGTGAGTAGCTTCTTCTCTTCCAGCTCACGCAAAGATTCAAGGCTATAGCCTTTGAGGTAAACCTCGCTCTTAGAGATAGGCACGTAGCCCAGCTCTGGTCGCGCTTCGATGTAAAACATGAAGAGCAAGCGATAGACCATGCGCAAACATTCCAAACTCAGATCTGCAGGTTCGAGTTGGTTCTTACCGCTAAAGAAACCCTTGCTGGCATCGGCAGCTTGTTGGCGCAGTTGGTTGGCAGCTTCGTTACCAAGAAGCTCGATCGCTTCGCGCAGTGCGTGCTTGAGGTCTTCACTAACGCCAAAGGCGTGCTTATGAGCGTTTTCGTCCAAACTCTCCAGCAAGCTATTGCCTTCACCCGGGGCCAAGCTTGTCTTGTGTAGCAATGCTGCTGCTGCCTGTAATGTGGCAGAGTCCTTGCGATCGAGAATTTCAGACCAATCAAAACGCAGCGCACGGTTTTGCGGCCACTTGTAACGGTCAAGTAGCAGCCACTCATTCAGGCCGATCAGCAAGACGTAGCGCGGTGCGTGGTCTGCACCAAAGATGGCTTCAGACACCAAGCTATCCCAGCCCTCGCCGACCAGCTGCGCGGGGACATCGGCCCCTGCATAGTGCAAGCTGGTGAGTGTGTGGTCTAACAAGTCTTCATCTTCAGCGCCGGGCCGATAGGCGGGCACGATGGCCAATTGCGGTGGTTGCAAAGCCAATTGAGCTGCACTTATATGAGTACTGGCATCTTTGGCTAGCAGACTCCACAGGGGTATGGCCTGCCCTGCCACCAGCTCGACTGGATGCTCAGCTGCGTCTTTTTTAATGACGTAGCCCAATGCTTCAAGCAAGCCAGATTGCAACTGGGTGAAGAGTGCGAGCTTCTCAGCATCGTCTTTGGCGCGGCTAATCTGACCACGCAGAGCAAACCATTTTTGCGCCCAGCCTTGCAGGCGCTTGTGCGGGGAGCGATAAACCTCATCACCGGGATGCTCGGCTTCCGCAGCTTCCCAAGCCTCTAGTTTGGCTTTGATATCGCCTTTGAAAACTTCAGCCAAATAGTGATGGCTATAAAACTCGTTTTCGTTGGCAATGCCAGCGAAGGTTTGAACGGCGTCAAGTACAGGCATGCTTAGGATCCAGCCGCAGAGGGGTTATTTGATGGGGTGAGTAGCTTGAACTGCACGGGCGAGCGTTCGAAGGCGTTGCACTTGGCCATTTCCGCAATGGTGTCGTCCAAATCTTGAAAGCGAAATGCCGCGGTCCAGCGATGAATCTTTTGCATGGCAGCCAAAAAAGGAGCCGCATCGCCTTGGCGGCTAAGTGCACGCAGGCTATCAAGGTACTCTTCGCGAAACAGAGTTGGCACAATAATTCGGCAGCTCCCAACGGCAGAGAGTTCGGCGTTCATCACCAAACGAGCCAAGCGACCGTTACCGTCGGTAAAAGGGTGCACTTCTGAAACGATGAACATGGCCAGCAATGCCCTAGCGGTTCCGGCAGGAACGCTGGGCAGCAATTGCGTGCCTTGCACCAACGTGCCCCGCACTAACTGAGGTGCAACAAACTCGGTATTGCCTGCGCGATTCGCCAAGACTTTGAATTCACCGGGGCCAACTTCTGGACGCTCTTGCATCTGATCGGCGTGTCGAGCGCGCAGTTGGTTCAGCACGGGTTCGCCACTAGCCAGTGTTTGCAATGCCCAGCTGGGCTGCAATGCTTGCCGAAACACACCAAGGATGTCGTGCGAATCTTTTGGCCGCTCAGCAATGGGTTGGCCTTGCAGGACAAACGCACGTGCATGCTGCACATCGAACTCGGTGCCCTCGATGAAGTTGCTGAAATACGACTCAAGAAAAGCGAAGTTGGCTCGTGCGACCTCGGTCTGCACTAAAGCAGGCGGCTGAGCCAAAGGGGTAGACCGTAGCTGGGCAGCGAGCTGTTCAAACAGCGCCAAGCGCTTCGGGTCATAAGGCATATGCGCCGTGCGTGCGATGCCCTCTGGGGTAGTCAGCTGCGAGGCACGGGTGCCCAAGATACTGCCGACCAAATCATCAAGTACTTTGAATTCAGACTCCAGCGCCAAAACTGGGGCCAAGCTGCGCGCCTGCTCGCGCAGTTGCGACAGGGCATCTTCACCGCGGGCATCACAGGTTTCAAGCAGCCGCTTTTCAACTGCTTCACGCCCGACCGAACGGCGATGAGGCGCACGACTGGGTTGCAAGTTTTCAAGCAACAAGCGCGGCAGCGACGGGAAATAGAGGTCGCGCCCAAGCATGGGGGCATCCCCCGCTGCGGCAGCTGGCCCTTTCCAGAGCATGACCGTTAGACCGGGTAGCTGGACTGTTCGCTTAAAGCTGTGGGTCAGGTGAATCAAACCGTCTTCAGGCTGTCCACCATTGAAAGCGGTACGGTGACTGAGCACGGCACCGGGGAACATGGCAGCGAGCACGCGCAAGCGCTCGCGCGCAATGACATTAGGCCAATCTGCCTCTGGCAAACTGCTGACAATACCCGTTGCGATACGCGCCAGTTTGCCGGCTTGGATATCACGCTGAACCTGCCGCTTCTGGGCAGGAGTGATCTCCGAATACAAAATTAAAGTTGTATCGGTTGTCGCGTTTTTTAGATTTAGTGGGCCGGCCATTGTGTGTTTTGTCGCTTAAACAGTCTGCAATTCTACTTTTTGTCGCGATTTCACTATACAACAGGATTTACTACAGCAGCCAACACCTGAATCCATGGCTTTGGCTCAGTAGTCAGTGTGTCTTGCACCCAATTTCGGTAGTCATCAAAGACGTGCCCGATTTGGCGGCTGCGGGTCTCGAACCGACTGCGTTTGACTGTTTCGATTTGGTTTTCAAGTCGCAGCTCAAGCTGAACGATTTGCTTGTCTTGCAAGCGCTTGAGTTCTTCCAAGGTTGTTTTGAGACGTGCATCAAGCTGCGCAGCAAACTGGGATTGCTGCTGAGCCATGAAATCGTGCATGGTTGCAACAGCATCAGGCAACGCCACTTGCATGGATGAAACAACGGATTGGTAGTCAGCGTTCTGACCGCGGTTTGGCAACCCATTGGCTTGAAGACCTGCACGTTCAGCAAATGACTCAAACGGCTCTAATTTGAAAGCAGCTTGCTCACCAACACGGGTTGCGACTTGCCACTCCACCATCAATGGCTGGCCTTTGCGGTTTGGAACGAGGCTCATAAAGATGAAAGCTTGCTCGCCCGGATTCAACTTGGCACTTTGCAACAGTGGCGCACGATGACGGCCAAAGTGCGTCAGCACTCTGTCGCCCAGCCATTCCATGATCGGGTGTTGAGGCCAGAGGTAATGCAGCTTGGGCCAAGTCTCTTCTTCAGCGCGCGCTTGACGGGCTTGCTCGATGGCATCAGCCATGCGCTCACGATCGGCACTGAGAGAGTAGTGGTCGTTTTCAGCTTGGGCTTCGCGCGGTAATTGGCGCAAACGGTCTTGCAAGTCGAGTGGCGCAGTAAGACTGATGAGCTGCTCATCATCAACTTTCGTCCACGGACAAACCGTTTCACCTTGATTGATTTGTGTGAGCGCCGTGGTGGCGTAATGAAAGTCGCTTTTGAAAAGCGATTTGGGGTCGTGAATGTGGTCGAGGCTAGAACCCTTTGACTCTGCTGCAGTGGTAGCGCTAGCCTCTGCGGGCTTAGTTGCTTCACCACCACCAAACAGCGTGAGCATCCAGTCGCCTTCGTTGTCTTGTTTGTTTCCAGCAGCTTGATCGAGCGTCGTTTCGACTTGCTCAGGAGTCAAGCCTTCGGCCATGAAACCGCCAACTTTTTCAGCCTCTTTTTCAGGATCGAAGACATTCAGAAATGCTGATGGGTCACCCAAGTTTTTGTTCGCTTGCTCGTCCTTGTTCTGCAGAATTTCAAGAATGCGCAAGTCACCTTTAATGTGCTCAGTGACGGCTTCAGTGAACAGGTAAACGATATGAGGCTGGTGTTTTTGACCGTAACGATCAACACGGCCATTGCGCTGCTGAAAGACCATCAATGACCATGGCAAGTCGAAGTGAACCAGTCTGTGACTGAAGTAGTGCAGGTTCAGACCTTCACTCGCAACGTCTGAACACAACAGCACGCGTATGGTGTCGTCTTGACGGCCAAAGCGTTCGACCATTTCTTGTTGATCGGTGTCTGGCATGCCGCCATGCAATATATCGAGCTGTTGCGGTTTGAGCTTGAGATCTCTGGCGAGCTGCTTTTGCAGCCAGTGCAGTGTTTCAATTCGCTCAGAGAAGATGACCAAGCGATCAGTTGGGTCTTGAGAGTTCCAACCAAACTCGGCGCTTTTTAAGTGACTGAGCAGGCGCTGATACTTGCTAAAGCCTGATGCAGTTTCATCTTGAACCAATGGCTCTAGGGTAGAGATGAAGTCTTTCAGATGAGCGACTTCCGTTCCTTCGTCCGATGTAGGCGCAGGTTTTTGCTGCAATAGCTGAATGCGCTTGTTAGCAGACTCTAAAGCAGCGGCAGGGCTAGAGAACAAACCCTTTTGCAAGGCGACGCGTTGAAGCTGTTGCTGCTTGCCACCCTTGTGCTGCCCGTTTTGCGTGAACGGAATTTCGATCAATGAACGGTAAGCCGCCTCTTCTTGCGCGCTGGCAGCTTGACGCAAGCAAGTGGTGATGCGCTCTTGAAAGTCAGCCGAGACTTGGTCTTTGATGTCTTTCTTGAACCGGCGAATGACTAAGCCTTTGTCTTTGAAATCATCAGGCGTGTAGTCGTCGGGATCAGAAATAGCAGTGGGGTCGAGCAGCGCCATGAGTGACGCAAAGCTGCGAGCAGAGCCGTCGTGTGGCGTAGCTGATAGAAGGATAAGAGTGTCTGAACGGGTCGCAAGCAAACGCGCAAGCTTGGCACGTTTAGCAAGACCTTGCTCCCCTGCTCTCGCGGCAACGTTGTGGCACTCGTCGATGACGATCATGTCCCACCACGCGTTTTCAAGATAGTTGCGGTACTCCAGATTGCTTTTCAGCGTGTCAATTGAAATGATGCTTCTGTCAAAGTGATTGAACGGGTTGTGATTTGCCGGAATGCGGTTGCGCACACGGGCCAAACCCATAGAGTCCAAGCGAACCAATGGAATAGAAAAACGGCTCCACCACTCTTTTTGAAATTGGGTGAGCATGGCTTTTTGGGTAACGACCAATATGCGTTTGCCTCGGCCACGCTGAATCAACTCGCTAGCCAACACACCAGCCTCAAGCGTTTTACCAAGACCCACTGAGTCAGCAATCAAGATACGTGCACGCGGTTGCTTGAGCGCCTGAAGTGCTGGATCAAGCTGGTACGGCACAACGTTCATCACGCCACGATGTCCCAAATGAATGCGAGTGTCATTAGGAACCGTGCGACGCCGCTGGCTCTCTAAATAGAGCATCGTGGCGTTGTAGGTGGGGCTGTCGTCTGGCACCAACAAGGTTTCAGCGGGGTCGAGAACTTCGATGTTGTCTTCTAATTCTGTGAGAAACAAAGCGGCTTGACCGCGCACCAGATCAGAGATGCCATCGCACGTGAGCAAATAGCCACCATCTGCAGACGGATCAGCACGACGAATCAGCCATTCTTCGTCTCTGATGAGAACTCGCGAACCCGGGGCATACAAAGACATATTTTGTTTATTGTGAAATTTCGACAGGGGAAAAACCGCACTGAGTGGTGTCAGATGTTCTCATTCTGACATCTTAAAAGGCGGTCAATTTAGACACAAAGTTTACTCGTCAGTATGCTCACAAAATGAGCTAACAAGCATGATTTATGTCTCATTGAATAGTTAGCGAGGCACCTCGACCATCTTGGCGACCAATGAATCCCCAAGACGCTCAAAGGTTCGTAACGAAACCTTCGCCTGTCTGATCTCCAGACCGCTTTGGTAGATGAAATGAACCACGTCGCCCGAAACTCGGCGACTGACAAGATGCGACACATCTTTAAGAACCTCGACAGCGCCATTACCGTCAGGCTTCACCAAATTGATTGAAAACGTCTGAGTGGTCTCGCTACCTGCCGCTCTTGACTCAAAGTAGATGGCTTTTGAAGTTCCCGTCTGAGCAGAGAGACTCTCAAGTCGGCTCAGAACGCGGGACTGATCAGGGAGCATCCATTTTGAGTATTGAGCGCCAGTACCCACAAATAACAAGTTTCTGACTTGTTGCGTGCGCCCTTCACCCTCGTAACCACCACCAGATTTGCCATTCGTCGACTGAAGCTTCAAGACTTGCATGCCCAATTCTGGGATGAACTCCCATGCCGCAAGGCTCAAAACTTCTGATTCTTTTTTGGCCTCATTGGGAACAACAACAGAAGTTCGCCCCTTTACCCCCCAGATGGAACCGACAGCAGCCCAAATAAGCAGGCATAGAGCCAGAATCACTGCTGAAAAGAACGCTAGGGCATTGACCCGCTCAATGAGTTTGAAGAATTTTTCCATGATGTTCTAGTTGGTTACACACGCGAATTCTCCAGCCCCTAAAGCTCAAGAGATGAGCTAGTCAACTACGCTGAATAACCCTTTTGAATCTCTCAAGCAACGTGAGCTTTTCCTGTTTTTCTGCCATGCCCCAAGTGCTCCGGGCAATTTTCGGGTAGGCTTGCCGGAACGCTTTTTCGGCTTTTTCTTGCTCTGCGCGCTCGACCTTTGCAAGTTCTGCATTGAGAAGGCGTTGAGAGTGTCGGTTCAGCGGAACGATTCCGGAATCCTGCTTAGATACCCAATCAATCAGGCAAGCCCAATAAAAGTCGAGATGGTCAACATGTCCGTCATCTTTAGTTAGTTCACCAAGGACTTTCCAAATGTGCTGACTAGAAACTTCAACAGTCAACTCACCTGTGATATCACTGAATTTAGTAGTTGTCACTGCAAGTTGATTGAACATCTCAATCAGCATCTCAGGCGTGAAGTTATCCTCTTCCAGCTGATTGCTCACAAATTGGATATCTTCCGAGATGTCGTCAATATCGGTACGTCGCAGAAACGCTGGGATGTCGAAGTCATCCATACCACCTGATGATTTCATGTCGAAGCTGGGAGTAGTGCTCGAGCGGCAAGAGCGCCAAACAGGCGGGGCACTCATAGCGTTATAGGACGGTGCGTTTTTACCGAAGCGCATTCGACCCGAAGCTGCTGAAGTATCCACTTGCCCAAAGCCTCCCCAGCCAGCAGCCTGCATCTGACTGATCTTTTGCAGCGATGGCAAACCTTGCGCCTTGTCCTCTTCAGCTCGAACATGAACAAGAAGCAAGTTGGTGTATTTGCTTGCCAACTGATATTTCAATGCCAGCTGAGTCGCCTCACTTTCATCGTTCGCAGCTTGTAGACGCACGCCTGCAGTCAGGCGGGCAACGGTGTTGGTACTTTGCAACTCCACGCTTGAAGGTGAAGCAGTAAAGTCCTTCTCATCAACCGACCAACTGAGCACAGGCATTGCCTGAGGCTTTGTTTTTAACTTGGCGAATACATGCACCGTTTCTTCAGAAAAGACTTGCTTCGGCATTGCAGACTGCCAAACTACCTCTTGGCCCCAATCGATACGCATTGCGGAAGTTCTCGATGAGCGCATGCGCTTTGTCATTCGCATGACTGACTCTGCGATGCTCTCGCTGGGCGTGACTAACTCACATGAGCCGCCCGTTTGCTCTGCAAGCTCTCGCAATAGACTTTCGGCGGGAGCTGAACCGACACCGATCGCAAAAATTCTGTGATTTGATTGCTTGGCTTTTGCGACCACTTCTTCAATGTCCCAAATATCACCATCCGTGATCAACAATAAATCACAACCGCGCGTGGACGCGACGGTACTGCTTAGGTTGAAAGTTGACGTGAGCGCGGCTTGCAACTCAGTGCCACCAAGGTTGGCATGCGTTTCAAAAATTGCACGCGCCAAGACATTCTTCAAGTAATTAGGCGAACATCTCTCCAACCCCTTTGATGTGTGAACGACAGTCGAACCAAACTTACTGTAAGAAATTGCGTCATCCGGTCCAAGCGTGAAACTCAACTCATAGACCGCCTCTTGCGCTTGGGAGATGCTTTCTCCTTGCATCGAGCCGGAACAATCAACCAAAATCTTCAGCGCCAATGGCTTCGAGACTTGTTCCGGGAATTTCGGACAAAAACTAGCCACAACAGCGTACTCATCATCGTCTGTCGCTGCCAAAGCAAACGACGCGCCCTCAAGCTCATCGATCAACACAACGAAGTCTCGATCTAACAGACCGCCTTTTGTCAGCTCGATACGCTGACCACCATCCATCTCAAGCAGATCAGCGTCATGACTTGAGCACGAGATTGCACCTTTAGCAGCTGCACCCAAAACATCCAAACGCGCAGTGAAAGGGTATTCAACCAAGTGATCTACATCAACGCTTTGGTGTTGAGCAATATGACCTTGAGTCTGCGCGTCGCCGTAACGCTCACCAATGACGGTAGGAACAGTGATCCTCAAACGACCAGACTCAAATCGAAGCAGTTGCGCAAACTCGATTTCAATGACAGCACTCTCACCAGCTTTTAAGTTGCCAAGATTAGCTGTGTACAAACCCAACGGAGACTTTTCAATCATGACCGGTGTGTCACCATCTTCGATTGCTTTTTCGTAGTCCTTTTCGGCTTTCTGCTTTTCTAAAGCAATGGCTTGCATGCGTTTGCCATTGAGTTCCACACTGAACGAAAGCAGGTTTGAACCCCAGCCAGCAGGGAAGGTGTAGCTGGCCTCGATTGTTTCATCCGAGTCGTTGAAGTAGCTCTGACGAATCTTCATCGATAGCAACAAGCCATCTAGGCGTCCATCAAGGTGCACTGATTTGAGTGCGACGCTCTGACCCATATCGTTTTTTAGACCGGTGTACGTGTTCATCAGATGACTCCAAGTTGTTGTGTTGTCGATTCGTGGAAATATCTCATTGCGTCAGAAAGAGTCATTGGCTCTCCCCTTTACCTTCAAGCACTTTTTGTGCGGCAACCATCACCACCTTTATCAACGCTCTCACCTGCTCAGGCGTCATGCCAGCTTCCTCTGGCGAAATCTGAAGCTCAATGCCGGGACTTATGAATAAGTGGCTTTTGACTTCCACCGAACCCGGACGCCTTTGACGCTCTGAAACCGGACTGACTTCACCTGATAAGACTTCACGAACTCGCTCCAGCGATACACCTGCATCTGTGAGCTTCTTGATCCGCAATAGCTGTTCTAAATGAGCATCGAGGTAGTGCGCGGAGCGTGTTTCGCCGATTGGCCTGTCGACCAAGCCTAGTTGGATGTAGTACCGCACTGTTCGCTTCGGGAAGTCGGTGAGCGTGCATAGTTCGTCGAGCGAGAAGGTTTTGACTTGCATTGCGTAGGTTGGTTGACGATTTGAAATTATTGTAACACTACAACTGTCTTTAATTGGTGTCACTATAAAACCAGTCATACAGGTGGCTTTTCTCCTGAAGACCAAACCAATTTCGCACCTCAAGTCAGCGCCCGCATGGCGCAGATCCATCCACCTTCTTCCCTGAAGACCCAATAAGCAGACTAACAACAACACACTATTTAGTGTGTTGTTGTTAGTCCTGCAAGGCCTTTGGATGGACTCAGAATCTGCAATTTCTGAAGTTTGAAAATATTTTTTGGATTGCCCCCTTAATAAGCTGAAAAGGTCAGCGATTACTTGTAAAGGACCTGACGCGGCGTGCGATCGGGCCTTCAAGCAAGGGGTAAAAATGACAACCAAAACAAAAATCGTGACTTTCGGTCGCGACCTAGAAACACAAGCAATTCGCGTCGCACTGTCGATAAGTGATCCAAATCCGAGATCACCTGCGTTTGCGCTTCAAGAGATTTACAAAATCGCCCGGACAAGTGGCTTGGTGGATTCTCAATGGGAGCTACAAACTTGCTCCCAAGAAGAACTTGACGCTATTTATCGAGGCTGCATCTCTTGGAAAGAGCGCGAATGTAATTGGCAAAGACGCGCCGGTTTACATGTGTCGTTCGATCAGATAGTACAAATCGCTGTGCGCTGGTACGTCAACGATTGGGATTTGAAACGACACACAAGAGATACGGATGTTCAATATCCCGAAGATCTTGCATTAGCTCCGTTGAGCGAAGAGCTTAAACATATGGCAGATGTGTTGGAGCCAGCTCGATATGAGCTAACGAGGCGCATCTTTAAAACCAAAGACAGTGACTGCTATCGGTATGTAGATGTTGAAAAAAACGACGCAGGCCTTTTCGTAGCCGGAGTTGGGCGTTTTGATGAAGACATCTTTTCGCATAAAAGATGCGGGCCACCTAGCACCTTGTGGAACTTAGAACTGGAAACAGTATTTCCAATCCTAAAAGATACACAGGTACTGAGCTACACAGTTCATAGCCTCTTGTCGAAAAGGGGGGTGTGACATGAGCCGATACGACATTTTTAAAGATATCGCTGGTCAATCTGCGGCAATTCTGGACCTGCTCGACATCGATCAGAGAGCACGTTACACACACGTTCATTGCCCTCTACCCAGCCATGACGATCGGCACCCATCCTTTCGAGTCGACAAAGAAACCGAGCGCTTTTATTGCACGTGCACACCGCGCGGCGGCTCAATGCTTGACCTAGTTATTGCCATGCAGCATGCCAACAATTTTTCAACTGCAGCAAGGTGGCTTCGCAGACGGTTGTTTGGAAACAATGCGATCTACAAGCAAGTCACTGTCTCGCCTAACTTCGTCACAAGCTCGATGAGTGTTAAGGAGGTGGCAGATAGAAATGAAATTCTGAGAGTTTTGTCACATTGTGTCGACGTCCCATTGTTTCACCCGTATGTTTTAAAGAAGGGAATCTTGCCACTGTGTGCAATGTACGAACCGATTCTTAAAAATCTCGTACTGCCGATTCACGACAACGAATATCAGCTCCAAGGAATTGAATTCATCGATCGTCATGAAAACAAATTTTGTGTGGATGGAACACACAAGACAGGGAACGGGTTGATCATCGGAAATCTTGAAGAAAGCCCAGTGCTCGGCGTAGCAGAGGGGTGGTCGACTGCTGTTTCAATACATGTAGCCCTTGGAGGGTTACCCATGCTTGTGACATTCGGCGCAGCAAATCTTGGCGCTGCCAAAAACTTTGCAAAAGCTGGGCAAGATGTTTGGTTTTTTGCAGATAACGATAAGGTCGGACTCGATTCAGCAAAGCGTGCTGCAAGCATGTTTGGTGAGGCTGGATTTGTTTTGACATCGAGCCTTGAAGACTTCAACGAAGATCTTTTGGCAATGCTAGAAGACTCAAATTTCGGGCGCTTGCGTGAAGCCTTGCACTATGAAAAGGCCAAGAAATGAAAAACGAAACCAACAAGATGGGTTTGCTTGAATCCTTTTCAAATTTGCCAGACCAGAGTCCATCCGGAGCGGGGCGAAGCGTCAAAGAAGATGTACCGCTCCAAGTATCTGCCTTGGACTGGTTAGAACCGCCACTTGATCTTCGCGACACAATTCGAGTCGCAAACGAAACAGTGGACTACGCCGTTTCGCCTTTTTTCCGAGCTGGAAGAGCTGCGCTAATTACTGGACTTGGTGCTTCTTCAAAGTCTACGCTTCTAAAAGAGCTGGCAATTTCTGTCACATCGGGAAAGCCAGCACTCGGTTTAAGCGTGCCCAAGCCCGGTAAAGCAGTTTTAGTTTTGGCGGAAGACACACCCGAAGACGCCTATCGAAGTCTGGATGCAATATTTCAGTCGATGAACTTGAGTGATGACGAAATCACCTTGGTTCATGAGCGGCTTTTCATTTTTGCAGCCGCTGGGAAAGATTGTGTGATCGTCTCATCTGAGAGCGATAAGACATCGCTAAAGCTTGATCAGCTGATTAGTTTTGTGCAATCACTCGGCGATGTTCGCCTTGTCGGGCTAGACCCAGCAATTGCACTAACTCGCGGTCGCGAGCTAGACGAGCTTGCTCAAAGAGATCTCGCAAATACAGTTGAAAAAATTGCAATTGAAACGGGCGCTGCCGTGCTCGTAATCAGCCATGCTGCAAAGTCAGTGCAATACCAGCAAGATGTCGGCTCTCACGCCAGCCGCGGAAGTGGTGCGATCACAGATGCGTTCAGGCTTGAAGTATTGATGCGCGTCATGACCTCAAAAGAAGCAAGGGATTTTCAAAAATCTGAACCAGAGCGTCATCGTTATGTTCGAATGCAAGTAACGAAAGCAAACTCACTTCCTCCGGACTTAATGCATCCGGTTTGGCTTGAAAGAGTAAATGGTGGAGCGTTGACTCTTGCAAGTCTGAAACCTTTTAGTGTGACGAGACCACGTTCAGCACTTGAACTTTTTTTCGAAGCTGATCAAGAAACGGGAGAGTTGGGGCCTGTATCTCTTTCATTTTCAGCATGGAAGCTCAAAGCCTCAGAGGCTGGCTTATTGACTGGTAAGACAGATTCAGCGCGAGACATGTCTGCAAGACGCTTGCTGGCAAGTGTTAAGAGTTCGAAGTGGGTTTCGGACACTCAGGGTTTTTGCAAACCAACTGATGATGGTATTGCTGAAGTTTTAGGATGAGAACCGCGGTAGCCGTCATAGACGGCTTTCCCCGCTATGGATTTTTTACTCGTGCTGAATCTTATTTACCAAGAACCGCTTCGATCGCTTGCTTCTCATAAGCAAGCTACTAAATCGTCGTCACAGGTCATCGTCTCTCAAATTTGCGAGCAAATACCAAATTCATGGCCACTGAAACTTCATTAGTTTCAACAAGTCTTCTTGAACCGTCGAAACGACATCAGCAGATTCATCCACAGAAATTCCGTTTGTATATGACACAACATTAACTTCTCTTTGGTTATGACCCATGACCGCCGAACGAATGTCTAGCTGCACCCCCCTCTTCTTTAGATATTCATTAAACGATCGACGCATATCATGAGCAGTGAGTTGCTCAGCAGTTTCCCCACCAAAAATCTTTTTGAAGCGGCCATTGGCTTTTGAGATAGCTGATGAGTAGTTATCTGCAGTGTCCGCTTTAAAACCCATATTCTTGTTTTTCTTCAAGTAGTCCTTCAGCGCATCAAAGAGTGGCTTTGGCAGAGGCACTTGTCTAACGCCAGCAACCGTCTTATCCCTAGTCACATCAATCATTGTTGTGCCGCCAACACTAACCATCAGATCTTCTTCTTTGAGACGCGCAATAGATGACGCTCGCATCCCCGTAACAATCGCAGTCATGAGTAGAAGATACATGTTTGGCGCATTTTCACGAAACTGCTTGTAGTAACTGCCATTGAAGATCACTTCTACGCGCTCAACTGAACGAATCGATTTTCTTCCATCTCTTTTTCGATCTTTACTTGAAACGATGGATTGCCAGTAATCGAATGGATTTTCACCAAAGAAGCGTCGCCTTGCGATCATCATGTTGTAAACGGCTTTGAGATGCCGCAGTCGTTCAGAGATGGTTCTCCTGTTTAGTACTTGCGGCTTGTCAGCTTCGTTCAGCTTCTTTTTAGTGACAACCTTTTTTTGTGGTCTCGATGTTGGAGTCTCCAACAACGCATTCTCAATTTGGACTACATCATCATTTTCTAATTCATGTAAAAAACGATCACCACAAATTTCGATGATGGTGTTCATTCTCGACCTGTAATCTTTGATTGTTTTTGCGTTTTTTACATTGTCATCAAACGAGAACTTAATATAGGTTTCGTTTGCTTCTGAAAGAGTAAATGCAAGACCTGCGTGATACAGGCTTTTGATCTCTTCCATTTTTTGTAGCTCTTTGTCATAGCCCAAAACATCTTGGACCCCCAGCTGCTGTTGATGATGTGGACTGACAACTTGAACGATTGTTTGCACTGGTGGCACTACTGCAACCTGCGCTGGCTGCGGAATTTTTGTGGCAAGCGGCTGAAGAATTCCAGCGTCTTTCAAGGACCGAAGATTGTTCATGAGTGCTGCGTGCTGCTCAGCCGTATCAGCTTTGAAAATCCCGTTTGGTAAATCGATCGAAAAAATTTCTTCCATCGTTTGCGCCCCAGAATCGACACGCTCAACTCCCTCCTTTTCGGCGTACTGTTTTGTCAGTTCTTCGTTTTTGAGGAAGGCAAGTAGCTCATTTTTATTCGCATCGTCATCACCCGGCTCCGCGGTGATTTGCCCCTTCGGGAGATTGACGTAGTAACCCAATGGTTTAGGCATTCGAAAGACCTTTCAGCAGAAGCTTTGATGCGAATTGTCAAATGATAGGACATCCAATAGCTTCACCCTCTTCTAACCTCCCCTCTAAATTTCCCACTTCAGATGGTCGTTATTCTGGACGAGACGGATACCCGAACTCAAGGTAGCTCAATAGCTCAAGTTGTTTTGGGCAGACCTTTTCCGCTAAAAAATCCACAGACGGCGGATCTGCATAGACGCCAGTAGTCATAGATTCATCGACATGACCAAGAATGGCGCCGCAAATGTATCGCTCGACTTTGTTCGTCAGCAAGTGCTGATTGAAGCTTTTGCGAAAAGCATGAAAGCTCATCTTGGTGTACCGCTTGTCATAGCCGTGCACTTTCATAAAAGCCTTAAGCGGTTTGTTGAGCTGATCAGAGTAGCCTTTGCCGTCTTCCCGTTCTTGGAGGCCAAAGTCATCATGGCCATCAAAGAAATCACCCAAGGCTTTGAACAACAACTCAGGAATTGGAATGTCGCGGTTGCCCGCAATAGTCTTGTCGTTGCTGATGTCAATATAGGGAGTGCCATGCATGCTGCGCTTCAAGTCAGCAGCGGTCAACCGCGCAACGCTTGATACTCGCATTCCAGTCACTAAACCGACCATCACAATGAGATAAATTTCGGGACGAGTCGCACCGTATCGCTGAAACTCTTTCCCTCCAAAGACTACTTTCAAGTCGTTGTATGCGAATGGCTTTGTGCCAGCCTTGCGTTTTTCTCGTTTGCTGACCAAGTTCTTGTCAGCTGCCGGATTTGGCCCCGGATGGCGACCATGTTTGATGAGAAAGTTGATGACAGCTCGAACGTAGCCTGTTTTGTTGTCAATAGTGCGTGGATCGTTTCCCGCGGTTGAGCGCAGGTGAATGATGAGATCGCTGATGTCGCGCTCTCCTAAGGTTCGGATATCCCGATTGCCCCAGAATTCCACCATCTCCTTGCCATAACTTGCATAGTCGTTTTGGGTTACTTGCCGTAGCTTTTTGATTTGCCCGTACTCGGCATACACTGCTGCTAATTGGTACTTTTCATGATCAGGCAATTTCGCGACTCGCCGCCCCATGAAGCTATTTGATGGGTTACTTGCGCTTATCGATGGTGCCGCAATAGTTTGAGCACCACATGACTGAGTCAAAGCCAGCTCTGGGGTCAATAAATCATCCGGAGTCGCTGCATCACATGATTGGGGGTTCACAGCCGACCACGCATGTGCTGCCGGCTGGGTGCTGGCGAGTTCACCGGCTAAAAGCTGCCCGAGCATCTGAGTAGCTCGGACCTTAGCGAGGTTCGGATCTAAAGTCCGAAGTGAGCGTTTGATTTGTCGTCCAGCAATTCGGACGTGAAGTACGAGCGTGTTTCCGCGGCGATAAACCGGAAATTGAATGTGCATGTTAGTTCTGCCTGCTACCAGAACTGCTACCACCCCTCGGTTACTCTACCGATAGAGCAGAAAAAAAGCCTTCTAAATCAACGACTTAGAAGGCTTTCTCGTTTTGGCGGAGTGGACGGGACTCGAACCCGCGACCCCCGGCGTGACAGGCCGGTATTCTAACCAACTGAACTACCACTCCTGGTAGCTGTAACTTTTGCTAAGTTGCTTCCGCAACCAAAGCCAAGTGCTACAAAACTTGGCGACCCTACGGGGATTCGAACCCCGGTACTCACCGTGAAAGGGTGATGTCCTAGGCCTCTAGACGATAGGGTCAAAACCTGGACTGTTTCTTACGAAACATCTCGACATTTTTGGTGGAGGTAAGCGGGATCGAACCGCTGACCTCTTGCATGCCATGCAAGCGCTCTCCCAGCTGAGCTATACCCCCGTTGGGTGTCGAGAACGTTAGTATAGCTAAATTTTTAGCGTTTCGTCAAACGGGCCAAAACTTTTTCTTTTCCGCACAAGAAAAGCACTGCATCGACCGATGGCGTTTGCGGCGTACCCATCACCAGCACGCGCACAGGCATGGCGAGCTGCGGCATTTTCAAACCCTGCTCAGCCAACACTTCTTTGAACGCTGCGCTCACATTGGCTGTGCTCCACTCGGCCAATGCGCCTAGCTTGGCAGCCAAGGCATCGAGCGCTGGCAACACAGCGGGCGTGATGTGTTTGGCCACATCATCGGATTGTGGTGTGACATCGTTGTAGAAAGCAGTTGCCCAATCGGCCAAGACCAACAAGGTGTCGCAACGGTCTTTGAACAACCCACAAATAGCGGGCAAGCGTTCGTCGGCAGTGATGCCACGCTTGGCCAACTCGACGCTCACCAAAGGTGCGAGCGCATCATCCGCCATGGCTTTCAAATGCTGGGCGTTCACCCATTTGAGCTTGGCTTCGTCAAACTGTGCAGCGCTACGGCCGAGGTGGTCGAGGTTGAACCACTCTAAGAACTGAGCGCGGCTGAAAATTTCGTCATCGCCGTGGCTCCAACCCAAGCGCGCAAGGTAGTTCACCATCGCATCGGGCAAGTAGCCTTCGTCGCGGTATTGCGTGACGGCTTTAGCGCCATTGCGCTTGCTCATCTTCTCGCCTTGCTCGTTGAGCACGGTGGGCAAGTGGGCATAGACCGGTGTATCTTTGCCCAGCGCTTTGAAGATGTTGATTTGGCGCGGTGTGTTGTTCACATGGTCGTCGCCACGGATAACGTGGGTGATGGCCATGTCAATGTCGTCCACCACCACGCAGAAGTTGTAGGTGGGTGTGCCATCGGGGCGAGCAATGACCAAGTCGTCCAACTCGTCGTTGCTGATTTCGATGCGGCCTTTGACTTTGTCTTCCCACACGACCGAGCCGCCTTGTGGGTTTTTAAAGCGGAGCACAGGCTTCACGCCTTCTGGGATGGCAGGCAATGTCTTGCCTGGCTCTGAACGCCATGTGCCGTTGTAGCGTGGCTTTTCTTTGTTGGCCATTTGCTGCTCGCGCAGGGCGTCGAGCTCTTCCATGCTCATGTAGCAGGGGTACACATGGCCACCCGCTTTGAGCTCTTCCAACACGGCCTTGTAGCGGTCCATGCGCTGCATTTGGTAGAACGGGCCTTCGTCGTGGTCGAGGCCCAACCACTTCATGCCTTCGATGATGACGTCCACCGAAGCTTGGTTAGAACGCTCCAGGTCGGTGTCTTCAATGCGCAGAATGAAATCGCCACCGGTGGCACGTGCAAACGCCCATGGGTACAAAGCCGAGCGGATGTTTCCGAGATGGATAAAGCCTGTGGGGGATGGCGCGAAACGGGTACGAATTTTTGAAGTCATTACAAAATTTACAGAGTGTCCAAGCCGCGCAAAAGGTCAGCCTTCATGTCGTCTAAATGCTCAAGGCCTGCGGCCAAGCGAATC
>JACCDW010014430.1_pt1 | contig 46757 bp, 38 predicted proteins | sample 7449781 | NCBI WGS metagenome assembly JACCDW01 (sample SAMN15323449, study PRJNA562643) | freshwater metagenome | isolation source: river surface water | place: USA:Blue River Watershed | collected 2017-08-18
ACGAGGGATGTAAACGACCTACTAATAACCGACCGGCTAAACCGTGTAAAAGAACTAAAACAGTTCAACCAACACAACGAGGTGCAGTACCAACTCAATTACTACTACACGACCAATAATTTAGTAGAACACACCACCCATTATTACTACAATTACGATTATGTCTTTACGCCCCCATCTATTCAAAAATCAGAAGTACAAACCGTATGGGTTTACGACAAACAACAGCGGGTAATCATGATGATGCGTTACAACGGCCGTTACAGGCCCTTTACCAATACCGATGTCAATAAATACAAAGTCGAATTGTCAAAAGTGCTTAAAAAAGAGGGGAGGTCCAATAAAGAATTCGATTCATTGGACATTCGTGAGGTATTGTTATACAATTATGGGCCGTTTGGAATTGAAAGCGTGCTCAGATGCCAACAGGAAGTTGCTGGTGAGTTTTTTCCTCATTATTACGAGCGGCGTTACTTAACCGACAGCGTTTACTATGACTCTAAGGGCCGTATTATTAAGTGCATCTCCCATGAAAACCAACGGGATGAAAAGAAAGAGCTCTTGCTTGATTACAATGTGGCAACTGGTCAAATTGAACACACTTCAGGATACCGCATTCAAAGAGGCAATTGGTTTAACGAAGACTTAGAAGAACAATGGTTTGAATTCAAACAACAAGGAAAAATAAGTTATAGTCGGGTCGAACGCTTTCGTCGAACATACAAGCGTCCAGTTCCCAACCAAATCATCGCTCCTCCCACTTTTGAAAATAGTCAAGATGACTGGTATGAATGGTAAATCAAATTCGATTTTATTAATGCGTTTAGTTCATTATATTTGGCTATGCAGGTGCTGAAAAAAAACTTTCGCTATATCACCATCGTAAAAGTAGTGTGTTATTTATTATCCCTTGTTCTTGGCGTTTACGCTGCCACTGAAACATGGTCCAAAAGCAGTTACAACAATTCTTCTGACCAATTTATTTACCTGACCCTGTTTTTAATCGTTGCTTTTCCTGTTTTCGGATTAATCGCTTATTTCATGTTATCGAAGACCAATCCAGAAAAAGCAAAAGCATACCGTACTGCTTCCATCATTGAGTTGTCGCTCATCTTTATCTTATTGTTTTTAATTGGTAATCTTGGACGATAATACCCCCATAGAAACCGAGCAACCACCCGTAGATGCGGAAGTGAATTACAAACCTCTAATGTGGCGGCATATTTTAATTTATTATGGCGTATTAATTCTGATTGCTATTTCACTTGCTGGTATAACAGGTAAAAGCGGTGGTGGCGAAACCTCCTTGTTTCTTTTCGTGGCGTGGTTCTTTGGCTTTCCCATTTGGCAACTCATTCATGCCTTTTTTGTAAAATCAGAGGGGCTGTTACGTAAATCTGAAATGGTAAAAAAGGCAGTGGCCATTGAAATCCTCATCATTTTGCTCGGATGGATGTTGCTTATCATCTTGTAAATTAACAAGACAATAAAAGAATATTCATTAAATTTAATGGTCATTCACTTGTTTTTCCAACTCCATAATCAATCCCAAAAACATTTCACTGCGTTTGCTCTAGTCATTACTTGGGTGCTCGCTTTACAACCGGTGCATTCGCAAATTGTCATTGGCAGAGAAATGCCCGTAACAGTGAACGGTTATACGGCCGAATTAATGGAACCTTTTGTAGATGGCAATGCACAAACCTTATTTTTTAACTCGTTGAATTCAGGTGGCAACACCAATTTACACTACGCTAGTCGTGTAAACGATACGGTGTTTACCTACCAGGGATTGGTGAACGGCACTCACGATACCTCGTCCAATCACCTTGATGCCGTGGCCTCTTTAGACAATAACAACCGCTTTTACTGGGTTTCGTTACGCAATTACCCAACAGTACTTAATAACCTACATACTGGCTATTACGCAAATGGATCCGTGACCTCCGTTAAACGGGTGTACGGCGACTTTAATAAAAACCAATTTGCCATGCCGTTTGGCTGGCTCGTAATGGATGCAGCGATTTCGCGCGATGGATCACAACTTTACTACTGCAATGCCCAATTTGATTTCTCAAATACCCAGTGTGTGGGTGTGCCGTGTCGCGCCCAGTTGGGAATAGCAGCGAAAGTAAACGACACCACGTTTCAGAAAATGACTAACGAAGCCCAGTTATTACAACAAGTAAACGACACCAATTACCTCGTTTATGCTCCACAATTAAGCAGCGATGGGCTAGAACTTCATTTCACTCGCCTCATGCGTGGTAGTGCTAATTCTGAAATTTGTGTTGCCCTCCGCACCGCTAACACCGCCCCCTTTGGAGCGCCACAGGTACTCTATGCCCACAATGGGTACTTACCCGAAGCATCAACGCTCACTGATGATAAAACAAGAATTTACTACCATCAGAAAAATAACGCCAGTAAATACAGCCTGTTCATGCGTTACCGAACGTTATCAACGGGAATTATAGAAATCCCATCTCTTCATATAATGGATTATTACCAACCTATAACAGCCACCATCGACTTAACTAAGTGTCTTGTAGGTAGAGCCACCATTACAGTTTATAATTGGCAAGGAGAAATCATCGATCAAACTCAAAACAAAAGCATTTCCTTAATAAATTTAGCAGATGGTATGTATGTCGTAGCCATCACTAATGAAAAGAACCAGTACATGACTAAATTGGTAAAATACACGCATTAATTAATCTAATGAAAAGGCGTGATTTCATAAACAACTCTTTATGGGTAGCCGTTGGCGGATTGCTTTTGCCATCAACCCTTTTACAAGCGTGCAGAAAGCCAACATTCGAACCCGAACAACCATTTAAGGGCAAGGTAGTAGTGATTGGTGCCGGCGTTGCCGGTTTGTATGCCGGGTACTTGATGAAGAACAAAGGCATTGATTTTGTAATTGTTGAAGCCGCTGCTACGCATGGTGGCCGAATGGGAGTTAACACCACCTTTGCAGATTACCCTATTGATACCGGGGCCCAATGGTTGCATGGTAGAAATAGTCTGCTTGGTGAATTGGTTGAAGCAACTAAAACACACATTACCAACGACACCTCTGAATTGTACTATTGGTTCAACAACAGCATTGTTAAAGAGCTACCAAGGGATCCATTCATCTTTGAAGAAAAGAATCTGCCAGATGTCTCCTTTATAGAATATGCCCATCAACAAGGCTTTGGAAGCGAATACGATAACATAATTGAGGCCATAGCTGGTGATCAAGGGGCTGCCGCCTCCCAACTTTCTGCCTACTGGAATAGCAAGGATGAAGAAGAATGGGTGGCTGGCTCAGAAGATTTTAAATTCAAGGATTCGTACTTCAACTTCATTGATACCAATTTTGCACAACCTATTCTATCCAATATTCACTATAACACGGTTGTAACTGCAATTGATTACACCACTGATCAAATTACGATTCTCACCAAGGACAATAAATCCTATACCGCAGAAAAGGTAATTGTTACAGTTCCCATTGCTCAACTGAAAAAAAACGCCATCGCTTTTACGCCCACCTTGCCAAAAACACAAACAGCCGCGTTTGAAAAATTTGGCATGGGTCCCGGTATGAAGGTCTTTTTAAAATTCAGTGAGACTTTTTACAAACCAGTACTCTATGGGGGCGCTACGTGTGCTGCCTACGCCGATGATTCGGTAGGAAAGAGTACCAACAACCACGTTTTGCTCGCATTTGTTATGGGCAAACAAGCACAAACCTTGCACGGTTTAGGCAGTGATAAAGCCATCACTGCAGCCTTGTTATCGGAATTGGATGTAATGTACAACGGTAAGGCTACTGCTACCTTTATCGATAGCGTGGTATACGATTATACAGAGAGACCCTACATCGATGGTGCCTATGGTTATAGTACAATAGGCATGGGCAATGCACGAAAAGAAGCAGCGCAGCCGGTTAATAATAAACTGTTCTTTGCAGGGGAAGCAATGAATCGCAACGGACACCATCAAACTGTGCATGGAGCAGCAGAATCGGCCTACGAGGCACTATTGGAATTATTGGGGCTATGAAATACCGAGTAATTATTCTCTTTTCTATTTGCTGTGCTTGGTTCTCATTAAAGGCACAGATAACGAGTGTTGAGGCTGCTGGCAATTATCTGTATTCTGGGCAATGGGATCGTGCAATTCAGACCCTCAATTTCAACCGCTTCAATTTTGGAACACAACCCTTGCTCCGTTTTGGTTTTACAGTTGGAACTTCGTACCGTTTTAATAAAACGTCGTCACCCTATGGCCTTAGTGGGCGCTATGGTCTTGTATGGAGTGTGAATGATTTCCCGGGAAGAACAACTGTACTTCAATTACATCAATTAGCCATTCACTATACGTATACATGGAAACCGAGTGACCAGCAACCGCTTTTTATCTGTTTGTCTGGCGGGGCACTTTCAACACTCCTACTTCGAAAAATTGAAAGCCAGTACTATGTTTACGACGAACGAGTAGCAAGGGCCGTTGGCATTGGTCCTGAATTGGCGCTACGTACCTACTACACCTTGAGAGAAAATTCCAAATTCACTTGGAGTCCATTTTTATCCTGTACCTACAGTCCGTTTCTTTGGTCCCCCCAAACCGAAGCGCTTATTAATCAAACCGGCGGATTCACGAGCAACGCCTTTACCATGCTCACACAAGTGCAGCTGGGTGTCATTTTTAATATCAACTAATTACTATGGAAGAGTCCATTTCAACCCCACCGCCTACAAACTCAACTAACACGCAATTGATTGAAATTGCCCGATGGGCCAAGTACTGTGCTATTGTTGGCATGATTAGCATGGTGGGAGTTGGTATTCAATTAATTTCAGGTCCTCTACTTTCAGCTTTTGTTGTGGGCTCTGAAGTTTGGTCTGAAGTCATGGGGATTGTAGTGCTTTACCTGCTTAGTCTTCTTAAATTGGCGTATATCTACCCCCTTTATCAACTGCTTCAATTTTCTAATACCATGTTGGCTGTTGCCCCTGATCAGGAAAAAGCGTTGCTGTTTCTTTTCCGCTTTTTTAAATGGTTCATTCTTTGCTCGCTGATTCTATTTTTAAGTGGTGTAACGCAGTCTGGTTTTGGCCTATTTTCTCTATTCGCACTGTTTTAAGCCCGCTTGACTATCTTATCATTGTTTTCAATTTTGTTAACTTTGCACCATGTTTCATTTTTTGTTACGAACCATTCCTCGTCCCCTATTAATTCAACTGAGCTTGCTATTCAGCAAAATCGCGCCATTGTTGTATTATGGCAACCGGTATGAGGACCCTATTACGGGTAAAACCTATCGCAAATTTTTGCCCTATGGGTACAGTGGTCGCGCAAAGCGCAAAAACGTGCTTTGTCCGGGTAGTCTCTCTCTTGAAAGGCACCGCTTGTTATGGTTGTATTTAAAAAACAAAACCGATTTTTTCACTGCGCCGCACGCTATGTTGCACATTGCTCCTGAGCAATGTTTTTACAAATTATTCAAGGGCATGAAGAATCTAAAATACACTACGGGCGATTATAACAGTCCAATTGCAGATATACACTTCGACCTGCATCATGCACCATTTGAGGACAATACCTACGACGTTATTTTCTGTAACCATGTTTTAGAACACGTTGATGATGCCGATCAATGCATGCGTGAATTGTACCGCATCATGAAACCCGGTGGTTGGGGCATTTTTCAAGTACCACTTGATACCACGCGCGCTAGCACATACGAAGACAAGTCCATAACCGATCCCCGTGAACGTGAAATTCACTATTGGCAAAAAGACCATGTTCGTTTGTTTGGGTTGGATTACAAAGACAAATTAGCTGCCGCTGGATTCAATGTAACCGTTGATGATTTCGTGAACACCTTGGGAGAAAAACGCGTTGACCGTTACCGATTGCCCGCAGGCGAAATGATTTATTTCTGTAGAAAATAAGCTCAACTTAAATTTATCAATTGGGAGATAGGGAGTGAAGATGGAGGTGTCAATACTTGACGCTCAACTTTCAATTAATAAGTTCGCAGAGGAGCAAAGTGAGCTAAGTCTAGATAAACGCATTCTCAATTCACAACTGCTCTCAATTAATTAGGAACGCAAAGGCCACAGAGGAGCAGAGAACGCAAAGAGGGAAAGCCCGCGAAGAGGAAAAGCCGGCAAAGAGTAAGAAGCGCAAAGTGGCGTAAACGCATTCTCAATTCTCAATTCTCAATTTTCAACTTTCATAGGGCGCAACCCTTCAAGCAGAAAGTGATTGGTGTATGAAAATGCTCGTGACTTTCGCTTCAGGGTGACAACGCAGAGGTGCAAAGGCCGCGAAGTCTAGATAAACGCATTCTCAATTCTCAACTTTCAACTTTCAATTTTAATTGGCGCATGCAGCGGTCACGCCATTCACCATTATCAATTCACCATTAACAATTGCTTTCCACTCTCAATTCTCCATTTTCAATTCGAATTGTATATTTTGTTAACGCCATTAACAATTCACCATTAACAATTTCATTTGCATGCAACGGTCCAGCCACTAACCATTAACAATCAATTTTCCTTAATGTACGCTTCAAAGCTCATGCCCTTCATGAATTCAGGGGAGTAAATGAATTTGTACATCAGATCGGCCCAAGCTTTGTGCGTGCGGGACTCATCAAAAACCGTGTAGCTAAACGGTTTGCCAAAATGTATTCGAATGGTTTTTTTGTTGGCGCGAAACATTTCATCGGGTAAGAATAGCATTTCGATGTTTGCTTTAATACCCAGTCGTTTGCGCCACATAGCGAAATTGTAAAAGAATTTTGAATTTTCACCTTCGATATAGGTAGGCACCACCATGCGCTTGTGATCAATCGCTTGGGTGACAAAACTTTTTTTCCAACTCAAGTCACGCACCAAACCATTTTGCTTTCGCGAAACAAGACCAGCAGGGAAAATAAGCACTGCCCCACCCTCTCTAAAAATCTGCTCCATCGTGCGAAGCGAGCCGGCTGATGCTGCTCCTAACTTGTTTACAGCCACAAAAACATCGCCGTAATTCGTAATATTCTTTAGTATGTCGTTGACAAAGAAATGTACATCGGGACGAATTTCACCAACAGCTTTTATTAGTGCCATTCCATCCAACCCGCCTAAAGGATGATTCGCAGCAATTGTAACGTGTTCGGTGAGTGGTACGTTTTCTGCATGTACTGCTTCTACTTTAGCACCCAACATTGCCAGGCCCTTTTTATTGAACTCCAAACCACGTTCATCCTTTAGCACATTCATAGCGTGATTGATTTCCTCCTCGTGCAACTTTCGTTTAAGCCAGTTGATAGCAAAACGAGGTAACCAACGATACACCTTGGTCGCCTTTTCTCTTAGTAGTTTATCAATATCTATGAATTTCTTTTTTTCCATAAATGGTCGTCAAAGGTAGCTAATTCCATTCATGTTTTATTCAGCCGAATGGCTGTGATTGGGCAGGACATTCTCCAGCGACCATTCTAGCTTTTTTTGAAAGCGCATTTTGCGCTCTGGACAATCTTCAAGAGCACAAATAGCGCATGATTTCGGCCGACAAGGGTCGGTATGTATAAAGAATTCTACCTCGTGAGGTAACTCTGCTTTTACAAGATCAGCTACCCTTTCAACTTCAGCATGAACCTGCTCTAGGGTATAATACCAAGGATACGTCATGTGGCAATCAACGTGCACCACAGACCCATATTTCACAACACGCAGGTTATGTAAGTCGATCCAATTATCCGTTCTTTTTGTGTTTAAAAAGTCTATAATATGCGTTAACTTTTCATAATCAGCCGTGTCTAATAGATTGAAAACTGATTCTTGAATGAGCTTAAACCCAGTAACCGTTATCATGAGTCCAAAAAGCAAGGTAATAACGGCATCTATCCAGTACATTTCTGTATAGTACATGGCTATCAATCCAAGCACCAAGCCAATACTGCTGTAGGTGTCGGTTAACAAATGTTTACCGTCAGCAGCCAAGGTTACGCTATGTAACTGCTTACTCTTTCTAATCAGTAACGTTCCTAGCATATAATTACCAATGCCAGATAGTCCCGTAATCCAAACACCCCAATCGAGTTTCTCCAATTCGTTGTGTTCAAAAAAAGCAAGCACGCCCTTAACTGTCATAACGAGCCCTGCCACCGCTATCATACCTCCTTCAAAACCCGTTGAGAAGAACTCAATTTTGCCATGTCCGTAGGGGTGATCGTGGTCCTTGGGCTTACTTGCATAATGTAAGGCGTACAAGGCCACGCCTCCAGCTAGTACATTAACCACGGACTCCAAGGCATCGGTCAATACCGCATTCGAATCGGTAAGGTACCATGCCAAAAATTTGAAAAGCATGATGATGGTACCGGCAATTAATACCAGCCGCATCACTTTTATTCTGGCATGTGCCGTTTCCATTAATAAATGAAGTAATGTAAGGCTAACTCATAGCCTTTTAAACCTAGTCCGCTTATCGACCCTACACATTTACTGCCGCTAAATGAAATATGTCGGTAACCTTCTCGTGCAAAAACATTGCTAATATGAACTTCTACGACAGGTGTTGTTATGGCAGCAATGGCATCGGCAATAGCAAGGGAGGTATGGGTATACGCACCGGCGTTTAAAATGATTCCGGTAGACCCTTCGGCTTCTTGAATAAACGTTACCAATTCCCCTTCAATATTGCTTTGGCAATACACCCACTCTACGGCAGGGTACTTTTTTTTAAGCAGGCTTAAATGGTCCTCAAAAGTCTCTTTCCCATAAACAGAAGGTTCTCTTTTACCAAGGAGATTCAAATTGGGACCGTTAATAATGGTTATCTTCACCCTATAAATTTAGGACATAACCTATAATCCCGCAATATTTGTTGCTGAAACCGTAAAAAACGCGTCGAAACTTTTATCATGACGGCTTGGAGCCTTTACCATAAACGCTTTAAACAGTACTTGTTGCTCGAAAAATCGTTGTCTGGCAATACATTAACCGCTTATGCCGATGATGTAATTAAGCTGGAAAACTTTGCCGTCGGGCGCATGCCGCAACAACTCAGCACCAACGACATCATGCAGTTTTCGGGTACTTTGGAAGAATTAGGGCTGGCGCCGAGTTCACATGCCCGAATACTCTCTGGCATAAAGGCCTTTTATCGTTTTTTAGTGCTAGAAGGCGAAATAAACGACAATCCGGCGCTACCGGTAGAAACTCCCAAATTGAAGCGAAAACTACCTGTATTCCTTTCTATTGAAGAAATAGAGGCATTATTGGCTGCTATTGACCGTTCAACGCCTGAAGGAGAACGTAATTTCACCATGATAGAGGTATTGTATGGGTGCGGACTACGTGTTAGTGAGTTAATCACCTTGCATTTAACCGATTTGCATTTGCAGGAAGGGTACTTGAAAATCACCGGGAAGGGCAATAAACAGCGCCTGGTGCCAGTTGGAAGGCCAGCCGTGAAGGCTTTGAATCGGTATATCCAAGAAGTGCGAATTCACCAACCTCAAAAAAAAGAAGCGGCTGACACGGTCTTTCTTAACCGCTATGGTAGGGGATTGTCGCGAATCATGGTGTTTAAAATGCTGCGGGAAACGGCCACCCGCGCGGGCATAAAAAAAACACTAGGTCCCCATACGCTTCGCCATTCTTTTGCCACCCACCTTGTTGAGGGAGGTGCAGACTTAAGGGCTGTTCAGGAAATGTTGGGACATGAAAGTATTACCACCACTGAAATATACACCCATCTTGATCGCCAGTATTTAAGAGACACCATTTTGAGCTTCCACCCACGCAATAAAATTCGGTAACTTTACCTCGTAGCATGAAAACCTTCAACGTCCCTGAATTTTATCGTTCACCGCTTATCGCCCAGGTCAAACAATTTCGAAAGACCCAGGATGCGCGCAAAAAAGACACGTCACCAACAGTTCTCACATTCGGACCGGTGAAGTATTACATTGCCCGTCATTTTGGGTTTTGTTATGGTGTAGAAAACGCCATTGAAATTGCTTTTAAGGCTTTAGAAGAAAATCAAGGGAAACAGATTTACTTGCTGAGTGAAATGATTCATAATCCCGATGTAAACAGGGATTTATTGTCGCGTGGGGTTCAGTTTTTGCAAGACACGCACGGAAAACAACTGATTTCATTTGATACCCTTACTGCTAATGATGTGGTGGTGATTCCAGCCTTTGGCGCCCCCTTGCAGTTACTTGAGCGGATTGAGAAAATAGGCATCGACACAAAAACCTACAATACCACGTGCCCATTTGTTGAACGTGTTTGGAAAAAATCGGAACAAATCGGGGCATCAAAGCACACCATCATTATTCATGGTAAGTACGCGCACGAAGAAACCCGTTCAACCTTCTCGCGCAGTGCTCGTGATAGTGATGCGGTGGTAGTAGTTTACAACATGCACGAATCGGAACGTTTGGCGCATTACCTACATGGACGAGGTACACAAGCTGAATTTGAAGTTGAATTCAAACACAAATTTTCAGAAGGATTTGATGTTTCGCGTCATTTCGAAAAGGTGGGCGTGATTAACCAAACCACCATGTTAGCCACTGAAACAGCTGAAATTGCAGCTTATTTCAGGACGCAGATGATTGAAAAATATGGTGAAGATGCCATCAAAGATCATTTTGCTGACACCCGTGACACGCTCTGTTATGCTACCAACGAAAACCAGGATGCGGTTTATGGTTTACTCAAAACCAATGCTGATGTGGCCATCGTTGTAGGCGGTTATAACAGCAGCAATACAACTCATTTGGCAGAACTTTGCGAAAACCATTTCCCTACCTTTTTTATCGAATCTGAAAAATGCATTGAACAACTCGATGCCATTCGTCATTTTGATTTTCATAATAAAAAGGAAATTCATTCTACGTCTTTTTTAGAAACAAAAACAACTCCTAATATCGCATTGACCAGCGGAGCTTCTTGTCCCGATTCACTGCTCGATGCGGTTATGCACCGTATTAATTCATTTTATCCAGGGGCTCTCGAAATGAGCGCTCCTATTACCACTTACCCTTCTAACCATGCAAATTAAACTTCACCGCCCCCTTGTTTTTCTCGATATAGAAGCCACTGGACTTAGCATTGGCAGCGATCGTATTGTGGAGATTGCCTTAATGCGCGTGAATTTGGACCAAACAACTGACGCCATAACCCGTCGCTTTAATCCAGAAAGGCCCATTCCACCGGAGGTGACAAAAATACACGGCATCACAGATGACGCAGTTAAAGATTGCCCCACTTTTGCTCAAGGCGGACATGAGATCATGAATTTTATTGCCAATGCCGATTTAGCAGGGTATAATTCCAACAAGTACGACATTCCATTGTTGGCTGAAGAATTTTTACGAGCCGGAATTGATTTTGACGTTGAAAGCAGGAAATTAGTGGATGTGCAAAACATCTTCCATTACATGGAGCCACGCACCCTTCATGCTGCCTATAAATTTTATTGTAATGCCGACCTCAACAACGCTCACCAGGCAATGGCTGACGTGACTGCTACTTACGAAGTTTTCAAAGCGCAGTTAGAAAAATACGAACACACACAATTGCTCGACGAAAAGGGACAACCATGGTACCCAGTGGTGAACGATATTGCTAAACTCAGCACATTGAGTTCACGCACACGTAACGTGGATTTAGCAGGGCGCATTATTTTTAATGACAAAGGTGAAGAAGTGTTTAGTTTTGGCAAACACAAGGATAAAAAAGTAACAGAGGTCTTCGAAAAAGAACCTTCTTACTATACTTGGATGATGAATGGCGATTTCCCATTACAAACGAAGAAGGTGCTTACCCGTATACGTTTGTCGATGAAGTAGCGCATTGTAATGATTTATTACCCTTTAGAAAATGCCTCTGTAGCCTTTCGTACGCTACCGTGTTCTAACAACAACTTTTTAGCGTATTCGTAATCGGAGATACCGGTATTGCGCATAACCATGTTGGTACCGCGGTCGACAAGTTTATTATTGCTCAATTGCATGTCCACCATCTTGTTCCCTTTCACTCGACCTAATCGAATCATACTGGCAGTAGACACCATGTTTAAAATAAGTTTTTGAGCCGTTCCACTTTTCATACGGGTAGAGCCGGTTACAAATTCTGGTCCCACGTTCACCTCAACTGGAAAATCGGCCTGTTGTGCGACGTCGCTCCCAGGATTACACGTGATGCACCCTGTAACGATGCCTGCCTCTCGGCATTTCTTCAGCGCGCCAACTACGTATGGCGTTGAGCCCGATGCAGCAATTCCTATCACTACATCGTTTGTATTAACATGATAAGCCTGTAGATCGTCCCAACCCTGTTGCAAATCATCTTCGGCAAATTCTACGGCTTTACGGATGGCGGTATCACCGCCGGCAATTATACCGATTACCACCCCGTGTGGAATACCATAGGTTGGAGGGCATTCACTGGCATCCACAATCCCTAATCGACCACTCGTACCGGCACCGAGATAAAACAAACGTCCGCCCGCGCCTAGTTTAGCAGCTACCGCATCGGTCAGCTGTTCGATTGCCGGTATAACCTTGGCTATGGCAGCTGGCACGTTGTGATCTTCGGCATTCATGTTGACCAATAAATCGCGGGTCGACATTTTTTCGAGGTCGTTGTAATGGGAATCGGATTCGGTGATTTTCATAGCCTAAAAATACATCATTAAAAAAGCCGTTCCTTTTGAGAACGGCTTTACTATTAAAAGTCAATTGTTACTTAGTTACCACTAATTTGCCGGTGCGGCGTTGTCCAGAATTACCTTGAATGGTTACAATGTAAACACCAGCGTTAAGGTTTTGCACGTCGATTGCTGTTTCAGCATCGCCAGCAGCAAGAACACCTAACTCACGGTTGATTACAAGACGTCCACTTAAATCCATTACTTGAACACTTGCTTTTTCACCTTCAACAGCTGCAAACAAGATGCTTACATTACCATTGCTTGGGTTAGGATACATGTTCAATTTACCAGCTTCTGGGGTCACCTTTTCAACTTCTTCGATTCCTACTGTGTAAGGCACGTAGTATGCACCGGTACGCCATACGCCACGACCATTGGTAGCTGCATAAATTTCGCCTGAGTTGTAAGCATCCCAATAAGGCATTTCTTGTTGTTTGATATCAAAAACTTGCACGTTTGGCAATTGGTCGTTATTGATGTTACTCCAAACTGAGGCAGCAGAAATATCGTTGTTCATGAAGATACCGTTATCGGTACCGATCATTACTCGCTTGTTATTGTTTTTCACCATTAAGGATGAATAAACCACATTGCCTTTTAAGTTAGCGTCGTCGCGATTGGTCCAAGTTGGATTTTTACGAACGTCGCCATTACTTACCATTACAATACCCGTTGTGCCGGTTTGTGTTGGATTGTTAAAGGTGAGTACTGCCATTGAATTATCGTTACTAACAGAGATGCTTGTCACCGGCTTATCGAATGTTCCGATTAAGGTAGTACGGTATGGTGAAACGGGATTCAATGTTTTAGAAGTAACAGGATAAGTATAAACATCGGTGAAGAATTTACCTGAGTAACTACTTGGCGTCATGTCGTAGATATCGGTGATGTGTGAAACGCGATAAACACGAGCGGTGCCTGTAGTAGCATCGTAGGTAGAATAGTAGATTTCAGTACCACTCTTGCTCCATTCAATTAAAGTTGGTTTACCGACAACATCGATGGTATTGGTGGTAGCAACACCATTGTTATCGTCGGTATAACAGCCCGTTTGACTAACGCGAACGAAACTGAAAGGCTCGTTAAGGGACAATGGTGAGCGGGTAACAACGATAGCGTCCTTGAGGTCAGTCAAATCCTTGTCATTATAGTACATGGCTAAACGAGCTGAGCGCTCAGCCGCAATTTTAACCGGTGCATTGTTCGGTGAGAACGGCTTGGTGCTAGAACCAATAAGGTAGGTGCTGGTTGCAATTGCCCGCGATAAGGTTGTTTGTGTGTTGATACCCGTTACGGTGTTCGAGCTTAGACCTTGCAAGGTGTAAACAGTAGTAACCGATGGAGACACTATAAAACTATTTAATGTTTGTGTGATCGCTCCAGGGTTAAGAACATACGTACTTTGCCCGATTGAACTATACGTATCGGCTGATAGGGTTCCGCTAGTTGCTGTAATTGTATAATCTGTAGCGACGGTTGGTGTAACGACAAACACAGCAGTTGTTTGTGTTACGTTACCTGGATTCAATACAAATGTTGGATTAGTTAAGGCGGTGCTCGTAACTGCGGTAATGGTGTGCGCAACACCTGGAGCGCTCATGGTATAGGTACCCATTTGCGTAAGGGTGTACACCGATTGTGATAACGTGTTAATCACAAATGTTGATGTTGATTGAGTTAGGTTACCCGGCTTTACAACAAACGTTGGTGAGGTAATGGCTGTATTGGTAACACCAGCTAATGTATAAGCAGGTGCTGTTCCATAACGCCAATTCAACTCCTTAGTAAGTTTCTTACTTAAGGTAAACGTTTTAGTAGAAATGCGCTCATCGGTTACTTTAGCAGTATCGCCAACTCCGTAGCGGAAGAACGACGTAATAAATACGCGGTAGTAGGCGCTTGGATCGGGTATAGAGGCATAAGTAGTCGTACGTGAAGCGAAAGGTGGTGTTGCGAAATTAACAGTGACATTGGCAACTGTACCACTGTATGTTAATACAACTGTACCCTGTGATGTAGCATTACTAAAAGTAGTACCCGACGTTACTTTCATTGGAATGTCGGTGCGATCTGCTGCATTGAATGGTGTAGGGATTAAGGAGGTTGTAGCCGGGATACTTACCGTTCCGGTTCTTACAATCATTGAATCGAGTTTAGCAGAACCGTATGGATTGTTGATTTGGAAAACAAATACCGACTGCGTTGTCAAGGCTGCAATTGCAGCTGAATTGGTCGAAGTTCCAGTGTAAGAAGAGATCGCTGAATTCGTGGTGATAGAGGCTACGAAACGGAGGGTATCGTTATAGAAAATAACTGAATCGGGTGTAGCTACTTGTCCGTAATGCTCCCACAAAGCAAACGGTGTACCATTGAGGTTATTCATGTTGTAACCGACTGCTTCAGGAGAGGGTGCTGAAATACCACCGGTGTAGCGGTAGTAGTTAACCAATGCTGGTGCACTGTTGCGAATGTTCGAGCCTCTGTAAAACGCACCGTTTGATCCACCAGAAGTGAAAATTACATCAGGGAGAATGCGTGAAAATTCTGTTCTGTAAAAGTCACCTGTTAAAAATGATTCCTCAGTTGTAACAAGGTCACTGGTACCGCTGTAATACACAACACCATTACCGTCGGTTCCGCCTACGAAACCAGAAGAAGGTGAGTAAACACCACTATTATTGGTATAGGTTGGATAACGGTCAACGCTAACAGAGTTAAACTGTCCGGTTACCAAGCCTTTGTAGTACGGCTGGAAGGTAGGTGGATAAGTGGTATATGGAATTACCATATCGGTAGAGCGGAATACCCCAGCGTCGGTTACGACATACACCCTACGGGTTGAACCATTGATGATGGCCACGTCGTGAATGTTTTGGTGGAGGTACAACTGGGTATTTAAGGCAGCATAACTGCCTAGTGAGTAGTTAGAAACCAATGGGGATGCATCGCTTCCTCCGGTGCGCATCAACGCATAAAATCGGTAACCACCAACATATAGAATGTCTTTGTTTGAAGGGTCTACTTTTATAACATGCGAGTAATCGCCTGAAGCAATACTACCACCGTTTGTGAGTGGATCGAGCAAGAAAGTTCCACGCAAGAATGTACTCCATGTTGTACCACCGTTGTAGGAAACAAAAATAGCATTCAACGAAGCGGATGAACCGTTGCTGTTATTAACTGTGCTGGTGTTTTTTCTTGCAGCTGATGCGTAAATAACATTGTCGTCGGTTGGCGCAATGGCTAATTCGATACGGCCATAATTAGCAGTCGTATCAGCAGAAGTAACCGGTGTGATATTTACAAAATTCCCCAGGGAGGCATCGGATGATTTGAAAATCTTCGATTTAACTTTATCATTTGGACTATCGCCTCTTTCGTTACCGATACTGCAATACAAAATTCCAGTTGAAGTGAATTTTACATCGAGACCATAACTCAAATTGTTTGTATAGGTGTAGCCTGCTAATATGGCTTTTGTAAAGGTGGCGCCGCCATCTGTCGAAATCAAAATACCCTTGTTGCCGGCAACTGCAATTTTACCGTTGTAAACGGCAATACGGTTGATGACATCGCCCGTTTTAGAGGAGTCAGCCACGAGCACCAAATCGTTGCTTTGCAATTTGTACAAGCCTGTCCCTTTCTTAGCCTTGGTTTTTTGACCATAGCGTAAAAATCCTTCACCAGTCGACGCATAAATAGTACCGCCTTGTGGGTCTTGAGCCATGTAACTGATGTTCTTGACTTTCCCCTGGTCGTTCAAAGGAAACCACTGTGCTCCGCCATTCACTGACTTAAATACACCACCTGCAGCGCTTCCAGCCCACAAGGTGTTGCCAGTTGCATCTGTATTGTCAACCACAACATTACGAATACGACCTGCTGTGTAAAGTGGTCCTGCTAGACCCCAATCAATTGTCTGCGCTTGCGCGAGTAATGAAGCTCCTGCGAAGGCTAACAGACTGATGGCTTTAATAAATTTCTGTCCCATGGAATCAATTTTCTTCCTTTTTCCCGGAAGAGGGGGTTAATGTCTTAATCCTAACAAAAATGGTCACTTTTTGGGAGAATACAAAATATGTTAAGACAGATTTTTGTAACAAACCTGCTTTTCTTTAAAAGTGGCCTCTCCCGCCACATGGGCGGGAGCTGGATGGCCAAAAATGGAAAAGGACTTAAAAGCGCTCTAAACGCGAGAAAAAGAAGGCGGATTCAATCTCTGCATTTTCATCGCTATCGCTACCATGCACTGCATTTGCAGCAATGGACTTAGCAAATAAACGACGAATGGTGCCTTCATCAGCCTTAGATGGATCGGTTGCGCCAATCAACTTGCGGTAATCGGCCACTGCATTTTCTTTTTCAAGAACGGCTGCAATAATGGGACCACTGCTCATGTATTCGGTTAATTCACCATAAAACGGGCGTTCTTTGTGTACAGCATAAAACTCACCTGCTTGATCCTTAGAGAGTTTCATGTATTTCATGGCCACGATGCGAAAGCCGGCCTTGTTAATCATTGCGAGAATGGGTCCGGCGTTGTTGGCTTCAACCGCATCCGGTTTAATCATGGTAAAGGTGATATTTCCTGTCATCTTAACTTTTTTAAGGGGGACAAAGATACCAATTATACCGCTTGGGTGTATGTGCAAAACGAAGGCGGCGGACGGATGCGTGGGATGATTCACAAGTAACTGACTATCACCACTTTAAAAAAATATAGGGAACTCGACCGCGCTTACGTGCGTGAGTGATTGAACGGAAACCCTGCGCAGACAACTGCCGGCGGTGCGTGCTGCGAGCAGGCTTTTTGAAAAAAAGACCGCGGAGCGCCGCACTGCGGGCAGTTGGCAAGCAGGTTGGAGTGAAAGCACGACCCCGCAAAAAAGGGGCAACGGAATTTAAGGTGCAAGCCCCTTTTGAGGCGGGGACACGCCCAACGCCTATTCGCACTTATGATTTGATGAAAAGTTCAGAACCTTACCGAAATAAATGCCATTGGATATCTAACTTTGCCAGTATGAGTCGACAGACATTTGAAGTTTTGGTGCTTGGTAGTTCTTCTGCTAGTCCGGATACGGAACGGGGTGTTAGCGGACAGTACCTCAACATCTGCGAACGCCATTTTTTAATTGATTGCGGCGAGGGGGTTCAAATTCAGTTGCGCCGCTATAAAGCCCGTTTTCAGTCGGTGGCAGCTATTTTTATTTCGCACCTGCACGGCGATCATATTTTTGGATTACCTGGTTTTTTGAGCAGCATGCATTTGTTGGGCAGAAAGAACCCTCTAACTATCTACGGTCCGCCTCGCTTACGTGAAACGATTATGCAATTGCTGACTGTTTCTGATACACAACTGAACTATCCGGTTGAATGGGTGGAGACCAAGAACGACGGCAAACATAGGTTGTATGAAGACGAAAAAACGGAAGTTTGGTCGTTTCCATTAGACCACCGCATTTTTTGTACGGGGTTTTTATTTAAGGAAAAGCCCTTGCCACGACGAATAAACAAGGAACTGCTTGCCGAATTAACAATTTCTGTTGCCGACATTATGCGGTTGAAGGCCGGTGAGGATGTAGAAAATGAAGAAGGACGATTGATTAAAAATGCTGAAGCCACCTTGGATCCGCCCGCAGCACGCAGTTACGCCTACTGTTGCGATACGGCCTTTCGGAAGGAAACAGCCGAGTATGTGAAAGGGGTGGATGTGCTCTGTCACGAAAGCACTTTTTTGAAAGACCATGAAGTCCGTGCCACTGCTACACGGCACTCGACCGCCGAGCAAGCCGCCACTGTGGCCCAACTGGCTGGCGTTGGCCGTTTGTTACTCACACATTTTTCGGCCCGCTATCGGTATGTGAATGATTTTGTGCGGGAAGCCTCTGCCATTTTTCCAGCTACAGAGGCTGCAGGCGATGGAAAATTATTCAAAATTTAACTTACTAAGCCCTGACAATTCTTTTATCTTTGCGGTATGATTCGCGTACTAATTGGTGATAAAAATTTTTTGTCAAGAGTAGGACTTGAATTGCTTGTTGGTGAATTACGCGGTTTTAGTCTGGCGCCAACGGTTTGTGGTGACAGTGAGGATTTAGTCAACCAAATTGCCCTTTCAAAACCCGATTTATTGATTCTCGATTACATGTCGCTTGGCATGAGTGAGGGTGACGTTAAAGCCATTAGTCAACGTTACAAGAAAATGCGCATTTTGGCGATAACTGAATTAGTACAACGCCCGCGTTTGGATAAAGTGCTTGATTGTGGCGCTACCTCTTATCTTTTGAAAGAGTGCGATAAATCAGAAATTCTAGAAGCGATTAACTCTACCATTAAGGGCGAGAAATTTATTTGTGGTAAAATAGTTTCTATACTTTCTGCTGCCAATGAAATTGCCCCTACCAACGCCTTTATTAAATCGTTGGGATGCGATGGTTTTCCGGTAACTGAGCGCGAGATTGATATTATTCGTGGGATTGCAGAAGGGTTATCGAATAAAATGATTGCCGACAAATTACAACTCAGCACTCACACAGTGAATACCCACCGCAAGAACATTATGTCCAAACTAGGCGTGAACAATACGGCTGGTGTGGTCATGTTTGCTGTTAAGAATGGTTTACTTGAAACCAATTTCGAGTTATTTAATTCCTGATTTTTTATTGCTGGATAAGCCTGCTAGGACATTGATTGGCCTAGTACAGTTTTATGCTGCGTAGCGCCGTTTACGCCACCAAGCTTGAACGGCAGCAAGCAAGGCAAGAATAAGCACTGGCAAGCCGATGTTGATGATTTGCCATTTCGAACGAGCATTCACTATTTTATCTTTATCGAGTAACCGCAGCTTTACTTCACGTGCGCGCAGTTGCAACATGGCTTCATCGTCGAGCAAGTAATTCATGCAATTGAGCAAGAAGGTTTTGTTACCATAGATATACTGCGTATTACGATCGAAGCCGAGAGGAAACACTTGGCCATTGGCCCGTTGCACTTCGTTTCGTGCCACATCACCATCGGCTACCACAATCATTTTAGTTGGCACACTGTGGTCGCGGTACTTGAACTCACTGTTATTTAACAAGGTATCGGGCAAACGGAATTCAACAAAACTATTGAACTGCCCCTCTAATAAACACGCCACAGGCAAGAAACTCTCTTTGAATTGATCTTTCTTCCACTTGGTTTGCACCATGCCTAGATAAACGCGAGCAGGCGTGTGCTGCACCCGTGCATGACGTGAAGAGGACATAAGAATGGTCTTTTTAATCCCCTTTGCCGACGCTATGGTATCGAGCGTGGAACAGAACTCAAAACGCACCGCATCTAGGTTTTTATTGATGGCATGGGTGTTATCACCCGTAATGACTGGGTGGTACAACCAATCAAATAATTCAAAACGCGGTTGCCCTCTTTGCAGGCCTACATTCATTCGCAGCTTACCACACTGCATGTCTTGCAGTAAAACAGGATTTAAGCGGGCCCCATATTTAAACAACAATTCTTCGATGCCGAGCGGGCGATTGAGTCCGATGGTGAACCCCACTTTGAGCGAATCGAGATTCGTTTGTACTGGATCGATGAGCCATAGTACTTTACCGCCCCCCATAATGAATTGATCAATAACAAATAGTTCTTTGTCAGTGAAGGTGGTGTCTGGCTTGGAGATGACAAGCGCATCAGTGCCTTTAAACGTAGACAATTCTCTACCTGGCACAATGCGTGTATAATTAACGTGGTAGTATTCTGAGAGCGCATTCATGAATTGAAATTGCTCGAGTGTATCAAGTTCATGATGGCCAGTAAGGAAGGTAACTTCAGGTTTGTGTGTGCGTTGTAATTTGCGAATAGAATTTGTGAGGGTGTATTCAAGATCTTCGATGCTATTATTAATGGCCACATCGGGATCCATATCGGGAGTAGCCCTAGAGAAAATCTGCCAAACTGTTTCTTTTCCTTTGTAAGCAACGAGAGCGCCTGGCCAAATGGTTACCTGCGTGGTCTTCCCGTTCTCGCGCATCATAACCCCTTCGGGCTGAATACCCTTGTTAAACAATTGGCGTTCGATATTGACTGCTTCTTCTTGTGAAACGCCTTCACCTGGAGTAATAAATTCAAACTGAACATTGTTACCAGCCCATGCTCTGAATTCATCGAGGATTTCACGCGTTTCGTTGCGAAGCCGCGAAAAACCCGCATTAACATTGGGTGATAAATAAATTTTAATACTCACCACATCGTTAAGTTCGGCGAGCATATTGCGGGTGGACTCTGATAAGGTATACCGTTTTTCGGAAGTAAGGTCAAACCGTTTAAAGAAGACAGAGCCTGAAAAATTGAATAACAAAATAATGGCTACAATCATGCCGAAGGAGATCAGATCCTTACGCCGACGGCCCGAGCGATTAGTATTTTTTTCTTTTACCATTTCCTGCTTTCAAGTACTAATCGGGTGAGGTGATTAAATAAAACAATCACGCTTAGGAAGTAAAGTAAATCGCGGGTATCGAGCACGCCTCGACTCAAGGCAGTATAATGGTCGGCTATACCAAGGCTTTTAACGAAAGCCTCCTTGCTACCAAAGAAACCGGTGCTGGCAATAAAATCAAATCCTGAATAAGCAAAGAAACAAAGCAGCATGGCAATGATGAAGGCGATAACCTGGTTATCTGCTAAGGAAGAGGCGAATACACCGATTGAAACAAAGCCAGCCCCAAGCAGCAGCAATCCGATATAAGAGCCCCACATTCCACCCGTATCAATATTCCCTTTTGGCGCTCCAAGTTGATGCACGCTGTAATAATAAACCATTGTTGGCAACAGTGATACGGCAACAAGCGTTAGTCCCGCAAAATACTTAGCCAACACGATTTGTAATTCAGTTAAAGGCCTTGTGAGCAGCAATTCGATGGTGCCTGATTTTTTCTCTTCAGAGAACACACGCATGGTAATAGCGGGAATGAGGAAGAGGTATACCCAGGGGCCGATAGTAAACAGCGGGTCGATATTCGCGAAACCATTATCAAAGACGTTGAAGCCGCCACCTTCGGCGGGAATGACCCACATAAATAGGCCAATAAGCGTAACAAACACAGCGATGGCCAGGTAGCCAATCAGTGAATTGAGAAAACTTCTTATTTCTTTAAGGTACAAATGCAACATGATGGTATCAGAATCAGTCGTCCTGCTCCTCCGTGTGCGGATTGGCGGTACTTACTTTGTCGATGACATCGTAAATCCGGTAAGTTTGATAAGTAGAACTGTTAAGTTGATTGCTTAATACAACAATGGTGAGCGTATCTTTTAGGCGGCGGTGAAACGCAGAGCGATACCCATGCCACCAACCATTATGAAAAACCTCTTTTTTATCTGGATCGGTGAAGTCGTGCATGCGCCAGCCGTAGCCATAATTGCTTTCCCGCTTTTCGCGGCTATAGGCTTTGTAAGCTAAATCTTGGGTGGCCTTACTAATAATACGGTTTTGATAAAGCGCTTCGCTAAACAAAAATAGGTCGTAAGTGGTTGAGTACACGCTTTTATCCCCCAACACATAGTCACTTGCATCAAAATGCACAGGACGCCAGCGTGTATCGTAGGCACGCGTAACATTGCTGCCGTTAAGATCCAGATCACGAATGGTGCAGGAGTGTCGCATACCCAGCGGTTGGAAAATCTCTTCTTTCAAATACACATTAAAAGCCTTACCACTCACCTTCTCTACTAATAGCGCTAATAATGCATAATTTGTATTGCAATAATTGAAGCGGGAATCGGGACGTTGAGCGAGGCGGCAATTTCTAGTGATGAAAGCTTGATACATTTCATCATTTGTCATTTGGTAATCTGGCTGATTAATTTCTTTATTGAGGGTGTAGATATAATTTTGCAAACCAGAACGGTGATCAAGCAAATCGCGCACTTTAATTGACGCAAATGGAAAATCAGGGAAGTAGGTTGTGAATGGTTGATTGATATCGAGTTGTTGACGTTCGTGCAATAAAAGTACAGCAGTAGCTGTAATGACCTTCGAAACCGAAGCCAATTGAAATTGGGACGAATCAGTCAATGGTGTGAGGCTGCCTTTATCGAGGAAACCATGTGATTTTCGGTAAATAATTTTACCAGCTTTAGCCACCAGCACATTCCCATTGAAAAGGCCTTTTGAATTTAACCCTGAGAACAAATCATTGAGTTGTTCAGACATGACCAATTGTTCGCGCGACAGCATGCCACGGGACACGGTTGGTTCGTTTCCTTTGGGTTGTTCGGTAGTTACAGCAGGCGTATTGCCGCAGTATAGGAACAAACTAAGTAATAAAAGAAGAAAAATGTAGCGGTTCATGAGTTCTTGCTCTTTCCTTTTCCTTTTGTTGTTTTTATATCCGTTTTTTTAACTTCTTCTTCATCTGCCTTTCCCCAATCAATCTTATTTCCCCAGAAGCGCATTTGTTGCTGAATCCAGGCCTTTCTACTCACCACATAGGGTCCAGGCGGGTTCGCTGAAAATTTTCTAGGATTTGGCAGTATGGCTGCGATGGCAGCGCTTTCAGACGCTGACAAATTGCTAGCGGATTTTCCGAACCAATTCTGTGCAGCGGCTTCAGCACCATAAATACCGTTTCCCATTTCAATGCTATTGAGGTAAACCTCCAAAATCCGGTGTTTACTCCAAAGCGTTTCAATCAGCAGGGTAAAGTATACCTCCAAACCTTTTCGGATATAACTTCGCCCTGGCCATAAAAATACATTTTTTGCGGTTTGTTGCGAAATGGTACTTCCACCCCTAAGGCGTTTTCCTTGTTCATTTTCCTTCATGGCCTTTTCGATGGCCACCCAGTCAAAGCCGCTGTGAGTGAGGTAATTTTGGTCCTCACTACAAAGCACCGCCAACTGCAGCTTTGTTGATATCTTATCCAGGCTTACCCATTTGTGTTCTAATTTTGTGGGCTGTTTGTCTGATTTTTGATCAACAAGCCGAATAAACATCAATGGCGTATAGGGGACGGGCGCCCATTTATAAACAAGCGTCATGAGTAAGCTGGTTCCAATGAAAATTAAAACCACTCTTAACAGTATTCCGACTATGCGTTTGATAATCCCAATCATCGCATTGCAAATCTATTCGTAATTTTAAACGTTGAGTTTTCAGATTCGAGATTCAATTAACCATGCGTTTTTAATTACTATGTCCCGCAAATACTCAAGTTACCTGCTTGTAATTCTTGTTTTAGGTGTAGTTATCTACCTGTATCAGCATTTTCGATCAGCGCCGGATGTCACTTTTGAAGCTCTACCACTAACCGATTTAAAAGGACAGCCTGCTAGCCTACCAACAAACGGAAAACCAGTAGTGGTGATGTTTGGTGCTTCTTGGTGCGGTCCCTGTCGTAAAGAACTAGACGTAATCAGCCGTATTGGTGATCGGTACATGCACGATGTAAATCTTGTGTTTATTACCGATGAAGATTTACCAACAGCAGAAGGATTGCAGGGTTTAACTGCCTCGTTTGTAAAAGTTCTTAAGCTCAACAAACCTTTTTCTGATTTGGGTATCTATTCGATTCCAACTTCTTATTTGTTGAATGCAAAAGGTGAATTAGTAGAAAAGCATACAGGATATATACAGTGGGACGACTTATCGGCGCGCGCGCACCAACGCAAGCTCATGGGTTTACCGGAAGAGGCGCCTGATTCCTTATGAAAAAAAACAAAGACATTTCAACACTCGACCCCCGTCAGTTTATCATAATCAAGGGGGCGCGCATGCACAACCTGAAAAATGTGGATGTAGCGATTCCAAGAAATAAAATGATAGTGATTACCGGTCTCTCTGGATCGGGAAAATCGTCGTTGGCCTTTGATACGCTCTATGCAGAAGGACAACGTCGTTATGTAGAATCACTTTCTGCTTACGCCCGACAGTTTTTAGGTAAACTCGAAAAACCGCAGGTTGATTATATAAAGGGAATTAGTCCCGCTATTGCCATTGAACAAAAGGTTATTTCACGAAACCCGCGGAGTACGGTAGGCACCATTACAGAGGTGTACGATTATTTGAAATTGCTCTTTGCACGAATTGGTAAAACATACAGCCCAATCAGCGGCGAACTAGTGAAACGCCACACAATAAGTGATGTAACCGATTTTGTGAACGGATTAACTGTGGGCAGTAAATTGTTGTTATTGGCGCCACTTGAAGATATGAAGGACCGTTCGTTAGCAAAGCAACTGGACCTCTTATCGCAACAAGGTTTTACTCGGGCGGTTATTGACGAAAGCATTGTGAAGATTGCGGATCTTAATGATAAAAGCATTAAGAAAAACAGCAAAGTGTACCTGTTAATTGATCGATTGGTAACACAACCCGGCGAAGAAGATTTTCTCAACCGAGTGGCAGACAGTGTACAAACCACGTTTAACGAAGGGCGAGGCACTTGTGAAGTATGGGATGAAACCACTGAAAAGCGAAAAATTTATCTGTTCAGTAATTTATTCGAGAGAGACGGCATTTTGTTTGAAGAGCCGGACTTAAATTTCTTTGCCTTCAATAACCCGATTGGGGCGTGTAAGCATTGTGAAGGATTTGGCAGTGTAATTGGTATTGACCATGACCTGGTTATTCCGAATAAAAGCCTTTCTGTTTACAACAATGCAATTGTGCCTTGGAGTGGACCTGCGATGAGTTATTACCGCGACAAATTAATAAAGAAGGCGCATTTATTTGACTTTCCTGTACACAAGCCGATTGCGGAACTCAGCAATGCTGAATATAATTTACTATGGACTGGCAATAAACATTTTGAAGGCTTAAATGCCTTTTTCGAAATGTTGTCGAAGGAGCTATACAAGATTCAATACCGGGTGATGTTGGCACGGTATAGGGGTAAAACCAGTTGTCCCGATTGCCTTGGCACACGGCTTCGTAAAGACGCAGGGTATGTGAAGATTAATCAGCGAAACATCAGTGAATTGGTGTTGATGCCGGTGAGCGAACTACAACTCTTTTTTAAATCGCTCAAGTTAAACGAGCATGAAGAAAAAATTGCCAAGCGCTTACTCATCGAAATCAATAACCGGCTGCAATACCTCAACGATGTTGGCTTGGGCTACCTTACACTTAATCGTGTGGCCAACACCCTGAGTGGTGGCGAATCGCAACGCATTAATCTAGCCACACAATTAGGCAGTACCTTGGTTGGGAGTTTGTATATTTTAGATGAGCCAAGCATAGGTCTTCATCCTCGCGACACACGGCGTTTGATTGGGGTATTACGTTCATTGCAGAAGCAAGGCAATACGGTGATTATCGTTGAACACGATGAAGATATTATGCGTGAAGCCGATGAACTTATTGATATTGGTCCCGAAGCCGGCACACATGGCGGCAATTTGGTATTTCAGGGCACACACAAAGAATTATTGCAAGCTAAAGACAGTCTGACGGCAGGTTACTTAACGCATCAGTTAAACATTCCAACTCCCATACACCGCCGTAATTGGAAAAATTACGTTGAAGTGGCTGGTATTACGGAGAACAATCTAAAGAATCTTTCTGTAAAATTTCCGCTTAATGTTTTATGTGCCGTAACAGGCGTTAGTGGTAGTGGCAAATCAACTTTGATAAGAAAAGGGTTGATGCCCGCTTTACAAAAATACCTCGATGGGTATTTTAATGGCATGGACATTTCGCACTTGTTGCGTGGTCAGCTGAATCAGATCAGTGAATTGGTATACGTTGATCAAAACCCAATCGGCAAATCGAGTCGAAGTAACCCTGTTACCTATGTAAAGGCATTCGATGAAATTCGCGGTTTATTTTCTGACCAACCCTTGGCAAAAACGCGCGGTTACAAACCCGGTTTTTTTAGTTTTAATGTAGAGGGTGGTCGTTGTGAAACCTGTCAGGGTGACGGTGAAATTACGGTGGAGATGCAATTCATGGCTGATATACAATTGACTTGTGAAAGTTGTGGAGGGAAGCGTTACAAACAAGAAGCCTTGGATGTGACTTACCGTGAGAAATCGATTGCGGATATATTAGCGCTCACCGTAGATGATGCCATTGTCTTTTTTAAAGAAGATCAAAAAAACAGAACTGCGGTGCGTATTACCGAGAAATTACAACCGCTTCAAGATGTCGGCCTAGGGTATGTTCCACTTGGGCAAAGTAATAGCACATTGAGTGGCGGTGAAGCACAACGTATTAAGTTGGCGACGTTTTTATCAGCAGGATCATCTGCCGCTCCTATACTTTTTGTATTTGACGAGCCTACTACCGGATTGCATTATCACGACGTTGCGAAACTACTAAACTCATTCTCTGCTTTAATTCGCAATGGGCATTCTATCATTGTTGTTGAACACAACCTAGAGGTCATTCGTTGTGCTGATTGGATTATTGATATGGGTCCTGAAGGTGGCGACGGCGGCGGACAGCTCGTTTTTGAAGGAACGCCTGAGGCCTTGGCGAAATCTGGCAAGGGTTACACTGGCCACTATTTGAAAGAACAACTTGCGATTAAGCGATAAAAAAAAATCCCGGCAGAACCGGGATTTTTTATTTAGGGTTATTGCTGTTTAAAAATGCCTGCCCGTTCTAGGTCTTCAAACTGTATACGTTTGCCTTTGTACATGATTACGATGAACGCATCGCTGTATTTTTTCTTTGCTAGTTTTTTATTGTACTCGAACGCTTCGCGCATTGATTTAAATCCACCGCCAACTAAAACGTGTATCAAGCCATCCGCCATGCGCTTCTTTTCAACTTTACCAAAAGCAGTTAATTTAGAGGTGTTGTATTTTTTGCCTTCACGCACAGCAATAACCTGAACATAGAAGGTCAAACCCGGAGCAGTAATATCACCGAAACGATCCATGTAACGCATTGTTTTAACTTGCGTTTTGTTAGTTGGCACGAAGCCATCAGGACCAGGTGTCATCGATCCACTAGCCAGAGCATCTGTGGCTGAAGGCATTGCTTCCAATCGTAGGTCCACTGATTTTTCAGTGTACGTATTAATAGTAGATGCATCAGCGATAACCTCTGCAGACCTTAATTCACCAGCCGTTCCTGCAAAGCTGTACTTGGAGCCAGCAGGTAGCACCACTTTAAACTGGCCATTTGAAACTGAAACAAACCGTTTGTATTCCTTGCCTGAAGTCACATTTCTAACAACGATGGAAGCGGTAGTTGGTCCAGAAGGCGATGTTACCATTCCCTTAACAACCATAACGGGACGAATGTACTTTGTTTCTAATTCTGCGCGTAGGATATCATTCATCCCTTTGTTATTTCGACGAGCGCTAGATAGGTAGCCATGTTTACCAGCAGCTGCTAAAACAAAATGTTTGTCATCAGCGGTCGTGTTAATAGGGTACCCCATATTTTTCGCTTTCGAAAAAGATGAATCAACAGGATTCATTGCTGTTCGGAAAATATCAAAATCACCCATTGAATTGTGACCTTTCGAACAGAAGAACAGGTTCACCCCGTCAGGGTGTATAAACGGCATATCATCGTCAAACGGTGTGTTCACCGAATCGCCAAGATTCACCACATTCACCCAAGTTGAATCTTCTGAAGAATAAGAGGCGCGATAAATATCTTTTCCACCGAGACCACCGGTGCGGTCACTTGAGAAATAAAGTGTTTTTCCATCTGCGCTAATAGAACAAGCTGTTTCCATTCCAAAGCCATTCACTTCGCCCTTCAGTTTTGTTGGAGCGCCGTAGTAGCCATCCTTCATTTGGCTTACCCAAATATCCCCCTTAGTATCTTCGATATCACGGTAAACGAATAACATTTGTCCATCAGGACTCAAACCAATCACACGATCATCAGCCATTGTGCTAAGCGAGTCAAGTAATTTAGGAGCAGGAAAGCGGCCAGGAGTGCCGCGTGAAATCATAATATCTGGCAAGTAAGTAAGGTAGGGCAAATCTGGCTGGAGAAAAATATTTTGTAATCCCCCAACTGATTTGGTACCACGATAGGTAAACACCAACATGGACTCATCCGCGTCGATACATGGTGCCCACTCATCCCCACTGGTATTCACATCAACAAGACCACTGATTTTAGAAGTTTGCGGTAGGTCGAAAAGCGCACGTGCATTTTCAATAAACCGTTTTAGGTCTTCTACTTTGGCTTTTTCGATAGGCGTGAGCGATTTCTTTTCATACTGTTCAAGGTACTTAGTTGCCTCATCAAACTTGTAATTGTAATGAGCGGCGCGCGCCATTTCATAGTCAATGGTAGGAACTGTAGTGCTTTTTGGATACACTTCAACCAAGTATTGATATACCAAATCGTGCTTATCCCCTCGAGTTAAGCCTGTTTTACCATAAGAATACTTCAAGAACCGCTCCTTCGGATAACGTTCGAAAAGATCTTCGTAAATAGGAAAAGCTTCATAATGAAAGTCTTCCTCTACAAACAACAGCGCATTATCAAGTGAGTCATGTTCTGCCTGTCTCCATCCTTTAATTCGCATCCGTTGGGCGCTGGCCAGCGAAAAGGACAAAATGAGAACTGACATTAAAACAATTCTAAAATTCATAATTGAGCCCTAAAATAAGTAAGAATCCGCAATATTTTGACTTTTTTAGATGGAAAAAGAGTATTATAATACTCAAAACTGTTAATATTCTCGTTTTTTTAATCGGAAGGGGTTAAAAGTGATTGAGGATGAATCTCTATCTTTGACACACTTATGAAGATTTCATACAATTGGCTTAAAACACTGGCGCACACAGAACTATCAGCTGAGCGAATTTCTGAATTATTGACTGGCTGCGGTTTAGAAGTGGAAAGTCTAGAACACACCGAATCAATTAAAGGTGGATTGCAGGGATTAGTTGTAGGAGAAGTGTTGACTTGTGAACAGCACCCCGATGCTGACCGATTAAAAGTAACCACTGTGGATGTAGGTCAAGGCACACCCCTAGCCATTGTATGTGGAGCCCCTAATGTAGCCGTAGGCTTAAAAGTTATTGTGGCTTTACCCGGCACCACCCTGTACCCTGTTACTGGTGAGCCTTTTGTTATTAAGAAATCTAAAATTAGGGGGCAGCCTAGCGAAGGCATGTTGTGTGCCGATGATGAAATTGGCACTGGAGTTAGCCACGAAGGTTTAAGGGTACTAGACCCTTCCCTCGTTCCCGGTACCCCCCTATCAGATGTTATTAAGGTTGAAAACGATGCCTTATTTGAAATTGGCATTACACCAAATAGGTGCGATGCATTATCGCATTATGGAGTAGCACGTGACTTGGCTGCAGTAGCTGTTGTGACAGGTGATGCATTTCCTTCTCCTACATTAAAAGGGTTGCACGATTTACCTCCAGCAACTGGTTTAAATACGCTTTCCATCACCATCGATGATGAAAAATTATGTGGTCGCTACAGTGGCCTCGTCATCTCTGGCATTTCTGTTAAAGAAAGTCCTGATTGGCTCAAAAACCGGTTATCTGCCATTGGGCTGAAACCGATTAACGTTATTGTTGATGTAACCAATTTTGTAATGCATGAATTAGGGCAACCACTTCATGCTTTTGATTACCATCAGTTAGCTGGGCAGAAAATTATTGTCAGAGCAGCAAAGGATGGCGAAACCCTAACTACCTTGGATGGGCAAGAAAGGACGTTAACCGCGAACGATTTGATTATTGCCGACACCAATCAACCGGTTTGTTTGGCAGGTGTATTTGGTGGAATAAACAGTGGTATTAGCGACAGAAGCTCTGCCGTATTTTTAGAAAGTGCTTGGTTCAATGCCTCCGCCGTGCGCCGTACCGCTCGCAAACATGGTTTAAAAACCGATGCGAGTTTCCGGTTTGAAAGAGGTACTGACCCTGAAATGACCACAAAAGCTTTAAAACGTGCTGCTAATTTAATCTTAGAATTAGCAGGTGGTACAGTGAGTATGGCCATGACTGATGTTTATCCAGTACTTGCCGAACCCGCGAAAGTAGCCTTCTCATATAAAAACTGCACCGATTTAATCGGCAAGGAAATTGAGCGTTCTCTTATTAAAAAAATCCTACTTGCCCTCGACATGCAAATAATCACCGAAGGCAATGATGGATTACTACTTCAAATACCGACCTACCGTGCCGACGTGACACGTGAAGCCGATGTTATTGAGGATGTACTTAGAATTTATGGCTACAACCAAGTAGAACCTTCTAAACACGTGCGATTTAGCTTACCAGAATCGACACAAAAGAATACCATTACTGAAAAACTTGCCGCTCTTTTAGAAGGAAATGGGTTTCAAGAAATCATGTCCCTTTCCCTTACCCCTGCTGCCTTTGCCGTTGATTCCTCCATTCCAATGCTCAACCCCTTGAGCAATGATTTAGCAATTCTGCGTACACAGTTGTTGCATAGCGCTCTGTCCGTGCTGGCCCACAACATCAATCATAAACAGGCCCAATTGCGTTTGTTCGAATTCGGCAAGACTTATAATCGATTCAATGGAAAATATGTGGAAACACCACAACTTGCCATATACATAACAGGCGCCTTGTTGAAGGAAAATCCCTATCACCTTGCCGCTAATGCCGATCACATGTACCTCAAGGCCATTGTTGAATTATTATTAGGGAAAAACGGGGTCGATGGTTTTACTTACAACAAAATTGAAGAAGATACCACGCTAGCATTTGGTCAATCAGTAACATTTAAAAAACGAGAACTGGCAAGGTTGGGAGGAGTTAAGTCTTCCTTGCTAAATGCAGCTAATATTGATCAATCTGTATTTTATGCTGTCATACAGCTAGACTATTTGCAAGAGTTAGCGCATAAAAACAATTTGCTGTACAAAGGCATTCCAAAGTTTATGCCAGTGCGAAGAGATTTGGCCTTGTTGCTGGACCAAAAAACAGAGTATTCTGAAATTGAAAAACTTGCCTTTGAAACAGAACGCAAATTACTCAAGGCGGTAGATTTGTTCGATGTTTATGAGGATGCAAAATTGAATGGTAAAAAATCCTATGCCATTGCATTTACTTTACAAAGTGAAGAAGCCACCCTTACCGATAAACAAATTGAAGGGGTAATGGAGCGACTATTAAAAGCGTATAAAGAAAAACTTGGCGCAGAATTACGATCATAGTCTGTCATTCCTCTTTAAAGATTTAGTTGTCATTGAATTGGCAGGAGTTTTAGCTGGACCTTCTGTCGGTTTATTTTTAGCTGAATTAGGGGCACGGGTGATAAAAATTGAAAACCCAAATACGGGTGGTGATGTAACGCGCACTTGGCGCTTACCTGGCGAACAATCAGGCACCAATGAAAGTGCCTATTATTGGAGTGTCAACACCAAGAAAGAGATTCTTTTTCTCGACCTTAAACGCATCGAAGGACAACAAACCTTGCATGCCTTGGTTGAAAAAGCAGACATCGTTATTACCAACTACAAATTGGGCGATGCCGTTAAAAACGGGGCCGATTATGCCACATTGAGCCATCTACAACCAAAATTAATTTATGCCTCAGTGAATGGTTTCGGTGAAAATTCGCCTCGAACTGCTTATGATTTGATTTTACAAGCTGAGAGTGGATTCATGTCCTTGAACGGCACCCCCGACTCTGGTCCTGTTAAAATGCCGGTAGCACTTATTGATTTACTCGCAGCCCATCAATTAAAAGAGGCGTTGCTAATAGCCTTATTAAAACGCGAACGACTAAACTGTGGTAGTCACATTTCTGTCTCGCTCTTTAACAGCGCAATTGCCTCTTTAGCTAACCAGGCTACCAATTGGCTTATAGCCCACCATCTGCCGCAACGAACAGGTAGCTTACATCCAAACATTGCGCCATACGGTGAAGTATTCACAACTCACGATCAAAAACAGATCACCTTTGCCATCGGTAATGACGACCATTTTAAATCGCTATGTGAGCTAGCCGCATTAACTGAACTCATTAGCGATGTGCGATACCGTAGAAATACGGACCGGGTGAAAAATAGGATTGAACTTTTTGAATCCCTTCAACCCGCTATCAAAGCGCTGACCTATGAAAAAATTCACCGCTTTTGTCAGGAAAAGCACCTGCCGATGGGGCTTATTCGCAATCTGAAAGAAGTTTTTGAACTCCCCGAAGCAAAAGAATTACTGAGAAATTTTGAACATGAAGGAAATTTAATGCAATCAGTTTCAGGAATTGCATTTAACTTTCATGCATGAATTTCATTGTAAGGCAATCCAATCAGCTGTCGACCCTTGAAAAAATCATTGACCTTCGCTACGAAGTTCTTCGACTACCATGGAATCAATCGCGCGAATCTGCAACCGATTTGCAGGAATCAGAATGTGTGAATGCTTATATTGAAGTAGAGAATACGATTATAGCCTGTGGACGTTTGCAGGAAAACGCCCCTGGAATTGGTCAAGTCCGTTACATGGCTGTTGCTACTGCCCATCAAGGAAAAGGATTAGGAATATTAATTATGCAGTCGCTGGAGCAATCTGCATTAAAAATGAACATGCACACGCTTGAATTGCAAGCACGCGAAAACGCCGTTCCTTTTTACGAATCTCAAGGCTACCGCATCGAAGAAAAAACATTTAAGTTGTGGGACATCATTCAACATTACAGAATGGTGAAAAAATTGAATTAATCAATCCCAATAATGCCACTTTCTTGGAGTCCAATCAATCAACATGAGTTGAAGACTCTTTAATCGCCCCCCTCCCCGCTCACGGTTCCAGATATAAGTTTTTAAAACAGCATTCGGTAATAAGGACCGATGATAGGTCCCAGCATAATGTTGCGCATAAACCGTAACGGTAGAGTCACTTTCGTATTGAAAACTACCAGCATCAATCGCACTATACGTTCTTGAACTATCATCCACCGACGCAGAAAGAACTAACTCCGTTGAAGGGGCTACGTTTTCAAAAACCCCTTCTACCAACAACATGTTTCCTTCGTCATGATAAACCTTATTATAGGGAACACTAATTTCCATAGGAAACTCTGTACTATCCAGTATCACAGGTAGATTCGATGGACGAAAGGTGAAGTCGCCTGGTTTATCAACTGTTACTGAATAGAGAGGAGCGTTAATTTCGTCACGCAAATTGGTACTAGACCCTACCTTTATTCCAACCACTAAATTAATTCCTTGTGTTTGTGTGTTTTCAATAATGATAGGATAGTACTTTTTTAACAAGGCCAACTGCGCTGGATTAGCCGATGTCATGACCATGCACTTGGACTTCGAGGACTTCAAAAATACAGACAAAGCCTTGAGTGATTTTACCTCCTCATTATGGCTGTAACGAATTAACAGCCGGTTTTGATAATATTTTTTGTAGACCCCGCCAATCAAGGTATCGGTATCCATTAAAACCGCGGCTACCTCTTCTTTCCCAACCATTTCACCATATTTTTCAATCGCTTGGAACTGGTATTCATAAACTGTTTTTACAGCTTGATGGAGGTAATCCTTTTCATGATACGTCTTCATGAACAAAATGAAAAGGTAACCGAACAAGACAAAGTAGAACTGGGATGCTTTTCTATAGTGAATAAGTGACAACAACGATACCAATAAGCCCATCCCTGAAAACAACATCACAGAGTGCTGGTAGATAGGTGCACGTAAATGCGAATAACCAAAAATAATGAAGTAGTTAGCCAGAAATAAAATAAAAAGAGTGCTGTTTGTTTTTTTTATGGTTAGTCCCTTTTGAGAAACCGAAACCAAAACCAACAACAAAACAAGCCCCCATAATCTGGATGTGCCCAATAAAATTCTCACAAAGTCCCACCCTGCCGACCATAACGGTTTTTCAAGCCATCCACCTTGTTCAAAACCAATTCCGCCTAAACCTAGCTGATAAAACGTAATTGGTAAATGAGGTGTGTAGAGCAACACCACCCCAAGGCATGTAAATAAAAATACTTTGCGGGAGTTGGCAGGGAGTTGAAAAAAGCAAGTGATCATTAGCGTTAAGGCAAACAACGCATTCATGTGGTGATTAATCGCAGACAACCAAGCAAAAACGCCCATCCATACAAAATGACGTATGCGTGTGCTACCACCAACCAGATGATGGTAGTAATAAATCATCGCGGCGCTAAAAAACATGCCACTGCAATACATCCGTACAATTGGTGCGTAGTGCACAAACACCAATGAAAAGCCGGAAACCACGGCTAACATGAGGGCCACTTGTTTGCGGTAAAATTTCAACCCGGTTAGGTACAAATAAACCATTGTACCCAAACTAAACAACAGAAAAGGAAGTTTGAATAGCCAAGTATCTGTCCCCAACCATCCAGCAGTATAATGAACAAACACCTGCAGCAAGGCGGGATGCGCATCAATACGAATACCTTCTTTTACCAATTGGTCAAACGTAGGATAACCAATCCGTTGAAAAGCACTAAGTTCATCGTATGTGAACTGGTAATCAAAAAGGGGAATTAGCCTAAGAATACTGCAAGCCAGCAGAATCAGTACAAAAACCCAGTTTTCTTTTAAGGCTTGACGTATCATAGTACGAATGTAAAAAAAGCTGTTTCAATAGAAACAGCTTTAATAGATTTCTTGATGAGAAAGCGCCTTTTAGGCTACTTTAATCATCCAGTTAAATTTATCTGCAGAGCGGCCTTTGCGAATATTCCGCAATTCTTCGTCCACTTTTGTTGAAAATTTACGTTCAGCTACTGGAGGAAGGGCGTAGTCGTTGCCATTGTGGCCAATACCGATAATTTGAGCTATTGTAGCAGCGGTACCGCAACCAAACATTTCCTGAAGGGTGCCTGATTCGATAGCGGACATCACCTCATCAATACTCACCTTACGCTCTTCTACTTTCATGCCCCAATCTCTGGCTAATGTGAGCACACTGTTCCGCGTTACCCCATCCAAAATGGTATCACTAAGCGCTGGCGTTAGAAGTGTATTGTTAATCACAAACATTACGTTCATAGTGCCGCTTTCTTCAAAGTATTTGTGCGTTTCACTATCCGTCCAAATGACTTGTTGGTACCCTTTTTGTTGAGCTAACCGGGTAGGAAACATACTACGACCATAGTTTCCAGCTGCCTTAACAAAACCAACACCACCATGTACGGCTCGGAAATAATCCGTTTCTACCAATACCTTAATCGGTTCACTGTAATATTTACCCGCTGGACAACAAATGATGATAAATTTGTATGTATCGCTGATTTTTACCCCGATGGCTTCATCAGTGGCAATCAAAAAAGGACGAATGTAAAGACTGCCAGTTTCGCTGGTAGGAACCCAACCGGCATCTAACTTTAGTAATTCATTGAGGCCATTCATAAACAGTTCTTCTGGAACTTCTGGCATGGCCATGCGCACAGCACTTTTATTTAATCGTTTTTGGTTGGCGAGGGGGCGAAATAATGCAACTTCTCCATTTTCGTTTTTATACGCTTTCATCCCTTCAAAAATTGCCTGTCCATAATGGAGAGCGCTCATGGCATAACTTAATGGTACATCAGCATACGGTTGAATGTATGCTTTTTCCCACTGGCCATTTGCATATTCAGCCACAAACATGTGATCTGAAAAACATTTACCAAATGCAACGTTGTTCACGTCATATTGTGATAAACGGCTTTCTTTAATTTTTGTGATACTGATATCGAGTGTACTGGTCATTGCGTTTTAATTAGCTGGGCAAATAACAAAAATATTTTTCAATTGACAAACAACATCAGTCAATCAAATTGTAAATAAGTAAGGCTTTAACACTCTTTGTTTTTAGCTCCTTTTAGAATGGAACTTGTTGAGTGCCAGGGTTTCCCCATCAAAAACAGCGTATGTGCAATAATTGATCCACTCACCCAAATTAATATAGCGGGCTTTGTCATCCACATTTAGGTCCAACGGCAGGTGCCGGTGCCCAAATAAAAAGTAGTCAATAGACTCCTTTTTAAGGTGTTCTCTGCAATACAAGAACAACCATTCGTTTTCTTGGCCTTTAAAAATTTCGTCTGTTGTACCTGTCGAAATTTTACTTCGCTTGCTACTTAGTTTAGCGATATAAAACGCAAGATTCGGGTGTAATCGACTAAAGAACCATTGGCAGATTTTATTGGCAAAAATACTTCTTAGTAGTTTGTACCCTCTATCTCCTGGTCCAAGTGCGTCGCCATGACCAATAAAAAATTTCTTACCGTTAAATTCACGGTGAATGGGGTCGTGATGCACAATCACATTCAGTTCCTCGGTAAAATAATCCTTCATCCACAAATCATGGTTACCGGTAAAAAAGTGGACGGGAATGCCTGCATCTGTAATTTCCGCTATTTTTCCAAGCAAGCGCACCTGCCCTTTTGGAACCGTGTACTTGTATTCGTACCAAAAATCAAAAATATCGCCTACTAAAAAGATTTCTTCTGCATCATAACGAACCATCTCTAGCCATTCTACGACACGGCGTTCACGCTGCAGACTTATGGCTTGTGTAGGAACTCCAAGGTGGAAATCCGAAGCAAAATATATTTTCTTTCCTGCTTTCAATTAAAAAATAGATTCACGAATCAACCGATTCGGTGCTAATTTATGAATATTCATTGTAAAGCGAATTCGCTCTGCCCAAGTTATACCATTGGCTTTAAGGTCCGTAGAAATCGCCTTGGAATAAATAAGCGGGAAATACACTTCAAATAAATCTTTTGAAAATGAAATATTCAACCCCCCATCGTAATATACGGTGCTGCTTCCATCCTTATTTCCTTTAATCACTGCATCGGCATATATCCTAACTATTTTCAGGGCGGGCGATTTTACACCAACCGCTGCCATCCATTGCGTGCTATTTGATTGTGGTGCGTAAATTTTTAATGTGCCATCACCTTCCATAAACTGCGAAAATGCAGGTCCTGCAGGCAAATTACGTCCCATATGATTCATGATAAACAGGTAATCATCATTGCCGGCATAACCACTTCCGCGAAAGGCGTAGTAATTTCTTGCTTCATCCGAACCTGTTAAAAAGGTACCGACAAATGCCTTGATGCGCATAGAGTTCTTGGCATTGAGCAGGAACGCTTGGTTGAAGGAGGCTTGCACTCGGAGCAAATCGGCCGATTGCTGCGCTTGTACTTGCAGTTGCCACGTATTGAGTACATGCTGGTGTTTTAATTCATAAGACACTACATTCAGTTGGTTATTTCGGCTTTTTACTTGCTCCGCGCCATTCACATTGATCAAACTATCTGCCATTACTTGGTGGTAGTTCAAAATAAGTTGGTGCGAAAACGGACCATTTGGACGGCGCTTTCTGAAATCGATAATTACAAATGGGGTAATACGGGTGTATTCACCCAATGTAGTAGTCCCATTTGCCAGCTTCCATTCATCATAAGCATAATGACGTGCCTTAACACCAAAGGTGATTTGTTTTAAGAAATGATCGAAGTAACGCGCGTAAGTCACTTCAGCCCCTCCAGCAAGGCGGTGATTGCGCGTTCCAAACATGGGTGCAACATAAAATTCTAACCGTTTACTCACCAATCCATAATTATGAATCACGAGTCCTGGCAATACCCCATTGTAATAATTACCCGCTAAAAGTGGCAACCAGTAGAGGCGGCGTTTAGATGGATGTTCCATTGCCGTTCCAAATTTTAATTGAAACGCACGTTCACGTTTAAACAGTTTTGTTGTAGAGGCTGCATTATTGTTCTTGAAGCGATCAGGCACCGAATAAGCATTATCAATAACCAATTTATCGGCAAGCGGTGAGGGAATAATTAGGCGTTTGCTGCCTTTAAAACCAGGAACTACCAAATGTGAAACAACCGATTGATTTTTTACCGCTTCTAAAATAAAAGGCGAGATTATTTTACTCACATTCCTAACTCGAACAACATAGGCTGTATCTCCCGACCGGTGAGGCTTTCCGACACGATAATCCGGCAATTGTTTGCCTGTAAGGTAATATTTTGTAAACCAATTCAGATCCGTTTTTAGTGTTGTAGCCAACGATGCAATAAAGTCCTCACGCGTTGGGTGTTTAAATGACCATTGCTTGTAATAAACATGCATGGCACTATCAAAGCGTTGTTTACCCACGATAGTGCGCAAATAATCCATTATAACTGGGGACTTACTATAAACGATTGCGCCGTAATTAAAATCCGTATAATCTGGTGAAAGGGTTTGGAGGGATTGATCATCGCGTGCTCGCGCGCTCATCATATACAGCAAATCCTTTTCCTTCCATACCGGAAATTCATTTAAACCCAGTAATTTGAAGGACGCATCTTTTCCAACAAAGTTGGCTAAGGTGAGCTTAGCGTAACGCGATCGCACATACTGCATTTCATAAAAGGAATTTAACCCCTCATCCATAAATGCATCATCTCTTTCATTGTTACCCAAAATGCCATAAAACCAGTTATGTCCAACCTCGTGAGCAATCACCAAATCAAGATCATACAAACTTCCTGGCGTATTGATAACAGTAACGTTGGGATATTCCATACCTCCGCCCGCCATAATTTGTCCATCTACTGCAGAAGCTTGTTGATAGGGATATTCACCTACCATTTCTGAATAAAACAAAACGGCATCCTTAACAAACCGCGCTCCTTCCTTCCAAAATTGTTTCCCAGCTTCTGTAAAAAAGGCATATGCTTTAACTGTTCTACCACTCACTGGCAGTTTAAATTCTTCCATGCGCACCATAAACCGTTTATCAGCAAACCAGGCAAAATCATGCACCTTATTTTGCTTAAGTCTTACCGTTTTATAGGTAGCAGCACTCTTCGGAAAACCAAGTGAATCAGTGACTTTAAAATCCAAATCCAGTTGTAGGCGTTCTTTCATAAACGCGTCATCTTCTGGCGAGTCATAGCGGTCGCCTGTTGCAGCTACCACATAATTCGTCGGCAAAGTAATACGCACATCAAAGCTGCCAAACTCACTATAAAATTCACCTTGATTCAAGTACGGCATAACATGCCAACCAGACTTATCGAATACGGCAGGTTTGGGATACCATTGCGTTATAAAATACGCCTGTGAAGTATGTCCTAATCGTGAAAACGAAGCATCTGGTAATTTAACAGTGAACGGGGTTTCAATCACCACTGAATCTCCGGGTCGCAATGGTTCGTTTAAATAAACCACGGCCGCATCACTTGTATCTTTCAACAAATGCCATTTTAGCGGTTGTCCCTTGATATTAAAGTTCAAACTATCTATTGCTCCCCGTTGAGCCAATTTCGAATAATGCAAAGTCGTTTTGTCACCTAGCAAAAGTTGCCGGTCGAGATGGGTATTGGGTTGGTAAGCATTTGGCCATAAATGAAAATAGAGAAAGGTCAATGTACAGCCGGAGTTATTTATATAGGTCAACTTTTCATGCGCAGACAAGGTGTGCAAACTGTCATTGAGCTTTACATCGATAACATAATTAACCGTCTGTTGAAAGTACGTTTGAGCAATAGAGTGCCCCATTTGAATAAAAAACGCCACGAACAATACGTGGCGTTTAAGGTTAAGATAGCGCATAGCGTTATTTCAAAATTTCAGCGAGTTTCTTGTCAAGCTCATCGCCGCGTAAATTTTTTGCAAGAATTTTTCCTTCTTTGTCCAACAACACGGTATAAGGAATTCCTTGTATGGCATACAAATTAACCACCGAGCTGTTCCACTGTTGAAGATCGCTCACTTGCGGCCATGTAATTCCGTCGGTTTTTATTGCTTCTACCCAATTGGCTTTGTCCTTATCTAATGACACCCCAAAAATTTCAAACCCTTTGTTCTTGTATTTAGCGTAAGCTTTAACCACATTTGGCATTTCCTTGCGACAAGGACCACACCATGAGGCCCAAAAATCAATCAACACGACTTTGCCTTTAAAAGAACTAAGTTTCAATGGCTTGCCATCGGGGTCCGCCAATTCAATATCCGGTGCCATTTCGCCAATTGACAAGGCCAATGTGCGTGCAACAAAATCATGGAAATTCTTCACGTTTTTATCGTTCGGGTATTTTTTACTTAACCCCACGTCCAATTTGCGATAAACATCACCATAATTATCTGGCTCAAGCGATTGTACTGCAATCAATGAAGCGTACATATCGGCGTGTTTATCAATCATGGATGCAATTTCATCATTAACTGGGCGCATGATGGCGTTATATGGTGCTTCAAACGTGGCACTAATAGAATCGAGCTTCTCAGGCTTTTCGCGAAACGGCTCCATCAGCGATTGTGCGATTTGATTCAAGGAGTCTACCCGCTTGTCTCGCTTTCTCGACACATCTGTGAATTCCATGAACAAAGAAGTTTCATCCGACCCTTCTACTTTGTAGGTATTCCCAAGATCCTTGATATCACCAGTTACCATAACCTTTTGAGAAGAATCAAGCACCAACATGGCGAAATTCTCTTCAGATACCTTGATGCGATAAAAACCAATTTTAGGAACGTAATTCTCAAAAACAAAATTACCTTCACTATCCACAATCGCACTGTCAACGGCGATGGGTTGTTGCGAAAGTTTTTCGAGAATCAACCGTTCTCCGTTGCCATTCTTGAATTTTCCTTTTAATTCAAAGCCACCTTGGTTGGTGTCGCTACACGACGCAAGCCCAATAGCGGCTGCGGTAATAGTAAGGAGGGTAAAATGCCTCATGATTCTTATTTGCTTATTTTGATTCTAACGTTTGTTTAACTAGTTGATTGAGCATTTTTGGGTCGGCCTTGCCCTTGCTTCGTTTCATGGCTTCTCCTACAAAAAGGCCTAACAAGCCAACTTTCCCACTTCTATATTCTTCAACCTTGGCTGGCATGCTTGCCAAAACCTCATCTACCACAGCTTGCAAGGCGCCGGAATCGCTGTTTTGAATGAGGTCTTTTTGTGTTGCAAGTGTTTCTGCTTTTTCACCGGGATTTTCTGCCATTGCTGGAAACAACACTTGGGCCGCCGCTGAATTGCTGATTTTATTGTTATCAATTAGGGTAATGATTTCAGCAATCGCCTCGGGTTTCAAAGGAAAAGCTGAAAATGGTAATGCCCGTTCATTTAACCAACTGCGAACGGGACCCATGATCCAGTTAGCGGCAGATTTAAAATTGGTGGTGTGTTTAATGAGTTCGTTGAAGTAAATAGAAATTTCTTTCGATTCTATAATTTGAGCAGCATCGTACTCGCTCAATTGATATTCCTTGGTATATAAGCGATGTAGAGCATCTGGCAAAGGAGGTAATTGCTTTCTAACGGAGTCAATATACCTTTGCGTGATGAACACGGGCTGCAAATCTGGTTCTGGGAAATAACGGTAATCGTTGGCACTTTCCTTGCTACGCAGCGAAAAGGTTAAATCCTTTACAGCATCAAAACTTCTTGTTTCTACCGCCACAATGCCTCCTTCTTCTATTAAATCAATTTGACGTTTGATCTCAAAATCAATCGCGCGTTGAACATTTCTAAATGAATTCATGTTCTTGACTTCCACTTTCCTTCCAAAGGCTTCAACGCCTTTTTTTCGGACCGAAATATTGGCATCACAACGTAATGAACCTTCTTCCATATTACCGTCACAAATGTCGAGGTAACGAACAAGTTTTCTTACTTCAGTTAAATAAGCATAGGCTTCCTCGCCGGTACGAATATCTGGTTCTGATACAATTTCCAACAACGGTGTGCCTGCACGGTTCAAATCCACCAAGGTTTCAAAGGGATCAATGTCGTGCATGCTTTTTCCTGCATCCTCTTCCATGTGAATGCGCGTAAGGTTTACCCGCTTCTCTACTCCATCCTTAAGTCGAGCAATGACGTAACCGCCATTGCAAATAGGCGTTTTGTCCTGCGTGATCTGGTACCCCTTCGGTAAATCGGCATAGAAATAGTTCTTCCTTGCAAATTGATTTTCTTCACGAATGTTGGCATTAACTGCAATACCTAATCGTACAGCAAATTCAATGGCACGCGTGTTCACTACCGGCAATGTGCCAGGGTGACCCAGTGTAACGACACTGGTTTGAGAATTGGGCATACCACCATACTGTGCAATATCGCTGCTGTACATTTTCGTGCGCGTCAACAATTGAATGTGACACTCCAATCCTATAACGGCTTCGTATTGATCGTAAATACTCATTGGGACAAACGCCAAAGATAGCGTTTTTTAGCCCATTTTTAGGCTTCTAAACGAGTTTAGGGGCAGAATTGTTGGGATTATCCTTTTTTATGTTTTGTCCTTTAAAAAACGACCAAAAGCAAGTGCATCTGCGGTGCTTGGCAGCTCCGCTCCTAGCACCTATTAAATATCCCTGGTTTCTTCTTCTTCCATGTCCACCAACGGATCAGCGGTAATTTCCTGCTGAAGGGTTTTACTGTGAATGGATAACAAAATGGCTGGCAACAAAATTAAATTGGTAAACATACTCATCAACAAGGTAAGTGAAACCAAAATACCCAAAGCCACCGTTCCCCCAAAGCTAGAGGCCGCGAAAATAGAAAATCCACAAAACAAAATCACCGATGTATAAATCATACTCCGCCCTGTATCGTGTATGGCTTCTGAAATAGCACGCGCTGCTGTGCGTCCTCTTTTCATTAATTCTTGTCGGTATCGGGTTAGGAAATAGATGGTGCCGTCTGATGAAATACCAAAAGCAATACTAAAAATAAGGATAGTAGAAGGCTTAAAGCGTATATCTAAAAATCCCATCACCCCAGCTGTAATAACTAGTGGTATGAGGCACGGTAATTTTGAAAGAACGATAATGCGGACAGAGCGAAATAAAGCAATACCTACAAGTGCAATGAGCACAATTTCGATTACCAAACTCTCAATTAAATTGGAAAGCAAGTAATCGTTGCTTTTTAGGAAAACTAAACTATGGCCAGTGGTGTTGACATCGTACTCCTTGGGGTCAAAAATAGAGTCGATACGGGGGCGTAGTTCAGCCATCAACACCTTCATTCGTTTAGACCCAATATCGGCAGCTTGGTAACTCACCCGCGTAACTTGCCGCGCTGTATCAATAAAGGATTTTAACCGGTCGTTTGAGCCAGATTTCGGGGACACATATTCTTGGAGTTTCTTTAAATCGTCTACTCCCGGCATTCTGTAATATTTCGGCTGACCATCGCGATAGGCTTGGTACCCAAATTTAATAGCTTCTACTAATGATAACGGTTTTGAGAATTCTGGGTACTCGGCCATTAAGCCTTGTAAACGTTTAATCTTGTATAAAGCCTTGGCATTGTCGCCAAATACACCGTTACGCACCTTGGTGTCGACCGATATTTCAAATGGCAACACGCCCTTGAAATGTTTTTCAAAAAACGCTAAATCGGTATACACTTTATCCTTTTTCGGTAAATCATCCACCACGTAGCCATTCATGTTGATGAACGACATCCCCCAAATGCTTACCAGGGTAAGTACCGTGGTAATAATATACACCATGGGCCGGTGATTTTGTACCACATTGTCAATAATGGTGAGTGATTTTCCTATGATCGGATTATCCTGATGCTTGGTATGTTTTGCCGATGGCATTGGCAACAGACTTAAGAGTACAGGAATTAAAATCAACGTTACAAAGTAAGTCGCCAATACACTAATCGAAGCCACCACACCAAATTCTACCAACAGCGAACTTTGGGTAAAATAGAGCACTGCAAAACCAATAGAGGTGGTGATATTGGCCAAAAAGAGCGTTACACCAATTGTTTCAATAGTCCGTGATAAAGCCTTCAACCGATTGCCATGATCAAGAATCTCGCGCTGGTATTTATTAATGAGGAATATGCAATTCGGCACACCAATGACCATGATAAGCGGTGCGACCAATCCCGATAAAACAGTGATTTTGTAACCGAACAATTGCATGATGCCAATCGACCAAACCACCCCAATTGCCACCACAATTAATGAAACCAGTACGGTACTGATGGTTCTGAAAAATAACCATAAGATAAGTCCCGTTACACAAATAGCCAAAATCAAAAACAAGGTCATTTCTTTCGAAACTTTCGCCATCATCGCTGCACGCACGAAGGGCATCCCCGAATAATGCATTTCTACTCCATGTTTTGCACCATAGGCATCGCCTATATTGGTAATCTCCTTAACCATGGTAATGCGGCGGGCCGAATTCAAATCTTCTTTCTTGAACGTAATGGCCATGAGGGTGGCACCAGATTCTTTATTGAGTATCAATCCCTCATAGAAAGGCAAATCCAACAATGCATCACGCAAACTATCGGCTTGTGATTGACGCGATACACCTGCGTTCATTACCCGCACCGTATCAAAGCGCATCAAACTATCGTTACGCACCAAACCATAGGCTGTAGGTAGGGCAAGTATATCCTTTATACCTTGAATCTTTTTGATTTTCTGACTGACGTCGTACCAGTCATTCATCTTGTCGGCCTTGAACAAATCTTTGTCCTCAAAACCCATCACCAAAACAGTTCCATCTTCGCCAAACTTCGAACGGAATTGTTTGTAATCAATAAACGTGCTGTCTGAATCTGGTAAAATTTTGGCAAACTCGTACGATAACTCCATCTGTAAAGCTTCCCATCCCATAAATACGGTGAGCAACATCACTATTGAAGTGAATGCTACACGGTTCCTAAGAAGGGCAGATGAAAATTTTCTCCACATAATTTCTAATGCTGTATAATGCGTTTTTTCCTAATCATTCCCCCGCGCGTGTCCTTTATGCTATTCATAATCACAAACGCTGAGGGGTCTATTTTTAATATTTCTGTGTTCAAACGGGCAACCTCCAATCGGGTAATAACAGAGTATAGAATGTCAATTTCAGTGTTCGCTGACCCACGCTTGCCGTAACCCCTTGTTCCTTTGTAAACGGTTACGCCGCGACCCAATTTCTCGGTGATCATCAGCCTAATTTCTTCATTCTTCGCCGAAATAATAGTTACTCCGGTGTACTCCTCAATACCTTCAATGATAAAGTCGACGGTTTTGGAGGCGCTAAGATACGCCAAAATGGAATATAGGGCAGTTTCCATAGAAAGCAGGTAAGCAGCATAGGAGAAAATGATGATGTTCACGATTAGAATAATGTCACCAATCGTCAAGCCGGTATTACGACTAAAGGCTATGGCCATTACCTCTGTTCCATCAATAACCCCACCTCCCCTCATGGTTAACCCAATGCCAGCACCTAAAAAGAATCCGCCAAATACAGCGACTAATAATTTGTCCGTCGTAAGAATGGGATAATTCACTACCGCTACCGTTACGGCAAGCAATAAGATACCAACAAGGGTTTTGATAACGAAATTCTTTCCTACTTGCTTGTATCCAAGCACAATAAAGGGGATGTTGAGCAAAATAATCAGCAAGGGTAAACTAAACCCGTAACGGGCGCGCACCAATAACGACACCCCCGTTATGCCTCCGTCAATAAAATCATTTGGCAACAAAAAACTCTTTAACCCAAATGAGGCACTCAAAACTCCCAAAATAATGAGAATGAAATTGATGATCTCGGACTTTAGAACACGCTTAAATCGGAGAAATGCACGCGCCTTCTCCCTATCAAACCTATTGGTGCTCTGTTGCTGTGTCAACGAGTGCATTCAACGAATATACGCAAACTGTACCACAACGCCTTCCAAATATTTCAAGCCATTGATTATTAAAAAGATGCGGAATAAAAAACAACACCTTGTACGACACCTAGTCAATTTAACATTAGACCAATATTAAAATAAGAGACCATTGTTAAATCGACTTTATTTTCAAAAAAGGGCTTGTACAGCAATTTATTTTTGTATCTTAGAGGTGAGAATTTCTTTCTCATTTTGGGTAGGCCTCCGGTTGTTTACAACTGGGGGCTTTTTTTATAAACAGATTAAACAAGTTAAAAATCGTCTCTCGTTTTTTCCTCCCACAAAATTAAAAGCAGTACCTACTCAACATGGCTTCTCTTAACTAGGGCTTTATTCAATGATTATTTTTCGAACCCTTACTTGACTGCCACTAACTAATTGCAATAAGTAGATGCCAGGTGAAATTGACTCTACATTCA
>JACCDW010416237.1_pt1 | contig 46736 bp, 32 predicted proteins | sample 7449781 | NCBI WGS metagenome assembly JACCDW01 (sample SAMN15323449, study PRJNA562643) | freshwater metagenome | isolation source: river surface water | place: USA:Blue River Watershed | collected 2017-08-18
CCCATTCCTGTATCAACATGCTTTTGTGCCAAATCTTCGAGTGTCCCATCAATCTTTCGATTATACTGCATGAATACCAAATTCCAGATTTCCATGACTTCGGGCACACCGGCATTGACAAGTGGACCGCCTGTTAAATCGGGAGTACGATCGAAATGAATTTCAGAGCATGGACCGCATGGACCTGTATCGCCCATTTCCCAAAAATTGTCTTTTTCATCAAATCGATGAATTTGACTTTCAGGTAAAAATGCTTTCCATAATTCAAATGCTTCATCATCTGTTCGAAACACAGTAGCATGCAAACGCTCTTTGGGTAAATTCCATCGTTCTGTAAGTAATTCCCAAGCAAAAGCTATAGCATCTTTCTTGTAATAATCGCCAAAACTCCAATTACCGAGCATTTCGAATAAAGTATGATGATAGGTATCATATCCCACTTCTTCTAGATCATTATGTTTGCCGGAAACTCGAATGCATTTTTGTGTATCAGCGCATCTGGTGAATTCTCTTTTCCCTTGACCAAGAAATACATCTTTGAATTGATTCATTCCTGCATTAGTGAAAAGAAGTGTTGGGTCACCATGCGGAATTACAGGCGCACTTGGTACGATGGTATGTCCCTTTGATGCAAAAAAATCTAAAAATGAAGCTCTGATTTCACGTGAGGTCATGACTTTTACAGTAATTGTAATGGAATGCTGCAAAAATACGGTTTTTTTCGAGAGCTTGGCTTTGATGTGGATAGCTGTTTATACTCTCTGCATGGGGGTTTTGATCATGGTTCGAACCAATCGGGATTTCAGTCTTTTAGCATTGAAATACTCGGCAATTCCATGATTATGTTGGGGGAGCATATCTGATTCTGTTTTAATCATAAATCGATAGTAAAAAGGACCAAATTCAAGTGTATGTATATGATTGATGCGAATATTCAAAGATTTGCCATTAATAAAACCTTGTATGATGATTGAGGATGCAATGCGCATCAATGAAGAGGTGATTGTTATATCTTCAAGTTTGATGCTGCATTGTTCAATCTTCCGAACTCCATGTGCTGAATCAGCAATAAATCCGATGCTTAATTCTTGAGTATTTGGTGATGATGGATAGTGATAATAAATGATGGTTTGATTATTGCCGATATCGCAACGGCCCCAATACCAATCATCATAATCAGCGTCTAAAGCATCAGTTCCTGAATTACAATCATGATATCCATGTCCATTGAATATCCATTCTGAATGAATATCATCATATTGTGAAAGCGCAAAATTACCTTCAACTGTACATTGTGGGGCAATCAAACGCCAGCAATGATTTCCTTCTCCATAATCTACTGCATCGATATTTGAATTTGTACTGTGAAAAACCAATTCTCCATGCAATGAATGTGTAGAATCAGGATACTTCGTGTCAATTCCAATTATATATGAATTTCCGTCTTTTTTGAAAGTCATACCACCCATGCGAATATGGAGTTGGTCTCCATTTGCAATAACTTCATTGTGTTCAGTATGATGTACGAATCCTGCTACCTTTTTCCCTCGACGATAGAGTGAAACAGCATAACCTGAAAAGTCTCGAGAGTCGGCTTTTGGAAGAGCTTCGAGCCAATAGGGAGACATTGGCATTCCATCAAAAAATATAATCGTAATTGCCAATTCTTGATTCTCATCAATGGCATCGAAATACCACCATTCATATGTTCCTGGTGTTTGAATTCGCATGGGCAAATCGCCATCCATTCCCACTTTGACATGCATCATGAATAAGGATTCCTTCCATAGAATTGTGGTGGTTGCTCAGTTCTTTCTATTGGTGAATCGAGAATTGGGAGCACTATCGTTATCATTGTTCCTTTATCTTGTTTGCTTTCAGCTCTGATCGTACCTTCATGCGCTTCGATAATCCATTTAACGATAGAAAGTCCAAGGCCATTACCTTGAATATCTTGAGATCTTGCTTGATCTGCTCTGTAAAATCTATCAAAAATATGTGGTAAATGCTCTGGAGCTATTCCTACTCCAGTATCACTTACACGCAGAATGGCGCGATCACCTTCTTTGACCAGTCGCATCAAAATATCACCGCCTTCTGGAGTATATTTTATTGCATTATCAACAATATTCAATAGTGCTTGATGAAGTCTTACGGAATCACCGTCTATCAATATATCTGGCTCAATCATGCTTCCAACAGAAATTGCGCGCTCCTCGGCCAGGATCATAGCATCTTCACTAAGCTCATCAAGCATTGCGCTAAGATTAACGGTTTGATGATCTATACTGACTTGGCCAGTTTCGGCCCTCGATAAATCAAGCAAAGTTCGAACTACTTTTGAGAGTCGTCCAACTTCTTCCAATGCACTAATCAGCAGAGTTTGATATTCTTCTGGTGATTTATCACTGCGTAATGCAACTTCCAATTCACCTGTCAAAATAGCTAGAGGAGTTCTTAACTCATGAGATACATCTGCCGTGAATTGTTTGATTTGATTAAATGATCCTTCGAGGCGAGCAATCATTTCATTCAATGTATATGTCAATCTTGCAACTTCATCATTTGACTTCGGCTCGGGCAATCGATTGCTGAGATTACTTGCCGTAATTTCTCTTGCTGATGTTGCCAAGTCATCAATTGGCTTCAACGAAATTCTTGCCAGTACAAAACCGCCCAAAGTTGAAATTAAGAGCACAATAGGAAAGCCAATCAGCAATGCATTGAATAATTCATATAGTGTTGAATCAATTTCTTCTAGGGAATATCCTACCGTGATATAAGCTTTCGAAGTTTTACCTCTATATAAACGAAGATTTTGTGATTCACTTCCAAATGAAGTGATGGTCATGATGGTAGAAACACCAGACATCAAGCCAGATTGATCAAGCAAGGGAAGTGAATTGGTATCAAGATTTTCGGATCTCCATACAATTTGACCCTTGAGATCTGCGATTTGGATATAGTAATTCTTAGGATTGAACAAGATATGTTCATACACAGCCGACCAAACAGGGTCTTCATCGATTTCTGAGGTGTCAGCACGAGACATGCGAATAGTATCGGAAAGGGGAGCAGAATCCCTAAAAAATGCAAATGAATCTGCTGGTTCAGGTTGACTTCTACGTGATTTTTTTCTTCTTTGCGTGGCAGGTCGAAGCGGTTGCATCGTTTCTTTCTGCTTCTTTCTGATGATGAAATCCAAAGATGTTGCAACACGTTCAAGAGAAGCATCAAGATTTTGATATAAATCCTTTGAAACGGTGAGATATGCAGCAATGCCGAATGCAAGAAGCGTCAGAGTGACGATTGCACTATACCAAAACACCAATCGAAAGCGTAAAGAAATGCTTTTCATGAATGAATTTAAATAAGGATGAAAGTGTATGCAATCTATGAAAATTAGATTTGTAACACTTTACTTCTGTCTATTTGAGAATAAATCCGGTCTCCATAGACCAAAACAAGAGGTCCATGGATTCCATGTCTATATTCACAGCTCTGCAATATTTCAGCCAAGCTTTTTCAATTCTCAGATACATGGCTTTATTCGTAGGAGCATTTTTTGCACTCTTTATTCCGCATGCCAACAGATGTTTGAGAATATGTCTGTCTAAGATAGTAGGACCAAATATCCCAATATTCCTCATGAAATGTGCCGATTCTTTCATTCCAAAACCACGGATCTTATGTGTTAAATGATCTCTAAGTATGAGAGGTTTTGAACGGAATTCCAGGATCATAGACTTGATTTCAGGAAATTGCTCCTTCAGTAATTGCAAGTTGACCGTTTTCTGATTGTGAAATCTGATATAATGCTCAGGGTTTCGAAGCAGGGGCATTGGATCCAAATCTTCGAATTCATAATTCGATTCGATAAGTTTCTGTACAACCAATTCCGCATGTACTGCCTTGGACTGAGGTGTTAGGATGCAATAACAAGCCTCATAAAACCAGTCCTTTTCAGGAATATTGAGAAAATCTTGCAATCTCTTTTCAATTTCCAATTTCCTTTTCTGATATTCTGTGGCATATATTTCAGGAAATTCGATATTCTTCTTTTGTGTACTCACGCTTCATCGCATCATGATTTTGTAATTTGCATGCGAATATTGTGAATTTTCGCCTGAGTTCTTTAGCTCTCGCTTATTGTCTTTTATTTCTCATGCCAACAGCACTCTTTATTGATTCCATGGGCCTAGTTTTTAGGGCCTATCATGCAATGTCTAAAAGCGGATTCAAAGCTCCAAATGGTGAACCCACTGGAGCAGTATTCGGTTTCGCCAATATGATCACAGCACTTCTAGATGCAGAAAAACCTGATTTTATTGCTGCAGCTTTTGATACTTCTGCGCCTACATTCAGGCATGATAAATTTGATGGATACAAAGCACATCGAGATGAATTCCCTGAGGAATTGGTACCCCAAATGCCTCGAATCAAGGAATTTTTACGATTAATCGGTATTCCTGTTCTCGAATTGCCGGGTTTCGAAGCAGACGATATCATTGGGACATTGGCAAAACAAGCAAGTGCATTGGGTTTTGAGGTTCGTTGCTTGACTTCCGACAAAGACTATTTTCAACTTGTCGATGATCGCATATGCATATTGCGTCCGGGGAAAGATGCAAATGCCTATGATGTGTATAGAAAAGATCAAGTAAAAGAAAAGATGGGAGTATTCCCTGATCAAATTATAGATCTATTGGCATTGATTGGTGATGCTTCGGATAATATTCCTGGTGTAAAAGGGATTGGTGAAAAAACTGCTCAACCACTTATCGAGCAATTCGGCACAATCGAGAATGTATATGAAGCAATTGATCTCATTGAAAGAGAAACTGTTAAAAAGAAATTGATTGAGGGGAAGGAATCTGCAATTCTTTCGAAAGAATTAGTTACTATTCATACTGAAGTACCTCTTCCAATTGAGCTTATTGATTGTGTCCCTGGCAAACCCGATCCGGTTGGAATTGATAGTCTTTTCTCATTGCTTCAATTCAATACTTTACGAAGAAAATGGGCAGAAAGAACATCAGGACAAATCAATGTTCAACATGAATCTCAAGGAATCTCTGAATTTCAAACAGTTGCTGGAAGGGAACATGATTATCAATTAGTGCACGATGATCTGACTTTCAAATTGATGATGCATGAGATTAAGTCGGCAAAGAAAATTTGCTTTGATTTAGAAACAACATCTCTGCAAACGATGAATTGCTCAATTGTTGGCTTTGCAATTAGTGCAAAGCCTGGCAAGGCATTTTTTGTATTGACAAAAGATGAAGACCTCGATGCTTTAGATATTCCAGAATCTTTATTTGATGCACCTTCGGAGACATCACAGTCCAAGCATGCCCAATCTACAACCTTGAAAGCAGCTGACATTGCTGCAGCTTTGAAACCAATCCTAGAAAATCCATTGATTGAGAAAATTGCTCAACATGGAAAATTCGATGCATTGATTCTCAAGCGTTATGGAATAACAGTACATCCATTGTCCTTCGATCCTATGCTCGCCAGTTATGTATTGAATCCTGATTCTTTGCATGGCATGGATGCTCTTGCCAAAAAATGGTTGAATTATGAACCTATTCCAATTAGTGCCTTGATCGGCGAGAAAAAACAAGGTTCGATGCGAGATGTGGAACCACTTAAACTTATGGAATATGCGGCCGAAGATGCTGATATTACCTTGGCTTTGGCTGATACATTGCATAAGCAATTAGAAGAATCTGGGCAATTGACTTTTGCTCAAACAGTTGAGTTTCCCCTCAGTGAAGTTCTCGTAGAAATGGAGTATAATGGTGTTTCAATAGATCTTGATGCTCTAGGCACAATTTCTGTTCATATCAAGAAAGAGGTTACGGCTTTAAAAGAGAAGATTTATGAAGCTGCTGGTACCGATGCTTTCAATATCGATTCTCCCAAACAAGTAGGAGAGATATTATTTGATAGGCTGGCACTACCTAGCCCCAAAAAGACAAAAACCGGTTATAGCACAGATGTTTCTGTTCTGTCAGAATTGTCTGAAGAATATCCAATTGCAGGATATATTCTCGAGCATAGACAATTACAAAAACTTCAATCAACATATGTTGAATCATTGCCCAAAATGGTGAATGCAAGAACTGGTAGAATTCACACCACATATAATCAGACAATTGCAGGAACAGGAAGGCTTTCTTCAACTGATCCAAATCTGCAGAATATACCGATCAGAACTGCTTTGGGAAGAGAAATTAGAAAGGCATTTATACCCAAAAAAGGGAATGTTCTGCTTTCAGCGGACTATTCTCAAATTGAATTGAGAGTGATGGCACATGTGTGCAATGATGCAACTTTGGTTTCTGCATTCAATGCTGGACATGATATACACTCTGCTACAGCCGCAGCTTTATTTGGCATTGAACTACAAGATGTTCAATCTGAACAGAGACGCATAGCAAAAACAGTGAATTTTGGTATTATGTATGGTCAAGGGAGTTTTGGTCTTTCAAGGCAATTGGGTATTACTCGTACTGAATCTAAGGAAATCATAGATCAGTATTTCTTGCGATATCCTAATATCAAATTGTATATCGATCAAACGATTGAGAAAGCCAAAAAACAAGGTTATGTCGAAACACTTCTTGGGAGAAGAAGGTATTTCCCAGCATTGGAGAGTAATAATCAAGCAATTAGGCAGGGAGCTGAAAGAGCGGCAATTAATATGCCGATACAGGGCACTGCTGCAGATATGATGAAACTTGCCATGATGAATGTTCATGCACGCATGAAAAAGGAAGGAATGAAGTCACTTATGATTTTACAAATTCATGATGAACTTGTATTTGATGCAGAAAAAGATGAAGTCAATGCATTGCAAGATCTTGTGAAGCATGAAATGGAATCGGCAATGTCATTGGGACAGGTTCCTGTACTTGTTGAAACAGGTATTGGTATGAATTGGGAAGAAGCTCATTGATCAGATCCTAATTCCATACCAGACAATATTTGGATGAATCTTTATGCATGGCATAGGGATTTTTACCGAATTGAGGAGTCTTTTGAGGGTTAATCCCCATCCATCTTCAAATGGGAAGGCTTCAACATTCAAGTCGAGAGAAAGATATAGTTCGTGATTACCACTTCCATAACGATCTATATTGTTCACAGAATGTCCAATCGCAATGCTGACATATTCCGACCAAGAACCAATTCTTTGTTGACCAATCATTCCTGCAAGATTAAAACTAATCCAATGATAGGTACTTTCATAATCATTCAATAATGAATTACCCCCATTTTGCTTAAATGATTGTGATGGGGAAAAGGAGAATTTTAAGCGAATGAAATCCAACTCTGGGATATAATTCTGAAGGATTGGAAGCCCAGCACCAATAGTATTTGCAATTGCATCGCCTCTGCTAAAACCTAGATATGGGGCGCCTTCGGAGTATCCGTCACGTATTTCAACAATCGTTTGATGGAAAAGTGAAATTCCGCTTCCAAGCCAAGTAGATGTTCTCTCATCATAACCACATTGCTTGAATATCCCTGAGATATTTCTAGCAGCAACATAAGAAAATGTGGCATGGCCGAATTTGTCTGCAAGTAATGCATCATCATATTCAGTTTGCCAATTCATTATGTGAAAGGGAGAAGAATCAGACCAATAGTCTTTGGCTTGTTCACTGAATGATACACCCAATAGAACTGATGAAATACCCCAAGGTATATAGTTTCTATATGCTTGTTTTGTTGAATCTTCAAATGCCAAGGTTGTATATATGTTTGATATATATAAGGATACAGAGGCTAAAAAGATGCATATGTGTTTTGAAGAATTCAATTCTCTAAATTGCAATAATCAATTGGAAGTCATCTCATGATCCATGTAGAATCATTGACCAAAATATTTCAAACCCACGTAAAACAGCCAGGTTTATTAAACTCGATGAAGTCGCTATTTCACCGCGAATATACCGAATTTGTAGCCGCAGATTCAGTAACATTCTCGATTGAAGAAGGCGCTTTGGTTGGCATGCTTGGTGCCAATGGAGCAGGAAAAACAACAACCCTGAAGATGCTTTCTGGCTTGCTGTATCCAAGTTCAGGGAATGCAACTGTCATGGGATATGTGCCATGGGAAAGACATAATGACTTTCGAAGAAATTTCTCTCTTGTTATGGGGCAAAGAAATCAATTATGGTGGGATTTGCCGGCTGGTGATTCATTTCTTCTGAATAAAGAAATGTATCGAATAGCTGATCATGATTATCAAAAACGATTGAAAGAAATGTCGGAGAGATTAGATATAGCCGATAAATTACATGTGCAAGTTCGAAAGCTAAGTCTAGGAGAGCGCATGAAATGTGAATTGATTGGTGCACTTCTCCATTATCCTAAAGTTGTATTTCTCGATGAACCCACTATTGGCTTGGACATAGTTGCGCAACATTCTTTGCGAGAATTCATAGCAGAATTCAATAAGGAACAGGGTACTACCATCATTTTAACAAGTCATTATATGGATGATATAGAAGCATTATGCAAAAGAGTCATTTTGATGGATGAGGGTAAGATACAATTTGATGGAGCATTAAGTGGGCTGGTCGATCGATTCTCGGGAGAGAAAATTCTAACTATTGTTATAGATCAAGAGATTGTACCACAAGATATTCCAAATAGCGAATATGTTTCTGAAATTGGGAAAGATCATATCACATTTAAAGTTCCAAAGAGTGAAATAGCTAAAATCACTTCCCACTTTTTGGCTCATTTCTCAGTGCGTGATATCACAATTTCTGAAATGCCTGTTGAGGAAGTGATAAGGGAGATTTTTTCAGGCAAAAACATCAATGCATCAACACAAGATTGATTAAGATTTGGGGACAAAATTCTGTTGGTCATGGCCACTACTTTGGCTAATTTGCGCCATTACCGTAGAATCCATGCGTATTTCATGTGATTTGATACGGAAATATAATTCCATGAACACATAAGACATGGTGCACACATGCAGATTATCTTAGTCATTTCTTTGTTCTTCCTCGTTCAATGTTCTGTTTTCTCACAAGTTAGTCCCAAAAGACTTGTTCTCATTGAAGAATTCACCAGTGCGACTTGCAAGCCATGTGTCGATGCAGACAAAGTCTTGAAAGTTGTTGCTAAATTGGACAGTGGAATCATTGCACTGAAATATCATTTGAATATTCCTTCCCCTGGAGATCCTTTCTATAAGGCAAATCCAGCCCATAATGATGCTCGCGGAGCTTTATATGCCATTCCTGCACTTCCTGCTTCCAGAGTGAATGGTCATAAATCAGTCGATCCAAGAGATTCCTTGGCAATGTGGAATCTTGCCCGTCTTGATCAACAGATGCCATACCCTATTGGAATGTCTATAAAACAAGAAGTAGTTTCTGGTAATGAAATGAAAGTTACAGTTGAAGTGGAATCGGGTATAGAATTGAAGGATTATATCCTCCATACAGCAGTATATACCGATCTTGTTACTCTTCCAAATATTGTTAGCACATTGCCTGCTTCAAATGGACAAACTGAATTTGCTTCTTCAATGATGACCATGCTTCCCGATGAAAAAGGAACTGCGTGGAATACAAATGCCAATGAGAAAAAAACGATAACACTTACCTATTCAAAAGGTACAAGTGAATTGTGGAATAGTACTGTGAATGTAATTGCGTTTTTACAGAATCCTCGAACATTGGAGATTATTCAAGCAGCTACGAGCGTACAGAAACCTGTTGGAACTATGATTTCGACAACACTCAGTTTCCCTCCAACAGTTTCACCTGTATTTGAAGCATTGCCTGATCAAGGAACTATCACCCTAAAAGCATCAATTGGAAATGCATCTAATGCTGCAATTACCTATAATAATGTAACGATTGCAAAATCACCTCGAACTCCACAAGACTGGACTTTGAAGTTAACTGGTAATCAAACTTCATTTACCCTCAATCCTGGTGAGAAAAAAGAAATTACTATGGAATTTCAAAGATCAACTCAGCCTGGAATTGGTGAAGTTCTATTGACATTTGCTGAAGCTTCCGGTAAAGCTTATACCGCTACTCCGATTACTATTGTTTCCAAAGAATCCGAAGCATTTATGGTTCAGGATAATGTAAGTGGTAATGTTGGCCCATACATTGATGCAGTCACATCGCCTGGAGTAAAGAGATATATCGCTATGAGCACAAATGAATTTATGCAGAATATCGACAAATTCACTTCGCTCAAACGCTTTATTTGGCATTGTGCAGATAGTGGAAGAATTGTGAAGGCAGAATCTGATTTCATGCTTGGATTGGCCAATAAGGGAATTTCATTTTTGTTGTCTGGACAATTCATAACAAATAATATGTTCTTTGACAAAATTCCACTCTTTGATACAATCGGTGTGACATATGCAGGATATATGGTCCGAAATGCTGCATATAGTTTATCTGGGGTCCAGGGAGATACTATTTCTAATGGATTGACTCTTCCTTGTGCTCCCAGAAGCTATGCTTTTTATCCCTTGAAACTCAAGAATAAAAACATTACATCAATTACTCCAATGTTAACATTGTCTAATAGTTCAACTGGTGATACAATTGGAGGCGTTCGTGTTCAGAGAAATACGAATAGAATTGTGTATCTGGGTTTACATCCATTTGCAATCACTGATAGTGCACAGAGAAAAACACTCATCGATCGTTCGCTTTCATGGATTGAGAATTTTACATTTATTCCTAATCCACAATTGACATCATCTGTAACATCCATAGATTTTGGAACTGTCTCATCCATGACTGGAAATACGAAGAAATTTACATTGTCAAATCCTGGGAATGTAGAAACAATCATTTCATCCATTTCATTGAAAGGAGTTGACCAGGGTTCTTTCTCAATTCAGCCAACAAGCATCGCATCAATTCCAGCGGGTGGTAATATTGAAGTTACCGTTTCATTCTCACCTTCTGGAGCTGGGACAAAAAATGCTGAATTACATATTGTTCCTGAAAAGAATGGATTAGAAACAAAAATTATTGCCCTTTCCGGTGCTTATGTTCCAAGTTCTGTTGAGGAATTACCTGAATTAGCAATAGTGAACCATGTTTCAGATGGTATTATGATTCATGTGAATTCTGCAAAAGGAATGAAATATCGTATTGTGGATGTAACAGGAAACATTTGTGTCACAGGCGATATTGAAACAAATCCATTCAAATTACCTGTGATGACTAAAGGATTGTATCTGCTTCAGATTATTGCTACAGATGCAATGCAAGTTGTACCTTTCATTAATTGATTATTTGGTATTCATTCAGAGAATATATCATGAATAGATTTCTACATTATGTAATTCTAATGTTTATACTCATTCCAATGTTTGGAATGACTACCTTATTTGCAGAAAGAGGCGATACAACGAAAGTAAAGCTCTTTGACAAATATTTATGGACTTGGTATGGTAATCAAAATCGTTGGGGACAATTTCCATCCCCTGAAAAGCGATTTGAGAGAGTCTTCATGAATTTTACTTTGACATGCCCAAAAGGTGGATGCGGAGAATGGGATTATACCATGCGTGTATATGCCCGCACAAGAACAGGTAAGATTGATTCCAATTTAGTTGATGCCCCTTTGTTCTCAAAAGCAGGAGCTTTTTCAGATTCAATCCGAGTTGCTCTTCAACCAACTTTTAAAACCAAATACAATGCAACCGCAAAAAAAACAGATACTGTTGTAAATACGGCATTCCAAATTTGGATGTATAAAGATAATGCAAAGCCATTTTTAGTTACAGATTCACTCACTGCCTATGAAGCTGGCTATTGGAATATGCTATATAGTTCAACTGGTGCAAAGGTTGATTCTTTCTTTGTAGGTGGCGATACCACATTTACAAAAGGTACTAGAAAAGCATATAAGCCATTTGAAGTAATTAATGAAACTGAGATTGGTCGTTTTATTACTCCATATGGTAAATGGCATAATGAAAATTGGTCATATACATGGGATTTCGATGTTACTGATTATGCACATATCTTAAGAGATTCCACAGAAATCAAAGTATTTTATGATGGCTGGTCACAAGGTTCACTATTTGATCTTGAGTTTACATTTATCGAAGGCATCCCCGCAAGAGAGACGTATGAGCACAGAGTGTTTTGGACTGGTAATCCAACTTATGGGGACCCTAACAATCCCATCGAGAATTTCTTGAAACCAATGAAATTCAATCGTTTGCAATCAACGGACAAGATTACTCTGCGTTTACAAACAACTGGTCATGGCTTTGGTGGAACTGAAAATGCAGCAGAATTCTCGCAAAAAACACATAAGATTCTCATAAACGGGGAAGAGAAATTTGAGCAGTATCTTTGGAGAGGTGATTGTGGTCAAAATCCAATTTATCCTCAAGCAGGTACTTGGTATTATAATCGTGCTGGATGGTGTCCAGGTGATATTGTTCAATATTGGGATTATCATCTAACTCCATTTTTCAATGGTTCTGATAGTCTTGAAATTACATATGCAATGGAACCCTTTGAAAATCAGGATTTATCAAAAAGAGCAAGCTATATCATTGAAGGTCAATTATTGTATTCCAAAGCAAATTACATGAATAATGTATCCTTGGAAGAAATTAAAATGCCTAATAGCGCATATAAATATCGAAGAATGAATCCGATGTGCCCAGGTCAAAAACCACTGATAGTCGTTAAAAACCAAGGTGCCAATACTTTGAGTACAATGATTATTAGATATCGTATTGATAGTGGTGAAGATAAGTATTTCAATTGGTCGGGAAATATTGCCTTTATGGAAAAATCTGAAATTGAACTCCCAATCATAGATTTTCCAAATGGGGATCATACTTTTACTGTTCAAGTATTTGAACCAAATGGTCGCTTGGATGAGTCTGATATAGGAGATATAAAGACAGTTGAGTTCTCAAATCCAAAACTAACCACTTCCGGTAAAGTCGCATTATTACTTAAAACAGATGCTGTATCAGGAATTCCTAATGGTATTCGTTATGAAGTACAGGATGCAGATGGATATGTTGTCAAGGAAAAAGGGAATTTCCAAGATGGTGCTACTATTAGAGATACTTTTGATTTAGAAAATGGTTGTTATCGATTTGTGATCTATGATGAAGCTATTGGTGATGGTTTATACCCAATTTTCCAAGGTTCTACCAGAGGTTTTTATTCATTGCGTGAAGTAGGTGGTTCAACAATCATCTTTAATTCACAAGCTGCAAATTATGGTCAGCCTTCTGGAATATATGCAAGCTTTGGCGATAGAGAAATCATTCCATTTCGCGTAAATACAAATGCAGTATCTGTAGATGAACGAATCGCTGATATTTCAGTGCCTTCATTACGTATTGCTCCGAATCCAACTCATTCGGGTAGTGCAATGTTGCAATTGCTCGGAATGCCAAGAGATTTGGAAGGGACAATGCAAATTGTCTCAAGTATTGGACAAGTTATGTTTCAAGAAACTATTTCAACCACCGATGCTGAATCCATGCCAATCAATTTGCAAGGATATCCAAGTGGCGCCTATGCTGTCAGAATTACTGTACAAGGTAAAACCATGACTGGTATGATTATACATAGTGCTGAATAATATTATGTTGTCATTTTTTCATTTTATGATTGGATTTTCATGAATATCACCATTTCGCAATCAGCTCTGACCAATCAAAAGGCTGATATTGTCATTACATTTAGTTTCGAGGATGATTCACTCCTCAAAGCAACCAAGAAGCGTTTGGTTGAATTGTATCCATCTGCTTCAGCAGCAGTGAATAGTGATGATTTCAAAGGCAGTCTTCGCTCAACAATGGTTATCTATACTGGAGCAAAAGGTGCTTCCAAGATTATTGTAGCAGGATTAGGCAAAAAAGATGCTTGTACTGCAGAAACATTGCGTCGTGCTTCTTCAGCCGCAGCAAAAAGAGCCGCCGCATATGGAGTGCAATCTATAGCAATTGAAGCTATCTTGGGAAATAATCTAACCCCTGAGGAAAGTTGTCTTTCTTTACTTGAGGGAGCAACATTATCAAATTATAAGTTCGATAAGTATATTACTGCTGCAAAAGGGAAGAAGAAAGTCAATTCAATTACTTTGTTTTCAGACTCAAAACAACTTGTTGCAGCAGGTAAATCCGTATCTGCAATGGCAAAATCTCTATATGATGGCGTAACACTTGCTCGCGACCTCGCACAAGCTCCAAATAATGAGATTTATCCTGAAACACTCGCTAAAGCTGCTGTCAATGCATCAAAAGGAACAGGGATTAAAGTCACTGTTTTAGACAAAAAGAAAATCCAAGCATTGAAGATGGGTGGATTGCTAGCTGTAAATCAAGGTAGTGTTAGACCACCGGTATTTATCGTTATGGAATATAAAGGTGGTAAAGCTAATGATAAACCCTTCGTATTTGTAGGTAAGGGAGTTACCTTTGATACAGGTGGAATTAGTATTAAACCTGCTGCTGGAATGTCTGATATGAAAGGTGATATGCATGGTGCAGCAACAGTTATTGGTGGCATCGTAGCAATTGCAAAAGCAAAGCTCCCCGTGAATGTTATCGCACTCGTTCCATCTACAGAGAATATGCCAAGCGGCACAGCTCTTGTTCCTGGTGACATTGTAACATTTATGAATAGTAAAACAGCAGAAATTGACAATACAGATGCTGAAGGTAGATTAATTCTTGCCGATGCTTTGTCATATGCTTCAAAATACAAGCCAAAGGCGGTTATTGATTTTGCAACATTAACTGGTGCTTGCGTTGTAGCTTTAGGTACTGTAACAAGCGGTCTTATGGGTACTGATTCGCATCTAATTGATCAAATCAAAAAGTCATCTGCACGCACAAATGAATATGTGTGTGAATTACCATTATATGAAGAATATGAAGATTTGATCAAGAGCGATTTTGCTGATATAAAGAACTCAGGCGGAAGATGGGCAGGTGCAATAACTGCAGGACTTTTCCTAAAACATTTCATTGGTGATTATCCATGGGCTCATATGGATATCGCAGGAACAGGAATGGCTCCTTCTGAGAGAGATTATTGGCCAAAAGGCGGTACTGGAATTGGCGTGAGAATGCTTGTAGATCTAGTCAAAAACTGGAAAGCCTAAGAACTGTATCATAACTTTGAATAAAGATCCCATCCATATTTGGATGGGATCTTTTTTTATCTAAAAGCAAAAAAAAAGCCTATCCAAAGGATAGGCTGTTATCTGTATTAGGATTGATTAGAGTGTGAATCTCAAATCTGCACCAATCTGAATCGCGCTTACGCTTGAATTGTTTGAAGTGCTGATTTTAGTCAAGCCTAGATTATAATATATAGCAGGAACAAAAAGTAGATTTCCTGCAAGAATTTCATATTGAAGACCAAATTTCAAAGCAAATCTGAATGATGAAGGATCAATGATATCACCTTCATACAATCTGATAGATGTTTTTGTATCATCTACATATTGTGGTTTATATCCATTCAAACCAACCACAGGATCATTTGGATCATTTTTAAGAATCAATGAGCCTGGTTCAGTTTCCTTTACAAATTGAACAGGATTGTTTGGATCAAATTGTAATTCATATCTCTGCTCTTGTGTGCCACCCATTGGAATTCCAAATTGAGGACCAGCAGTAAGACCAAGCATTGTGCCTGGCAAATTAAATCGATACATTACTTCAAAATTCAATAATGAATACTTGAATACTGAAGTATGAACAATTTGCGAGTTTACAATATTGTTTGAACCACCTATAGGTCTAGAAGGGTAGTTATCGCCATCCAATTGGAAAGTTGCAGGCTGATAATCATATACAGCTCTGGCGATGATGGATGAATTGGCATTCTTTGGATCACCGAGTAGATACTCAAGTGAAAAACCAAAATAATATCCGTTCTCTGTTCCGGTCTCAAATGTTGGGCAGTTCGCATCAGCAGCTATTGATGAAAATCCACCTGAATGCATGGATTTATTATAGCCGGCAACGGGACCAACCAAAATGGGAGACTTTTTCGCTTGCGGTTTACGAGGGTCAGCCGCTTGTGAAAAAGCATCGGAAGTAAAGAAAAAAGTGAGTGCCGCTAGGGCAATGAACAGTCGCATAAGACGCATGAGTTTCACCTTTTCGCCAGTAAAAGTATCTTGTTATTTACATTCTTAGGGATATGTTGGGGAAGTGCTATCTGACACAAATTACCATTCAATAATATATGATGATATTGAATGGTTCCTAAAGGGGTTTAGATTATATCAGAGAAAGAACTATCACAACAACGAGCCAAATTTAATAGAAAACTTGGCATTAGACAAGAAAAAATATAGGTTTTTCCTTGATTCTTGCACTATGTGGAAAACCTCTGGAAGATTCATCATTTTGATATTATGATTTGTTCTGTCCATTGATTGTTAACTGTCTGAAAAATAAGGATATAAGTACCGCCGGGTAATATTGAGGCATCAATTGCTATTTTATTGAATCCGGCATTAACATTGCCATTTTTTTCTAAAACAGTTTGTCCAAAGAGATTTTTTAGTTTACAAGAGTATTGTTCATCTTGTTTACTTAGCAAAGCAATATATCCGGATTCAGGCATCGGATGGGGATAAATCGCCAATAATCCTTGTCCTTTGAGATCATTTGATACCACCCGGATTTGTTTTCCGCAGAATTCTGATAATTCCAAAGGAATGATTGCAGTATCACCAATGATGCAATCAGACAACTTGTTTTTAAGGATCATCCAAATTGAATCCGGCCTATCGGTCAAATATGTATCAAACTTGAGTTTTGTTGACCATGTACCTTGCCCTTTTAAGGAAGTTTGTGTTTGGGCATAAATCATTGATCTGCCCAAGTTATTGATAACCTGCATTGGGAGTCGAATGCCACCTGTATTAGTATTCAAATCAAATGCTGTTTCGGTGGTTTTGCAATCAATACTTTGTGGATTATAGGATAACTCTATTAAGGGCTCAAATCCGATATCTGTTTTTGAAGCAACTATAAATTCTCCACTGAATAATAATTCAAAAGAATCACCTGGTAAATATGTTACTGTTGACTCAATAGAGGAGTCTATAGCAATGTGATTTGTATTTACATTGAATTGTATTGTTTCTTTCAATTCAATTGTATCTCCAATATAAACCTTCAATTGTATCGCATCATTACCAGAATATTTGGAATCCAATAATAGAGAAATAGTAATTACTCCGCCACGCTTTTGAATAAGTGAATCTGAAATAGAATTGATTGTGATTGTTGAGCCTTTCAAGTTCTGGTTTATACTTGCGATAATTGAATCTACTTTTACATCTATATTTCCATTATTGATGATTCGAGCAGTAATTAATCGTTCTTCACAAGCAAATAAAGTATCAATAGGTTGAATACTCATGCCTATATCTATAGTATCTATTGCATCTGCATCACCCCATATTATGGAACGAGTACTGATGTTTTGACCATTCTGACCAGCATCTGAAACTAATTCTACTGATATTTCATGTTTTCCCGGTCTTTGTGGTATAAATCGAATAGGTAGGGTATAAGTTGAACCGGGTATAAATACTCTGTTAGTTAGTCCTACAGTATCTATGATAAATGAAGAGATATCACCTGAAATAATTTTGCAATCTTTAATTGTTAAAGGAGCATTTCCAGTGGATTCCAACAAGACACCATTCGTATCTTTTGTGGTATATTCTCTTATGCGTCCGACATAAATATCTTTTTGATATATACCAGGGCTGACTCCTTTTCCTAAAAGTGAATATGATACGCTGTCTTTGCTGAATCCATTTGTGAATGTAATAAATCCAGTATGAGAATAATCTATTGTATCAATTGGAATGAAGCTGGCAAATACGGAAATAGTTTCATTTGGTTGTACAATAGCATCCTGTTTTTGATTCGCAAATGAAATGCGAAAAATTGTATCAAGTGGTGTTACATCATCTAATACTATTGTTGCAATATCATTGCCTGTGTTCGTAATCCTTGCAACTGTATCATACTGAGAACCTAATCGTCTTTCTTTCCAATCAATAATAAAACCATTCACACCTGGTGAAACACCATTACCTTTTACCTCTGCTTGATTTACCAGTGATCTGTCATTCTGTATAGAAATGAATTCAGAATAAGATTTTCTTTCGAGAGGAGAAAAAGTACAATTGATGTTGACTGTATCCTTTGGTTTGAATATTCTTGGAAAAATCCCCGCTGTATCATAAGTAAATGCATTGACTTTATTTAACACTAATAATGACATCGCAGTAAAACTTGTACCCCCAGCATTAATGATTTGTATAGTTCCTTGTTTTGTATCACCAATGGCTACAGATCCATAATCATATCCTATGACCTGAATAGCGGGATTTTCCATGATGCCGCTGATTTTTATTGATTTATAGATTCCACAATCTAAGAGTATTTGTAAAGAGGCAATCGCAGAATCGGATCCGGAAAGTGCTCTAAAACAAATGTCAATCGAAATAGAATCATTTGGAAGAATTGTGGCATTCGTAAATGCCGATAAATTTGAACAAATTATTCTATTATCTCCAATCAATTTCGCAAACTTGAGTAGAATGCTTTCCTTTCCCGAATTGTGTAAAACGATACTTTTACATTGAGTGTCACCAATTATTACTGTATCGAATATCAGAGAATCTGGAATTGTAATTTTTGGTGCAGTATAAGAATAACGAATGCGTGATATATTACCGGCATTATCCATAGCCTCTAAGACAATGCTCGCATCTTTTAACTTATTTATCACATTACCTGAAAAAGAAGAAATGGTATCTCCTTCTTTAAATCCTGCAATTGACCAATTCATATTTTGAGTAGAATCTCTTAAGACATTAATATCGAGTAACCCGCTATAATCATCAATTAAAACTTCATTGATTTTACCTTTTATAATACCGCATGAATCTTTCAGAGTGATCTTCATTGCTGTTGTATCAACTCCTTTTACCATGCCAAAGGCTAGTGGATATGCATAAGCATCATCAGGACCTATGCCATATATTCCTGCTATAAAAGAACCCTCCATCGTGGATAATCGATGGAAGCCTGGTGTAACCGGAATCGTGACATAAAACATTTGAGTGCCATTCACTCTTTGATTCGGAAAATTAGAAATTACATTTCTAATGAGTCGATTATCAAGCATCACATGGTCAACGGCATCCTCAGTACATGCAAGTGATATGAAATGCTGTGAGAATTGTTTAGGATTAGTAGCGGGATTTGCAATTACATGGAAATTTGCAGTTTTTATTGACTTTTCAATTGAGGGAATAAGCATCATGCAGGGATCGAAATTCTGGAGTCGTTCATTCGAAGAAAAGCTACTTGTCATGTATTGAGCAATGCTGATTGGCTTATCTGAAACAATATGGAGAGGGTCCCGAATAAAGCTTAATGTTCGAAAATCTCCTGGATTGGACAAATTGAATGTTTGATTAATATTCCATCCTTTTACGGTCACATTTGTATTTGGTGAGATACCATGTATTCGGAAGAAATCGCCAGTTCCATCATTTGTAAAGGGAACAGTGATGAAAGTTGTACCCCATTGTTCTGTTGGGTATAGCATTTCAATAAGGTGGTTTTTACTGTCAAATTCAGTGAGCCCAAGAGGAATAGCAGTTCTCAGATGACCACTAAATACCCCAATCGGTTTATCTCCGCGAACAATAGTTCCAGAGAGATCTCCCTCACCCGATGGCAATGTATCGGATTTTACCAAATAGCACTGACCCTTTTGTAAGGTAATGATAGTTGACTCACCCGGTTGAATTTGACCAAATGTTCTACTCCTAGGAGCAAATTCGATCACAGTATTATTTTCGGAGGCTATAATCATGAATTCACTAGATCTGGGAATCTTTCCCTGTGGATCATCATCATGCATATAGATATCATTTGGCCAAGAATGAATCACATATTCTCGTCCCCATTTTGAAACAGGAATAGCAGAATATCCATCAGTTGATAAGGTTTGACTACTAATACCGCTCACAGAAATTGGCTGATCAGATTCAATTTCAATAGATTTTGATTGTATTTTTTCAGATTCAAACATTTCCAATTTATCATATGGGAATGTTAGTTCTACAACGGTATCTCCAGCTAATTGTAAAAACTGAGAATTTGCTGTGATAGGTCCCGCAATCCGAACCGTCGTTGGCCTGATGGTTGAAATGTGCACAGTTAATCGTATACCACCCGGCAGGACAATCAATTCATTCTGCATGAATCCTATCAAGAAGTAACGCCCTGCATAGCCGGAAATGGTATTGAATTGTGCACTTCCATTTTGAGCAAGAATACTGGGTACCCCATAACCTATCATAAGCAATAATGTAATTGCTATGTTTTGAAGGAAAAGAAATAGTAGTGGTTTTTTCATTGGCTATTGGATACAATTGTAAACCCCACCACAAATAATGAAAAAAACTTGAGTTGACCAATGGAAAATAATCGGATATTGTTGTATTGATTACAACAAAAGATTTCGGGAGTCGTTGATAACCCGAACTTTTCAAAAGCTCCCTCTATTTTCAAGCAGTGTATCAAAACATGGATTTTAAAGATTATTATTCCGTACTTGGTCTTACCAAATCCGCCAAACCCGAAGAGATAAAAAAAGCATATCGAACTTTAGCCCAGCAATTTCATCCGGATAAAAATCCTGGAGATACCAAGGCCGAAGAAAAATTCAAAGAAATCAATGAAGCATATCAAGTTCTGAGCGATCCACAGAATAAAGAGAAGTATGACCGCCTTGGTTCTAGTTGGAATACACATTCTCATCAAGGTAGTGCTGGGAGTCCATTTGATTGGCAAGCTTGGCAAAATCGTGGTACAACGAGAAATGATTTCTCTCAATTCTCAGGTGGCTCAGGTTTTTCAGATTTCTTTGAAACTATATTTAATGCCAATGGAGCTGGTCAAAGAGCGGCTCGTCCGCAAAGATCAACCTCTGAGTTACAAGCAACTATATCTTTCCAACAAGCATATAGTGGCTGCACTCTTAAGCTTACAACGGGTGGCAAGCAAAGAGAGATTCGATTAAAACCCGGTATTAAAGATGGGCAAACAATCAATATTCCATCTGGGCAAGGACATGATATCCATGTTAAAGTCCAAGTCAAGCCAGACGATGTGTACACCATGCATGGCTCAGATCTAGAATCTGAGTTATTGGTTCCTCTATACACAGCTTTATTGGGAGGTCAAGTTAATTTTAAGTCCCTTAAAGGTACTGTATCGGTGAAAATTGCACCTGAAACAAAACCAGGGACAAAATTAAGATTGAAAGGATTTGGAATGCCCATTCATGGTAAAGATCAAGAATTCGGGGATCTCTTTTTATTGGTTGACATTGATTTCCCAGAGAATTTATCCGAAGAAGAAAAAACACTCATTTCCTCACTTGCAGCATTGAGATCTTAAGATGAATATTTTAGTTACGAATGATGATGGAATCGATTCTCCTGGTATCCTTGCCCTTGTTCAGGCTTTAAAGAAAATCGGTAATATCACTGTGATTGCACCCGATCGTCAGCAAAGTGCTGTGGGACACGCACTTACAGTAAGTGCACCTTTGCGTGCTGTGCCTTTTCAAAGAGAAGGTGATCTCTTTGGATTTGCAGTTAATGGAACTCCAGCAGACTGCGTAAAACTTGGTGTTTCAACATTGCTTTCAATAAAACCTGATTTAGTTGTTTCTGGAATCAATCATGGTGCGAATACAGCTGTGAATGTTATGTATTCAGGTACTGTATCTGCAGCAACAGAAGCAATGATGATTGGAATACCTGCTTTGGCTGTATCATTGACCTCTTTTTCTCTCGATGCAGATATGTCGGTAGCAGCTGAATATGCGGCAAAAGTTGCAGGAAATATGTTGGAATGGGATCTCCCAATTGATACGATTCTCAATATGAATGTACCAGCAATACCAAAAGAAGATATAAAAGGAATGAGAATTACGAGATTAAGTAATTCCTATTGGGATGATAGTTATGATTCAAGAAAGGATCCTATGGGAAGAGAATATCATTGGATTGTTGGAACATATCGTGTACCTGAAGAAGCAGATATTGAGACTGATGATGGAGCTGTTCGTAATGGCTGGGTCTCACTCACTCCGGTACATTATGATCTCACCCACAGAAAAATAGTAGAAAAATTGAAAGGTATATTGTAAAAAAAAATCCCCGCCGAAAAAGTATCAGCGGGGATTTTTTTGAGTTTATTCAGGTTTGAATTCTGAATCATTGATTTCTTGATTGACTTTATAATCTAGTTTATCCATTGTGATAACAACAGGGCCCTGCTCGATAACCATTCTTCTTGGGAATTTTACACCTGCAATATCAATATAGCCATCAAATAATTGAGTTACTTCAACTTCGCCTTGAGGACTTTTAGCCGTAGACTTGATGGAATGAATAAGCATTGTTTCTGCATCGAAATACAATGTTTCAGTTTTACCTGAAGGTGATTTAGAATCAACAACTATAAAGTTTCCTTCTTTTCCTTTAATTGTTAATGTTTTTCCTAATTCAAGCATGCGGACAGATTCAACAATATGAGCATTATCAATCATTTCTTGTTTTTGCTCAGGATCGCTAATTTCTTGTGACTGAGGTCCCATCATCAACCATGCTTGATTACCATCAGTCATTCGAGTTTGTTTGAACATTTTTAAATCAACTACTTCAACCACCTTACCGGGGGCTTTTTGTTTACGAGTAATTGTACCTTCCATTTGCTGGCCATTCATATCGAATGAAGCATTTCCAATTGTTATGAGGGAATTGATTTTAGAAATATTGTCCATACCACCCATAGCAACTTTATGCTTTTCCATAAGCTCTTGAGGAGTCATTTCTACTTTTTTAGTTTCAGCTTTCTTGACTTCAAAATCTGATGTATATTCATATACAGGGCCAAATTGCTTCAATGTTCCCAAAACATCAGGGCTACCAATAACCACAATGGATAATTTTGACAAATGTTTGCTCATCGCATTTTTCATTTGTTCAGGTGTGATTGATGAAAAGCGTGTTGGGAAGTCTTTTACATACGAAATTGGCTGATTATTATAATCGGCATTGAGTAGTAAGCTAGCCACATAATCAGAATTCTCAAAGCTCATTTTGAATTGACCAACAACAAATCGTTTGATCAAATCAAGTTCATCATTTGGTGCAAGTTCGGTAGTGATCTTTGTCATTTCTGTTTGCATCACCTTGATTGCAGAATCAGTAACAGAGTTACGAACATCAGCTCCACAGATAAAACGATTCACATCTCTTCCACTAGTCTGAGATGCATATGGTGTGTAGGTATATGAATAGGTTTCTCTCAAAGTGCGGAATAATCTTCCAGAAAATCCTGCGCCCATGAGATTTGCACCCAATCGCAATGCTTCAAAATCAGGATGATTATTTGGAACTGAAGTTGCAGTCAATGCTGTAGCTGATTGTACAGAACTTGGGCGGGCTATGAAATATACCCCTTGAGGCATCGGATCTGCCTTCGGAGTGCGAAATTCATTTACATCGCCAGGAGTCCATGCGCCTAGTGCTTTTTCAAGGATTGGCTTAATTTCTTCAGGCTTTACATCACCAACAACAGCCAAAGTTGCATTGTTTGGTCGATAATAGGTAGAATAGAATTTCTTCACTTCATCGATTGTGATCGAAGCATATAATGCTTCTGATTTATGTCTTGCAGATGGATGATTTGCACCATATGCAATCTTTCTTGACATTACTTGAAGCATGGCATTTGCATTAGCTTTCTCGAGCTTAACTTCTGAAATCTTTTGTTTCTTGAGTTTTGCAAACTCATCCTCAGGGAATGATGCTGAGCGTAAAACATCAGAAAAAATATCAAGCATGATTGGCATATGCTTTAAAATACTTTCGCCAGTCACATTAGTGATATCACCCGAAGATGAAGCGCTAACGCCAGCTCCAACACCATCTAATTCTTTGGCAATTGTCAAAGCATCTCTTTTACCTGCACCCTTTGTGAGCATCTCTGCAACCATTGCAGCAGTACCAGGTATTGATTCAGAAACTTCGCCACCGCGAATCTGGAGTCTGAGTGTAACTGTAGGTTGTTCATGATCTTCAACAACAAAGACTTTTAATCCATTTGATAGGAATAATTCAGTGTATTTTGGAAAGGCGAAATCCTTTGCAGGAAGCGGACCTGGTTTATCGCCTAATTTGAGTCCTTGACCAAATGCCGAATGCAAGGCCAAGAACATTGAGAAAAGAATGATATACTGTTTCATGATATTTCAATAATGTGTGATCAAAATGAAGATGATTATTTCTGCTTCGGCATATATTGAAGAATTGTTCTTGAATCTTGCGTGAAGTACTTCTTAGCCACACGCTGAAGATCTTCTTTCTTGATCGACATGAAATCCTTGATTTCTGTGTTGATCATAGATGCTTTACCGAAATAGGTATGATATTTAGCAAGTGAACGTGCTTTTTCTAACACATTTTTCTTGCCCTCGATGAATCGGACTTCAGCAATATTCTTTGCCTTAGTGAACTCTTCATCAGTCACACCTTCATTTTTTACTTTTTCAATTTCTTCATCAATCGCTTTGATTACCTCATCAGGACTTTTTCCTGGTGAAACAACGCCAAGCATGAACATCATGCCTGAATGTTGAAGATTTTGTGCTCCACCACTCGCCTGAACTGCAATTTGATCTTTATCAACTAAGCGTTGATACAAACGTGAACTTTCTCCTGAGCGAATGATGTCCATGAGCATTGACATCGCATATGCATCTTTTTCGCCGATTTTGGGTCCACGATATCCCATGAACACTGCAGGTAACTGTGCTTTAGGATCATCGATAGTCTCACGAACAATACCTGAATTCATGTCTTTCATGACGACATTAGATCTTTTTGGAGCTGTTCCTTTTGGAATGATGCCGAAATAGTCTTTCACAAAACCCTTTACTTGTTTCATATCTATATCGCCGGAAATAACCAATGTAGCATTATTCGGCTGATAGAAATTATTGTAGAATTGTTTGAATTCATCGATGCTTGCATTGTCAATGTGTTGTGCTGTTCCGATAGGAGTCCAACTATATAAGCCACCATTAAACAATTTGTTAGCTGTTCGTTCAAACCAATCGCCATAGGGCGAATTGTCATAGCGATTTTTACGCTCTTCCTTTACTACTCCACGCTGTGTTTCCACGCCGATTGTATCAACATGGAGTGTTCGCATACGAGATGCTTCAATCCAAAGCGGAAGACGAATTTCATTGCTGGGAACTTCAAAGTGATAGACAGTTTCATCAAATGATGTATATGCATTCAATTCACCACCTGCCCCTTGAATGAATTTATCCAATGAAGCACGCTTGTATTGATCTGTTGCTTCGAACATTAGATGTTCGAAAAAGTGAGCAAATCCTGTTCTTTGTGGATCTTCATCTCTAGCACCAACACGATAATGTACCAATACGGCTACATTCGGTGCTGAAATGTCTTTGTGAAGAATGACATGCAAACCATTTGGTAATGTGTATTCTTCGAATGTGATGGGGTTGATTTGTGCATGTGATTGCATTACATTCATGATGCCTAGGGCAAACATGATTGGCAAAGCCCACATGATTCGCTTAGAGTTTTTCATAGAACTCATTGTATGATGAAACATGAATAAATTGTCGATTATGATTTCCCATACCCTTTGTATTTGTCATACTTAGCGCTATACATCACGATATTCATCGAGCTATCGCGTAATGTACCACCAGACGGGGATAGGTAGAATGATTCAATAGTATCTGTAATGCGTTTTGAGGGAACACCAGGAGCATCAACATAAAATTTGAGAATATGATATCCGAGTTGTAATTCAGATTCTTGAGCTTGCTGAAGAAGATTTTCATGTGAGAAAATCAATAAGTCATTATCCATAATGGAAATCATTATCTGAAATTATGAATGGTGCAAATACGCTTTATTTCAGTAGAAAGTTTCGGTAAAAATAAAAAGAGCAAGCCATAATAAATGGGGCTTGCTCTTAACAAATTCTGATATGATTATCTGTATTGGCGCAAGAACTCTAAGCGATCTTGCAATTGTGCAATCGGAATAAGCAATTTATCTTTTCCAAGAATAGCATCCTGAGGATCAGTAAACACCAATTCATAATCTTTACTCATGATAATTGCTTCTTCAGGACAAACTTCCTCGCAAAATCCACAATAAATACATCTGAGCATATTAATTTCAAATTTCTCTGGATAACGCTCTTTCACTTTGTCGGTTTCGGCGGCTCTAACCTCAATTGCAAGCGCAGGACATACTCTTGAGCATAGTCCGCAAGCAACACAGCGTTCGCCTTCTTCTTCCAAAACAAGTACCGGACGGCCACGATAAGAACCAGTGGGAATCCATTTTTCTTCTGGATATTGTCTTGTGAATGTCGGCTGGAACATTTGCTTAAATGTCAAAGCCAATCCTCTGCCTATTTCAGGAAGATAGATTTTCTCCCAAAATGACATTCTTTCTGATTCTATATTATGCTTTATATTCATGGATTTCTCCGATTTGACATTGTGATTACATGATTCCAAAATGCTTGAGAAGCATGATGCCTGTACCTGTCAATAAAATGTTGGCTAAAGCCAATGGCAACATGATTTTCCATCCAAGATTCATCAATTGATCATATCTGAAACGGGGAAGTGACCAACGAACCCAATAGAACAAGAAAAGCATTGGTACAACTTTTGCGAAAAAGACACCAAATTGAATGAATCCCAAAAGTGGATTACCTTGACCTATTCCGATACCTGCCAATTGTTCATATAAGAAAGGGAGATCCCAACCGCCGAGATATATGAGAGCCATTAGACATGAGGCAGTAAACATATTGACATATTCAGCAAGATAGAATAGACCAAATTTCATACCACTATATTCAGTGTGATATCCACCAACAAGTTCAGGTTCAGCCTCAGGCAAATCAAATGGAGCCCTATTGGTTTCGGCAAATGCGGCTACTAAGAAAATCAAAAATCCAAGTGGTTGGAAAAGTACATTCCATTTACCACCGGACTGAGCTTTTACGATTTCAACTAGATCTAATGACTGGGAAATCATCAATGCACCAATTAGTGCCAAGCCCATTGATAATTCATAAGAAATCATTTGAGCTGCTGAACGAAGACCACCAAGCAAAGAATATTTATTGTTAGAAGACCATCCTGCAAGGGTGATACCATAAACACCGATTGAAGACATCGCGAGTATATACAAAATGCCAATATTGATTCCAGGTGCAACAGCCATGATATTTGCACCATTCACATAATACTCGCCAAATGGTATCACTGCATATGCGGCCATAGCTACTGTCATCGAAATGAGTGGAGCAATGAGATGATATCGTTTGTCTACCATTGCCGGTACAATGTCTTCTTTTGTCCAAAGCTTGAATACATCGGCAAATGATTGAAATAAACCGAGGGGGCCCACACGATTGGGACCAATACGATTTTGCATCCAAGCGGAAATCTTGCGTTCGAAATACACAAGATATGCTGCTATTACGAGCAGTCCATTGACTATGATGAAAAGCTTGGCGCCAATGATTAATGCGCCGACAGGGATGGCATCCATCTATTACCTGTAAGTAAATGAGTGCAACATTACACTTGTGGTTTCAAAACATGTGATACATATATCACTGCTTTTGCTTCTGGTTCAGAAGCTTTATCCAATCTCAAACCTTGATATTCTTCTAATGAAGCATAATTCATGCCTTTGAAATGCTGATTATGCAATGCGATATCATTGAATACATCTTCTGCGGAAGTAAATTTCATGGCAGTACCACATGCTTCTGAAATACCTACCAAAATTTTCCAAGCGGGACGAGAATTTCGTTTCTCGCCTTGAGTCCAACGATCATTAAATGCACCTAATTTATCCCAACGACTCATCTTCATTCCCATGTGACGCTCATTCTCTTTTGTTGTCACTGCTGGTTCAATAAGTTGAACTCGACGGTCAATATTTGTGAATGTACCTTCGACTTCAGCATATGTAGATGCAGGAAGGACAATAGATGCATATTGCGTTGTCGCATTATGATTGCTTGATATAGCAATGATATGATCGACAGATGATGCATTTGCGCCAAATTCAGGATGTCCAACAATATCTTCCTGAATAGCAATAACTACTTTTACTTGATGTTTTGCAATGCGCTGAGCAAGATTGTCTGCATTTGCACCATGATCTTGTGGTCTTAGACCTAATGCTATTGCACCGGCATGATTTGGGGTGCGATCAGCAATGCGTAAGAATTCATCAGCAAATATTGGGTCGCGATGATCAAGGAAGTCAATATTGTGCGTTTTGACAGTTTCTCTGGCAAATTTCACGGTAGCATGAATATCTTCATTAGTTCCGCGTGCAGAGCCAATAATCATGATTTCTGATGGCTTATATGCTTTTAAAATGTCAGCACAAGATGCCAAAGCAGATTGCCAATCACTTGGATTGCCTTTCATTGAAGGCTCTATAACACGATTTTCATTTACATATGGATATTGTTCGAGCCTACCTGCATCACACATCCAATATTCATTCACATGCATATTGGTTCTTGGTTCAATGCGCTGAAGTTCATTATCGCGAACACCTAATTTCACATTACATCCTCTTGCACATCCAGGACAAATGGAATTTGTGAAGCTCATTTCCCAAACGCGAGAATGGAAACGGAAATCTATACTTGTTAAAGCGCCAACAGGACAAATATCAATGACATTCATCGAATATGGGCTGTCGAATTCCATTCCGGGGAATGTTTGAATGGTTACATGATCGCCGCGTTGGACGAATGTAAGGGCAGGTTGCTTTGCGATTTCATCAGCGAAACGAATGCAACGAGAACAGGAAATACATCTCTCGCCGTCAAATAAGACATTAGGTCCTAAAGGAACTCGTTTATCTTTATGATTTTTTTGTTCAATAAATCTAGATTTTCCATTGGAGTGCTTGAAAGCATATTCCTGCAATTTACATTGACCTGCTTCATCGCATATTGGGCAATCTAGGGGATGATTGATCAGCAAGAATTCCATGATTGCATGTTGTGCATGTTCGGTTCTTTGACCTTCTGTGTCAATCACCATGCCATCTGCAACAGGTGTTGCGCATGCAATGCTAAGTTTGGGACCCCATTGAATGGCAACATTACCATCCGAATCAATTTCCGGCTGGCCATCAGGACTCTTCTTAGGAAATCCGACATTAACCAAACACATTCTGCAATTTCCAGCAACACTTAAGCCTGGATGCCAACAAAAATATGGTATGGTCTTTTCAGCAAGCAATGCAGCTTCGATAATTGTAGCTCCTGCTGCCGCTTCTATTCTCTGTCCGTCAATTATTATCTGAGGCATAATCTCATGCTCCAAGTACGGGTCTCAGTTTGTTCAATGCTGATAAAAGGTTGATCTCCAAGGAGATATGCTAAAATCAGAGTATTCCATAGAGCGGAAATACCTTGATTTGGCTATAATCGTGGTCAAATTACAATTTTTTAGCCAAGCAATAAACATGAAATCTTCCACATTTTGCCTGATATAAAATTTATTTCAGGCACAATTTGATCTTCTTCGATGTTCTGGTGTATTATGAAAACTATTATACACTGGTTTAAACATGATCTACGCATACATGATATGCCTGGATTTGCAAGCATCAATCCCCAAGATCGCCTTTTGCCTATCTATATCTTTGACCCAAGGCGCAATACAGAAACGGGATATGGTTTTCCCAAAATGGGTGAAAAACGGCAGGCTTTCCTTGAGCAGAGTGTCATGGCACTGAAGGAAAAGCTTCTATCCATGAATAGCGATTTATTGATACTTGAAGGAATACCTGAAGAAATACTTCCGGAATTGATTCATCACAACAATGTTGATGCGATTCATACCGAAAAGGAAATTGCTTATGAGGAATTACAGGTTTTGTTCAAGTTGAAGAACAATATCTCAATTCCAATTATAGAATTTGAAAGTAGAACCTTATTTACCGAATCTGAATTACCCTGGAATCTTGATAAACTACCATCGGTATTTACAGAATTCAGAAAGGGAATCGAAAAACATATTGGATTAGAGCGCTGTATTCTTGCTGAAAGCATTAATCGAGAATTACCAACATTACCTGATAAGATTACGTCAACAATTTCGTGGAATGGACCAAATTTTAAGCATGTTCCCAATCACCCGAAAGCCTCAATATCCGCTATTGGCGGGGAAGATGAGGGATTGAATCGACTACAAGAATATACATATGGAATGCATGGTATTGCAACTTATAAAGAAACTAGGAATGGATTAATTGGGAGTTCATATTCCTCAAAATTCTCTCCATGGCTTGCATTGGGTTGTCTTTCTGCAAAGAAAATTCTTCATACAGTTAATGAATATGAGAAGAAATTTGGTGCAAATGAATCAACATATTGGATGAAATTCGAATTACTTTGGAGAGAATTTTTCCAATGGACTTTGAAAAAGTATGGTAATGCATTTTTTCAATTCGGTGGAATCAGAGGAATAGACAAAGAAATAACAATTTGTACAGATACTTTTGATTCATGGAGATTTGGTACAACCAAAGATAATTTCATTAATGCAAATATGAAAGAACTCTTCCTAACCGGATTTATGTCCAATCGTGGTAGACAGAATGTTGCAAGTTATTTAGTTCATGATTTGAAGCAAGATTGGCGAATGGGTGCAGCATGGTTTGAATCAGCATTAATTGATTATGATGTTGCGAGTAATTGGGGCAATTGGATGTATATCGCAGGAGTTGGGAATGATCCGAGACAAGACAGAGTCTTCAATACAAAAAAACAAGCCGATATATATGATCCCAAAGGTGAATATCAAGCATTATGGCTAGATGAGATTATGGCGAAAATTGACTACTGATGCGGATTTCTCGCGTATTTTTTGTTTTTTTGCATACATAAATTTTAATTGTTTGTTTCAATTAGACTGTATTTGGAAGCATCATGTCGCAATATCATTCCTATATCACAATCGAGAATCTTGGAGATCATATCGGAAAGGAAGTCACCCTGAATGGCTGGGTCTCCGATAGAACAGACAAAGGAAAATTATGCTTTGTGAAATTGCGTGATGGTTCCGGAATCGTCCAATGTGTGGCATTTCGTCCATCAATCGGCGATGAACTGTTTGAACAAGCAAAATCTCTAACTCAAGAAAGTTCTGTGTCCATAACTGGAACAGTAAGAGCAGAATCAAGAGCTCCCGGCGGAGTGGAAGTTGATGTTGTGAGTCTTAAAATATGGCAAATTGCTAAGGAATACCCCATAACTCCAAAAGAGCATGGAACGGAATTCCTTATGCAACATCGTCATTTATGGCTGAGAAGCACTCGCCAACATGCCATCATGCGCATTCGTGCAGCAGTTATTAAAGCAATTAGAGATTTCTTTGATGGTAATGGCTTTAAATTGATGGATTCGCCAATATTGACCCCAAATGCATGTGAGGGAACATCAACTTTATTTGAAACCAAATATTTTGATTTGGGGAAAGCCTATTTATCACAGTCAGGTCAATTGTATGCTGAAGCAAGTGCAATGGCGCTTGGCAGAGTCTATACTTTCGGCCCAACATTTCGCGCAGAAAAATCAAAAACTAGACGCCATCTCACAGAGTTTTGGATGGTTGAACCTGAAATGGCCTTTTTTGATCTCAATGATGATATGGATCTCGCTGAAGACTTAGTCGAGTATATCGTTCAATATGTACTTAAGACTTGCCAAAAAGAATTAGCCGTTATGGGGCGTGATGTATCGAAGCTCGAAGCAATTCGCAGGCCTTTTTATCGAATGAGTTATTCAGAAGCGGTTGAGTGGTTGAATAAGAATGATGTGAAATTGAATAAAAAGCAGGCAGATGGATCTGAAATTCAAATTGATTTCCCTTGGGGTGAAGATTTTGGTGCGCCTCAAGAGGAAGCTATCATGCAGCAATTTGATAAACCATGTATCATTCATAGATACCCTGCAGAAGTGAAAGCATTTTATATGAAGCGTGACCCAAATCAGCCAACTGTTGCTTTGGCAATGGATATGCTTGCACCTGAGGGTGCAGGTGAAATCATTGGAGGCAGTCAGCGTGAAGATGATTTTGATGCTTTGCTTTCTCGTATTGAACATGAGCAATTGCCAAGAGAAGAATTTGAATGGTTCCTCGATTTGAGAAAATATGGTTCAGTTCCTCATGCTGGTTTTGGATTGGGCGTTGAAAGAACAGTAAAATGGATTTCCGGTGCTGAGCATATTCGCGAAGTGATTCCATTCCCAAGAATGATTTATAGAATTGTCCCCTGATTATTTACAGGCCGGTTCATCCGGCCTTTTTTGTCGCTATGAAACTTTCACTATATAATACACTAACAAAATCCGTTCAGGAATTCTCACCGCTTCATGATCATGAAGTGCATATGTATTCATGCGGTCCCACTGTTTATGATCATGCCCATATTGGCAATTTGAGGTCATTCTTATTTCCCGATATATTACAGAGAACTCTACGGATCATTTGTGGATATCGAGTGAAATGGGTAATGAATATCACTGATATTGATGACAAAACAATCAGAGATAGTGCCATTGGAAGTCCAAAATGGAATACTGAATTTGGTGAACAAACCTCAGATCCTAAGGAAAATGTTCGCATGCTCACCCTATACTATGAAAGAGCATTTAAAAGAGATCTTGAACGTATAGGAATCAAGCAACAAGATTTTTCTGCCATGCCTAGAGCTACGGATTATATTGAAGAGATGCAGAATTTGATTCTCTCGATACATTCCCATGGTTTTGCATATGAGTCCGAAGGAAGTATCTATTTCAATGTATCTAAATGGCGTGAACATGAAGAATATGGCAGACTCTTCACAATCGATGTAGAACATTTTAAAGCTGGTGTACGCATCGATGCAGATGAATATTCACGTGAGCAGGTAAGTGATTTTGTATTGTGGAAAGCAGTAAAGGATAATGAACCATTTTGGGATTTTTCTTTTGATGGGAAGAATCTAAAAGGCAGACCTGGTTGGCACATAGAATGTTCAGCCATGGGTCAAAAATTGCTTGGACTTCCGCTCGATATTCATACAGGTGGAGTTGATCTTCGCTTTCCGCATCATGAAGATGAAATTGCACAAAGTAAAGCTGGATATGGTTGTGAAACTGCCCAGTTTTGGTGTCATAATGAATTCCTCGAAGTTGAAGGGAAGAAAATGAGTAAATCGCTCGGAAATTTCTATACTCTGCAGGATTTGTTGGATAAAGGAATGGACCCATTGGACATTCGTTTTTCAATGGTTAATGCCCATTATGGTTCAGTGTTCAATTTTACCGAATTTGGTGTAGAATCAGCTTCCAAAGCCAGAAAGAGAGTACAAGAATATATCTATGCATGTTTTGAAGGAAATTCCGGACATGATCATCATGCTGAAGAATTGCATCGCTTGAAGCAAGAATTTTTCGGTGCTTTATGTGAAGATTTGCATATGCCAAAAGCAATTGAGGCATTGTTCACATTTATGAAAAATACTCCAGCACAGATACTCTCGAATCGTGATAGGCCTGCATTTCTTGAACTTATTAATGATATCAATGAGATTGTGGGTGTTTGGACAATTGAACCTAAACCAGAAGAGTCAATTCCTGATGAAGTGGTGAAACTTGCACAAGGTCGTTGGAATGCAAAAGCATCCAGAGACTTTGCTTTGGCCGATGAATTGCGTAAGCAAATATCTGCATTGGGATATGTCATAAAGGATGCAAAAGATTCATATTCAATTATTAAAGAATGAAATCGATTGGAATAATAGGTTTTGGTTCACTTGGCAGATCTCTTGCTGAAGCTCTAAATGACTCTGGGCGTCTCGCATGGCTCATGATTCGTGATCAATCAAAACATGATTCTGCCAATTATTTGAATGTGCCAATATTCAGTGAGATTGCCGAGATATCCCTATTTCAGGATGCAATCATTCTAGCCATTCCTGATAAGGATATTCAAGGAATTGTTGATGCAATACATCACGTTTTCAGTGGTGAAGAAAGCTGTACAATCATACATTGCTCTGGAGCATTAAAAAAAGATGTTTTGAATGGATCAAATCCAATGATTAAGGGCATTGCGATGCATCCATTCCAAAGTATTAGAAATCGAGCAGATCTTCATGGAATTCCATGGGGTATTGAATGTGAATATGATGAACAAGATTCAATCTCGGAGATAATTCTATCATTGAATGGACTGCCATTTTTTCTTGATGAATATTCCATTGAATTGAAAGCATTATATCATGCAACTGCTGTTGTATCTGCCAATTTCATTACTATTCTCACCGCATACTCAGCTGAATTGGCAAAGAAAGCTAATATCCCGCCTGAGATTTTCTTACCGAAGATACAATCTACTGTGCTTGAAAGAGCTCATGAAGCAATGAGAAATCAGCAATCCATCATTGAAGGATTAACTGGACCTCTCAGACGCATGGATGAATCAACAATACTTGAGAATAGAAAAGCAATTCTTTCTATACCAGGTATGGATGAAATGTATTGTTCGATGTGTAAAGCGGGAATAGAACTATTAGTTAAAGAAGATTTATTGACCAATCAGCAAAGAAATAGACTTTTGGAAGTATTGCATGAATTGCCCTCAGATGGACAAAATGCATCGTGAATTCGTATCTTTGCAGCAATCAATTTTGGAGATTAATCATGTTTTTTCGGACTATATTTTTCATTGTCGGTCTCAGTTGTATCCTTTTACATCCGACTGATGCGCATGCTCGCAAAAAACGCAAAGCTTCCAAGAAAAAGAATGTTCAAGTCATTAAGCCGGCAAAGAAATTTTTGCATGAAGAAGGTAATTTCTCAATAGCATTTCCCGGATCACATGGTCAAGTGATTGGTGATACATCTCTTATTTCTACAACCTTTGGTCCTACTCAATTTTATGCATATACCACCAATTCAACAAATAGTGCATCCATGATTGCATATTATGAATTGGATATGAAGAAAGTTGCAGAAAAGGATGAGAATTTTGCACAGAATAGTAAAATTCTCTTGGATACATTGCAAGCGCAATTGATTGCAAATCTTGGTGGTACCGTTCAAAGAAAAGTCAAGATGGTAAGGGAAGGATTATATCACTCTCGGATTTCATATTTCACCGTCAAAGGTGAAGGTAATAAAACTGTCTACTTCAGATGTGAAAACATTATCAATACACCAAGGGTATATCAATTGTTATATCAAACTTCAGTGAAGTCAGGTGCTGATAGTCCGGAAGCTAAAAAGTTCTTTCAGTCATTTTCTTTAAAAGTAAAGAGATGAGCATTCCGAAGGATGCAAAAATCTTTGTAGCCGGTCACAGAGGATTGGTTGGAAGTGCAATAGTGAATGCACTGCATGAACAAGGGTATGTACATATCATCACGAGAACAAAATTAGAATTGGACTTGACAAATCAGGAGATGGTAAACCGTTTTTTTGAAGATGAAAAACCTGAATATGTTATTCTTGCCGCAGCCAAAGTTGGTGGTATTATGGCAAATGCAATGTATCCTGCCGATTTCATTTATGAGAATATTGCCATTGCAATGAATGTGATTCATGCATCTCATATGCATGGGGTCAAAAAGCTCATCAATCTAGGCTCATCTTGTATTTACCCTAAATATGCCCAGCAACCCATCAAGGAATCTTCTCTTCTCACTGGAATTTTAGAAATCACCAATGAATCATATGCAATTGCTAAGATAGCTGCAATTAAACTCTGCACATCTTATCATAAGCAATATGGATCGAATTTCATTTCTCTCATGCCGACGAATCTTTTTGGAAGTCAAGACAATTATCATCTTGAACATTCTCATGTGATTCCGGCCATTATCAGAAAGTGTTTTCTTGCTAAGTATTTATTTGAAGAAAGATTTGATTTGCTTAGGAAGGATCTGTTGATTGGAGTCCCTACAAATTGGTCAATGGAACATGATGAAGACATTATTCAGCATTTGGAAACAATCGGTATAACCAGAACAGCTTTGACCCTTTGGGGTACTGGCAAAGCTCGTAGAGAGTTTTTGCATGCCCGTGATTTAGCTGATGCAATTCTCTATTTTCTTGAACATATTGATGCAAATGAACATGATGATTGCATTAATATCGGAACTGGTGAAGATGAAACCATTCACGAAATAGCACATGTAATAGCTAAGATTATTGGATATACAGGTGCTATTCAGTTTGATTCCACAAAGCCAGATGGAACACCAAGAAAAGTAATGGATATAAGTCGAGCACATGAACTTGGATGGAAACATTCCATAGATCTATATGCAGGATTGACAGAAATCATAGAAGAGTATCGCGAGAAGGGTCCTCAGCATGCTCGATAAAAATAAGCGATCGATTGATCGATATATTCCACTATTGCTCTTCATAGCAGGACTTCTCATCTTTATTCCATTTCTTGGTTCAGTTCATCTCTTCGATTGGGATGAAATCAATTTTGCTGAAGCAGCAAGAGAAATGATACTCACTGGTGAATATCTTAGAGTTCATATTGATTATCAACCTTTCTGGGAAAAACCCCCACTATTCTTATGGATGCAAGCACTATCCATGAATATTTTTGGTATCAATGAATTTGCTGCAAGATTGCCAAATGCCTTATGTGGTGCATTGACATTGCCACTGCTTTTCATGATTGGTAGGTCTCTTTATGATCGAATGGTAGGCCTTTTATGGGCATTGATGTATGCTGGTTCATTTCTACCACATTTCTATTGTAAATCTGGCATTATTGATCCTTGGTTTAATTTATTTATACTGCTGGGAATTATTTTTCCAGTACTTCCATTATTTAAAGAGCGCTTTTTTCTATCGACAATAGCAAGTGGTTTTTCCATTGGACTTGCAGTCTTGACCAAAGGACCAGTAGCATATCTTCTTGCAATATTGACATTTGGCATTTTGCTCATTTTGGATTTGTATAAGAAAAGAGATATTCAATTGAGAAGTAGGATATTATGGCTAGCGAATATGTCTTTCTTCACATTGTTGACTGCATCTCTATGGTTTGGAATTGAAATTTTACAAAATGGTACATGGTTTATTGAAGAGTTTATTCGATATCAAATTAGATTGTTTTCAACAGGCGATGCAGGTCATTCAGGACCATTTTATTATCATGCTTTGATCTTATTAATTGGGTGCTTTCCTGCATCTTTCTTTGCTTTTACATCACTTGTTGATAGATCTGAAAAGCCAATGCATGATAGATTGATGTTAATACTGTTTTGGGTCACATTGATTTTATTTTCCATTGTAAAAACAAAGATTGTTCATTATTCATCTCTTTGTTATCTCCCTTTGACTTATATCGCTGCCTTATCGATAAAAGAAATATTTCAAAAAAATATCATCTCCAAAGCACTCATCTATGCATTAGGTTTTGGCATTCTTATCTGGACTTTATTGCTGTTGATTGTTCCAATCATTGGACTTAATCTAGAGTCCATTCTACCTAGCATTCGTGATGAATTTGCAAAACTGAATCTTGGTGCACCTATTGAATGGCAAGGATATGAACTTGCTATTGGCATTCTTTACTTAACTATTGCCGCTATCGGATTATCATTCCTTTTCTATCGAAAGAGTATTGAAAAGGGAATAGTAATCTTGGGAATATCTACAATATTTGCTCTTATGACATTCCTGCCAGTCATAGCTCCAAAGATCGAGGGATATACACAAGGATCAACAATTGCATTTTATGAATCAATGAAATCACAAGATGTATTGATTTACCCAACAGCTTATAAAAGTTATGCTCATCTTTTCTATTCTGGAAAATTGCCACCAAAAGATTTCCCGAATTATGATAAGCCATCTGATGAAGATTTGATGAATGGCGCATCGAAAAAGCCCGTATTTTTCATTGCAAAAGTAAAAAGAGCTAAAGAGTTACTGAAAGACTCTAGAGTTGAGCCTATACAAGAACTACATGGATTTACCGTATTTCGTGTGATTCCTTCTATTGAGAGACCACTTCAATGAAACATTCAGTATTGTCATTATGTCGAGTGGCTGTAATTTCCCATGATGTGAAATTGGCAAACATCCCTGCTAATGTGGAAAGTCATACAATTGCTATAAGTCAAGCAATTCAGAATGGGGCTCAGTTTATAGTATTTCCAGAATTATCCCTTACGGGATATACTTGTTCTGATTTATTCTACCAAGACTATTTGCTGCAATCAGCTGAAAAAGCACTTTGTGATTTGGCTGAGTGCATTCCATCAGGAATCATAGTTATTGTTGGTACACCAATTCAATTCGAAGGTAAATTATATAACTGTGCTGCAGTTCTAGAGGGTGGAAATGTACATGCCTTGGTACCTAAGACCATCATACCAAATCATCATGAATTCTATGAAGCCAGATGGTTTGTTTCTGGTGATGAATTACCTGTTGGGTCAGTGATTTCTTTGCAAGGAAATAGTGGCAAAGTGATGGAATGTCCCATGCAATCACGAATAATTTTCAGGAGTGGTAAGCTTAGTTTTGGTATTGAATTGTGCGAAGATTTGTGGAGTATGATTCCTCCAAGTTCATTATTATCTCGTCAAGGTGCTTTGCTGATAGCAAATTTATCAGCGAGCAATGCTCTTGTTGGGAAAGAGGAATATCGTCGGTCATTGGTTATTATGCAATCAGCTTCAACCATAAGTGCATATTGTTATGCATCTGCAGGGCCATCGGAATCAACGATGGATACTGTATTTTCAGGACATTGTATGATTGCGGAAAATGGGGTAATGCTCGCTGAAGATGTCTCACTTTCATTTAATACCAAGATCATATATTCTGATATTGATCTTGATGCATTGCTATATGAGAGAAGAACACTTTCCAGAACGCAAGCAGATATTGCAGATATTTTTGACACATATGAATTGCCACCTTTACATGAGGTTGAATTTAAAGAATTGAAGAGAAATATCGACCCAATGCCATTTGTTCCCTCAAATCCTCAAACCGCTTCAAAACGCTATCAAGAAATTCTTACTATTCAAGCTATGGGTTTGGCTGGAAGATTGCGTCGAACAGGTATGAAGTCCATGATTATTGGATTATCTGGTGGTTTGGATTCAACGCTAGCTTTGATAGTATGTTTGGAGACTTGTTCAATTCTTAATCTCGATCCTTCGAATATCATTGCAATCACAATGCCTGGTCCGGGTACGACTGATTTGACTTTTGAAAATTCGAAGCTCTTGGCTTTAGAATGTGGAATTACTTTTAGAGAGATTCCAATTCATGAGGCTGTTTCATTGCATTTAAAAGATATTGGTCATTCGGAAGATGATCATTCGGTGATATATGAAAATGCGCAAGCAAGAGAGCGTACACAAATTCTCATGGATTGTGCGCATCAGTATGCTGGGCTTGTGATAGGAACAGGTGATATGTCCGAACTCGCATTGGGTTGGTGCACATATAATGGTGATCATATGTCAATGTACGGAGTTAATGCCGGCGTCCCTAAAACATTGGTGAAGTCATTGGTTGGATACTATGCATCAATAAGTAAAGAACCATTGCAGAGAATTTTGAATTCGATTCTTCAAACCCCAGTATCACCTGAATTGTTGCCACCAAAAGAAGGTGCAATCACTCAAAGAACTGAGGATATTCTTGGTCCGTATGTCTTACATGATTTCTTTTTGTATCATATGATGCGGCATGGATCTGGTCCTCGAAAAATTCTTATCTATGCACATCATGTTTGGAAGCATGAGTTTACGATCGATGAGATTGCACTTCATCTTCGAACATTTTATACGCGATTTTTCTCGCAGCAATTTAAACGCTCAGCAATGCCAGATTCCGTGAAAGTTGGATCAATTGCTCTTTCGCCCCGTGCAGATTGGCGCATGCCTAGTGATGCATATGCCAATATCTGGATTGCTGAAATTGATTCTTTTTTGCAAGAATTATAATGTCAAGTAATTCATTTGAATGCCGTGTAGGTTGCGGTGCATGTTGCATAGTCATCTCCATTGCCGGCCCACTCCCGGGGATGCCAAATGGGAAGCCGGCTGGAATGCGATGTATACATTTGACACAAGATAATCTGTGTACATTGTTTGAAATGCCTCAAAGGCCTGCTGTCTGCTCTTCATTGAAACCAATGAAGGATATGTGTGGCGAAAGCAATGAGGAAGCATATACACTTTTGTCGGTTATGGAAATCCAGACCGATCCACATATCTCTTAGAGGAGACAAATGGGTACAATCATTCAACCCGAACATATTGAGGAAGTATGGAAGTCCATGATTATGCTCGATGAGCAAGAATCAATGAGCATAGTAGACAAATTGGAGGAAGAGCAACCGGCTTTGCTGGAATATTTGATGACGCCACCAGAAGAATTCACAGAAGCTGAATCAGAAAATCTGATGTATGCAGGAATTGTGGTATGGAGGACATTCGACAAATATGGTTCTGAACTTCGATTGGTCACAGAAGACGAAATCTATGAAATTGAAGATGCGAATATCGAAGTCATGGAGAAACTTGAGGGAGAATCAGCTGGAGATGGTATTGCTATGATTGAAAGAATGCTTGATAGCTATCCACAACCCCATGTCTTGGCATCAATAGCTGAGATTCTTTTAGTTGAAGATGAAGAACTAGATCCTGAGGATGATATTTCTGATCAAGCTCGTGGCACAATGATGCTTATCTTGAAAACATTTCTCGATGCCATGATCAAAGCTGAAAAGAACTAATCAGCTTTGTTTTTTTGCAAGCAAGTCCATAGTCCCTTTCACTTGAAACAGAGAGCGAGCTATGGTAGATTGTTCTTCTACCATTTTTTCATATCGCTTGCTCTCTTCCGTGATTTCAGCGAGATAACGATTGCGATCTGGTGGAATGATTGATTTCTTTTGTGAAATCGTCATTCTATTTCCGATTTGGAATACTTGTTCAGATTTCTCAAGAGCATTAAAGCGTCCCATTAATGCTGAATACAATGCATTTACTCCTGCATCATTGAATTGCGAGGCAATAGTTCCATAAACCGGCATGGTCTCTAGTTGAGCATCCCATGCTTGACGAGATCTTTGATATTGTTTCCTCACATCACGAATTGCATCCAGCGAGCCTCTTTTATCGAATTTATTGATTGCAATGAGATCTGCATAATCAATCATGTCGATTTTTTCTAGCTGAGATGCAGCACCAAATTCTGGGGTCATAACATACATTGCCACATCAGCTACTGATGTAATCTCTGAATCACTTTGACCTATCCCAGCGGTTTCAACGATGATTAAGTCAAATCCTGAGCATCGCATGAGTTCAATCGCTGTTTTGACATTCGGATTGAGCGCAATATTAGCTTGTCTTGTAGCAAATGATCGCATATAGACTCTTTCATTGCTTACTGCATTCATGCGAATTCGGTCACCCAATAATGCTCCGCCTGTCTTCCGCTTTGATGGATCAACGGACAATACTGCAAGATGAAGATTGGGATTATCTTCCAAGAAACGCAAAATCAATTCATCTGTCAGTGAAGATTTACCAGCTCCACCAGTGCCGGTGATTCCCAATACAGGAATATGTTTTTGATTTGAGGCATTTTTCTCTGTAATCTGATCATTCGTGATTTCGCCTCTTTCTATCATTGTGATGCCTTGAGCCAAAGCTCTCGGATTCTTGAAAGAAATTTGTTTCCAAAGTTCATCGCCATGATATGTGTGAGGAGTTGATATATCAGATTTTTCAAGCAAATCATTTATCATACCTTGAAGACCAAGTGATCTGCCATCATCGGGAGAGTAAATTCGGTCAATCCCATAATTATGTAATTCTTGGATTTCAGAGGGCAAAATTGTTCCGCCACCACCAGCGAAAATCTTGATATGTCCCGCATTTTTTTGTCGAAGTAAATCATACATGTATTGTAGATATTCCACATGCCCACCCTGATAACTGGTCATGGCAATTGCCTGTGCATCTTCTTGGATTGCACAATCTACTACTTCCATTGCTCCACGATTATGTCCCAGATGAATAACCTCAGCGCCAGAACCTTGGATTATTCTTCTCATGATATTGATTGCAGCATCGTGTCCATCGAACAAAGAAGCCGCAGTTACGATTCGTAATGTATTTTTTGACTGATATGGAGTATGTGGAAGTGACATGTTTTTGTTCTCTGAATATTTCGTGCAAAACTACGAATTCTCACTTAAGAATTAGGTGCGCATCCGGATGATATTCAATATGGCGATGATTGAAAATAGGATATTGGGGAACCATCCAACCAATATAGGATCAATGTCCATGGAAAAACCTATGTTTTGTCCGATTTTAGTGAACGCCAGATATAAAAATGAAACAACCATTGCGGTTGCTATTTCAAGAGCAAGACCGCTCTTTTTTCTAATTGCTGAAAATGGAATGGCAAAGAGAATAACAATAATATTTGCAAAAGGGAATGCATATTGACCATGATATTCAATCATTTGTCTGCGTACATTTTTCCCTCCTCTTTCAAGCAATGCGATATATGCCTTCTGCTCATCAAAATTCAATTCTTCCGGTTTTTGTTGTAATCGAATGATATCATCATGTCTTGTAGCTAATGTGATTGGGAGCGAATCATGAGAAATAAACTGAACAGTAAAAGACGTATCTTCTGCGAGTATTCTTTCATGAGCTTTCATGACAACCCAAAGATTTGCAGCGCTATCCCATTTGATTGATTCGGCATCGATGCGTCTTTTTATACGAGGATGAATTTCTGAACTAAATTCTTCAATGATAATACCAGCACCTGTTTTTAATTGGCCATCATAATTACTCATGATTACATTTTTAGTGTAAGCATCTCTGAGATAGATATTGTACAAAGTTGATGTCACCTCTTCTTTCTTGAGCTGATTTCTTTCAATTGCTATCTTCTTTGCATTGGAAGCAGGTACGATCCAACCATTGAAATAGAGATGTCCACCTGTAATCAAAACACTCACTATGAAAAGGGGAAACATCAATCGATATAAACTCATACCACCAGACTTCATAGCAGTGATTTCATTGAGGTTGGACATCTTACCTATGGAGAATAATGCTGCCATAAGCATTGCAATAGGTGTGAGGAGTTTAATGATCTCAGGTAGGAAATTCAAATAATATATCGTAATAGTTTCAATGGATATTTTTTGATCGATGAACTTATCCAATGTTTCCATCAAGTTTACAATCAAAAAAATAACACAGAGCGCAAGCATGCTGAAGAAGAATGTTCCTAGGAATTGTCTGATGATATATCTATCCAACAGTGTGATCATATTACATGATCCTTAGGTGCATTATCCAAATACTCGTTTGTATTCAGTAGAAAACCCTCTCTGCAGGCAAGCATTGTTGTGAGCATGACAATAGATGGATTGACATTTCTTCGAATATGTTCGATGGATTGCTCTATCATATGCAAAATCGCATGATAATCTGCATCAGGAAATGCTTGGGCGAATTTTCGAATGGATTCGACTTGATCCTTATTGATGATTCCAGATTCATCATTTGGAACATTAACCACATAGTGACAATCTCTGATCCAAAGTGCCAACATTCTTAAGAGTAATTCGAGCATAATACGATCTTTATCTGAAGCAACTATTTCCAATTGCTTCATCAAATCCAATCTATATTGTTTTCTTTTCAATGCAACCCTTAGTAGATCCACGATGTCTGTTCTCATGGATTGCATATCTTCATTCATATAAGATAGTGCCCTTCCATAACTTCCTTGAGCATATGCATCAATGAGTTGAGCTTCTGATTTTTCAAGATTATGCCTAGTGCATAATGCCTCTACAAGATCTTGTGTCGGTAATATATCACAGTATACTTGTTGGCATCTTGACAATACAGTTTGTGGCAATGCATCTTTCTTTGAGGTTGTTAAAATGAATGTGATATTATCATGCGGTTCCTCAAGTGTTTTGAGAAATGCATTTGCAGATTCCATATTCATTTTCTCTGCTTGAGAAATAATGAATACTCTTCGACCTTCCTGCATTGCACTCATTCGAACATGTTTTTTAATTTCTCTTATTGATGCAAGGCGAATGATTTGTGCATTTGGGATTTGAATGACATGATAAGGGTCTTCTGCTTTTAACTTCATTTCTGAAGTGTACATGGCTAACATGTCTTCCGATAATTGTAACAGGGGAGAATCTTCATTCTTTGCATTAGCTTTACCTGCTGGCAATGCAGTGATGAACATTATGTTTGGATGTTCTAATCGAGAAGCATCTTTACAATTTTTACATTGATTACATCCTTCTACGATGTCATTTCCTTGATTGAGTGGGGAAGTGCAATTAAGGAGTTTGGCAAAGGCTAATGCAAGTGCGTCTTTACCAATTCCTTCTTGTCCATAAAAGCAATATGCATGAGCAATAGCTTTCTCCTTAAATGCTCGAGAAAGAATTGTCTTTACTCTTTGTTGTGCTATGACAGTAGAAAATGACATGTAAACTCGAAAGAAATAAACATGCCCTATTCAGCGAATGAATAGGGCATACAAAATTCAGCATTTCAGATGAAATGTATATCAAGAAGTTGTACTTTCATCAGGATTTACAGCATTATCAGTTGATATCGTATTCTCTGAACTAGATTGCTCAGTTTTTGGAGCATCTTGGTTTCGAGGTAAATCCTTGGCAAACTTTTCCAATTTTGAAATAATTGTTAAAGGTGGCAATTCTTCTCCTCGAATGATCATATCCAATTCTTCGCCATCAATTGTTTCTCTTTCGAGAAGTACTTTTGATACTTTATGGAGCAAATCAATATTATCTCTGAGTAATTGTTCGGCTTTATCGCTTGAACGAACTAAGATCGATTTTACTTCTTCATCTACCAATTGTGCAGTTTGTTCGCTAACATTGCTCTTTTGAGCAATTTCGCGTCCAAGAAAGACCTCATCTTGCTTATTGGCAACCATCACAGGTCCAACTGCATCACTCATACCCCATTCGCAAACCATCTTGCGGGCAAGTCCAGTTGCTCTCTCAAGATCATTACCAGCGCCTGTTGTCAATTGATTGAATACAACTTTTTCAGCTGCTCTTCCAGCGAGTAAAGTCACGATTCTAGTTTCTAAATAATCTCTAGAATATGAGTGCATTTCTTCTGAAGGTAGATAAGAAGTTACTCCTAGTGCTCTGCCTCTTGGAATGATAGTTACTTTATGTACAGGATCACTCAATTGTAAGAGTTTTCCTGCGAGTGCATGACCAACTTCATGATATGCTGTCACTTCTTTTTCTTTCTCTGAAATTACCATGCTTTTGCGTTCAACACCCATGATAATCTTGTCTTTAGCGCTTTCGAAATCTTCCATTGTGACAGAAGATTTATTCTTGCGAGCTGCAAAGAGAGCAGCTTCATTGACAAGATTTGCAAGATCAGCACCTGACATACCTGGAGTGCCTTTGGCAATAACTTCAGGATTCACATCTGAATGAGTTGGCACTTTCTTCATATGAATTTTGAGGATTTCCTCACGACCTTTCACATCTGGTCTGTCAACTACGACTTGTCTATCGAATCGTCCAGGTCTAAGTAGGGCAGCGTCAAGAACATCGGGACGATTTGTAGCTGCTATGATGATGATCCCACTATTTTGCTCGAAACCATCCATTTCAACTAGCAATTGATTGAGTGTTTGCTCTCTTTCATCATGCCCACCACCCAGTCCTGCACCACGTTGTCTTCCAACTGCATCAATTTCATCGATAAATACAAGGCAAGGAGCACTTCTCTTTGCTTGTTCAAATAAATCACGAACTCGACTTGCACCAACTCCAACAAACATTTCTACGAAATCTGCTCCAGAAATTGAGAAGAAAGGAACATTTGCCTCTCCTGAAACTGCTCTTGCAAGTAGAGTTTTTCCAGTACCTGGAGGGCCAAGCAAAAGAACGCCTCTTGGAATCTTTCCACCTAATTTTTGAAACTTTCCTGAGTCTTTCAAAAATTCAACAACTTCTTGTAATTCATATTTTGCTTCATCGCAACCAGCAACATCGGTGAATAATACACGATTTGACTGATTTTCATTAAGCATTTTTACTCTTGCTTTACCAAAGGAGAAAATACCTTTTGGGCCACCACCGCCTTGCATGCGTCTCATAACGAACATATAAACTATGATTAATGCAAGCCATGGAAGTATGGAAATCAACATGCCCCACCAAGGACTATCTCCCTCTTTATAAACCCAATAGATTCCTCTATCGGACCATTCTTTTTCCATTCCACTATCTAGGAATCCAAGCTCTGTTTTGAAGTGTTGGATATAAACTATCTTTCCTGCTTCAGCAGTAATTGAAACTTGTTCTTTTAGTGTTCCGCGAAAAACATAACGATTGAATTGTGATTTTTCAATTGTAGCAGAAGCTATCTTATTATTTGTAAGG
>JACCDW010455526.1_pt1 | contig 46705 bp, 49 predicted proteins | sample 7449781 | NCBI WGS metagenome assembly JACCDW01 (sample SAMN15323449, study PRJNA562643) | freshwater metagenome | isolation source: river surface water | place: USA:Blue River Watershed | collected 2017-08-18
AATGATAGTAACGATAGTAATGATAGTGATGGAAGTAACGATAGTAATGATAGTGATGGAAGTAATGATAGTGATGGAAGTAACGATAGTAATGATAGTGATGGAAGTAATGATAGTGATGGAAGTAACGATAGTAATGATAGTGATGGAAGTAATGATAGTAACGAAAATGAATGATCATAAATACTTAGATATGATATCAATATCTTTTTGTTGAATAATATTAGTTTGTATATAGCTTCTGATATCATCAGCTGTCAAAGAATTATTTTTTATACCATGAATAATATCTTTATGTTTTTGTTCTAGTTCATTAGCAAATCTTTCTATATTTTGGGTTGATTTTGATAGAGATATGAGAATGGCTGTTATGAAAGTGCAGATGCCCAAAAAAATAATATGATGTTTATACATATGGCCTTATATATGAATCATAAAAAAATAATATTTGAGAAATATAGTATTACAAATGGCAGAACTATATCAGGTTTATGGTGGTTTTGCAGAAGAGCACATGTATGATGAAGGATATGAAAGAGAAGAGAAGAAACATAAAAGAAGGAATGATCAGGCACCTTCAGTCCCTGTTTCTTCTCAGCAGCCAGCAATTCAACAACAACAGCCATCCATGCCACAGCCACCTGCGATCCAACAACAAGCATCTAAGGAATCTTTTCAGAATATGCAGGAATATAAAAGATATCAAACAGGTGCAAATATGCAGTACACATTTTGGGATAAGATGTCTATGAAGAGATCAGAAGTCATAAAACTTGCAATTTTCTCATTGGTCATAGTATTGGCAATAGCCCTTGATAGAATAAGCACTCACTATATTACCAGATATTTGTCAGACAATATTTTAACAAATGTGCAAGAATTTGTGATAAGGCTTGCTTATCCAATAGTTGTCTTCCTGCTTCTATGGATAGTAAAATCATTGTGATCAAAACTTATATAAGGATTAATTGAAATATATATTTAGCAACAGAGAGCCACAAATACATACTAACTATCAAAGAAAGAATATGCCATCCAGATTTCAAGAAATGCTAAGAAACCAACGACAGAATCCTGAGACCTCTCGTGCAGGTCTAAAATGGGATAATGATGAAGATACTACAATGTTATCAATGGTATCAGAAGGAGAGTCGCACGAGCAGATTGCAAAGACTCTGCAAAGGACTGAGGGAAGTATTAGAACTCGTCTTATTATGTATGCATTGAATAAGATGGAGAAGGAAAATCTATCCCTTGATCAGGTATCTGAGATGGTGCATATTTCAAAGGATGACATTCTTCAGTATCAGGAGAAGAAGCATGCCAACAAGGATCTGAAGCAAAAGAGAGTTTCTACTGCAAAGCTACAGAAGCGACCGAGTACAGTCACAAATGCTGATATTTATGATCTCCTTTTGACTCTGAATAAGAATCTGGACTCTCTGATCAGGAGGCTATGAAAAACATTTGGATGAATTCGAATTATTTTTATATATTTCAGTTGATAACTGATTTCTTTGTAATTTATAGGCTTTTTTTGCAGTTCTAAGCATTGTGTTTTCACAACAAAATATAAAAGCATATAAAAGAATGATACATTTCAAGACACCCATTACAATACAAAAATAAAAAAAATGATATAGCAATAAGGATAGTTAGATAAATATGAGTAGATCATTGATAGAGATCAGACCATATGATATTAAACCATATGAAGTTTGTTGGCTACGAAAGAGAGGATATGCTATTCTGGATAGTCAGAATGTTCATATCAAGATAACAAAATATACTCCAATAAAACTTTACATATTAGCAATTATTTTACAAAAATTATTTTTATCTTAAAGAATATAAAAAAATGATGAATGATTTAAATTACAATATTTATGGATGCAAATATTGACATAGAAGACTGTTGGAATCTGCTCAATGATTTTAAGAAAGAACTTGATGACATTGAGATAGAACCAAAGATGTCTGATGATGGAACTATATGTCAATGTGGATCTGCAGACATGATTATTGAAGATACTATGCAAATTTGTAAGCGCTGTTGTGCTGTTGTAGGATGTGTCATAGATAATACTGCGGAATGGAGATATTATGGTGCTGAAGATAATCGAGACAGTGATCCATCTAGGTGTGGCCTACCAACAAATGCATTGTTACCTAAATCTTCGTTAGGTAGTATGATTGGAGGATGCAGATCAGACAATCATGATATCACGAGGATACGCATGTGGCATCTATGGAACTCTATGCCATATAATGAAAGGACATTGCTCAATGTATTTAGCAAGATCTTATCATATACTGCAAACAATGGTATACCACAGAAGGTAATAGATGATGCCAAAGTACTGTATAAGAAAGCGTCTGAGAGGAAAATATCACGTGGAGACAATAAAGAAGGATTGATAGCATCATGTATTTATCACGCCTGTCTTATCAATAATGTACCACGTAGTTCTAAGGAGATAGCTACCATGTTCAATATTAGTCCTGTGGTGTTGAATAGAGGCAATGCAAGATTTCAGACTCTGTTGAAAATCAATGTTGCATCATCTAGTCCTGAGGATTTCATATCTAGGTTTGCGAGCAAATTATCTATGAAGATTGGAGACATAGAAAATTGCAAGAGATTGGTAAAATTCTTGGAGAACAATGATATTATGAGTGACAATTCACCTACATCTTCAGCTGCTGGCATACTGTATTATTATTCTATGACAGAGAATTTGGGATTCAGTAAAAAGCAGTTTTCAGTTGTCTGCAATGTATCTGAGGTAACAATAATTAAGAATTATAAAATAATATGTAAATATAAAGAATTTATTGATAAACATAAACATGAATACATCATATAATACTGAATTATATGATAGTATATGTGGGGCAAAAATCAAGGAAAGCATTTATATATGTTCAAAAATAATATTGAAGGATCCAGATAAACATTTTGGAATTGTAGCAAATACTTTTATATCTTTATCTAGTTTCATAGGATCTTTCATTACTATTTATGATATCAGGTTATGGTTGCATACAATACAAGATATTATCATGATGATAGATGATGATAAAATAGTCATGAAGAATATATATGTCATAATAACAAAATTATGCATATTGTGTGATATTCATTTAAAAGGTTCAGCATCCAGTGTAACACGCACTGGGGTACAAGATATAAAAATTCTGAGGATGAAGATCATAGATATGTTTGAGGGTATCAAATTCAAATTGTCAGATGTTGGTATATCTAGATTTGAAGGCATCTTGCCACCTGCTGATAGTCCTACTTATACATTGGCCACACAGATAATCACAGGATATGTCAATGTTATCAAGGATTTAGATACAGTGACAAATATAGATCATATTGCTGATCTAGCCAATAAAATTAGACGATCATGTGATTATATTATAAGAAAGAAGTATAACTTTGAGACCAGATTTTATGCAAATGATAGTGATGTGGTATGGTTTTTATGGGGCCTTATATCTATTTTATACAATGATTATGAAATGGACATGTTATATCAATTATTTCAGCATGGATACAATAAGAAAAACAAAAGTATGAGAGTTGGTTTATTGTGGGGAGCTGCTATTGTCATGGTATATCTACATAAAAAAGATATTGCTAGAAACTGGAATCAGAGAGAATTGAAGGTCATAAAAAAAATAGAAGAAGTCAGTATACAGCTGTACAAAGATATCAAGAAGGATCTCATAGCTAAAAATGAGATAGAAGATGATAAGAGAGAACATAGGCAGTCTATGGATGGTTTACAGTACATTCTTGGTGTCAGACATAACATTAGAGATGAGAAGATTGTATCTCAAATAGCTATTGAACCAGATGCTACTGTTAAACACATAAGATATAAAAATATGACATAACTATATAGATTATGATAGACAGCATTCCAACCAACGTTAAAATTGGTTTCACCTGTTCTGATTTTGATTTGTTGCATGCTGGTCATATTCTGATGTTGGAAGAATGTAAGACTGTGTGTGATTATTTGATAGTAGGTCTGCAGACAGATCCAACAATAGATAGAGGTGATGTGAAGACTAAGCCAGTGCAAGGTATTTTTGAAAGATATATACAATTGGAGGCAGTAAAATATGTAGATAAAATAGTTGTTTATGATACTGAAAATGAGTTGAAGGACCTCTTGCAGATTTTACCAATAAATGTTCGCATATGTGGACAAGAATACAAAAATAAAAAATTCACTGGTCTTGATATATGTGAACAAAAAGGTATTGAATTATATTTTAATAGTAGAAATAATAAATTTAATACAACAGAATTGAGACAAAGGGCACATAAAGTAGAGACATTCGAAATAATGAAAAACAAGGTCCTAAGCTGTGCCACCACGCAGCCTTAGCACAAGATGCAATGTTGATTCTTTCTGAATATTATAATCAGCCAATGTCCTTCCATCCTCCAATTGTTTTCCTGCAAATATCAGACGCTGTTGATCAGGAGGAATACCTTCTTTATCTTGTATTTTGCTTTTAACCATGTCAATAGTGTCTGAAGTTTCTACTTCAAGTGTAATAGTCTTGCCTGTCAGAGTCTTCACAAAAATCTGCATATATTTTGCTAATATAATGAGACAAATTTTTATATACTTTATTGTGTTTCCTATATATAGAATGAAAGGCAAAGGGCTCCTCTTTGGACTTAATTATGATCATATACCTGAAGCCAAGTTAAATGGATGTATCAATGATGTCAATATAATAGCTAAAAAGATTGATAGATTGTTTGGAGGCAGTTTAGAATTAGAGGTTTTTACAGATGATCATGATAAAGCCAATACTTCGTATGATGGAATTATCAGAAATCTTTATAATCTAGCCATAGATTCCTATAGCAATGATCTAGATTTTGTCTGGGTACATTTCAGTGGTCATGGCAGTCAGGCTAGAGATACATCAGGTGATGAGCTTGATTATATGGATGAAGGTATATGTCCATCAGATTTTCATTTGAAAGGTATAGTTATTGATGATATACTGAATCATGTCATAAGTAGATTTAACCCAAAAACCAAGCTACTTTTTATTTGTGATTCATGTCATAGTGGATCTATTCTAGACCTGAGATATTCATGGAAAACTGATTCGAGACAGGCTATTATAGATAACAAAAGTTGCAAGATCAGATCTAATGTGATTTTAATATCTGGATGCATGGATAATCAGACATCAGCTGATGCATATAATCTTTTGAATGATCAAAAGCATATAGGGGCACTTACTGCATGTATTGTAAAAACTTTGGAGAGCAAACCACAACTACTTTATGATGCCTTTGCATTTGTTAATGTACTGAGAAAAGAATTGCAAATAGGTGGTTTTAATCAATATCCATGTCTGAGTAGTACATATGATCTTACGAAGAATTCGTCTATGATCTATATACCTTCAGTGAAGAGGGATATTGAAGTTGATGTTCAACAACCTGTACAGCAACCTGTTATGCAACAACCTGTACAGCAACCTGTTATGCAGCAACCTGTTATGCAACAACCTATTATGCAACAACCTGTTATGCAACAACCTGTTATGCAGCAACCTGTTATGCAACAAGCATCACATTACGTACAACAACCTGTACCACAATATTCATCAAAGCCTATGATGCAACAACCTCATAGACCTGTATATATTGAATCACAAAATACATATTTTTATCCAATCCAAATAGTCACTGTTTTGCCAATGCCAATATACATATAAAAAATTTATTTTTGGTTTTTTTGTTTTTTTGGTTTTTTGGTTTTTTTGGTTTTTTTGGTTTTTTTGGTTTTTTATTTAAGTAGTTCTGATGTTGTATTGAGTTTGTTGATGATATATATCTTGATATACTTGGGTAATCCTTTGATATTCATTATATCATTTGACAATTCTTTAGCCTTGTTCATCATAACCTTTGATAACTTTGATGACATTGACTTTATCTCTTCAGTGTACTTTGCTATGTAAGTATACATAATGCAAACAATCGCTACTCGCAATGACTTTTTAACATAATTTGATTGGGTGATATCCAACATATATTTTAGGGTGTCAGGGATATTAAGTATGTGAACATCAAATTGTATGGATTCTAAGCTGGCTTGAAGACGCTGATACTTTCTTTGTTTAATGTGATATGCAATTTCGCACAAATCAAGCATTTTAATGTTAATGTTGTGCCAATTGTACCAGAACAATTCTTTGATTTGCTCAGATGACTTGAAATATCTGTAGTTATATTTCTGGCAGACAATATTACAATGCAAATCAGCAAACAACTCTGCCTTATATTTACATCGAGTCCAAGTTTGTGGATCTTCCGTACAATGATAATTAACAATCTTCATGGTGTTGCTCAACTTGGCCTCACACAAGTCTGGAGGGAACTTGAGAAGCTTCACAAAGCCTGTATCAACTAGCATGCCTTTATAGTACGGTAAACAGTAGTCATCTATGTTGATGTAACTATTCATGATCACTCTGGCAAAGTTATCATCATTGTACTTATCATAGTTCTTGGGCTGCTTCATACATCTCATCAAGATGCTTCGTTGGCCGTACAAGCGCTTACATGTACTCAGAAAATAAATGAAGGATACAATCTCAAGGGACTGTGAGATCTGCATCAAGTTGTCGTCTGTAAGATCCATCATGTTCAACATGTTTTGCTGGTTTGGGCTGGCCTTTCTTCTTGCTTGCCAGACAAATTACAAAAGATGGTCATCAGTTTTTCCTATAAAACTATATTTTTATATACAAATGTTTAGAGCTTCTTCAGATACCTTTCTACAACTTTTTTGTTATAGCTTGATATAAATACATTATTTTTATTTTGAATTTTCTTCACAACATGATTGTGATATTTTTCACAATCTGATGGAGGATGCTTATAGAACCAGTCAATTAATACATCTTTATCAATTATGACAGATGGATTATAATTATATTCACTTGACATATATAATATTGCTCTTGATATAAATCCTCTTGATAAAGAATTCGGGACAAAGAGTCTAAGTTTATGATTTACATAATTGTCAAAGTCAAGTTTTATCCAATTTTTGTCTGCTGTTATGGTATCCATATATTTGTAATTTGATCTATTTATGTTGAGATCATTTAGAGTCCTAATTGTGTTGTGCATATCATTGTATGCCTTCTTTTCCATGAATGATCTTGGAAATATATGTTCAATTGAATAGGCATGCTTCTTCAAGTTGTCTTGAACATAGAAATCTATGTCTGTATAAGCAGATGGCATTTTATCATCAAATACAAGATTATATCTTACTATATTACTACATCTCCATGTATTAGATGTAAAGATTTTTGAAATCATTATGAACAATATTACCATAAATTTGAGCATATATAATATAGATTCTTAAAATCATAAATCATTTTTTTGTTTTGGCGTAGATTTTTTTGATAATTCTGAATTACTAGCAGAATCCTTCGACATAATCTTGAAATACATATTTGAGTCCTGATTTAATATCCTATTGCTTTTTTCAGATTTGTTAGTTTGGCCTGTCTTATTAGTTTTTTTAGATTTGTTGGTTTGGCCTGTCTTATTGCTTTTTTCAGATTTGTTGCTTTGGCCTGTCTTATTGCTTTTTTCAGATTTGTTAGTTTGGCCTGTCTTATTAGATTTTTTAGATTTGTTAGTTTGGGCTGCATCACCACCATAAATAGCATCAGACATAAATTGACTTACTTTGTCAGTTATATTTCCATCATCATCAAAAAAATGGTATTGATACATAAAGAATAATATGATCAATTTGATAAGATCATTGATACTTCTATCACCTGTTGCATATAATTCATCAAGCTCATGTAAAAACAAACTAAAATATGTCTTGATATTCTTTTTACCACCTCCTGTTGTCATTGTTGTGTCATTATCTGGCTCATCTACATATACATAGGATATGACCTTTTCCTTGAATCTTTGCACTGCATTTTGTACATCAGCAGTAATATAGATCTTTCTATACATAAGCATAAAAGGATCAGTGGGTCCACCAATGATAGTTTTGAACATATCAAGCAAAACATTTTGATATTTTTCAATAGCTTCTGACAGTTTATTTTTATCTGCTTTCATACGTACAACATTTTTGGAATCATTTTGTAAAAAGATTTCTGTTCCAACCACATCATGATATCTATTAGACTTTACCTGTTCTCCAGGAAAATAGAATATCCTATTTGCTTCAGTTATGGCAGCCTTTCCAAATGATGTATAAAAGATATTGATGAAACTTATAAATTCTTGTAATACACTGATATTGACATCAAAAGAATTTTCAACAAAATTCTGCCTGATTACACTAATATGTTTTTCAATTACATGTGAATTAAGTAATGGCAGCACACCATTAAAGAAATTATAGCTATTGAGAAAGGATTTGATTTTATCTTTTTTCCCACCTGTTGCAGTGGCTTCTTGTGTTAATAGCTGTAGCCATTTATCATAGGCCTCCGCATTTTTCTTAGTCTTTTGTGATGATGGAAGCATAGATATTTTTCTGAAATATTCAGTAGCAACTTGTATCACAGTCTCTTTGTCCATATGATTTGATTGCAAAATATTTAATTCTGGATTGCTCATGTCATATAAGATCTTGAATTCATCTGTTATTTTACTGGCATCATATAGACCTATGACATGTTTAAAAAATATGGCATTATTGTTTGAAGATAGGTTGATGGATTTCATAGTTTTAAATGATATATCATTATCTATCTCCAACAAAAGATCACGAATACGTTTCAAGAATTGATTCTTATCCATTTGACCTTGCACAGTATTAATTTGCTGATATTTTTCTTTGAATGATTTGAGCTTCTGTTCAAGTTGATCAAGGACTTGTATATGACTGAATAGCATATATGCTAATATATGCAAAATGACATTATACTTGTGGACATATTCATAAATAAAAGTTTGTTCATATATATTTGTAGTTATATTGTTATTTCTTGTATCTGATGTAGCTTTATTGACAAAATTAGGAGCCCAATTTAAAATCTTCATAGATTTCATGATAGTCTGCAAAAACAATTGACATCTACTTTCAATTTCAGACACAGATAGATTGATGTTGTGATTTATCTCCTTCAATTGTGCTAAAAAAGATGCATACTGTGTCAAATTCAATTCAATTACTTCTTTGTAATATTCAATTTTTTCAATGAAGGCTACTAACTTTTCTGTATCAAAATTATAAAATGAAAACTTCTTTACAGAGTGTGCCTGTCCAGCTTCTTTTTTGTATTTGGTGGTCTTAATACAAGGTACATTGATGGCATAGGCATATGCTATAGCTATTTTGTCATTAGTCAAGAAGACATAATCTTTGTCATGTTCACATGATTTAGCCTGTAGCTGATCACCTGCCCTTTTGAAGTCAAATAAGATCTTCACAAATTGTTTGGCCTGTTGAAGATCAATAGACTTCTTGCCTTTATTCTTTTCATTATAGAAATTGAAGGCTTTGTAGTCTAGTTTATAGATATCATTAAGATCTTTCAAAACAGTATCCAATGATAATATACTTTTAGTTTTTGCAACAGATGTATCTTTTCCCGTCTTCTGTTTCTTTGATGTAGAAGCTGCACCAACTTCATCAAATTTTCTTTTGTTTGTATCAGCATCATTATATTTATCAAACATTTTGCTGATGATACCTGCCAAAAATGTCAGATACTTTTCCTCAGCATTTTGCAATGCTTTATTGAATTCATCTAATACAATCACTTTTGGAGATTGCCCATTGTATTCATACTGCAATATATTTGCAGATACAGATATACTATTCAGACCAAATAGGTTGCCACCATCAGCTGTCAATGTTGCTGGTATATTTTTGCTCTGAATACATGATGCCTTAGTATAATCCATGTTTCCTCTGTCATATTTGCTGGCTTCACAATCAATTATAGACGCACTCTTATTTAGGACCTTTATATCACAAATGATATCTCTTTTCAGCATATTAGCATCAGAAATGACATTAATATTACCAAGTCTAGAGCCAGTTGCAATGACAGATCCCAAGAAATTCTTGAACTCTCTCTTTGTGACGTCATCACATTTTACAGTGAATGAATTGTTTTTGTCTTGCTGCTCCCTGAGACTGTGAACAGTCAGTGTGGCATAATTATCTAGTTTATCAACAGTCACCTTGCGATCCTTGATGCCCATCAAGTTCATCACAGAGTCTTCAACATCATTTAGATTGATATCCTGAAGATATGCTTCATATTCCTTGATGAAATCTTTCAAGAACATGTTATCTTTCAGATTATATTCATTTCTATCTGATGCAAAATCATGATAAGTATCTGCTACACATATCTGCTTTATTTTCCTCACATCAACAACTCTACCTGTGTTCATCCAAAAGTTTCTTATTTATATTGCTGAAAATAAAATTTAGACGCACTTAGGTACTTAAGGAAATTTTTTCATAAAAATCCTTGACGTCTTTGTGGCATATAAAGGAATCTTTGTCTAAGTTGATCAATTTGACGGATGATAGATTCTTGGCACGAGATAGAGCAGTATATAGCTGGCCAGGAGCAAAAATGTATGTACTACCGTCTACTTCTATTGCATCCAATGTAGCTCCCTGAGATTTATGTATAGATAGTGCATATGCTAATTTTATAGGCATGAACTTGATGAATGTATTATTGTTATCATTCACATCTTTATGATATGTGATGGTACATTTCTGATTATTGGTCATCTTGATCACAATAAGGTTGGGTGTCAATGTTGTGATGATTCCTGTGGTGCCATTGATTATGCCTTTTTCGAAATTCAAGTTTCTTGTAACAATTACATAGAGTCCTTTGTAGAGATCTATCACATAATCTTCCTTACGAATTCTGGGATCATTAGTCATAGGATGATATCTGAATATGTCTGTATCTGAATTATATTCAATGCCATATTGTTCAGCATGACAATCAATTACTTTTGCATCTTTTGGATATATGCTGTGAGTCTTTTTATATAGTTGTACAAACTCATTTGTGTTTATATGATTTACATTAGCATTCAAAGAGTACAACTTAGTAGGCATCATACCTGGTGAGAAAGTTGTATCTTCCAAAGATTTCAAGATATCAAATGATTCAGCTGATAATTTTCCAAATCTTGCTTCCTCAAGTATATCTTGAAACAGTTGATCATCTTTTTGTCTGATGCTTTCAGTCAGTTGTATGTAGGTCAAATCTAAGTCATTCCACAGACTTGTATTGAAAGCATAATCACCTGTTACTGGAGCAAGCTGACAAAAGTCTCCAACAAAGATGATCTGTATGCCTCCAAAAGGTCTTTTATTTCTTTTTATTTGTTGAAAAATATCTGATATTTTCTGCAATGTACTATTGTCTATCATACTAATCTCATCAATAATGAGTACTTCCAAATTATACAATGACTGGAATCTATTTCTATACTTTTTCAATGACATGACAATATCTTCTACTTTCTGATTATTCACACCCATCTTCATGTATGAATGAATTGTCTGTCCATTTATTAAAACAGCTGAACAACCTGTTGAGGATGTAACTGCAATATTTTTATTGGCATCTTTAAGACTCTTGATGATCTCTTTTAGAGTATAGCTCTTGCCTGTCCCAGGACTGCCTGTCAAAAATATACTTTTGCCTGCTAGCACAGTGTCCAAGGCTGTTCTTTGTGCTGTATTTAACATGGTATCATACAGTATATATTGCTCTTATGCTTTATACCTATGCATGACATTTTTATGTGTGTTTTGAGTCACCATGACAAATAAGTGAAAAAAAGATACCTTCAATTCATCAAGGCATCTTTAGAATAGGGATCACCTATATCACCTGCTAAATAAGATAATGTGCACATACTTTTTTATTGAATCTTTAGTTTGTTTGAATTTGACTTATATTGCTTCAGTATAAATGTCAGAAAAAATATTGAAATTTCATTTGTAATTATTTTATATGTTAAAATTATATCATTTTTACATATTTATCTGCAATATAATAAAAAAAATGATTCTATTTTGATAACACAATAGTTACAAAATGCCATTGTATGAAGGATTTGAAGAAGATGCATATTCAGATACATCAACAGTAATAGATTATGATAAAGATGAAACAGATATTTTATCTATAAGACTTAAATATTCAATTAGACACGCTGCTATTATGTTAAGTTGGATGTTCAAAATACAAGAAAGATAATACTATTTATTGTCTTGAAAATAAAACATATACTTCAGACATTTTTTATTTACTTTTTCACTAGCTTTTCCATTTGTGACCACAACTGATACAACAGAAGAATTGTGTCATGTTCTCATCACCTGATCTGATCTGCAGTTCATAGTATGAAATCTTGTTATTTTTGCATTTTCCACACTTAATGGCATCTGTCATTGAAACCTGTTTTATTTCATATGCAGCCTTCAACTTCAGTTTTTGCTTGTCTATGATATGCTTCCATCTTTCTGGAAACACTTCCTCATTAGCCATGTATGATAATTCATGTGGTGTAAATTCCTTATTTTTCATACGATCAAGTAATGTACTATTTTGTATATAGCTATCTTTTTTCAAATTTGCATAAACAGATCTTGCATTATTTATGTATGTGTCCATAAATAGTGGACATATCCATGATAATTGCAGTCTCAATGAGTTGGCATAATCTAAAGTGGAATTGAAAACCCCTATTTCAAGATCAGTAGCTTCCAGATCACTCAATTCTAGTTCTTTTATCAATATTTCCCTGAATTTGTCACGGACCTGATGTTTATTTGATGTTTTTGACGCCATGATGGTTTAATAAAGAAACCAATCATTTTTTTATATGCTATCAAATAGAAAAAATGATATATGAATATGTAATATATAAAATATAACAATGATCAGTTTACAATCGCATCTTTCAGTAAATACCAATATAATTGAAATTTATCTGGTTGACAAGAATCCATCTATGCAAGCTAATGATAAGATGCTTAAAAGGATTAAGGAAAAATATAAAAATTGGAAGACAACAAAGTACATTTCATACCATAAAAATCATCTAGTTTATATGTATGATCTAACAGATGACAATCAAATTGTCTTCTCAAAATTATGTGACACAATGCCAACATGGCAAGATAATATCTGTATTGTACCTTATACATATTCAAAACACCCTACGTATGTATTTCCATGTGTTGATGAGATTGATCATGTGAATGAATACACATTATCAGAAGCAAAGATAACAAATAGGGTGAGCATATTCATAAAGACCGATAGATATGGTACATATTTATATATTGAGTACAAACACTCTTCACAAGTTGATATAGAGAAAATTGAGACCATAATCAATAACATATTGCAAAAAGATTTAAGGATATAATATATATATCATGACACACACAATGATAATGGAGACACATGCCAAGAATATTTTCATTGATTGTAATGATGAGGAGGCAGTCATATTGAATGGTCTAACTGTTTTTTGGACTGCAATGAAATACTCTGACATCAAAGAAAGAAGGATGAGATGGCTGGCAAACCATTATGATGGTCATGTAGCTGATCAATATAATGTACCTGTAAGGCCTGTGATTGTATATCATGAAGATGAAAAAGAATACGAAGATGATGATGTCAAACATTATAGGATCTTGAGAGATAAGTATGCCATGATTGCTGCTGCACATGCTGCACATGCTGCACATGCTGCACAGATACATGATGATGAATGTATTTCAGAGTCATATCTTAATCTAGATGAAGGTACAGATAACAGTGTATCAGATTATGATTCCATTATGGAAGATGATGACTATGATTTAGAATATGATAATGATTATATTGAAGAAAGTGAATATGAAGATGATGACTATGATTTTTGAAGACATCTAAAAAAAAGATTAGTTGTAAATTTGACAATATATTTTTTATTTTTACATCTGGGATAATAAAAAAATGATTACAGACATGAAGAATATTGTCACCATTTTACTGGTACAGACACGCAAAAAAGCATATAAGACTTTCCCTCCTATATACAATCAACAACAAACCATGGCTCAGCTCGCAAAGAACATTGATGTTTCCAGAATCCGCTATTCTGAATTGAAGTCACTTTCATCTGGTGCAAAGACAGTCTATGTCAATTATGGATCAGAGAAGCTTTCTATTCAGACACCTGTTCTCTCAGTTCCGTATGGAATTGGTGAGCCTTATGAAGCAAAGGAAGCTGCTAAGAATGGAACGCCTCTTGTAGACAAGGATAAGAAGTATGATCTGACTGTGTCATTCAGAGGCATGGATGAGAACCCGAAGATCAAAGCATTTCATGATAAGTTGAAGGAGATTGAGAATAAAATCATTGATGATGCTTTCAACAACAGATTGTCGTGGTTCAAGGATGACTTTGATGGCAACAAGTCATTTGTTTCCAAGCTCTTCTCACCTATTGTGAAGGTAGACAAGGATCCTAATACAGGAAAACCTGTTGGTAAGTATCCTCCTACATTCAAGGCCAAGCTTCCATATGACAACAAGACAAGCTCATTTACATTTGATGCCTTTGACATGGATAACAATGAGGTGAGCTTCCAGAATATCCTCACCAAGTTGAAGGGTGCCAAGACACAACTGATTGTACAGCTCACAGGCATCTGGTTTGCCGGTGGAAAGTATGGATGCAGTTGGAAGGTCATTTCAGCAAAGTTCCAGCTGCATCAGAACAGCAAGATCACATTCATTGAGGATTCTGACACTGAAAAGGTAATAGAAGATGATGAAGAGGATGATGACATTGTAGATAATGATGTTATGTTGGATAATTCATCGAAGAACTTGAATCAGACAAAGGTAGTATCGGAGGATGAGGCAAACACAGAGGAAGAAGAATTCACTGATGAAGAAGCAACTTCAGAGGTTGAAGTTGAACCTCCCAAGCCTGTGAAAAAGGTTGTTGTGGAAGAGCCAAAGCCAGTGAAGAAGGTGGTTAAGAAGACTACCAAGTAAAAATTGTATGTGAATTATAATAACATAAAAAAAACAAAAAAAAAATATTTTTTATATTAAGAACAAGATCACTGCTAAAATGGCAGCCATGATGAAATTGCCAATTAGCACTGGATTTTCATCTTCATCAATAACATGTATCCTGCTATTGAACAGTTGAATCACAATATCAAGGATCTTATATGCAACATTTTGAGAAAACAGTAAAAATAAAACAAAACCTACAACAGCAACTCTTAGTTTAGTGCCATAATATGTGTTCATTTTTTTCTCATTGACATATTCTTCATTTGTCTTGTATAAAGAGGGTTTATCATACATCTTTCTATATCTATAAGATCAAAATAAGAATGACATTCTCCGCGTTATGACATGTTCATCTTCAACATCTTCTAAATTGTCATAAATCAAATTTTGGATATACATATACAATAATCCACTGTTTCTAGTCTCTTGAAAAGGCAATGAAGATTCAATATTCAGCAACCATGCTGGCAAATTATGATAAAAATCATCTGAATTGATAGCCAATGCTTTCATGAAATTACAACACAGTATGTAATGTTCATCAGCATCTTCAAACAATGTAATGGCCTCTTTACAGAAATCAAATACAAACTCATTCTTCCTCATTTCAAATCCTCTGGCAAAGTAAGGATTTGATATATCTGAACACAGATCTCTATATATACTGATAATATTCTTACATGCTTTGAATGATAATTTATTAAACCATTCGACATTAGTGTAGAATCCAGCTTTCTCCATAATTTGTGAAAGATCTGTATATGCATGCCTAGTAGTATGCCATTTGAACTCATCTGCATTTTTTTGTGCTAGTTCATTATATCTCATCAATATATGTAATCTATTTATGACGTAATCTGGTATGGCATCTTTTGTATATGGATTCCATGCACCCTGATTCCTAATAAAGTACTCTAGTTCAACTGCATTGAATATATATATATGTCCTTTATGGTCTTTGTAACTAAACTTATACTCTTCAGGTATTTCATCTATACTATCATATGAAAAAGGATCTTCTACATTTTCAGACACACAGTCATTATATTTGACTATCTTCCTATGTATATATCTTCTTGTAAATTGTTGAATCTTGATCACTTGAGATATCTCATCTTTTTTGTAAATATCATAAGTTTTGTACATGATATCATGATAGAGTTTGATTAAATCCTTTTTTTTCGCTTTATGAATTGATTCTCTTCTATGAGTTAGAAGTCTGCTCAAGATTTTGATTAATCTAGGCTTAGATAATAAATAGACCATTATCATATAAAACAATAATTGCTTACAATCTGCAGTGTTGTTGACTATATCAGGACTATTCAAATCATAAGTATCATTATCATATATGTATTGAATAATAGGATATATGTCTAAACTGGTACTTATATTACATGCCTCCATTATCTCAAAAATGTAATTTATTTTTCCCTTATGTTTTTTACAGTACATTCCATTATTTTCTCTACATCTTGAACATTTATGACCATCTGCATGAAAAAACCTAAAGATACAAAGCTGTTCCATTATTATTAGTAACGAACATAATTCTTATACAGGTAACAAGACACCTGCATTTTTATAACTAAAATAATCATATAGCTTGTTATTCAATATAACATATTTTTGTCCATTCTTTGTTACAACAACACCCCTGTTTTTACGCAGCATCTGAAACTTCTGATGCTTTTGAATCTTATGTTCATCTTCAATGTTTTCAGTATAAGCCAATTCATCAGGATTGACATTGATGGCCCAATTATAACACTTGTATCCATTTTCTATGGGCTTATTTTGTACTGAATTAATTATGCAATCAAAAGATGCAGCTTTCAACATGTTAAGGAACTGATTCACGATATAGTCTTTCTTTGTTGCAAGTTGTAGAATATGCTGGTCTGTAGTCAGTTCTTTATCTTGTGTCCTAAGTGTGAAATTCTTTTCCATCTGTTTTTTTGTAAAACTCATAATATATGTAAATATCTGTACATTTCTTTCAGCCTCTGGAAGCATCTCATGAGAACATGCTCGCACTGCACGACCTATGACCTGATTTATTCTGACTGAATTCCAGAAATATTCCATAATCAAGACCCTACGGACATTCTTCAAAGAAATACCTTCAGCACCAGATTGTGTGATCATCATGATCTTTGCCAGCTTTCCATAAAGGTTGCTATTTTTATCATCAATGTACTCAGCAGGCATTTGATCAATGATACTGTCTGGCAACAATGAATAGGATCCATTGAAAATATTCATTAAGATGTTGGTCTTCGTCCTGTCACTGTTGAAGACCACATATCTCTTATCATCATAAACCTTATCAAATATAGTCAAATCATCAAAGATATATCCATTATCTGTCTTCTTGATCACTATTTCTTTGAATCCGTGCAAATCAAGGACCTTTGAGAAGATGCCTAGACCTTCCATGGTCCTAAATTGCGAATATATCAAAACTGTTCCAGGAGATTCATCAATATCATCCAACATTTTTGCATATTTCGGACTAAATAAACTTGCCAATTTATTCTTCTGTAAATAATCACCTTTCACAATTTCTTTCATAGCATTGTTGAGACTCTTCTCATATTCATCTCTTATCTTCTTAAACATCTTCTTATCTTCATTAGCATCATCATCATCTGAATCATCATCTGCACCTACTTCTTTTTGTATCAGTTTCTTCACATCCTGTGGAAACATACGTTTGATTTCTTCTGGAAATACAAAATTGCAAACCATTCTGCTAAAAGCCCTATATACAGATGATTTCTCTGACATCACATCAGCATTATGGCGCCTTTGAGCAGTATCCATGTCACGCTCTTTTGCTCTCACATCAGCATATACAGAACACTGATGGTCAGTCATTGGTAAATATTGAATATTATTTGGTAAGACTGTTGGGAAATACTCAGTCCCTGATATTCTGTAATAGCTCAATGTTCCTAAGATTCTTCTTTGAAACAGATCCATATTTTTGACCTTTGGATTATCAGCATCTGACATATCTATGAAATACTTGTTGAACTCATCCTTACTGTTAGGTAATGCATAAAACGTTGATGCTGATGGTACAACACCTATTTTCAAACCCTTAATACCTTTCAGTACATTGATGACATTTTCTATAAATTTGTTGAGAGTCATCTTCCATTCCTTGACTACAATTTTGTTAGTATTATTCTCCCTTGCATAACCATAAGGCATTGGCAAGACATATATATTGTTTTTGTCTTTATTGTAATAAATTTCATCTACATATTCATATATGTTATCTACTTTCAATCTTTCAATCAACTGATCATCAGTGGGTTCTATAGAATTTTTTAGCAATCTCAGTTCATGTATTGTCATAGGGCCTCTGATTAGGTTAATGAGTGTAGCAACTTCATATGGATTATTTATTATTGGCGTACCTGATAGCAAAACTAGTTTGCAGTCCTTGGCTGCCATAATGGCATTATATATTCCTCTGGCCAACTTTGATCCATTCACAATCCTGCTGACAAAATTATGAACCTCATCAATTATTACAAATGAGTTGGTAAAACCAACTTTAGTAATCTCTGTCACAAGTTTCTGTGTCAGACCATTGTAACTTATAAAAGTATATCTATTTCTGATGATATGTGAGATAGTTTCATTGATCTTTGTTTTTTCACTGGCTGATAAGACAGAATATGATTTTCCTGATGTGATAATTACTGCATGCGGAATATCACCTTCATCATATAATGGCACCCAGACTAAACCATCTTTCTTAATGATATCTGTTGTGATAGCATATTTGTCTTTTAATATAGATATCACGGCAGTATCTTTAGGTTCTACTTTCAATTGTGTCCATGATTTCTTCAAATTCAATCCCAATCTTGATATCTTCATGAGTTCATTTTCATAATTTTGAGCCAAAGATGCTGGTGTCAAAACAAAAACCTTTCTCTTGCCAACATATCCCTCTGCTGCTGCAATGGATGCTGCTGATTTACCTGACCCAAGTTCATGATATAGAAGGACTCCTCTATATGGACTATTTACCTGAATGAAATCTCGTACTATTCTTTGTTGTGGAAATAGTGAGACTGATGGGATCTGACAGACATCATTTGCACATTCACATCCTCTCTTGGTTTGTATGGTCTTATATTTTGAACTATGAAATGTATTATATGCAAATTTGTTATATGCTATCCTATTTGGTAACACCCAATTATCTGGAATAACTTCAAGATCCATGTATTCTATTTTAGTTATGACATAAAAATAAGTTGCATATATAGAAATATGTTCAGATATTTTAACAATATATTTGACAATTTCAGAAGATATACCTATAACATGTATCATGGAAATGTTGAGAGCAATAGAATATACTCTAACTTGCAACTGCCAGATGATGACTGCAAATTAGAGAATTCTAAAATTGATCTCAAGCAATTACGTATTGATGTATTATTGTTTGTTAAACAATTCAAAAACACCTATTTTAAGTATACCAATAAGGAAAAATTCAATGTAGGACTCTATAACTCATTTATTGACGATGACCATTTTGATGGTGGTTTGACTGGTTTTGATGATGATGATCATGAAGTCCGAATATTTGACAAGTACATTTTAGAATATATAAAAAATAGAAATGAAGTGCTGACATATCTGCAGTGTAAAAATAAAGATGTTGTTTTAAAAGACAGTTTGCATAAACTTGACAATCTTGTGATAGGCAATAATAAAATTGATTTGATATTTGCAATGGACATGTCAGAAAAAGAATTGTTTGACTATTGCTATAGCCTAGTAGCTAATAATGGTTGTATGACCACAGTAAAAAATACTATTTTCAGCATGATTATCAAATATGATGGAGAATATATTCGAATGAAGTTGGGAGCTTTCAGTAAAAACAAAAACACACATCCTTATCTTATCTTAGAAAGGTTCATGAATAACACTACTTAAAAGTTATGATGATTATAGAGCATAATGATTAAGTTATTGATAGATGCACGTGAGACACAATTAAATGCTCTCTTGCATGCCAGAGATCTTGACACATATACCAAGCATTTGCAAATGGATGTCATGCAACTTGATCTAGGAGACGTACATATATGTATGAATGAAAGGCTATGGATATTTGAAAGAAAGACTGTGGCTGATCTTATGGCATCCATCAAAGATGGCAGATACAAAGAGCAGAAGGCCAGACTCATGTCACAAGGACACGATGTTACCTATATTATTGAAGGTGATGATATTTTGTCTAGCAGAAATGAAAGACATCAGACAGTACTATCTGGTGCCTATTTACACACAATGTACCGAGATAATATTAGAGTAGTTTTCACTAAGAACGTCAATGATACTTGCACATTTTTACTGACTTTGTGTTCAAAAATGATTGATCATCCCGAATACTTCCATGGAGGTAATGAAACACATTCTTATGCTGAATGTATCAAATTGAAAAGCAAGAAAATAGAAAATATTACACCAGAACTTTGTTATATTATGCAGTTATCTCAGATACCAACCATTTCAGCTGTTATAGCAAAAAATATACATGATCATTATCCTAATTTGAGCAGCCTAATCAAAGCTCTTGAGCATTCCGAAGATAAAGTTAAGATGCTTTGTTCAATAGATAAAGTTGGCAAGGAAAAAGCCAAGAAAATATTGGAATTTTTACAACTATCTTGAACAGAGCCATGATACACAATTTGTACTCTTTAGTTTTTCTTGAGCATTCTTGATAGCTTCCTGTTCCATCTTCTTAACATAATTTTCTAGACTATTCACTTCATCTTGAACAACATCTCCAACTGCTGTAACAATTTCTGGCAACATCCTCTGATTTTCTGGTTGCATCGGCTGTGTATAATAGACTGGCCATAAGATATCAGGCTGCCATGTATAAGCAATATAAGGCATATTATTAACATCATAGATTACATAAGGTTGTTGTTCAGTAAAGTAAATGGGCTGTTGAGACATTGATTTTATTATATATAATGAGATATATTCTTATATCCTTTCCATATACATGATTGCATCAATATCAGTAGAATTCATAGGATAAAACAAGAAATTCTTGAAAGCCTTTGAATATATCTTTGTCTCTTTTGGCAATACTTGCAGATTGTCATTGCTCTTGATTAATATATTGTTCATGTCTTCCTTTAATTTGAACATGATTGTTCTGGAATTACGATTGAAGAACACATTTTCAACCTTCCACATGTTGAATAGGATGGTATTTATTTCAATATTATGTTTGTCCATAAGAGATGAAGATTTTAAAGAATTCAGATAGTCATCATGCATTGACATTTTTAATGGGAATCTATAGGCACTACATACAGAGATCAAGCTAATAAAAAGAGTATAGATGAACTTCATTTTTATTCAATATATACTGATGATATCTTTATATACCTAAAATGAAAATTCACATGAGATCAATTCTGATAGTACATTATTAGCCTTTTGTAGTTCTTGTATATCACCATGTAGTTTATTCAGATATTGAACATCAGTTGATAATTCCATGATGTTCTGTATATCCTTCAATTCTAGATCACTAAAATAAATATCTGCATGAAGGTCCTTAATGATCTTATCCTTTTCTTTTAATTCTATACGCAGGTTTTTGTTCATCTGTTCTGATTCAAATAGCATAATAGCTAATATTCTGACCTTTTGATTATCTTCCATATGATAATAATAAAGATATTTTTCAATATAGATACATGTCATATATATGCTTCATCACTGCTGTATATCATGACAGTAGTATGACATGTAAACCATATGTCAGACAGAGTGTAGCAACAGACTTTATCTGTTTTACTGACAATGAGCATATAAATGATTGTGGATGGCTCATTGATACATATCCTTATCATGACAAAGAGAATGCTGTGAAATTCTATAAACAGTCTTTCAACAAAATACCAATATTGCATAAGTATGATGTCATAGTATGGATAGATGCATCTATTGAAATCATATGGTGCAAAGTGAGTGAGTACATTATGGACCATATACATAAAAATAAAATAATATGCTGGCAACACACCAAGCGCAGCAACATCTCTGATGAAGTATATGCCACACATAGATTGCAAAAATATTCTCGAAATGGTAATGACATCGTCATGCAATATCAAGCATATCTTGCAGAAGGATTTGACTCTAAATTTGCAGTATGGCTCACATGTTTTATAGCATTTTTGCAGAAAGACTTAGAGGAGTTACTTGATGACTGGTACCAACAAACCTTGAAATATACTGATCAAGACAAATTATCTTTTTCATATGTATGTTACAAACATGATGTTTCGCCATTGACATTACCAAACAGCAAAATATATGGTATTCCTCATTCTAGTACACAATTCTATATCAAACATGAAGCTATATAAGTCTTACAATATATATTCATATCATCATGAATTGTAGATTTTGTTCAAAAAAATACAAGCTTAAAGGCCCTCTGCAAAAACATGAAAAAATGTGTGATCCAAACTATTTGAGTGCAGATGTACTTGATTATGGAAAAGAAAATAGAGAATATATATCATATGATAATATCAAAGAATGGTTTGGTGATAATGATGTAACAAATTTGATAGTGAAGTACATAGATAATGTTTACAATCATATTGATCATCCTGAAAATAATAATGTAAAATATATTGGAAAGAATACATGTCTTGTAAAACAAAACAATCAATGGTGTAAACTGCATGTTGATAAAGCTACAGAGATGATATACAATGATAGTAAAAAATATATTAATGACCTCATTTCTGATCATAAAGAAAAAGAACTCTGGAAAATTTTGGATAGTCTAGAAAATGGTACAATTGTTTGTTTACCAAATGATTAACAGAAACTTTTACAGATTTTCAGGGTTGAAATTTATTTAGAAGAGGTAGGGTCAAAAGTTGCAATTTTATGGTAACAATATCAAATTGAAGTTGCAAAAAGTGCAGACGAATATAGTCTATGCAAATTTAAAAGTTGCAATTATATTTTTATGATGTTAAAAATGCATTTAATTGAATAAATTAGTAATATCAAAATGATGGCATACTTTTATGAAGTTGCAATGATTATATTTACAAACAATTACGTTATCATTTTACTCTTGCATTTTATGCAAATATTAAAATATTTTATTCACACAAAAATAGAAAAAGTACACTATTTTTACGAAAAAGTACACTATTTTTACGAAAAAGTACACTATTTTTTGGAAAAAGTACACTTTTTTTACGAAAAAGTACACTCATATAAAGATTTTATCTCACAACAATATACTACACCTTTTATCACAAATGTATACGTGTGCCATCTGTGATTATAAAACTGAAAATAAATTCAATTACAGCAAACATCTGAACACAAGAGCAGCAACAATAGAAGTTGAGAAGAAGGACAAAGAAATTTGTATGATTGTGAAAGACATGCTGAAAAATGGTATATGATTAAGCCAACAACTGAAACCTATGTTTCTTCAATAAGATTGATTCATAGACTATGATATCTCTTTTATACCTGATCACACTTATATCAATTTCTTTCATGGCGTTCTCTATCAAATCAATATTTTCACTGTATTTCTCAAATTCCTTGTAACACATCAGAGCTTTGTTGAAGTCACTGGCAAAGCTCTTATGACCACTTATTTTTATTGTCAGAACATGTGTTTCATCTACTGCTCCCATCATCTCTGCAATTATAGCAATGATCTCAATATTCTTGTCTTTTGCACTCTTATTTTCATATTTCCATATCACCTTCTTATCATGTACTATCTTAGCAGATGATTCTATTAGTCCAGATTCTTTCTTTTTTATGACTTTTATCTCTGCACTGACATTGCATCCATTTGTTGGTAGCTGAATTACTTCATTTGTGACTGTCATAGTAGTATTTTCCTTTGCCCTCTTTTTTAGTTTGCTTTTAGGTGGCTCAGTCAACATGTAAATGAATTCATCAAACAACAGCTCTTTCACCATCTGCAGCTTCAAATTATTCATCCTATTCTTCCTCTTTGCATCATCCTTGTATAACGGTTTCCCTTGAAGTTGCATATCAAGTTCCTTCCAATACTCGTCAGTCTTATCGTAATTTGGCAGTTCATCCAGACAAAGTGCATATAATTGCAACACAGGATTCATGATTTGATTGGTTATGTAATGTAAATAATCTGGTATCAAGCTATTATCAACAATGTATTCAGGTGCCTCTATCCTGTCACCTTGTAACTTTGCATCAGGTACCCTAATGTACACAAATGGTATCCTATCATTTACTTGAGGTCTGTTTCCAGGATCCCTTGCAGCCATTCTATCTGCCAACACCTTATGAGGAATCTTGGAAGCATCTTTATATGTAGCCCTTAATGTCTTTGATATAATGAGATCAGTGACAGGTGCTTTACCTTGCACTAGATCAGTCAATTCCAATCGCAAGAAATCTATGGATTCTTTGATATCTTGTTTATTCAACAGGATGTCAATGATGCCTCCATATATCTTCTTGACTATGGGAGCATTATCTCTGCGCTTCAACACAATGCCCATAGATTTTTGCTTAAATTTATCTACATCCATTTCATAAAGATTGCCAACATATCTCTTTTTGCTAAACAAGATGAAGGGATATAATGATTTCTCATAATTCAGCTTCTGTGGAGCAGGCATGATCTTGACAATATTCTTCTCCACATGCTTGCCTACTTCAATTGCATATTTAAGGGCCTCCTTACCTTGTACAGGATTACCTTCTGCATCTTGTAGGGGAAATTTACAGAATATAGAATCTGTATTTTTTAAGATCATATTACCTATTCCTCCATGAAATACACCTTGATCTGTTTCAATATCATAGACATAGCCATTGTAATTATTATGAAGCACTTGTATATCACATATCTGGCATGTTGAGCCTGTTTGTACCATTTTGATGTCAACTATACCATTTTTTACATCCAATTTAATCTTATACCCCATCATCTGTAACAGGATTACATAGGATTGGATTGTTATTTGTTTATCAAGATCAAGATTATACCTACTGCAACCTTCATCAAGGCCTTCCTTAAATCCCCTCATGATCTTCATAGAGCTATTAAGAATCTTGTTTGGAACTATCTTCAACGACCCTTGATTATGATAACAATGTAGTTTATATTTGTCTACAAATTTTTGGTCAGCATTACATGTCAACACATGCTCATGATTTCTCCATATTATTTTGAATATCAAATCAGAATCAATCTCCAGCTTCTCAAGATACACTTTGGCCTTTTGTAAGATGCTGATATCTTTATTTATAATTTCCCAAATATATTTGGCACCATAATCACTGTGATGTATATGACACATGCCAGATGCCACAAAGAGGCCATAAAGATATGCTTGATATTCTTGACTCTTATCAACAATATCCTTGTTCTGTCTTGGAAGATCTGGAGGTACATGCAAGAGGCATTGACCAACTATACAGGATCCTGGTTTTACTATATTACCATTCTCATCTAACAGACTATGGTCCTCTGTCACATCTACAATACTATTTCCTGTAATAATCCTATAGATCTTCTTCACTGTCTTGTGTCTAATGATTCTATGAACTTTGGCCCATCCTTTATGTGTCCACACTTGTATGTCATGTGGAATATACTGTTCTTTATATGTCCTATCTTTATCAAATGGCTTAAAGTTGTCATATGGTCTCCAAAGTCCATCCATATCCCCAAATGTTGTAAGAATGATCTGATTACTGGTCTTATATGTGATTGGAGTATATGGCATCACACTATCTCCATAGATCACTTCAGCCTGATAATTAGTCTCAACAAAATTCTTTGCAAGCATGATCATCTCGCGACCTGTAGCTGTTGTACATGCTGCAATGTCCTTAAGATAGATAGGTGATGTCCTGGCTCCAATCTGACCATACAATGAGTTGGCAGTAATTTTATAGGCCAGCTGCAAGGCATCAAATACATCTTGTTCAAATTTATTATAGGTATCTTTGACATCAATAATATCAGTTGTGTGCAACTTTATTACCTCATTAGTATCCACATTTGTGATCTCTCCTTTGCTTTCTGAATATATACCTGAATGTTCTGAGCCATCTTTGAGAATCACAGTTTGATATTCCATCTTCTTCCTGGTGTTCTTACGTTGCTGCAATAGCATACATAAGATGTCTGCAATGATGCCCTTGCGCCCATCTTTGTACTTTGCAAACACACATTCTTTGACGCCTGTCTTCTTTTTTTTGTCACCAACCCCTTCATAAATATCATACGCAACTGTTATATAGTCAATATCTGGGTCATCTGGATTATGATATTGCTTGTCCATGACATAGCAGTCATGTGACAAATTCCTGGCTATCATAGATGATGGATATAAAGATCCATAATCAAAGACCACAATTGGATCATTGATATAAATGCCTTCCTTGGGCTCCAACACTACAGCACCTTCATACCCATCATCTTCTATTTCTATATCATTATATGATCTAAGCACAGGAATAAGATGTGATCTATCCATACATTCTTTCGCAATCAGTGAAAAGATCTTGATACCCTGACCTCTCATGAAAAGATAATTCAACGGGACCAGGCAGACGTTTCCCATGCCAATGTTATTTTCCAAGATTTTTAGCTTATGCATCAATCTGTTGACAAGAGCGCAATCTTGAATACAGTATTTAGCAATTACACTGCGATCTGTTGAATTTCCTTCGAATTTCTGGAAGATTTCACGAGGCTTTAAGTCATCCTTCTGATCACCTAAGTATATCTGTGCAACATTGTCCAATTTATAACTGTCTAGCTTATGTTCTCTCTGCATAACTTTGAAGAGGTCTATAACTACTATCCCATCCATCTCAAAATACTTCAAGATATTTTCACCCAATGCTGAAGATGCTAATTTCTTGAATCCAAGTTCCTTACATCTTCGCTGCAAGTTGCGACCGAGTCCAATACTAAATTCATCTATGACATAGTTTTCCTGGGCACGCATCCATATATATTCCATATCAAACCCGAATATGTTATAGCCTATCAAGATATCTGGATTGAGATTGTTCAGCAGCTGTTTCCATTCCATTAGCAGTTTCTTTTCAGAATCACAACAGACTACATCAACATCATTAATAGGATCACAGCTATTCAACGTCACAATATGTTTATAAATGATTTCATCACTGCCATATCTATGAACAGTTGTGCCAATCTGAATAATCTTATCACCCTCTAATGCAGGCAAGAAAGATTGAAGGATGACATTCAATTTATTTTCCAGAATATTTTGTTCTTTTACTGTCATAGGCTTCACTTCATCTATTTCATCATCTGTGTCATCAGCTGTGTTTGAAATCTCATCTAAAATCTTGATAATATCTGTTGCATATGTCTTGACAGATTCTTTGATCTTATTCATATTGACCTTAGATTTTGGATAGACTCTGTTAATAAATAGGTTGTCTTCTATGGCTATGTCTTTTATATATATAGTCTGTAACCAATATGACAACAACTCTTCTGTAACCTGATATCCAGCTTTTGCAACATTAGCTAAATCTTGAGCCACCTTCCTGTAATCTTTCTTGGCAACAGGGAAATCTCCATGACTGCTTGTACATTCAATATCAAATGATGCTATCAATAAAGGTGCTATGCTGTTCTTTTCAACTGCCTTGATCTTGTTGAAAGTTGTCACAAGATTGTAATCACATCTTGTCATGAATTTGTCTACTGTTTCTTCTGAACATTCAGTAGCCTGCACCCATCCACATGGCTGGATATTTCTCTCATGTATATATCTTAGAAAAGGATCAATATTGCTCTCATATAGTTGAAAGCCCTTCTTTTTCAGAGACTGAAAATAATATTTCAACTGATTATATGCATTCAAAGATTTCACTGATACTTTGATAAACCTGAAATCCCTATTCTTTGTAAATCCCCAGAACTCCTTTCTCTTCACTATCTTAACATCAAGTAAATGTGGTCTATAAGGTTTGGACAAGATCTTTCTCTCATATTGTATCTCAATTCCATCCCTATTACTATAACACTGATAAGTATATTTTAGCAAGGTGAATTTTAATCTCTGCAACTTATCCTTGAAGACCTCCTTGGAATCACCCTCCCAGTCTGCAGGTGGTTTGACAAAGAAATATGGTTCATAACCTTCAACTCTCACACTTACTGTTGTTCCTATGCATGTTGTCCCATACATGATAATATTATAACTATCTGGTTCATCATCTGTCTCAGGATCATATTTGTCCATATTCTTATCAGCTTCTGGTATGTACCAATCTGTAATCTGGAATATGACATGGTCTTCTATCTCAGGAGCTGTAGTCCTCGGAAAATCCATTATGGTTAATCAATATAATTAAAGTTTAAGTGTCATTTTTTTGGTTTCTTCTATGAGATGTCAAAAAACTGATTATTAACTTTACAGATATAAACATCATGTTGTCTGTATATGATTTAGAACATTTCGATCAGGTATGTTTGGATTTTCTTAAGGATTCTGATACCTATATGAATATTGACAGCATGTGGTATGATTGTCTGTACAAAGAATACATTTTGCCTGAGTGCAATGATGCACAACAGGTAGTAAGAAAAAGTTTGGAGAAATATGTTGTAAACGACAATCAAGTAATTACAGTATTGTTACATAATGCTTACATAAATGAAAATATAAATGTATATGTTGCATTCGATGATGGAAAAGTTAAAATAAGCACAAAAGATTGGTTGCTATCATAAAAATATATTTCCTGTATAGTCAATTATAAACACTGATTTAATTTGATGTAATCATGAAAAAAGATTGCAGAAATGAATTATATATTATGTTAGCAAGTATAATAATATTATACTATTTTGATGTATATAATAGTCAAAAAATAAGAATCAGATTACTCTCAAGTACCTCTCATATATTTGAAAAATATGGTCATTAGGAAATAAATTGCTACTATGGATAAAAAATAATTCTCACAATCATTAGGGAGTGATATGCAAATTGGTTTTGAAGGTCTTATCATCATATCAACAACTATCATTGTGTCATATATAATATATTCCACATATTTTGATAATAATGTTGAAGCAGTAAAAAGTAACTTAGATAACAAAGAGTATTATGTTCAAAGTGATAAAGAAAATCCAGTTGATGCTGCTAATTTACTTGCTGAGATCCGAAAGCGTCTACTTTTATTAGTTGAACATATCTACAAAAATTACCCATCAGATGAGAGAGTGATCAGAATCAGAAAGAATTTTAATTCTGATGCTCTCACAGAAGGTGCTGATGATATCAAAGGAGTTACCAGTTACACAATAAACAAAAGTAAGATCACTTTATGCCTCAGAAATGATGGACATCTGATTGATATTAACACTGCCATGTTTGTGGCCATTCATGAACTTGGTCATGTTGCCACGAATGAGACTCATCATACCCCATTATTTTGGAATAATTTTAGATGGCTTCTAGAAGAAGCTATCAATATTGGTATTTACATTTATATATCCTATTCTGAACATCCAGAACCTTATTGTAACATGATGATTACTAGTAATCCTTTGGATCAATAAAAATAAAATATATAAACATCATTATGGTATATTACATAATATTCAATGGAAAGTTTTCAACATAATTCCCAAATATTTTTTCAATCACAAGACTTTTGGCTGATATGGACAGAAATAACCCCAATTTTACTTTTTTCATGTATGGTAGCTAGATTATCTTGTTATATGCATGATTATGATATTTTGTTTATGTATTCTGGTGCCATAATATGTAGAACATGTAGTCTTATGTATCATATTATAAAAACCGACATTCTATTATACATTGATATGATTGGTATCTCTGCTAATGTGTGGGCAGTGCCATATCTGCATAGGATGACCTTTCAAAATCATAAGTCTTGTATGTTCATACCTGTCATGACAATCTATATATATCTGAATGTTTCTTGTATATATTCCATTCTAAACAAAGTCAAACTACCACCATCACAGTTTCCTATAGTCTTACTTACAATAATTGGAAGCTATCCTATAATATACAATTGTGTCTTTTTAGAGACAAACAAAGTACAAATTCTGATGGCATCTGGATCAGGAATTCTGTCATTCGGATATTTTGCATTTTTTGTTGCGAAACTTCCAGAATCTATTATCATTGGGATCAGAAATTCATCTTGGTATTATAGTCATTCACTTTGGCACATATCATCTGCTCTAGGTCAACTTTGCTTTTTACTTATTCCTTTCATATTTATATAAAAATTATTTGTATTGTTATAATAATGTATAAATATAAAATCAATCCAAACAAAATTCCACTAGGTCTACAAGATTTCTACACTCTTAATGAAAATGATTTACCTCATATAAACAAGATTTCCAGCTACAGTTCAGATTCACCCATACTATAATATTTTTTTCTTTTTTAAAAAATATATGTTAAATGAATATATTACTACTGTTCCTTATTTGAATACTATGATATTACAACAAATGGTACAAGAACATACATCTGATGAGCCTTTTTATATTGTGAATCTTACAGATATAACATCAGCTCTAAATAGATGGTATACCAACTTACCTGATATTATTCCTTACTATGCTATGAAATGTAATCCAAATATTGTCATCATAAAACACCTCATGCATCTAGGATGTCACTTTGATTGTGCTTCAAAGACAGAATTAAAACAAATCATTGAACTTTCTCAGGACAGTTCCAAGATCATCTTTGCACATCCATGTAAATATCCAAGTCATATCAGATATGCAAAAGAAAATAACATCAATCTGATGACATTTGATTCGATAGATGAGCTCAATAAAATAAAAGAACATCATCCTGAGGCTGAAATTCTTCTAAGATTAGCTGTTGATGATTCACAGAGTCTTTGTAAATTTAATAAGAAATTTGGATGCAAAGAGGGTGACATAAAGCATTTGATTTCCTATGTAAAGGAACTGGGGCTGAATTTAGTGGGATTTTCATTTCACGTTGGATCAGGATGTTCATCAGCATATACTTATTATGATGCTATCAGAATTTGCAGTCAAGCCAAAGACCTAGCTGAAAGTAATGGCTTTGAAATAAAGATAATAGATATTGGAGGTGGTTTTGTTGCTCATTATGATGATTCTAAAATCACTTTTGAAGATATTGCAAATAAAATCAAAGAAGGCCAACAAGATTTTTTTGGAGATTCACTTGACAGAATAAAATTCATAGCAGAACCAGGCAGATTTTTGGTTCAAACTTCGCATACATTGGTTTGTTGTGTAGTTGCTAAAAAAAAGCAAAATGATAAATTCATCTATTACCTGAATGATGGTATATATGGATCTTTTAACTGTATTATTTTTGACCATCAGCATCCTGAAATCATACCCTTAAACCCTTTAAATCCATCAAAGACTTATGAATCACAGATCTTTGGCAATACATGTGACTCACTTGATGAGATCAATAGCAATATTCAGTTACCAGAATTGTTTGTCAATGACTATGTTTATGTCAAGAATTTTGGTGCTTATACTACATCTGCTAAAAGTGATGGTTTCAATGGTTACAAAGTTTGTGACTTTAAGTATATTTATACAAAAGAAGAATGACTCCTGAAACAACTATAATTGCACTTGTGTAAATAATGATGTCCCTAAATCGCCAAAATTTACGGATGAAATATCTTCTACTGAGCTCTGGATACAATTTGCATGCAAGAGAAATACCATTACTGACTGCACTTTCCATGGTTGTATAGCCAATGTAATCATGACCATTATGAGTCCCTACATTATATAAATTAAGTACAAAATTGCTATGGAATGGTATTGTTGGTGTATTTATAGTATTGAAATATGCTTTATCTGTATTGAGCCATTTTTTTTGTTTGTTATCATAATAATTATTAGGATTCATTATTGCAGTATCATAGTTTTGAATATCAGGATATACAGATGTTCTGATTTGTCTGAAAACTTCTACAAATAACTCATTCACAGTACATTGATTAGCTGTTTTATTATTGAAAGAACTTGGTTTATCTGTAATTGAAATGGCTACACTTAGCACTCTAGAATATGCATGCTCTATATTTTGCATGTAATCACTCAGATTTATGACAACAATGCCATAATCTGTGTCAATAGTCAATCCATTCACCCTGGGGATGTTGATGGCATCTTTGAAATGATATGTAATAGAAATATAGGGTATGTACTCAGTTTTTGCAGACCATCTTTGCAGTGCATCAAAATCACCAAAACTATTCTTCACATGATATTCCTGATCTTCCAAGATTTTTATCAGACTTGTAGGAGGTACTGCAAAGACAATATTGTTAGCAAAAAAATGTTCATGATTATCAAGTGCAATATAATCTATCTTTTGTCTACTTTTGTTATAATGTAAGTGTGCAACACTTCGGCCTAACATAAAATCAACATTTCGTTTTTGTAAAAATGATTTCCATTTTCTAAATAATGATATATCCAATGGCTCTCTGGGTTGATAAATTGTTTTGGGCATATCACCTATTACTAGAAATTTATGGACTGAATATTTATCAATAGTAGCTCCATCAATAAACCTACAAAGTCTGTCTAAGAGGTCAATGGTTGCATCTGAAAACTTATTATCAACACAAAATTGTTTTAAATTTATGTCTTTTCCATAATTGAAATTCAGTACATATTTCATATAGGCAGATAGCAAAGCCATAATTTCGTGTGATGAGAATACAGGCCATATCTTGTTTATTATGGATAACATAGTATAATGATATTTAGTAAAAATATTACTAGGATCAATACTCATTTCTGAGAGCAAATAGAAAAGATTTACATAAGTTGATAGATAGATGCGAGGTCCGTGTTCAGTAAACATGTAGCCTATTCTCTTAACTCTGTGACAACCACCTATAGTATGTTCCTTGTCAATTACAAGAATTCTCTTTCCATATAATCGGCTACAACAATGTGCTAGTGCAAGACCAGAAGGACCTGCACCAACAATTATAAGATCATAATAATTGTAATTTTTGTAATGCATCTATTCTAATCATAACCCATATTTTATCCTATATATAAAGATTTTCATCATAGATATATCTAAATATGATTCCAAAAACATTTCTTCAAACATGGCGTTCAAGCAGTCTTCCTGTTATTTTTCAAAAAATAAAGGAAGAAAATGGTAAAATTGGAGATTTTACTTTTCAACTATGGCATCATGAAGAGGGTCCCCAAAATATTGATGAATTTATTAAGAAAGAATATAATGACCTATATGATATTTATAATAAGACTCAATTTGGTGTGCAGAAAGCTGACATGATTAGATTGATTTTGCTGCATCATTACGGTGGCATATATATTGATCTGGATATATTATGTTTGAAATCACTTGAATCTCTCATTGATTTTGAAAGCAATAATGTCTATCTTGCCATGGAGCCTATGGATCAGACCAAAAAATTGTATAATAATGAAAATGTACTCTGTAATGCTTTCATTGCAGGTCCAGCAAAGCATCCATTTTTCAAAGAGACATTAGAAGAAATCAAGAGAATATATGCCAGACTTGGTGATTGTATCTTTAAGGTATTCAATGTATTTGGAGGTGATTTACTATCAAAGGCACTTTCATCAAGTGAACATATTTATAGTACTTGCAAGTTTGTGAATAGAAAACTTATCTATCCAATTAATGACCCAAAATTCACTGATTTGCCATCATCACAAGAGGACGGAAGAATGCTAAGAGAAGGTGATTATAAAAAGGCATACATGGTACATTATTGGATTCATAGCAATTTTGAATCCAGAGAAATTTTAGAAAAGTTTCAGTATGATGAATCAAAAGATGTTCACAAGAATGTGCTGGCATTTTTCAGAGCCTTGTATCCAAATAATCATTATCTCATGTAAAAAAAAGGTTTAAGCATTATCTGCTATATATCAACCATGACTTCTTATTTTAATGAAATTGACAGTGAGATGAAGGCTTACATTTTAGGTCTTGTTGTTTTCAATGTAAAGAAAATAAATGATCAGGATGTGATTGTGCAGGTCAGCAGTGATTGTAGCTTGCCAAAGTGTATTGAAGCAGAACTACAAATGTTTGCATCAGATATTGACAGGGATTCATTCATTGTGAAACTTAATGATATTAAACAGCATATTGATGTTACTAAAGTAAACCTTTCAGAGTTCATTAAGGAAAATAAAAAAGAGTACATTACAGCATTCTTTAAGGCCTATTATGAAAAATATGGTAATCTAAATAATGAAGATTATATCTGTAATATTACAGCATATTCTAAAGATGATCTTGTTGTGTTTGCAGAATTCTTTGGCATTCCATATAAATTGGATGTGTTGTTCAATCTGCATCAGCTAATTTATACTGGTGTGAATATTGTGGATCTTCTTGGAATGATTTATAAAAATAATTATGATGTAAGGATCAAAAATAATCTGTACACACAATTCATGCAACTACTCAATCATCAAAGACCTATTTTGAGATATACAAAGATTGTAGATGATGCAGTGACTCCTGTAAAAAGCAATTTCTCAGATGTAGGATATGATCTAAGCATTATTGGCATTAGCAAGGTTTTGAATAGTTCTACCATACTTTATAAGACAGGCATCAAACTAGATATTCCAATTGGTTACTATGTTGAGATAGTTCCACGATCATCACTCAGTAAATCTGGTTACATATTGGCCAATTCAATAGGAATTATTGACTGTTCATATAAAGGTGAATTGCTGATAGCTTTATGTAAACTTGGCAATGAAGAAATAGAGTTTCCTTTTAGATGCTGTCAACTGATTATGAGAAGACAATTATTTCCTGACATGATAGAAGTAGATACAGTTGGTGATAGCAAAAGGCATGATGGTGGGTTTGGATCTACGTCGTGAATATATATATAAGAATATTATTATTTTTGTATCTATGGATAAAATAGATATTATTTATTACATCAATCTTGCTCATAGGACAGACAGAGATAAAAGAATTAGGGATCAACTACTAAATCATGCAGGAATTGATCCTTCTAAAGTGCATAGGATTGATGCCATTTATGTACCTGATTTTGGAGCTTTGGGATGTAGCAAATCACATATAAAGATATTAGAAGAATTTGTCAAGACTCCTGACTCAGTGAAGAATTGTTTGATCTTGGAGGATGACTTTGTTTTCAATATGCCCATTGAAGATGTTAACGATTTATTGAACAAGTTTTGGGATGCAATGAACGATGATTATGATGTTCTTATGTTAGGTTGCAATCCAATGGCTACTACGCCAACAGAATTTCCGTTCATGCATAAAATAATAGAAGCCTGGACAACATCAGCCTATTGTGTGAACAAGACTTTTGCATCCCGGTTGTTAGAGAATATGAAAGAAGGTGCCAAACTTCTGGAAGCTGCTGGAAAACCTACTCATGAATATTCCTTAGATATATACATGAAACATTTGCAAAAAAAATACAATTGGTATACATTGTATCCTAAAATAGGTCGACAAGGCAATTCATATAGTGACGTTGAAAAAAAATATGTTGATTATGGATTATGATATAAGGATGATTAATATTTTGTAATATATGGATAAAATAGATGTATTTTATTACATCAATCTTGCTCATAGGACAGATAGAGATGAAAGAATAAGGGATCAGCTACTGAATCATGCAGGTATTGATTCATCAAAAGTACATAGAATTGAAGGTATAAATATGCCTGAGTTTGGTGCCCTAGGTTGTTCATATGGTCATATAAAATGTTTTGAGGAGTTTTTGAAAACACCAGACACTGTGAAAAACTGTCTGATCTTTGAGGATGACTTTGTTTTCAATATGTGTATAGAAGATGTCAATAAATTGCTTCATCAATTCTGGGAAGCTATTGGTGATGATTATGATGTACTTATGATAGCATCTAATATTCGATCTGCATCAAGAACATCATATCCTTTTCTCTATAAAATCCATGGAGCACAGACACTGTCTGGATACTGTGTTAATAAGAAATTTGCATCTAAATTCTTGGAGAATCTAAAAGAAGGAAATGAGTTATTGAGAGCTGCTGGCAGACAAGTTCATGAATATTGTGCTGATCAAAATATCACAAAATTGCAAGAAAAATATAGATGGTATACCATAATGCCTATGATAGGTAGACAAGGTGCTTCATATAGTGATATTGAAGGAAAATATGTAGATTATGGTTGCTGAACCATGAGTTTTATTTTTTCATATGCTACAAAAAATATTGTAGACATACCTCCGAGATATGTTACTCTGAATGGAAGACCTCTCAACAGATCAGTTGGTGTCAATCTATAAGCATTATTACACATGACCCTGGTTTTAATGACATCCAATGGATTTGTTACAGCTGCTGCTGTCATACCTGCACATGCACCAACTATACAGGTATTATCATAATGTTCTTTAAGTGTATCATATAATGGCATTTGAATCATTCTAAATGGCACATCCCTAAGCAACAATGTAGAATATCCTTTGTATAGACCTCTCAATCCAAGATGTTTGATTGCTTGACAGACAGTAGTGTATTTACCAATTTGTATGTTTTGTTTGATGACTTCACATGGCGTCAAATAAATGCTTCCAATTGTATCACATATAATCGCAGATGATATATATATCATTTGTCTTGAAGTGTTTGGATAATAGGATATCAAACTTTTCTTAATATTTTCATATGCTCCAAAGACCAACATGCCATAAACTGTTTGTGTTGCCACAGTGTATTTCCATCCATGATAAAAGGAATATGGCACTTTTGTATTATTTTGCAGTCTTGATTTGATTGTGTCTAAAGGATACATCACACTGACTGCTAATGCTCTTGCCACACCTCCTGCCAAAATATTTTCATCCATGTTCATAATTCAACAATATATATTTATGTACTTTCTAAATGATATTGTATAAAAAATGACATATGTGTTTCAATTGATTTATTATCATGGCATTGCAAAATAGAATATCTGAATATGAGACTATCAATAAATCTCTCATCAAATCAAAAACATTCAGTCTTATAAAAAGGATAGGATCTCCCAGTAAGAATGCTATGGTCTATCTTTGCTCTTGTGAAGAGATGAAATTTGCATGCAAAAAATATCAGACACCATGTATCAAAGACATTAGATTGACACTAAAATTGTCCAGCCTGGTCCTAAGAAATATCAATCCTCATTTTATGATAGTCTATAAATATTCCAAAGGTACATTGTTAAATGAATTGGCTCAAGGTGATCTCATAAGTTTCTTGAAAATTTACATAAGGTATGATGTTCTTGTTAACTGCATGCAGCAATTATTATTATGTGTTCTTTCTTTTCATGTACATTGTTCTATGCATCATGCAGACTGTCATCAAGGTAACTTCTTGTACAAAAGAATAGCTAAAGGAGGCTTCATCCATTATAAAATTAATGGTAAGGACATCTATTTAGAAAACTTTGGATATCTATGGATGATAAATGATTATGATCTGGCTACAGAAGAAGTCCATAAAAGTTATACTGATTATAACGATTCTATACAGTATTTTACAAAATACAAGAGGAATAAGAAATTCAATCTTGTGATTGATCAAGTATTGCAAATCATAGATGCAAATTTTAGTGATAAAGAATTATTTCATGAGCTTATAGATGCTCATATATTCAAAAATACATGTACTGGACATATCATAAATAATAATCCATATATATTATAGATGAATACTATAGTGAACAATAATGCATATAGTGAAACACACGATGTGAGTAAATGGAATAATGTCAGTGATATTATTAACAGCACCAATAAAAAGCCTACAATTATCAATCCTAAGTCAAAATTTGTGGTGATTACTTATTGGTGGGGAAGAGGAAACAAAAATATGAATACTAGAAAACCTTGTTATGAACCTAATGCTCCCATAGAAAAAGAACCCATTACATATAATCACATGATTGATAATTGGGAAAATGCCTGCAAAAAAGCTAATTGCAATTTTTTGGCAGTAGAATATCCTCAATTTGCTGTTCCAGGTGGTTATCAATTAGCTATAAATGCCAAACCTTTGTTTATCAAAAAAGCAATTGAGCTCTGTGAAGGGCGTGCTGTGGTATATATTGATGGTGACATGCCTGTAAGAAAGTACCCACATATCTTTGATATGGATAATTATGACTTTATGGCCAGGCATTGGAATATAGATCCTCGAAGCTCATCCAAACATTTGGATGGTGATATTTGCATTGACTCAACTATATTTGAAACATCAGGTGGTATCATGTACTTTAACTGTACATTAGGAGCATACAAACTTTTAGATAATTGGATTTATCATACTTTTTACAAGTTGAACATAGGTAAAGCAGATGACCGTATTTTGAGTCTTATCATGGGGAATAAAAAATATACATACAATCTTAGAATCTTCTTATTGCCTATGGAGTACCTATGGTTAACAGATATTTACAATAAATACATGACCAATGCTAAGGATACTATCATATTTGAGCACCCAGAATGTCTAACACCTGAAGAGATGGCTGAAGAGCAAGGTGCTGCTAACAATAGAGAGCCAAAGTTCTACGGCAAGGTTGTAACTGATTATATAGAATGCTCTAAATTTGGAGGCTACTTCTGGGAATACATTTTCTTTGAAAATGAAAAACAACTGTCTACATTTAGACCTTATTTGAGTTATTTGAAATCCATTACTATCAATGATGCATATGAAGATCGCGATAGTGAGGATATTGAAAAACCACCCTATTATTTTGTTGAATTCAAGGATCAGTATGGTACATATAAATTTGATGATGAAACATATCAGAGTATTGCTGAAAAGAATAAGAAACTGTCGGAAAGAATAATGTATATTTTAAAGTCCAAGAACATGTTCCCACACAAAACTGTATATGTAATTCATAAAGAAAATACTGCTGCTACAGTAGGCGGAAGAAAGTCTAAGAAGGGAGGCACAGGCAACATAGATAACATATATATAGATATAGTCACTGATATAGATTCTAACAAGATAGTACATACAAATAATGTCAACTGTACCATCATTGCACTATTGAAATTAGGTTATGAAGCCATATTCTTACCATCTCTTGCTAGCACAATGTATGTTGATCTGATCATGGCGGAAAAATTTAAAAATTTTGATCTAGAATTGATATTTGCCAATGTACATGGATATGTTATTGATAGCATCCAGTTTGTAGAAAATACACCAATTTATTTCAGAAATGGAAGAATACTTATGCATATGCTGCACCTTATCAAGCCTAATACAGACTTTATTAAGACTTTTGCTAGAATATTCAAATCTGCTCATTATTTCCTGTACTGTATCAGAGTTGGTCTCTACAATAACAAACTTGCACAAAAACAAACTGCCAAACTGCCCCTTGGTATGACCTATTTGTCCATAGATACTGCAGCATCTTTACCCAAAATTAGAAAGAGTAGAAGTAGCAAGAAGAGTAAGGACAGACATGACAGTAAGGACAGTAAGGACAGTAAGGACAGACATGACAGTAAGGATAGCCAAGGATCATCAGAAGGTAAAGATGATGTTCAAGTTCTGAAAAGAATGTTTAAAAGACTCACCATTGCCAAACGTCGTGGTGAACATCAAAAAAATTTTGAGAGGCTGAACAGAAACTAATTATATTTAATCAATTTTACTAGTGCACTATCTATGTACTCTAATGAATAATTAATGAACATATTATTTTTAGAAAATGACTCACTGCAAATTATGAATTTATCGTTAAACATGTTTTTTATTTTGTCTCTCACAAGTACATTATTGACACCATTATTCCATATATAAATATATTTTGTTTTCTTAGTAAATATAGGATAGACTATATGCATATCATTTAGTAAAAGTGCTCTTACAGATGATGAAGAAGGCTCATATTTTGTAAAAATAAGTCTATTTATCATGTTGTTAATTATTGATGCATTGATTGCACAAACCGAATTTAATAATATTCGTTGATCACTATTCCAGAAAGAAAATGTATTCAGATTATCACGAGATATAGTTGTCATGATGATGTCACTACTAAAGGTGTGATGTAAGTTTGTAATGACTATATATTTCTTTTTAATATATTTGATGTTTTTGATTTCATTATTGTATATCAACTTTCCATATTTTGATTTAAAAGTTGCTATCAATTTATTGAAAAGTTCTGTCACACCTTCATAGCTTAAATAATAATAATTTATATGACTTATCATATCATAGGTAAAAAGATTGATACAATCAAGTGCATTAATCACATTAAAGAGTCCATTAAATAAAGTATCATATATATTCAATTCATTAGCCTCTGAATCTGATACAAGATGTTTATACAGACTTGCAAACGTCTGAGTCATCAATATATTGTTTGGTATAAACTTGGATTTCTGTATCACAGTGTTGATAATAGTGAAAATTCTATCTGTCAGCAGATCTGTTATTTTTTCACCTTTGATATCATACTTTTTCAACAAATTTATGAATGCCTTATGATTGTCATTATATAAATTAAAATTATAATATGGAGCATCTGAAATAGGTGTCACAGAACTTTTCTTCTCTATGATTGTGACTTTATATCCCAATTCTATGATTTTAATGGCTGCATATAAAGAAGGTATTGTGCATCCTATAATGATTACATTATTTGATTTCTTCATATAATATAGATAATGAATCTTAAGTTTATATTTTTATTAATTACTCCTATAATCATAGTTACTTCTTATATCTTGCTTTCAGCCTTCCAGACATGCCAAATTACTCTGGATGAGACATTTGCAACTACTGACAAATATGAAGAATTGGCCAGAGCAGTTATAGAAGATGATGGTACATTCTTCAAACAACATGATGCAGTAAGTGATGCCAATCTTCCATATGAGTATAATATATATGAACAGCCAATGCGAAAAAATGAGTATGAGTACATTGTCATATCTACGTATAAAAAAGTGTTAGGAAGAAGTCCTGGTCTAGATGAATTGGACGAGCATGTTGCAGACTTCACAAAAGGCAAGTTGACAGAAGATCTACTGAGAACCTATCTATTAAATTCAAACGAATATGCAATGTCAGCCAGGCTACAATCTGACCATGTCAACTCTGATATTGAGTATGCATATGCAAAGGAGGACCTGTTGTTGATGATATCAACAATGTACTTTGATGAATTGAATGTAGAAGCGCCTAAGATCATGCTTTTGCCTTTGAGGGATGTCTTCATGTATTTGAAGCATAACACCAACATGTTTAGAGCATTCTTGCTTGATGAAAATTATAGTAAATTTGAAAATGAAGTTATGACAACAAAAAAGCTGAGAAAGAATAACATGTATGACATATTTCATAAGCATATAGATCTAGAAAGATTACGTTTGAAGGCGAATGATATTGAACGCTATGATCTATTGACAAAGGCTGACACAGATTTTGTTCCGATTGCATTGCCATCTAGTCAAACAGGGACAGTTGTAGGACCAGAATCAGAATTGGGATCAGGATCAGGAATAAAATTTGAAGATACTGAAAGAATCCTGAATGAAATGAAATCTAAGATTCATTTAGAATAAAAGTCTGTAAAATGTTTAGAAATGAATGTACTTTCACAGATTGTGAACCAAATTGATGATGAGCAATTAGAACAGAAGTATAAAAGTACAAAGGACATTATTGATATTGTAGCTAAATTTATAAAGAAGAAGAAGCTATTGATCTATGGTGGGTATGCATTAAACTTATTGTTGCCAAAAAAATACAAGTTCTACAAGATGTATACTATCAACGACTATGACTGTTTTTCTAAAAATGCCAAGGAAGATGCTCTTGAACTTGCAAAAATATTGAAGAAAAGTGGATATGAATATATCAAAGTCAGAAAAGCATTGCATGACAATACTTACAAGGTCTTGGTTGATTTTGTGCAGATACTAGATATTACGCAAATACCACCTGATCTCTATGATAAATATTTAAATATTCATTATGATGAAAAAAAAACGTATGTTTATAAATATTACAAAGATTCGTACAGCATTGTTCCCTTCATACTGCTTGTTGCCAATTTACATTTTGAATTGGCCAGACCTACAGCTTCTTATTACAGATGGGAGAAAATCTATTCAAGATCATTATTGTTGCCCAAATTGATGAGAAAATCTAGAATTGACACCAAACCATGTGCATGTAATATACCTGAAAAAGTTATCAAGTATGTCAAGAGAAAAAAGATACCTATTGTAAGCAGCCATGCTTTAAAGTACCATGATCTTGATGGCATCTTTCAGTGTCAAGATTGTTTCATAGTCTTGTCTAAAGACTATGAAAATACTAAAAATGATCTTATTAAATTAGGTGGTATTTTTGTAGAGTTTGATGATAGATATAAATCATTTGTTGGTGAAAATTATACTGTCCAATTTTCTGATAACTTTGTGATAAAGATCTTTGATGTTCAACACAATTGTTTTTCCACCATAAAAGCGGACGATGGACTGATGATTGGATCAGTTGACACTGTCATGTACTTTATATGTTGTATCTGGATATTGAATCATATTGATGGCAAAAGTAAGTATAGTGATCTGCAACAAATATATAATTTAGAACACATGATATATAATAAATATGCTTTACATCCAGAAAAAAGGCTGAGTAAGACATGTTATGGTATTACTTATTCTTTAAAAGATATGCTCAAAGATAAATGGAAAATGAAACAAACTGTTCAATATTTTTAGTTACACCAACCGAAAAGAAAAATGAGACAAACTTATTTATTTCTGTATAGTCTAAAACTATGTTTCAGATAATTTGTTAGATGTTCCTTTGTTATTTTATTTTTGATTATTTCTGTGACTTTTTCCTTTTTGATATAGTGTTTTAACTGACTAAAGAACTCTTCTATAGCATTTTTTTATGGATGATATGGTACACTATAAAGTAAATGATTACCATCTTGTTCTATTGTTGATTACCATCTTGTTCTATTGTTTGTCTGACTAAGCATTATCCATTATTATAAGGTTGTCTTTATATTTGTCCTTTATCACTTCATTATAAAAAGTCTATAATATTTTGAGTTTTTACACCACCTTTCAAGTCTTTGTAAAGAAAGTACCCAACTACTTTATTAGCACTTATAGCACATAGCATATTATACCTTTTGAAAGGATACTTATTAGTCTTATAAATTGCTCTTGTATGAGTCTTACTTCTACCATTAGAAGAAGTCATATTCAAATATATAGATGTTTCATCTAAACAAATAGTCTTATCATATTTGTAATGAGAAAGTTGCTTATAAAAGATTGATAAATCATCTTTGTCTTGACCTTCTTTCTTTTCAGGATAGTATTTATTCTTTAATCTCTTTCCTGTTATTTTGTTTTGATGTAAAATATTGTATATAGTATGATCTGATAATTTGATATTGAAATGTTTATCTACAAGTTTTGAAAGTTCCCATAATGTAATAGTTGGATGAAATCTAATATTTTGTTTTACAAATGATACTATTTCTGGTGTGATTTTAAGGTCTTTATTATTTCTTGATTTTCTTTCAATTTTACCTTCTTTTTTAAATCTGAATTTCCATTTTGATAAGGACTGATATTTACTGATATTTACATTTGAATATTTTCTTACAAACATACTGCATAGGTTTATTGTTTTCTAAATAATACTTGACTGCTGTAAGTTTATAATCATCAGAATGTTGTTTCATTTCTTACTCTAATAAAGCATTTAAAACTTAATTGAATATATTATGTAACATTATGAGTAAGAATATCAATATAGATATATCAGAACTGATATCAGAAAATGAAAGACTAAAGAAAGAAGTAATTGAATTAAAGGAGCATTTAAAGAAATATACTTTTGGTGATAACCATAAACGATATTATGAAAAAAATAAGGAAAAGGTAAAAGAAGATGGTGCTAAATATTTGCAAAAATTGAAAGAAGAAAATCCAGAGAAGTTGAGAGAATATTGGAGACGTGCTTATCAAAATAGAAAGCAGAGGGAATTATTAGAAAAAAATGATAAATCATATATAAACATATAACACATTATGGTATGTGTCAAGAATGAGTGTTTTGAAAACCAAATTGAAGAATGTTACTAATGCTAAAACTTATATTAGCAATATTTTACAGAAATATAAGGATAATGATATAGTGAATGATTTAGATGTTATTGAATTGTTATCATATCATCCGACAAAGCATATCAATAAGCAAAACATAGATTATTTGATTATGAAAACAAGAAAACCATATAATAAATTAGCAATATTTTACAAGTATAAAAATAATGATATTATAGATGATGTTTCATACATCCTATGTATAAAAAATCTATTTGGAAAATATAATAGAGATAAGCAATATGAAGAAGATGTTATGACAGCATTTAGAAATGAAAGTCATATAGGTACTAAAAAACAATATTTTATTGATAATACAAAAATTGTGAATGACATATTTATAGGAGTTTGTAGTAATTGTCATGTAACAACTAAAGATATTACTACAGACCATTACCTTACCCCTTATAAGCAGTTATTTGAGGCATTTATAAAAGACAGAAATATTACATTATCTGAAGTTGATGTTTTTGAAAACGAACAAAATGAGATTAGAATAAAATGTGAATGTTTAGCAACAGAATGGAGACTATATCACGATAATAACGCCAAATATAGACTACTTTGTAAATCCTGTAATAGTCATTTTGGATCTTATGGATTTAAGTAATTACAATAATTATTTTTGAAAAGTATATAAGAATTACATACTATAATTTACATAGAACTATGAAGAAAGCACCTGATAAATATAGGTGTATTAAAATTCCATTACATTCTATTCTACATAAAGATGATAATGCTATCAATATTTTCAATACTATTCAAGATGCTGTTTATAGGACTAATTATATTACAACTAAAACAAGTTTATTGTTAAGATTATGGTGTCTCAAAAAGTATCATCAAAATATTGATATACCTATTATAGATGAAAACACAATCAGGATGTGTATGAAGTCTTTACTTTTACCATCAAGTGGTCCTAAACCAAAGAATAATAACCTTTTATTATTTAATGAGTTTAAGGCATTACATAATTTTGAATTAGAATATGGTAAGAACTTATCATCAGTACTTGACTATTACGCTATTACTATTCTTACATCAATTGAAAATAACATTAAATTACATTTCTTTGATTATGTAAATAGGTTTATTAACTCATACTTCAAACATATAAATAAAGATAACCTAAATGATAAGGAGTTTAAGAAGCAGTTGTTTAAGGAACTACATACTGTTAAATCAGACATTATAAAGGGTAGTTTAAGATCTGATGAAAAATATCATAATTGGTTAAAAGAATACAGATATAAAATTGTCCCAGATCAATATGATAAGTCATATCATTATGATGTTAAATGTCATCCTCAAAAGTATATCAAACATATGATATTTATGAATTGTGAGTTAGAAACAATAGGAGGGAAAATGTATCAATTCTTTCCTTTGCAATCTTCTATAACACCTAATCATATTCAGATTGACACTAAAGCAGTTATTGAACTTTTGGTAGATAAAGATAAGAAAAAGTATATTGATAATGTTCTTCTCTATAAAGAAATATTATGGGATAAGTACTTTACCATAAATCCTAAAATAAAGGGTTATCAATTTGATAATACCATTATAACAGATGGTTATGCCACTGCTTTAAGGTTTATTCATAAAGACTATATTGAAGGTGAATTGTTGAAGAAAGAGAAGATGAAACAAGCAAGACAAAATGCTAAAAATAAAGATACTAATAAGACAACAAAATCTATTATAAAAGAAAATGATAATATAGTACCATCTAAAGAAGAAGTAATTATAGATTTTCCTTACATAGATGAAATTGATAAGACTGAATTAGAAGGAAAACATATTTTCATAGACCCTGGAAAAAGAACATTATTTACTATGATGGATGATAATGGAAAGTTCTTTTCCTATACAAATAAACAGAGAGTATCAGAAACTAAAAGATTGGTATATCAAAATAAACTTAAAAAGTATAAAGACTATTTAGGTATTACTAAAAAAGAAAATGAGTTATCTTCTTACAATTCTAAAAGTTGCAATTTAGATGATTACAAGAGCTTTATTGAGGAGAAAATTAGAATAAATAAAGAATTATATAAATTATATCAAGACAAGAAGTTTAGACAATATAAATGGTATGCTTTCATTAACAAAAAAAGAACAGAAGACAATATGTTAAACAAGATAGAAAATGCTTATGGTAAAGATAGCATCATCATAATAGGAGATTGGTGTATTGAAAAGCAAATGA